>Ga0335076_10001427_pt1 | contig 23134 bp, 17 predicted proteins | sample Lox_Sample_25_FD_206717 | JGI IMG/M metagenome (GOLD analysis project Ga0335076, IMG submission 206717) | Soil microbial communities from Loxahatchee National Wildlife Refuge, Florida, United States - Lox_Sample_2.5 | ecosystem: Environmental > Terrestrial > Soil > Wetlands | place: USA... | reverse complement strand
GTCTCCAGGCTCTCGCTCGGCCGCCAGCCGAGCTCGCGCCGCAGCTTGCCGTCATCCATGGCGTAGCGCCAGTCATGGCCGGGGCGATCCTCGACGAACGCGATCAGCCGCTCATGCGGACGCTGCGAAGCGTGCGGCAGCGCCTCGTCGAGCAGGCGGCAGAGGAGCCGCACCAGATCGATATTGGCGCGCTCCTCGCCGCCGCCGATCGCGTAGGTCTCGCCGATGCGGCCCTGGCGCAGCACCAGGAACAGCGCCGCCGCGTGGTCGCCGACATAGAGCCAGTCGCGCACATTGCCGCCTTTGCCATAGACCGGCAGCTTCTTGCCCTCGAGCGCGTTGAGGATGGTCAGCGGGATCAGCTTTTCCGGAAACTGCCAGGGCCCGTAATTGTTCGAGCAATTCGTCGTCACCACCGGCAGCCCGTAGGTCCGGTGCCAGGCGCGCGCGAGATGATCGGCGCCCGCCTTGCTGGCGGCGTAGGGATTGTTGGGCCGATAGGGCGTCTCCTCGGTGAAACGCCCCGCGGCGCCGAGCGCGCCGAACACTTCGTCGGTCGAAACGTGATGGAAGCGGAAGCGCGCCTGCGCGTCGCCCGACAGCGTCTGCCAATAAGCGCGCGCCGCTTCGAGCAGGCTGAACGTGCCGACGAGGTTGCTGTGGATGAAAGCGTCGGCGGCGTCGATCGAGCGGTCGACATGCGTCTCGGCGGCAAGATGGAGCACCGCCTCCGGCCGGTGCCGGGAAAACACGCCCGCGACCGCGGCGCGGTCGGCGATATCCGCCACTTCGAGCGCATAGCGCCCGCCTTCTCCGAACGCCCCCAACGGCGGGTTCGAGCCGGCATAGGTGAGCTTGTCGAGATTGACCACCGCGCAGCCTTCGGCAAGGAGGTGGCGGACGACCGAGGTGCCGATGAAGCCGGCGCCGCCCGTGACCAGAACCTTCATCCGCCCCTCATGCCCTCTTCCCGCTCGAGCAGCGCTGCGATGTCGGCGAGGCGCGGCACGACCCAGACATCCTCGCGCCGCTCGACCGCCGGCGCCGTCGCATCGTACCGGACCAGCGTGCCGACCCCCGCCGCGCGCCCGGCTTCGATATCGCTGGTTTTGTCGCCGATCGTCCAGGAGCGGGCGAGATCGAGACCGAGATCGGCCGCCGCTTGCAGCAGCATGCCGGGGCCGGGCTTGCGCCAGGGATTGGCCCGGCGATAGCGGCCGATGCCGGCGGTGGGATGGTCGGGGCAATGATAGATCCCGCCCAGGCTCACCCCATGCCGCCGGAACTCGCCCGCCATCCACGCCATGAACGCGGCGAAATCCGCCTCGGTATAGAGGCCGCGGCCGATTCCCGACTGGTTGGTGGCAATCACCAGGACGAAGCCGCGCTCGGCAAAAGCCGCCGCCAGCGCGAAAATACCCTCGACGAAGCGGCATTCCTCGATGCGGTAGAGATAGCCGGGATCGAGATTGACGACCCCGTCGCGGTCGAGGATGAGACCGCGCCGCCCGCCGCCTCCTGCTGTCGCCATGCGCTACCCCTATCCGATGGTCCGCGGCAAGGCAAGGCTGGCGCCGCGCCGCCGCCGGCCTATCTTGAAGCTCATGCCGGGGATCATGGAGACGCAGCGATGAAGGAATTGTTGAACTATGCCAAGGCCTCGCCCGAGGCGGTTGCCGCCTTTCGCGGCGTCGAGACCTATGTCCGCCAATGCGGCCTCGACCGCAGCTTGCTCGAGCTCATCAAGACGCGGGCCTCGCAGATCAATGGCTGCGCCTTCTGCATCGACATGCACACCAAGGACGCCCGCGCCCGCGGCGAGACCGAGCAGCGGCTCTATGCCCTCGCCGCCTGGGCCGAGACGCCGTTCTTCAGCGAGCGCGAGCGCGCGGCGCTCGCCTGGACCGAGGCGGTGACGCGAATCGCCGAGGCGCCGGTGCCGGAACGGCTCTATGAGGAGCTGCGGCGGCATTTCAGCGAGAAGGAGGCGGTCGATCTCACCATGGCGGTGATCGCCATCAATGGCTGGAACCGGCTCGCCGCCACCTTCCGCACCCCGCCCGGCAGCTACCAGCCGCGGAAATAGCCCTTGCCGCCGGCCGCCCTCGCCCCGATGATCCGCCAGCCGCAAGCGAGAGGATGAGCATGGACCTGGCAGCGTTCTACCGGTCGGAATTCGCCGAGCATGAGCAGGTGGTGCGGGCGACGCTCGCCGCCTGCGCGCAGCCCTTCGAGCGGCTCGTCGCGGCGGCGGTGACGGCGATCCGCAACGGCGGCAAGCTGCTCTTCTTCGGCAATGGCGGCAGCGCCGGCGACGCGCAGCACCTCGCCACCGAGCTCACCGTGCGCTACATCAAGGACCGCGCGCCGATCGCCGCCGTGGCGCTCACCACCGATACCTCGGCGCTCACCGCCATCGGCAATGATTTGGGCTTCGAGCAGCTGTTCGCCCGGCAAGTGCGCGCGCTCGGCCGCAAGGGCGATCTCGCCATCGGCATCAGCACCTCGGGCAAGAGCCGCAATGTCATCCTCGCTCTCGAAGCAGCGCGCGCAATGGCGATGACCGCGGCGGGCCTCGGCGGCAATGACGGCGGCCAGCTCGTCGGCCTCGCCGACCCGCTGCTCGTCGTCCCCTCGCGCACCACCGCGCGCATCCAGGAGATGCACATCCTGCTCGGCCAGATGCTGTGCGGCGCGCTCGAGCAAGAGTTGGGGTTGGCGTAGCGCATCATGGAACATTTGGGCGGCTGTCATTGTGGAAACATCCACGTTCGTCTGCGGCTCTCCAAGCTTCCGCAGGACACTCCGCTGCGGGCATGCGCCTGCGCGTTCTGCCGCGCTCACAGTACCCGGACGGTGGCCGACGGCGCCGGGCTGCTCGAACTCACCGCAGACGATTGGGACTTGATCGAGCGCTACCGCTTCGGATCGCGCACGGCAGACTACATCGTCTGTCGGCGATGCGGCGTCTATATCGGAGCAATCTGCGAAACGAGTGCGGGGATGCGCGCGGTGGTCAACGTCAATTGTCTTGCCGATCGTGCTTCATTCACCCAAGTTCCTGCTGCTTCCGACTATGAGGGCGAGACGACTGAGGCACGGTTGGCGCGACGCGCAGTGAAGTGGATGCCCGCAACGGTGAAGTGCTAGGGGTTCGCCCGGTCTCTCGATCCGTTCGACGCCGCCGAGTCCGTCGCGAACAAGGGTATTTTACCAGCCGCTCCTGGCACGTATCATCAGGGCGAACGCGAACGTGCACGCCCATGGGCTCCACGATCGTTGCCCAACCTGGAGTTGATAGCCAGGTGCAGGAGACCAGGAAGCCGGCACCGTTCGCAAGCATCGGAAGCCGACATGGCCGAGGATCTGAAGCGATGGCTGGAGCGCTGCGGGCTCGGCGAGCACGCCGCGACCTTCGCTGCGCAAGGCATCGACTGGGACGTCCTCGGCGACCTCTGCGATCAGGACTTGAAGGAGCTGGGTCTTTCGCTCGGCGACCGCAAGCGGCTGCTGAAAGCGCTTGCGACACTGACCGATAGCCGGGACGCGGCGCTCAGAGCCGAGCCGCAACGATCGGAGCAGCGGCCCTCCTCGGCGCACCCTTCGGTCGAGGCGGAGCGGCGGCAGCTCACCGTGATGTTCATCGATCTGATCGATTCGACGCCCTTGGCCGAACGGTTCGATCCCGAGGACATGCGGCAGGTGCTCGGCATCTTCCATCAGGCTTGCGTGAGCGCGATCGACGCGCATGACGGCTATATCGCGCAGTATATCGGCGACGGCGTATTGGCTTATTTCGGCTATCCCAAAGCGCATGAAGACGATGCAGTGCGCGCCGTGCTCGCCGGGCTGGCCGTGATCGCGATGCTGCGTCAGGCCAATGACCGCCTCGACGCCGAGAAGGGCGTGCGCTTGCAGCTGCGCATCGGCATCGAGACCGGCCTAGTGGTCGCCGGCGAGATCGGCGCAGGCTCCTCGCGGGACCGTCAGGCCGTCGTCGGCGAGACGCCGAACCTCGCCGCAAGGCTGCAATCTCTGGCGCCGCCGGACTCCATCATCGTCGGTCCGGCCACCGAAAGGCTGATTCAAGGCTCGTTTTTGCTGGAAAACCTCGGCCGGCACGAGCTGAAGGGCGTTTCGGTTCCGATTCACATCTATCGCGTGCTGGCGCAGACCGATGCCGTCGACAGCTTCGAAATCCGCGCCGGCCGCGGCTTGACGCCGTTGATTGGCCGGACCGCCGAGCTCGACATGCTGCGGCAGCGCTGGAAGCAGAGCTGCGACGGCGAGATGCGCTGCGTGCTGCTGGTCGGCGAGCCCGGCATCGGAAAATCGCGCATCTTGCGGGCCTTCCGCGACAGCATCGGCGGCGATGTCTACGAGATCATCCCGTTCCACTGCTCGTCCTACTATCGCAACAGCCCGTTCTGGCCGGTGCTGCAGCGGCTGCAACGCGCGTTCCGGCTGGATGCAAAGACCTTTGCGGCACCCGACGCCGACCGGCTGGAGGCCACGCTGGACGCGCTCGGCATCGATGCCGCGGAGGCGGCGCCGGTTCTCACCACCTTGCTCGGGCTGCCGACGGCGGGACGGTATCCGTCGATCGACGCTTCGTCGCCATCATTCAAGCGGCGAACGCTGGATGTGCTCGTGACCATTGTCGAGCGCATGGCAAGCGCTCAGCCGGTTCTGTTGATCCTCGAGGACGCGCATTGGATCGATCCGTCGACGCTCGAGTTCATGCGACTGATGCTGGAACGGCTGGTGGCGGCGCCGCTGCTGCTGTTGCTCACCGCCCGGCCCGAGTTCAAGCCCGGATGGACCTACCCCCACCTCGTGCAGGTCAATCTCGATCGCCTCTCGCGGCGCGATCGCGTCGCCATGATCGAGAAGCTGACCGGCGGCAGATCGCTGCCCGCCTTCGTGCTCGACCAGATCGTCGCGAAGACGGACGGCGTACCGCTCTTCGTCGAGGAGCTGACCAAGACCGTGCTCCAGGGCGGCCTGTTGCGCGAGGCCGGCGGCCGCTACGAATTGAAGGGCGCGCCGCGAGCGATAGCGATCCCGGACACGCTCCAGGGCTCGCTGCTCTCGCGCCTCGATCGCCTGGAGCCGGGCGTCAAGGAGATCGCCCAGATCGCGGCGACGATCGGGCGGGAATTCGGCCGCAAGCTGCTCGCGTTGATCGCCGCCCGGCCCGAGGGCGAGCTGCAGGCGACGCTCGATCGATTGATGGCCGCGGAAATCATCCTGCCGGCTCCGGGTTCGGCCGCGGAGGGCGGCGCTTACGTCTTTCGCCATGCCCTCATCCAGGAAATCGCCTATCAGTCGCTGCTGCTGGCGCGTCGCCGCCACTACCATGTTTTGATCGCCGACGCGCTCGAACGCCATTATCCCGAGATCGCCGAACGGCAACCGGAGCTGATCGCGCAGAACCTCACCGCGGGCGAGCTCTTCGACCGCGCCCTTCTCTATTGGCAGCGCGCCGGCGAGCGCGCGCTCGCGCGCGCCGCCTTCGACGAGACGATTGCGCACGTCGAACGCGGACTTCGCCTGGCGCAAAACCTCGCCTGTAGCGATCACGATCGCGCCACCCGCACGCTTCCGCTGCTCTTTATCCGCGGCCGGGCCGAGTACCGCTTGGGGAGTCGGCAGGCGATCCAAACTTTTCACCAGGCCGCGCAGATCGCTCGGGCGGAGAAACTGTCGTCGCATTTCGTGGAGGCGACGCTGGCCTTCGACAGTACGGAGATATTTCTCGCCGGCTCGGGAGAAGCGTCGATCGCCTTGTTGCAAGAGGCGCTCGCGTCGATCGGTTCCGGGGAAACCATCGAGCGTTGTCGCCTGATGAACCGATTGGTGCGCACGCTTCACATGACCGGTTCGTTCGAGCGCGCCAGCGAAATCGCTCACCAGGCGACCGCGCTCGCCCGCCGCCTTGGCGATGGACCGAGCTTGTTCGACGCCTTGGCCTACGAGATGATGCATGTTGGCGCTCGCCATCTGACCGCAACCGAATTCTTGAGCCGCCAGCGCCTGCTGGAGGAGTTCCGCGAGCTCGGCGAGCGTCTCGGCGATAGCGAATCAATTGGCGAAGCGTGCGCCCGAGGGCTTGCCGGCTACCTCGAGATCGGAGATTTCGAGCGCTTCGAGAAGACTCTGGAACGTTATGACGGCGTCGCCACAACTGCGCGCGAGTTCGTGCACAAGTGGTGCGTGACCGGCGCCCAGGCCATGCGCGCCATCCTGCTCGGTGACTTCGGATTTGCGGAGAAAAAGGCGGAAGAATCCTTTCAGATGGCGGAAAATGTCGAAGCCAAATTCGCCGCCGGCGTTTATGGCATGCAGATGTTCACCATCCGCCGCGAGCAAGGCCGGCTCGCCGAGGCTGCGCCGCTGTTCAAACGGTTCGTCGACGATCACCCGGAGGACTCGACTTGGCGGCCCGGCCTGATGCTGATCGCCAGCGATCTCGGCTTCGAGGTGCAGGCCCGCCGCAGTCTCGATCAGATGGCAGAGTCCGAGTTCTCCCTGCCCATGGACAGCAAGCGGCTCGTGACGTTGACCTACCTGGCGGAAGTCGCCGCCCGGCTGCGCGAAACCGAGCATGCCGAGCCCATCTACGCCTCTCTCCTGCCCTTCCGGGATCAAGCGGTTACGGTTCCTGCCTTTACGCTGTGCTGCGGCGCTGCGGCCCGATATCTCGGCCTGCTCGCGAGCGCTCTCGGCGACTGGTCTGCCGCCGAGGCGCATTTCGAGTACGCGCTGCACCTCAACGAGCGTCTGCAGGCGAGGCCGTGGCTGGCGCATACCCGGCACGAATTCTCCGTCATGCTCTCGTCGCGCCATCGCAAAGGGGATCAGGCGCGGGCAGCAGAGCTCCTCGCGGCGGCGACGGCGGCGGCGAAAGAGCTGAAAATGTTTGCGCTGCTGGAGCGTATCGGCGGTACTGTAAGCAGTTCAGGACCTAGGAATTGACCGGCGACAGGAGCATAGTTGGAGCCCAACGACTTCCGGCACGACACAGGGGGAGGAGCCCATGGCGCGCTTCATGATCGAGCGAAACTTCGCCGAGCAGCTTGAGATCACCAGCGATGCTGCCGCTGCCGTCAGACGGATCAACGACGAGGAAGGAGTGAAATGGCTGTTCTCCTTTCTCAGCGCCGACAAGAAGAAAACCTATTGCTTGTACGAGGCGCCGAACGCCGAAGCCATTCGCTCGGCTGCGCGTCGCACCAATCTGCCGGCCGACGTGATCATCGAGGTCAGCGACCTCCGGCCGGAAATGTTCAACTAGAGCTGTATCGGGTTAAGGGAACCGCTGTTGTTCGTCGCCCCCGCGAAAGCGCTAGGGAATGTACGAGACGCTCGACGGCTCCACGTCCCAATTATCGCCTTGCCCGCGAAAGCGGGCATCCAGGAGCTTCCGTTCCGGTGAGCGGCTCCCTTGGCTCTGGTTTCCCGCTTTCGCGGGCAAGGCGGAAAAAGAGATTGGACCACATTATCGACAAGACGGGGCGCGAGGCCCCGTCTCTGTCGAACAGCAGCGCGGCTCAACGACCGCCGCGACCCTTCACGCCGCCGGCCTGATATTCTGGTTCAGCCGGAACAGGTTCTGCGGATCCCAACGCCGCTTCACCTCGGTCAGCCGGCGATAATTGCTGCCGTAGACTTTCTCGGTGCGATCCGCCTCGTCGGCGGGCAGGAAGTTGACATAGGCGCCGCCGGTGGCAAACGGCGCGCTCGCCTGAAACAGCTCGCGCGCCCAGCTGATGCAGGCGCGGTCCTGGGCGACCTCGCGCCAGCGGGTATGCACATTCATGATGAAATGCGCGCTGCGCTGCGGATAGGCCGTGGCATCCGCCGCGACGCGGCTCATCGCGCCGCCCACTTGGGCCAGGAAGACCTCGCATTCCGGGCCGGGCAAGCGGCTGACCGCGTCCGTGACCACGCGGATCACATCGTCGGAGAGCTGCACGAAATCGTGCGACTTCCAGTAGTTGCGCGCGCCGGGTGTCAGCAGCGGGTCGAACGCCGACTGCCAGTCGACGAAGGGATGCGGACCCAGAACATCGGCGATCGGCTGGCCCAGGCGGCGCAACGGGGCCACCGCTTTCTCTCCGTCGGCCAACGATCCGGCGAAGCACGCCGCGAAAACCAATACCTCGCGGCCATGCCATTCCGCGGGGATGAAGGGCAGCGGCGGCGCCTTGCGCATGACCGACCAGATGGTGAGCGTGTCGGGCGCCTCCGCCGCCACGCGCCGGTAGCCCTTGAGCAGCTCTTCCGCCTTGGCGAAGGGATGGACGACGAGGCCGGAAAACACCTCGGGCCCAAGCGGGTGAAGGCGGAACTCGAACGAGGTGACCACGCCGAAATTGCCGCCGCCGCCGCGTATGGCCCAGAACAGATCCCGGTTCTCGCTCTCGCTGGCATGAACGAGCTCGCCCTTCGCCGTGACCACATCGGCCGAGATCAAGTTATCGATGGTCATGCCGAAGGCGCGCGTCAGCCAGCCGAAGCCGCCACCGAGCGTCAGCCCGGCGATGCCCGTCGTGGAGTTGATGCCGGTCGGAACCGCAAGGCCGAAGGTCTGCGTCTCCCGGTCGACATCGCCCAGTGTTGCGCCAGGGCCGACCCAGGCCCGCCGCGCCTCGGGATCGACTCTCACCGATTTCATCGGCGACAGGTCGATCAACACGCCGCCATCGCCGACGGCGCTGCCGGCGATGTTGTGACCGCCGCCGCGAACGGCGATCGTAAGATGGTTGTCCGCAGCAAAGCGTACGGCACGGATCACATCGGCAGCCCCGAAACAGCGGACGACAAGCTCCGGCGACCGGTCGATCATCGCGTTCCAGATGGAGCGCGCCTCGTCATAACCCGCCTCGCCCTTGCGGCAGACGGGACCCCGCAATCCCGAACGCAACGTCTCCACAAGTTGGGTATCGATGCGCGGACGCTCCGCCGAAACGCTTCCTTCGAAGCTCGTCATCTCCAGCCTCCTCTGGATGTCGGATGGGGCCTTGCCCCGCTTTTTCCCCTGGAGCCGCCCGCGACCGGAGCATCGACTCAACCGGCGGGACGGCACATCAAAACGCTAGCCAATCACCAGCGCTCCACCTGTGATGGGAATCACATTATCGCCGCGCCGACTCAGTGCGTTTGTGATTCGCGCTCTCGCACACGGTGCCGATCTGCCCACCCGGCGGGACCGGGCGCGATGCCCAGCGCCGCTTGCCAGCGCCGGCCGAACGCCAGCAGGCGTTGCTCCGAAAATGCCGGAGCGAGCAGCGTCACGCCCATCGCCGGACCATCGGGCAGAAATCCGTTGGGCAGCGCCAGCGCCGAGAGATCGAGCAGATTGACGGGATAAGAGAAATAGCCGAGCCGGTTGTTGAGCTCCACCGGCTCGGCCAGCACGGCGGCGATGGTATAGGCCGTGCCGCTCGTCGGCACGACCAGGAAATCGATGTCGCGCCACAGCGGCGCGAGCGTGCGGCGAATCTCGGCGAGCCGATAGAGCTGGGCAAAGACATCCGCGGCCTGGAAGCGCTGCGACCGGCTAATGATCTCCGCCGTCGTCGGCAGCACCGCCTCCGGATGCGTGGCGATGAAAGCGCCGACCGAAGCGAAGCGCTCGGCGATCCAGGCGCCGCCATAGAGCATGCTGCCCGCTTCGACGAAGGGCGCGTAATCGACGGGCACGGGAGTTCCGCCGAGCGCTTCCCAGCGCGCGATCGCCGCAGCAAAGAGCGCTTCGGCGGCGCTGTCGCCGAAGAAGCCGGCCGCCGCGCCGTGCGGGACGCCAAAGCGGAACGGGCCGCCCGTTGGGAGCGGCACATCATCGGTGTTGGGATTCGCTCGCGAGAACGGGTCGGCCGGATCATCTCCGGCGATGAGCGCCAGCACTTCGCCGGCATCCTCGCAATCGAGCGCGAAGACGCTGACGCAATCGAGCGTCCGGCAGGCCGGAACCACCCCGCGGGTCGAGATGAGGCCGCGCGTCGGCTTCAGCCCGACGATGTTGTTGAAGCCGGCGGGGATGCGGCCCGAGCCGCCGGTATCGGTGCCAAGCGCGAAGCTGACGAGACCGGCGCCGACGGCGACGGCAGAGCCGGAGCTCGATCCGCCGGCGGGATAGCGCTCATCGAAGACCGAGGGACAAACGCCATAGGGCGAGCGCGTGCCGTTGAGCCCGGTCGCGAACTGATCGAGATTCGTCTTGCCGAGGCAGACGGCCCCCGCCGCCAGGAGCCTGGCGACGGCCGGGGCCGATTGCGCCGCCACATAGCCGAAGGCCGGGCACGCGGCGGTGGTCGGCATGCCGGCGACGTCGATATTGTCCTTCACGGCAAACGGTATGCCGAAGAGGGGCAGCACCGCGCCGTTGCGGCGCGCAGCAGCGGCGGCGGCGAGCTGGCGCCGGCACGCCTCCTCCGCCACAAGGTGGATCCATACCCCATCCACGCCACGCGCGGCGATGCGCTCGTAAACCGCGTGCAGCACCGCCGCCGGCGTCGCCGCGCCGGCGGCGTAAAGCCGGCGCAAGCTCGAGATCGTGAGCGAGCCGTCAAACGGGCGCGAAGTCACCGGAACATCCTAGGGGCGTATCCAATATGGATTTCCCCGTTGTCTAAGTTTCGCCTTGCCCGCGAAAGCGGGCATCCAGGAACTTCAGCCCCGATGAGCACGGCGCATGACTCTGGGTCCCCGCTTTCGCGGGGACGGCGGAACGCAATGTTGGAAGCAACCATTCGATCCGGTCCCGCTCAGCCGATGGCGGTTGGCGCTGCGCCGGTCTCTCTGCCATGCAGCATCAGGGCGAGCTCTCGGCGCAGCGCGTTGAAGGCGGGCGAGGCGACATCGCGGGGCCGCGGCAAGGTCACCGGGACGATCTCGGCGATGCGTCCGGGATTGGGCGACATCACCACGATCCGGTCGGCGAGCAGGATCGCCTCTTCGATCGCATGGGTCACGAACAGCACGGTGAGGCGGGTGCCCTGCCACAGCGTCAGCAGCTCGAGCTGCAATCGCTCGCGCGTCATCGCGTCGAGCGCGCCGAACGGCTCGTCCATCAACACGATGGCGGCATCATTGGCGAGGACGCGCGCGATCGCGACGCGCTGCTTCATGCCGCCCGACAGCTCGTGCGGATAGGCATCGGCGAAGCGCGCGAGCCCGATCATGGCGATGAAGCGCTCGCCCGCCGCCCGCACCAGGTCGCGCGCCAGGCCGCGCGCGGCCGGCCCGAACTCGATGTTGCGGCGGACCGAAAGCCAGGGAAAGAGACCGTAATCCTGGAACACCATGCCGCGCTCGGGTCCGGGTCCCCTCACCTCGCTGCCATTCATCAGGATGCGGCCTTCGCTCGGCCGCTCGAAGCCGCCGATGAGGCGGAGCAAAGTGGATTTGCCGCAGCCCGAGGCGCCGATGAGGCAGAGAAACTCGCCGCGACCGATCTCGAGATTCACCTCGCGCAGCGCCTCGACCTCGCCGCCGGAGACGGCAAAGCGCTTGTGAACATGCGCGATCGCGAGGACCGGATCCGCCGCGGCTTGGCGCGCGGCGATCGCTTCAGCCATCAGCGCCATGCCGCGGGCTCCAGCGCAGGATTCGCCGACTCGCCAGCTGAACCGCGCGGTCGGACAGAAAACCGATCGCACCGATGGTCACCATCCCGGCAATGACGACATCGGTGCGCGACACCTCGCGCGCATCGGTGATCATCGCGCCGAGGCCGGTTCTGACGCCGCTGATCTCGCCCACCACGATCACCACCCAGGCGAAGCCCAAGCCCAGCCGCAACCCGGTGACGATGCCCGGCAGCGCCGAGGGCAGGACGACCTTCGGAAAGATCGCGGAGCGCGAGACGCCGAGCATCGCCGCCGCTTCCAGCAGCCGCGGCTCGACGCTGCGCACGCCGAGAACCGTGTTGAGCAGGATGGGATAGAAACAGCCCAGGGTCACCAGCAGCAGCGCGGTGTGCGAGCCCAGCCCGAACAGGATCAGGAACAGCGGCTGCCAGGCCGTCACCGGCACCGGCCGCAGCACCTGCAAGGTGCTGTCGAGTATGCGGCGGAACAGCGGGAGCTGGCCGATCAGCAAGCCGAGCGGCAGCGCCAGGCTCGCCGACAGCAGAAACCCGCCATAGACCCGCTCTGCGGAGGCGAGCAGATTGAGCCACAGCGTGCCGCTAAAGGAATCGTTGTTGCCGGCGAGTCCCGCAAGGTCGACGAACTCGCTGGCGATCTGGCCGGGCTGCGGAATGAGCCCATCGGGATGGTTGCGCGTCAGCGCCCACCACAGACCGAGCAGCAGGACCGGCAATACGAAAGCAACCGATCCCGGCGGCGTTTGCCCGCGGGCGCCCATCGCGTTTCTCAGGCGCGCTTCGCCAGCTGATCCGAGAATTGCGGCGCGAGGAGGGTGTTGAAATCCGGCAGCTCGCGGATCTGCTTCAAGGCAAGCATGTGCTCGGCGTAGGAGTGAACCTCGTCGACCATCAGCGGCGTCATCTGCCAATCCAGCTCGACATTGCCGACGGCGCGCGCCACGGCGGCTTTGTTGAGGCCGAGCTTCTGCACCGTCATCGCCACCATCTCGTCCGGATGCGCCATGGCATAGGCGCTTGCCTGGCGCTGCAGATCGAGCATCATCTTCACCCGCTCGGGCTGCTTGGCGAGGGTTTCGCCATGGGTCGCGAGGATCATGTTGAGGCTGCCCATCGGCGTCGAATAGGGATACTCGACGATCTTGCCGCTGCCATCGACCAGCGAAAGGCTCGGCCCCGGCTCGGCGCCGACATAGGCGTCGATATCGCCGCGCGCCAAGGCAGCCGGCATGTCGGCAAAGCCGATTCGCACCTCCCGGATGTCCTGTGGCGTCATGCCCACCATATGCAGCCGCTCATAGAAGAAGACCTGCTGCGTCGTACCGGGCAGGATGCCCACGATCTTGCCTTTGAGGTCGGTGATCGCCGCGATCGGCGAATCCTTGCGCGCCACCACCGCCATGCCCTTGTTGCATTCGGCGCCGAAGACGACGACCGGCTGGTGGGCGGCCGATCCCAGAATCGCGGCGGCGATGCCGAAGGTGCCGAAATCGACCGAGCGTGTCGCCACTGCATCCTTGCCGTCGGTCGGGGTCGAGAACGGAATGATCTCGATGCGATAGCCCGCCGGAAGGAAGCGCTCATAGAAATAAGGCGTGATCGAGTGAATGAGCTTCAACACGCCCATCCGTATCGTGACCGTCTCTTCGCCGCGCGCCGACCAGCCAATACCGGCAGCGGACGCGGCGACGGCCGATCCGAGAAACGCCCGGCGCGACAGCATGAGGAACCCTTCCTTTGCCAGGGACGCGTTGCCCGATTCGTGCAACGACCGTGCCATGCGCCGGGTCGCGGCCACGGCGCCGCCAGAGGCGCCGGCCTGTCCATTCGCTGGCCTCGCCCGGCTTCGATCTGCTCAAAACTTGGGCGCGAGCGGCGGGGCTCGGGTAATACAAGTGGGCGACTGCCAAGGGCCGACGCAGCTTCCCCCAATCGCCTTGCCCGCGAAAGCGGGCATCCAGGAGCCTCAGATTCGAAGAGCGGAGCCCGTGGCTCTGGATTCCCGCTTTCGCGGGAAAAGCGGAAGTATTTGATTTTCGCGAGCGACCAGCGCCCCTACCCGCCGATCCAGCGCTTGAACAGCCCGAGCCGCCACGCCGCGATCAGCGCGACGATCACAATGATGATGGCGCCATAAAGCGGCCAGGGCCGGCGCTTATCGGCATAGGGATCGCTGAGCGAGCGTTCCGCCTGCGGCGGCAGATGCGCCAACGCGGTCAGCGCGGTGCCGAAAGGAATATTGAGGCGCAGCCGCGTGTTGACCGCCCAGCCGCAGGCATCGAGGATCGGCCCGAGATTGCGCGTCCTGAGCTTCAAAGCGGCGATCAGCATCGACGGCCCGGAGATGAGAACGATGAGCCCGAGCACGGCGAGCGGCATCTGCCACCAGGAGAGACTCAAAAAGCCGGTGATGACCGATGCGATCGCCGTCCCGATCGCGCCGATCGCGAGGCCGATCGCGGCGAAGATGCCGGCGAAGCGCGCCGCGTCATAGGTCTGGCTGGCCGGCGGCGCCGCGGCCGGCGCTGGCGCGGGCGCCGCGGCGGCGGCCGGCGCCGGAGCAGCAGCCGGAGCCGGGGCCGTTGCGGCCGCCGGCTGCATGGCGGCCGCCTGGAGCTGCGCCTGGCTCGCCGCCGCGCGTGCCGCCGCAAACTTGTTCACCTGGTCGCCGACGAACCGCGCCGCCTGCCGATAGGGCATCCAGAACGCCTGGCGCAGGCTGATCGGATTCTCGACCAGCTTGATGATGGTCGCATCCCAGTCGCGGCTTTTGCGGTCGTAGAAGATGCCGTTGCGGCCGACCAGGAGGTTGTCGGCATCGCCTGCCGTCACGGCGGCGGCGATCGTCATCTTCTCCGTGCCGCCGCGGCGCACGCAGGCGCAATACGCCAGATAGGTGCGGCTCAGGCTCGCCAGCGCCGCATGCTTCGTCTCATCCACCACGGGGACGCAGAGCTCGCAGCTGCGGCCATCGATGTAGAGCGTGCCGGCCTGGAACGCACCCTTGCCGGTACGGGTATAGAAATCGCGGAACGAGACCGTGTTGTTGGCGAGCTTCAACAGATCGCGCTGAAACCGCAGCAGCTTCTCGACGCGGGCAATGGCGTTCATCTCGGGCGCGAGCGACTGATCGCGCGCCAGCAATTCGTCGATCCGCGGCTTGACCGCCAGGAGATGGCGTGCGCGCTCGATCTCAAGGCCGGCGGCGGCCGTGTTGGGGCGCCGCGCCAGCCAGGCTTCATAAGGAGCAAAGCGCTCTTTGATCGCCGCCCATTCGCGCTCACCCAGGCTCGTCTGGTCGCCGATCAGCGGTGCGACGATGTCCCGCCGCAGCCGGCTGATCGGCTCGACGAAGGCGGGGTTGAGGCCCTGATCGAGTGGCAGCGCCGCGTTTGCGCCGATATGCGCCAGCGGCAGCGCGCGAATCTCCGGCTGGTCGGGTGTTACGTTATGCGCCGAGAGCGCCTCGTAAAGCGCGGCCGGCGGGTTGAGCGCTTCGCCCGCCGTTCGATCGAACGCCGCCAGCCGGTTGCGGGTGAAATAATCGTCGAGCTTGGGTTGCAGCTCGCGCAACAGCGTCGCCGCCGAAGCGGTCGCCGCGCCGAGCGGGAAAGTGGCGGCCTCCGCCGCTTCAGCCTCGCGGTACCACGCCGAATATGCCGCCGCGCCGTCGAAGAATTGCGCTGCCTTGGCAACCGAGAGGCCCGGCTTGCCGCTGCGGTCGGTTTCGGCGCCGACGCAGGCGATGATCTCGTCGATCGCAGCGCGTGTCGCGGCGTTGTCGGCGGCGTCGGACGGGATCACGCCATCGCCGTTGAACGGCGTGCCGTTGAAAATATGCTCGCTGTCGGCGGCATCCTGCAGCGAGATCTCGGCCGCCTCAGGCTTCCCCAGCATTTTGAGGATCGCCGCCGCCGAGGCGCGCAGCTCGCGCCCTTCCTCGATCTCGTCATTGATCGCGGCCAGCGGCAGCGTGTCGCGACCCTGCGTCAGCCCGTGGAGATCGCGGAGCAGGCCGGTCGCCCATTGCGTCGCCGCCAGGATCTCAGGCGCTCGGATGCGGCCATCCCCGTCGCTGTCGACGAGGTCGAGCGTCCGCGCGTCGAATTCAATCCCGCGCGTCGGGCAAGCGAGCGCAACCCAAAGCTTCTGATCAAGCGTGCCGTGAGCGGCAAGATCCTCGCCGCTGTCGAGCCGCACCTGATCAAAGCCCCCGGCGCGAAAAAAACGCCAGATATGCCCCCGGTTATTTCTCTCCGACGTCGCCCGCATGATGAATTATGGCCACATCGTGTGTGACCGAACAAGCGCGAGAGTTTGGCACCGGCGTTCATGGCATCGCCGCAAATCACTTCCAGGTTGGGTAATCGAGACACAGAGATGGACCCCCGCTTTCGCAGGGGTGACGATACTAGAAAATTGTTCCGTCATTCCCGCGAAAGCGGGAATCCATACATCGCCGCCGCATTGCACCCGTCGACGTCGATACGCATCCCCTCCCGCCCTACACCACCAACCGCTCCAGCATCTCGACCGTGTCAGCTTCCGCCGCGGGCTTGTCCCAGCGGATGCGGTGGACGCGCGGGAAGCGCAGCGCGAGACCGGATTTGTGGCGGGTCGAGTGGTGGACGCTGTCGAAGGCGATCTCCAACACCAGGCTCGGCGCGACCTCGCGCACCGGGCCGAAGCGCTCCACCGTGTTGTCGCGCACCCAGCGGTCGAGCCGCTTCAGCTCTTCATCGGTGAAGCCGGAATAGGCCTTCCCCACCGGCACCAGCGTCCCGTCGCGCCAGGCGCCGAAGGTGTAGTCGGAGTAGAAGGAAGAGCGCTTGCCATGGCCGCGCTGCGCGTACATCAGCACCGTATCGACGGTGAGCGCGCCGCGCTTCCATTTGAACCACGGGCCTTTCGGCCTGCCCGCGAGGTAAGGCGCATCGCCGCGCTTCAGCATTAGCCCCTCGATGCCGCGGGCGCGCGCGCCCTCGCGCAGCTCTCTCAGCTCGTCCCAGCTCCCAAATGGAATGAGTGGCGAGAGATCCATCCGCTCGCGCGGCGCCGCGCCATACCATTGCTCGAGCCGGCGCCGGCGCTCATCGAAAGGCAGCGCGCGCACATCTTCGCCCGCTTCTTCCAGCATGTCGTACAGCCGCACCCAGGCGGGAAACTGCTCGAGCATTTTCGCCGAAGCGGTCTTGCGGTTGAGCCGCTGCTGCAGATCGTTGAACGGCATGACCTCGCCTTGGCGCAGCACCAGCAGCTCACCATCGAGCACAACATCCGCCGGCATCGTCGCGACGATGTCGGGGAACGCCTCGCCGATATCGTCGCCCGAGCGCGAATAGAGCCGTTTCTCGCCGCCGCGGCCGACGAGCTGGACGCGGATGCCGTCCCATTTCCATTCGGCGCGATAAGCCGCGGCGTCGAGCGCATCGAGAGTAGGGTCTTCGAGCGGCTGTGCCAGCATCAGCGGATGGAAGGTCGGCTTGCCGGCGCTCTCCGGCCGCGGCGCCCGCCCTTCGAGCCAGGCGAAGAGCTCGCCATAAGGCGGGTTGAGCCCGTGCCACACCGCTTCGATCTCGGCGAGCGGCACCTGCCAGCGCTCGGCCAGCGCGGTTTTCGCCAGGCGCGCCGAGACGCCGACGCGCAAGCCGCCGGTGATCAGCTTCAACAGCGCCCAGCGGCCGGTGGCGTCGAGCGCGTCGAGCCAACGCTCGAGCCGCGCCCCGGCATTGGCGCGCGTTGCCGCATCGAGCTCGGCGACGATCTCGGCGAGCCCCGGCACGTGATTGGCGCCGGGCTGCACCGGCCAGATCAGCGCCACCGTCTCGGCGAGATCGCCGACGAAATCATAGGACCAGCCGAAGAGCTCGCCATCGACACGGCCGAGCACGAGATCGCGGATCTGCGCCGGCTTCACTTCGCGAAAGGACAGCTCGCCGGTGAGTGCCGCCAGCGCCCAGCCGCGCTCGGGATCTTGTGTGCCGGAAAAATATTCGCTCATCAGCCGCAGCTTGCCGAGCCGCGCCGGGGTGAAGAGCAACCCATCGAGCAGCGCCGCGAAGCGGTTCATTCCGCCTCGTCCTCGAAGCCTTTGAGCGACAGCGCGCGCGCCTTCAATCCGGCGAGATGCGCCTGGCGGACGAGCGCCTCCTCGGCGCCATGCGTCACCCAGATCTCGCCCGCGCCGACCTCGGCCATGGTTGCGGTCAGCTCGTCCCAATCGGCATGGTCGGAGATGACGAGCGGCAGCTCGACGCCGCGCTGCTTGGCGCGCTGCTTGACGCGCATCCAGCCGGAGGCGAGCGCCACCACCGGGTCGGGCATGCGCCGCGACCAGAGATCGGCGAGCGCGGCCGGCGGCGCCAGGACGATGCTTCCGGCCAGCGCTTCGCGCGCCGCACCTGTCGCCGGGCGCAGCGGACCCAGCGCCACGCCGAAGCGCTCGTAGAGCGCACAGAGCGATTGCAGCGCGCCGTGGAGATAGACCGGCTCGGCATAGCCGGCGCGGCGCAGCAGTGCCAGGACGCGCTGGCACTTGCCCAGCGCATAGACGCCGACGATGTGGCAGCGCTCGGGAAAGAGCCGGAGCGAGTGCAGCAGCTTCTGGATTTCCTCGCCATCCGGCGGATGGCGAAACACCGGCAGGCCGAAGGTCGCCTCGGTGACGAAGACATCGCAGGGCTGCGGCTCGAACAGCGGACAGGTCGGATCGGGCCGCCGCTTGTAATCGCCGGAAACGACGATGCGGCCCCCGCCATGCTCCATCATCACCTGCGCGCTGCCCAGCACATGCCCCGCCGGCAGCAGCGTCACGCGCACGCCGCCGAGCTCGATCGGGCGGTGATAGGCAAGTGGCTCGAGACTGCCGCCGGCCTCCGCGCCGAAACGGCTTTGCATGACGGCGAGGGTCTCCGGCGTCGCCAGCACGGCGCGATTATGGGCGTGCGCGTGGTCGCCATGGCCATGGGTGATGACGGCTCGCGGCACCGGCCAGGCGGGATCGATGTAGAAATCGCCGGGCTCGCAATAGAGGCCCTTGGGCGTGGGCTTGAGCCAGGTCTCGGGGCGAGGAGAAGTCATGCGAGGGTGAATATAGGCAGCACCGCCATAAGCTGCAGCGGCACCTCGGATGTGAGGCGCAGCGCTACCGCAACCCTCACTCCACCCCGCGCCGCAGCGACAGCGGCACGGCCACCTCTTCCAGCGGGCGGCGCTCGGCGGCGACGCCGAGCTTGAGCTCGACCGCCGCCGCCACCAGCATCAGCGCGGCGCCGAGGAGATAGCCCACCAGAATGTCGCCGCGCCCGCCGCGGGCGATGAGCGCGCCGAACAGCGCCGGGCCGCCGACGCCGCCGATGAGCGTGCCGAAGGCATAGAAAAGCGCGATGGCGAGCGCGCGCAGCTCCAAGGGAAAGCTCTCGCCGACGGTGAGATAGGCGGCGCTCGCCGCCGCCGAAGCGAAGAAGAACACGATCGTCCAGAGCAGCGTTTGCGTGCGGGCGTCGAGCAGACCTGCAACGAAGAGCGCGCCCGAGAGCGCCAGCAAGGCGCCGGCAATCGCATAGGTCGCAGCGATCATCGGCTTGCGCCCGAGCGTGTCGAAGAGCGGACCGAGCAGCAACGGGCCGGCAAAATTGCCGAGCGCGAAGGGCAGGATGTAGAGCCCGACCCGGTCGGCCGGCACGGCGAAGAAGCGCGTCAGCACCAGGGCGTAGGTGAAGAAGATGGCGTTGTAGAAAAAGGCTTGCGAGGCCATCAGCACGATGCCGAGCGCCGTCCGCGCCGGATAGGCCCGGAGCAAGGTGCGAGCGACAATGGCGAGCGAGACATGCGTCGGCACGATCAGCGCGGTCTCGGCCTCCGCCGGCGGCGGCAGCGCCTCGGCGCCAACGCGGCGCTCGATCTCCGCCATCACCGCCTCCGCTTCCGCGATGCGACCATGCGTCATCAGCCAGCGCGGACTCTCCGGCAGGAAATGCCGGAGATAGAGGATGACGAGGCCGAGCGCCGCGCCGGTGCCGAAGGCGACGCGCCAGCCGAGATCGGGCGGCAGCAGCGTGGGATCGAGCAGCCAGACCGAGGCGGCCGCGCCCAGCGCCGCACCGACCCAGAAGCTGCCATTGACGGCAAGATCGGTGCGACCGCGCAGCCGCGCCGGGATCAGCTCCTGGATCGCCGAGTTGATCGCGGAGTACTCGCCGCCGATGCCGGCGCCGGTGAGAAAGCGGAAGGCGGCGAAAGCGGCGAAATTCCAGGACAGTGCCGTCAACGCCGTGGCGACGAGATAGAGGCCGAGGGTGACGTTGAACAGCCGTTTGCGCCCGAGCCGGTCAGTGAGATGGCCGAAGAACAGCGCCCCCAGCACCGCGCCGGCGAGATAAGCGCTGCCGGTGAGCCCGACCTGCTGCGCCGTCAGATGCAGGCGCTGGCTCTGCTGCAGTGCCGCGGCCACCGAGCCGGCCAGGGTCACCTCGAGCCCGTCGAGGATCCAGGTGATGCCGAGTGCGGCGATGACGAGGCTGTGGAAGCGGCTCCAGGGCAGCCGGTCGAGCCGCGCCGGCACCGACGTGCGCACCGCCTCCGCCCCGTCCATCCAGGTCTCGCCTCCCGTGGGGTGAACACCCGGTCAGCGGAATGCCTCCGCCCGGAGCCGAGATGCCACGGCGTCGACCGGCAGGGTCTCGCGCCTTCCGTCGGGGTGGCGCAGCGACACGGTCGCCGACGCCGCTTCGCGCGGCCCCAGCGCCAGCAGCAGCGGGATCGCCAGCGCCCGCGCATCGAGGATCTTGCGCGCCAGCCGCTCCGGCCGGAGATCGAGCGCGACGCGGTAGCCCTCGCCGGCAAGCTGCGCCGCGACCCGCTCGGCGTAGGCCTCCTGGCCGTCGCCGATGGTGCAGAGCGCGAGCTGCTCGGGCGCGAGCCAGAGCGGCAGCGCGCCGCGGTAATGCTCGAGCAGCAGCGCGATGAAGCGCTCGATGCTGCCGAGCACCGCGTGATGCAGGATCACCGGCCGGACGCGGCGGTTCTCGGCGTCGACATAGCTGGCATCGAGCCGCTCGGGCAGCACGAGGTCGAGCTGGATGGTGCCGCATTGCCAGAGCCGGCCGCGATTGTCGCGCAAGGCGAATTCGAGCTTCGGCCCGTAGAAGGCGCCTTCGCCAGGCTGCTCCAGGGGTGCGAGCCCGGCGCCGTGCGCGGCCTCGGCGAGCGCCCGCTCGGCGCGGTCCCAGGACGCATCCGTGCCCGCCCGCTCGGCCGGGCGGGTCGAGAAGCCGACAAGGACATCGTCGAAGCCGAATTCGGCGTAGACGCGCGCCAGCAGGCGGCAGAACCGCGCCACCTCGCCCGCCACCTGCCCCTCGTCGCAGAAGACATGGGCGTCGTCCTGGACGAAGGCGCGGCCGCGCATCAGCCCCTGCAGCGCGCCCGACGGCTCGTTGCGATGGCAGAGGCCGAATTCGGCAAGGCGCAGCGGCAGCTCGCGGAAGGAGCGGACGCGCTGGCGGAAGATCTGGACATGGCCGGGGCAGCTCATCGGCTTCAGCGCGAAGCGGCCCTCTTCCTCGGCCAGCGAGAACATCTGCGCGCCGAATTTCTGCCAATGCCCGCTCGCCTCCCACAGCGAGCGCGCCAGCAGCAGCGGCGTGCGCACCTCGCGGTAGCCCGCCTCGCGCATGTGTCGGCGGATATAGTCCGAAATCACGGCATAGAGCGCGAAGCCGCGCGGATGCCAGAACGCCATGCCCGGCGCCTCTTCCTGCTGGTGGAAGAGGTCGAGGCGGTTGCCGATGACGCGGTGGTCGCTCTCGTCCATCTCTTTCTCCTGCGATCGGCCGGAGACGGAAAGAGAGCCCGGATATGCGAAGGCCCCGTCCGTCGCCGGCGGGGCCTTGAGGTTCGCTCTATGCCGAAAATCTCAGCGCCAGCAACCTCGCCGCTCCCCGCCCCAGCGGGTCGTCGTCGTCGTGGTCGCCACCGTCACCGGCTGGCAAGAGAGCGCTTTGTCCATAAGGTCTAGCTACCGGAAAGCGACGCCGCTGTCAAAGCGATGAAATCCCCCTCCCCCCTTGAGGGGGAGGGAAGGGAGGGGGGTGACGCAGGACGCGATAGATATGTGCTCGCACCGGCGACACCGCGCCCTGCCGCACCCCCCACCCGGCGCTTCGCGCCGACCTCCCCCTCAAGGGGGGAGGGGGTTCTTGTTGATGCGCCTCGATCAGCGCATTCACCACCCCCCTCAAAACTCCGCTTCGAATTCCGGCACTTCCTCCGGCTCCTGGCGGGCGGCTTCGCTCCACTCCATCATCGCCGGCCAGGCGAGGATGCGCTGGGCATAGGCGGAGCAGGGCGGCTCGAGCTTGACGTCCCAGGTGACGAAGCGGGTCACCACCGGCGCATACATCGCATCGGCCATGGTGAGGTCGCCGAAGAGATAAGGGCCGTTCGACTGCGCCAGGCATTCCCGCCAGATCGTCGTGATGCGCTCGATATCGGCGCGGGCGCCGGAATGCGGGATATAGCCGGGATGGCGGGCGCGGATGTTCATCGGCATGGAGGAGCGCATGGCGCTGAAGCCCTGATGCATCTCGCCGCAGACCGAGCGGCAGCGCGCCCGGGCTGCGCGATCTTTGGGCAGCAGCCCGGCTTTTGGCCGGATCTCGTTCAGGTATTCGGCGATGGCGAACGTATCCCAGATGCGCAAGCCCTGATGGATGAGGCAGGGCACCAGATACGAAGGCGACAACAGCAGCAGCTCGGCCCGCATCATCGGGTCGTCCGGCGGCACGATCTCCTCGACGAACTCGAGCCCGGCCAGCTTCACCAGAAGCCAGCCGCGCAGCGACCAGGAGCCGTAATTCTTGCTGCCGATGATGAGCTTCGTTTCCGTCATGCGTTTCCTCCAATATTCTCCCCTGCCCGTCTTTTGTGCAATTTCCGCGCCAGCGGGCCAACTTTCGACAGCCCGTCAGCCCCACCACACCCCCCGCTGCGCGGGTCCCCCCTCTCCGCCCCACAGGGGCGGAGAGGGTTGGGGATTTGAGGCCGCAGGCTCGCGAACTCGAGCACGCGCCGCGCGCGAGAAACCGCGGCGATCATCAATAATTTTCTAATCGCCATTGCCTGGGTTCGGGTGCGTCGTATGCTCGGCCGGCCGATGCGCGGTGCAGGCGCTGCGCCGCCGCCATCAGCAGCCACAAAGATCGGGGAAGCGGAAATGGCGAAGGCACAGGCGGAAGAAATGCGCATGAAGGGTCAGGACGTGCAGATGACGGCTGCATTCGATCCGAGCCAGGCGCTCAGCGGGATCGAGCCGCTGCTCAGCGCGTCCAACAAATGGTTCGAGAATTGGGTGGCGATGCAGTCGGAGCTGCTCGAGTTCAGCCGCAGCCGGCTCGATCGCAATCTCGAAATCAGCAAGGCCATCGCGCGCTGCGGCAGCATCGACGAGACGATGGAAGTGCACGCGGACTATACCCGCTCGACCGTGCGCGATTATTTCGCCGAGGCCGGCAAGCTCGC
>Ga0335076_10001426_pt1 | contig 23137 bp, 20 predicted proteins | sample Lox_Sample_25_FD_206717 | JGI IMG/M metagenome (GOLD analysis project Ga0335076, IMG submission 206717) | Soil microbial communities from Loxahatchee National Wildlife Refuge, Florida, United States - Lox_Sample_2.5 | ecosystem: Environmental > Terrestrial > Soil > Wetlands | place: USA... | reverse complement strand
CGCGGCCGTGGAGCGGCTGGCGAAGTCGATGGCGCTTGCCCGCGATCTCATCAACACGCCGGCCGAGGACCTGGGTCCGCCGGAGCTCGCCGAGGCCGCGAAGAAGGTCGCGCAGGAGTTCAAGGCCAAGTTCTCCGTCATCGTCGGCGACGATCTGCTGAAGCAGAATTATCCCACCATCCATGCGGTCGGCCGCGCCGCAGCGAAGCCGCCGCGCCTCGTCGATCTCCGCTGGGGCACGGCGGGACCGAAGCTGACGCTGGTCGGCAAGGGTGTCTGCTTCGATTCCGGCGGCCTCGATCTGAAGACCTCCGGCTTCATGTTGATGATGAAGAAGGACATGGGCGGGGCCGCCCTGATGCTGGCGCTCGCCCGCGCGATCATGGATGCGAAGCTGCCGCTGCAGCTCCGCCTGCTGATCCCGGCGGTGGAGAACAGCGTCTCCGCGAACGCGTTCCGGCCGTGGGACGTGATCAAGACCCGGAAGGGCATCACCGTCGAGGTCGGCAACACCGATGCCGAAGGGCGCCTCGTCCTCTGCGACGCGCTCGCCGAGGCGGAGAACGACCAGCCCGATCTCATCATCGACGCCGCCACCCTGACCGGCGCCGCCCGCGTGGCGCTCGGGCCCGAGCTGCCGGCGCTCTTCTCCAACAATGACGAGACCGCGGAGGCGCTGCTGCGCCACGGCAAGGTCGAGGGCGATCCGCTCTGGCAGCTGCCGCTGTGGAAGCCCTATCGCCGCATGCTCGACAGCAAGGTCGCCGACATCAACAACGTCTCCGACGGTCCGTTTGCCGGCGCGGTGACGGCGGCGCTCTATCTCGCCGAGTTCGTCGCGCCGACCACCAAGTGGATGCACATCGACACCTATGCCTGGATCGCCCGCGCCCAGCCCGGGCGTCCGGAAGGCGGCGAGGCCCTCGGCTTCCGCGCGCTCTTTGCCTTCGTCAGCGACTGGGTGAAGACCGCCAACCACGAGCCGAAGATCCTGACCAAGAAGCCCGCCCCGCGGGTCGCCCCCCGACGCGCCTCACCGGCCCTCGCCAGGCTGCGCAGACGTTAGGAGCTACGCCGCGTCCGTCCTGACAAGCGCCCGCGGCGTGCCGTGGCGGGCGGGCTGATCGCGACCTGCTCCAGCAGGCGGTGCAGCTTCACGATCGGCTGGGCGTCGTCCTTGCCCGCCATCTTCTCCGTGTAGCGCGGCAGCAGGGCCGCGGCCGCCGCGGCCGGCGGCTGCTCGGCGCCGAGGCTGAGCAGCCAGGAGAGCAGCAGGTCCTCGGCCGGGCCGGGGAAGTCGTCGTCCATCTCGAAGGCCTGCTCCAGGATCGACTTCGGATCGAGCGGATTGGGTGCGGCGGATCGGCTCATGCCGGGCAGTGAAGCAGCGGGGCGCCCCGTGCGTCCAATGATTTTTGCGGCGCGCGCGCAATGCGTCAGTAGCCGCGCGCGCGATCGACCGCACGCTCCAGCGGCTGCCCGGCGGCGTGGCGGGCGATCTGCCGCGCGATGGTGACAGCGGCCGTCTCCGGATCGATATCGGCGGCGTTGTGCGGGGTCATGAAGATGCGGGGATGGCGCCAGAACGGATGCCCCTCCGGCAGCGGCTCGGTCCCGGTCACGTCCAGGCTGGCCGCTGCCAGCCGCCCGTCGGCCAGCGCCTCCAGGAGATCGGCCTCGTTCAGATGGCCGCCGCGGGCCACGTTGACCAAAGCCGCGCCGCGGGCGAGGCGGCGGAAGAGATCGGCGTTGAGAATACCGGCGGTCTCCGGCGTCAGCGGCAGCAGGCAGACCACGATCTCGAGGCCGTCGAGGAACGCGTCGAGCCCACTGGTCCCTGCGAAGCAGGCGACGCCATCGATCGTCTTCGCGCTGCGGCTCCAGCCGCGGACGTCGAAGCTGAAATCGCGCAGCGCCCTCGCCGCGGCGCTGCCGAGTGTGCCGAGGCCGAGCACGCCGACCTTGCGCTGCCAAGGCGGCGGATAGAGCTGGTCCAACCAGCGTGCCTCGCGCTGCGCCTCGGCGAGCTCCCAGAAGCGTCGGTGATGGCCGATCACCTGCCAGAGCACGTGTTGCACCATGGTCTCGGTCATGCCGGGCTCGGCCATCTTGACGATCGCCGCGTGCGGCGGGACGGCGGGATCGCCCAGCAGCCGCTCGACGCCGGCGCCGAGGGAGAATATCACCTGCAGATCGGGCAGCTTGGCATAGGTCTCCGCCGGCGGATGCCAGACCAGGCAAAAGCGAATGCCGGCCCCACCTTCCTCGGTCAGCGTCAGTCCAACCTTGCGGAACGCCCGCTCCCAGGCGGCGACGTCGGCCTCCGCGACGGCGAACAGGATGCGCTCCCCCGTCATTGCCGCACCACGCCGCCTTCGGTGGTTTCCTGGAACAAAGCGGCGCGCAGCAGCGCCTTGGTGTAGTCGGCGCTGGGGGCGTCGAAGATCCGGTCGACCGGTCCCTGTTCCACCATCCTCCCGTCCTTCAGCACCACCACCCGGTCGGCCAACGCCCGGACGACGCGAAGGTCGTGGCTGATGAAGAGATAGGCGAGGCCGTGCCGCGCCTGGAGGTCGCGCAGCAGATCGACGATCTGCGCCTGCACCGACATGTCGAGCGCGGAGGTCGGCTCGTCGAGCACGATCAGCTTGGGTTTCAGGATCAGCGCGCGGGCGATCGAAATGCGCTGGCGCTGGCCGCCGGAGAATTCGTGCGGATAGCGGTGCCGGGTCCCGGGATCGAGCCCGACCTCCTGGAGCACGTCGATCACCGCCTGCTCGCGGGCACCCGGCCCCTGCTCGAGGTCGTGGACTTCGAGCCCTTCGGCGATGATCTCGCCGACCGAGAGTCGCGGCGAGAGCGAGCCGAAGGGGTCCTGGAACACCACCTGCATCTCGCGCCGGAGCGGCCGCATCCGGCCGCGGTCGAAGGCGTCGATGCGCCGGCCTTCGAACACGATCTCGCCCTTGCTCTCGATGAGCCGCAGCAAAGCGAGGCCGAGTGTCGTCTTGCCAGATCCCGATTCGCCGACCACGCCGAGCGTCTCGCCCTCGCGGATCTCGACCGAGACGTCCTCGAGGGCATGAACGTGATCGACCACGCGGCGGAAGATCCCGGCCTTGATCGGGAACCAGACCCTGAGGTCCTTGACGGCCGCGAGTTGCTTCGCGTCGGGATGCGGCGCCACGGCGCGGCCCTTGGGCTGGGCCGCCAGCAGCATCTGGGTATAGGGATGCTCGGGCTTGGCGAACAGCTCGGCCGGGGTCTTCGCCTCGACGATCTTGCCCTTCTGCATCACGGCGACGCGGTCGGCGAACTTGCGGACGATGCCGAGATCGTGGGTGATCAGCAGGATCGCCATGCCGAGCCGTGCTTGCAGCTCGCGCAGCAGCTTCAGGATCTGCGCCTGCACGGTGACGTCGAGCGCCGTCGTCGGCTCGTCGGCGATCAGAAGGTCCGGATCGTTCGCCAGCGCCATGGCGATCATCACGCGCTGGCGCTGGCCGCCGGAGAGCTCGTGCGGGAAGGATTTGAGGCGACGCTCCGGATCGTTGATGCCGACCAGGTGCAGGAGCTCGAGGGCGCGCGCGCGGGCCTGCGGCTTCGGCAGGTTCCGGTGCAGCCGCATCGCCTCGGTGATCTGCCGCTCCACCCGGTGCAGCGGGTTCAAGGACGTCATCGGCTCCTGGAAGATCATGGAGATCCGGCTGCCGCGGATCTTGCGCAAGGTCGCAGCCGGCGCGCCGATCAGCTCCTCGCCCTGGAACCTGATGCTGCCGCCGGGATGGCGCGCCATCGGATAGGGCAACAGCTGCAGGATCGAGAGCGCCGTCACCGACTTGCCGGAACCGGATTCGCCCACCAGGGCGAAGGTCTCGCCCTTCCTGACCTCGAAGCTCACGCGATCGACGGCAGTAACGTCGCCGAAGGCAACGCTCAGGTCCTTCACGTCGAGGAGCGGCGCGGCGTCGGTCACTTGGCGATCTTCCGGGGATCGAAGGCGTCGCGGATCGCCTCGCCGACGAAAATCAACAGCACCAGCATGGCGCCCGTGACCACGAAGCCGGTGATGCCGAGCCAGGGCGCCTGCAGGTTGTTCTTGCCCTGGTTCAGCATCTCGCCGAGCGAGGGCGAGCCCGGCGGCAGGCCGAGGCCGAGGAAGTCGAGCGATGTCAGGATGGTCACCGAGCCACCGAGGGTGAAGGGCAGGAAGGTCAGCGTGGTCACCATGGCGTTGGGCAGGATGTGCTTCACCATCACCCGCCAGTCGCTCATGCCGAGCGCCTTCGCGGCGCGCACGTATTCCAGGTTCCGCACCCGGAGGAACTCGGCCCGCACCACGCCGACCGGCCAGGTCCAGCCGAAGATCAGCAGGATGATGAAGAGCGAGATGATGCTCGGCGGGAAGATCGCCGAGAGGATCAGCAGGATGTAGAGCGTCGGCAGGCTACCGAAGACTTCGAGGAAGCGCTGGAACAGGAGGTCGATCCAGCCGCCGAAATAGCCCTGCACCGCGCCCGCCAGCACGCCGATGATGGTGGTGCAGATGGTGAGCGCGACGCCGAACAGCACCGAGATCCTGAAGCCGTAGATCGCCCGCGCCAGCACGTCCCGCGCCTGGTCGTCGGTGCCGAGCCAGTTGATGCCGTCGGGCGGGCTCGGCGCCGGGCCGGGAAGGTCGGTGATGGTGGTGTTGTAGGAGAACGGGATCGGCGGCCAGACCATCCAGCCGTCGGTTTCGATCTTCTTCCGGACATAGGGGCTGCGGTAGTTGGCCTCGGTGACGAAGGTTCCGCCGAAGGTGGTCTCGGGATAGGTCTTCAGTACCGGGAAATAGAGCGATCCCTGATAGCTCACAATCAGGGGCCTGTCGTTTGCGATGACCTCGGCGAACAGGCTGAAGACCAGCAGCACCAGGAAGATGAGCATCGAGTAGTAGCCGCGCCGGTTGCGCCGGAAATTCGCGATCCGGCGCGCGGTCAGCTGGGTTATGTGGAAACCCATGAAGCGGCGGTCGAGGCCCGTGACCGACGTCACCGTCATGTGCCGCGCGCCTCGAAATCGATCCTGGGATCGATCAGCATATAGGTGATGTCGCCGATCAGCTGGACCAGGAGGCCCATCAGGCCGAAGGCGTAGAGCGTCGCGAACACGACCTGGTAGTCCCGGTTGATCGCCGCCTCGTAGCCGAGCAGGCCCAATCCGTCGAGGGAGAAGATGATCTCGGTCAGCAGCGCGCCGGTGAAGATGATGCCGATGAAGGCCGCCGGGATGCCGGAGATCACGATCAGCATGGCATTGCGGAAGACGTGGCCGTAGAGCACGCGCCGCTCGGTCAGGCCCTTGGCGCGGGCGGTCGTCACGTATTGCTGGTTGATCTGCTCCAGGAACGAGTTCTTGGTCAGCATGGTCAGGGTGGCGAAGCTGCCGATGGTGAGCGACAGCAGCGGCAGCGTCATGTGCCAGAAGTAATCCGTGATCTTGCCCCAGAGCGACAGCTGGTCCCAGTTCTCCGAGGTGAGGCCACGCAGCGGGAACCAGTGGAAATAGCTGCTGCCGGCGAAGAGCACGATCAGGAGGATCGCGAACAGGAAGCTCGGGATGGCGCTTCCCGCAATGATCACGGTGCTGGTCCAGACGTCATAGGGCGTGCCGTCGCGCACCGCCTTGGCGATGCCGAGCGGAATGCAGACCAGGTAGGTGAGGAGCGTGGTCCAGAGTCCGAGCGAGATCGAGACCGGCAGCTTCTCGAGGATGAGATCGACCACCGGCCGCCCGCTGGTGTAGCTGTTGCCGAAATCGAAGCGCAGGAAGTTGCTCATCATCATGGCGAAGCGCTCGGGCAGCGGCTTGTCGAAACCGTACATATGTTCGAGCCGCTTGATGAGCTGCGGGTCGAGGCCCTGCGCGCCGCGATAGATCTTGGAACCGCCCTGCCCGGCGCTTTGCGTCGTCTGCGAGCGGGCGGAGAGCAATTCGCTACCGCCGCCCGAGACCCTCTCGGTCGCCGAGACACCGGTGCCCTTGATCTTCTGGATCATCTGCTCGACCGGGCCGCCGGGCGCAGCCTGGATGATCAGGAAATTGATCACCATGATCCCGAACAGCGTCGGAATCATCAGCAGCAGGCGTCTGACGATATAGGCGAGCATGAAGGTCTAGGCGCGGCGTCCGGTGCGTTCGATCACTTCTTGCCTCGTCCGCGACGGCCGAGCACGAAGGCGATGACGGCGACCGCGATCCCGCCGAGGATATAGGGGATCGGCGTGCTGCCGCGGTCCTCGGGTTGCGTGACTGCCGGTGCCGGTGACGCGGGCGCGGTCGGCGCCGGGGGAGTCTGCGCCGCCGGCGGATTCTGTGTCGCGGCCCCGGAGGCCTGAGCCGCGGACACCTGCTGCTTCAGCGCCGAGTCCTTCTGCGGGTCGTACCACCAGGTGTCGAAGGTGAGGCCGTATTTCGGCATGGTCGCCGGATGCGCGTACTTGTTCCAATAGGCGATGCGGTCGAAGGGCGCGTTCCAATGCGGGATGTAATAGAAGCCCCATTGCAGCACACGGTCGAGCGCGCGCGTGGTGTACACCAGCTCGTCGCGATCCTTGGCGGCGATGATCTTCTCCACCAGCGCATCGACCACCGGGTCCTTGATGCCACCGAGATTCTGACCGCCGGTGGTATCGGCACTCTTCGATCCCCACCAGTCGCGCTGCTCGTTTCCCGGCGACAGCGATTCGGCAACCAGGTTGACCGTCATGTCGTAGTCGAACTGGTCCATCCGCTTCTGGTACTGGGCGGGATCGATCGTGCGCATATGCGCCTTCACGCCGATCTGCGCCAGGTTCTGGATGAAGGGCTGGGTCACGCGCTCGAAGGTCTCCTCGTCGAGCAGGATCTCGAAGTCGAGGGTCTGGCCGTCCTTGGTGCGGACGCCGTTCACGACCTTCCAGCCGTCGTCGTCCAGGATCTTGCTGGCGATCTCCAGATTGGCGCGGGCATCTCCCGAACCGTCGGTCTTCGGCGGGTTGTATTCCGTGGTGAAGACCTCGTCCGGGACCTTGCCGCGATAGGGCTCCAGGATCTTCAGTTCTTCCGGTGACGGCAAACCGGTCGCGCCGAGCTCGGAAGGTCCGAAATAGCTGCGGATCCGGACGTATTGCCCGAAGAACAGCGCCTTGTTGCTCCACTCGAAGTCGAAGGCGTATTGCAGCGCCTCGCGGACCTTGCGGTCCTGGAAGATCGGCCGGCGCAGGTTATAGACATAGCCCTGCATCAGGTTCCGGCCCTCGGTCGGGATCGTCTCCTTGACGATGCGCCCGTCCTTCACCGCCGGGATGTTGTACGCGGTCGCCCAGGCCTTCGCGCTGCTCTCGAGACGCATGTCATAGGCGCCGGCCTTGAAGGCCTCGAGCGCCACCGTGTCGTCGCGATAGTAATCGTAGCGGATGGTGTCGAAATTGTTCTGCCCGACGTTGATCGGCAGATCCTTGCCCCAGTAGTCGGGCACCCGCTGCAACGTGATCGAGCGCCCCGCCTCGTATTTCGCGATCTTGTAGGGGCCGCTGCCGTCGGGGATGTCCAGCGTCGGCTGGGTGATGTCCTTGCCCTTCCAGAGATGCTCCGGCAGGACCGGCATCTCGCCGATGATCAACGGCAGCTCCTGGTTGTCGCCGGGCGCGAAGGTGAACTTCACGCGGAGGTCGCCGAGCTTCTCGCATTTGGCCACGCTCTGATAATAGGCCTGCAGCTGCGGCGGTCCCTTCTCCTTCAGCAGGTTGAAGGTGAAGACCACGTCGTCGGCGGTGATCGGCTGGCCGTCATGCCAGCGCGCGATCTTGCGAAGATTGAAAATCACCCAGGACCGGTCCGCCGGAACTTCCATGGTCTCGGCGATCAGCCCGTACTTGCTGAACGGCTCGTCGCCGGTCGCGGCGGTCAGCGCTTCGTAGCTGGCGCCCGGTCCCGGCGTGCCTTGGATGGTATAAGGGTTGAAGCTGTCGAACGTGCCGATCGCCCGGAACACCACGCTGCCGCCCTTGGGCGCATCCGGATTGACGTAATCGAGATGCTTGAAGTCCGGTCCGTATTTAGGCTCGCCGCGCATGGCGATCCCCGGGACCGGCTGCACGTTGGCGTCCTGGGCCCGGGCGGATTGCGGAGCGGAGGTCCCGAAGAGCGCGGCAAGGGCCAGCATGGCGGAGAGCAGGAGACCGGTCGAGCTTCGCGGCATGATGTATCCCTGGTCTCTGTCCCTGGCTGGAAACGCCGCCGTTCCGGCGGCTTTCGGGCATCCTAGCGGAGGTTCTGGCCGCAGGGAAACCCGCGGGAAGGTAACGGAATATATCGTTATCCGTTGCCGAAGATGGCAATCGCCTGTTCCAGCAGCCGGCGGTCGCCGGCTGCGATGACCTCGCCGGTGGAGGTCATGGTCAGGGCTCCGCCCTGCCAATCCGTGATCGCGCCGCCCGCACCCTCGATCACCGGCACCAGGGCGAGATAGTCGTAGATCCCGAGGCCCCGCTCGACCACGAGGTCGATGAACCCGGTCGCGACCATGCCGTATTGATAGCAGTCGCCGCCATAGGTCGTGGATTTCGCCTTGTCGCGCAGGGCTTCGAAGCGCGCGAGGTTGTCGCCCCGGAACATCTGCGGCGAGACCGTGGAGAAATAGGCTTCGGCCAAGGATGCACAGGCGCGGGATCGGATGACCTCGCCGTTCAAGGTGCTGGGCTCGCCGGCGACGCCGAGCCAGAGGTCCTCGAGGATCGGCATGTCGATCACGCCGAGGATGGGCCGGCCGCCGCGGTTGAGCGCGATCAGCGTGCCGAACATCGGCCGCCCGGTGATGAAACTCCGCGTGCCGTCCAGCGGGTCCAAGACCCAGACATATTCCGCATCGGCGCGCTCGGCGCCGAATTCCTCGCCGATGATGCCGTGGCTCGGGAAGGCCGCGTTGATCCGATCGCGCAAGGCGGCTTCGCATTCCCGGTCCGCCTTGGTGACCGGGCTCTCATCCGCCTTGTCGATGATGTCGAGCTTCTTGCGATAATAGCGCCTGAGGATCGGCCGGCTGACTTCCGTCAGCCGACGCGCCAAGGCGACGAACTCCGCTGGAACCCCCTCCGACACGCGCCCGGGCACGGCGACGCCGCGCGCGCTTACTGCGGCAGCGGAACCGGGCTGTCGCTCTGATCCCGAAGCCAGCGCAGCACGGCGGCGCGATCCTCGGCCTTCGGCAGGCCGGGGAAGGTCATCTTGGTGCCGGGCGCGAAGGCCTTCGGGCTGGTGAGGAACTTGTTCAGGTTCTCGAAGTCCCAGGTGATCTTCAGGTTCTTGATCGCATCGGAATAGGAGAAGCCTTCCATATGCGCGCTCGGGCCGCCGATCACGCCCCAGAGGTTGGGACCGACCTTGGCCGGGCCGCCCTTGGTGAAGTCGTGGCACGCCTTGCACTTCGCCACCACCTTCTCGCCCGCGGCGGGATCCGCGCTGGCGATCATCTTCACGGCATCCTCGCCTCCGGCGGGTGCAGCACCCTCGGGTTGCGCGGCGGCCTGGGTCGACGCGGCCGGCGCGGCGGCAGGCTGTGCCGCTTCCTTCGCCTCGTCCTCGGCCTTCTTGATCTCGTCCGGGGTCGGCAGGGCCGGCGGATTGTCCGACTGGGTGCGGAGCCAGGCGATCACGTTGGCGCGGTCCTGCACCTTGGGGAAGCCGGGGAAGGTCATCTTGGTGCCCGGCGCATAGGCCTTCGGGCTCGCCAGGAAGTGGTTCAGGTTCTCGTAGGTCCAGGTGCTCTTCAAATTCGCGATCGCCGGCGAATAGTTGAAGCCTTCCATATGCGCGGTCGGCCCGCCCTCCACGCCCCAGAGATTCGGGCCGACCTTGGCCGGCTCGCCTTTGCCGAAGCTGTGGCAGCTCTGGCAGACCTTGGTCGCCTCCTGACCCTTGGCCGTGTCGGCATTGGCCAGGAGGCCGCTCACCGGCTCGACCGGGGCCGGCTTCGCCGCCGGCTGGGCCGCCGCTGCGGCCTTCTCGCCTTCGGCGCCCTCATGCCCGCCATAGACCATGTTGGCGACCAGGCCGACGCTCAGCGTCAGCATGCCGCCGACCAGGACGGCGGCGGCGATCTTGTTGGCTTCCAAAGACATGCAGGCAACCCCTCGTGCGGCGTGGCCGGGTGTGGCGATTTTGAGCGTCGCGGCCCGGCAATAATGTGTGGCAGGTCGAAACCGGCGCGGAATTTAGCGAGTTCCGCCAGCCCTGTCCAACCGACTGTCCGCGCCGTGCCACGATCCAGACCGCGCTCCAAAACAGCGTTTCCGGCTGGCCTTCCGGCCGCTCGCGGCATAATGTCGCGGGCTTTTCCGTGACGGTTTGCCGTAGTGATCCGACCGATGAACCCCGTCGTCCTGATCCCCGCCCGACTCGCTTCCACCCGCCTGCCGAACAAGCCCCTGGCCGACATCGCCGGGAAGCCGATGATCGTGCATGTCTGGGAGCGGGCGAAGGCCGCCGGCATCGGCCCGGTCTATGTGGCGGGCGGCGAGCCGGAGATCGTCGCCGCGGTTAAGGCGGCCGGTGGCGAGGCGGTGCTGACCCGGCCCGACCATCCCTCCGGCTCCGACCGCATCTTCGAGGCCCTCGGCCGGATCGATCCAGAGCGCCGGTTCGACGTCGTCGTCAACGTGCAGGGCGATCTTCCGACCCTCGACCCCAAGGTGGTGCGCCGCGCTTTGGAGCCGCTCGCCAACCCGACGGTCGATATCGCGACGCTCTGCGTCGAGATCACCCGCGAGAGCGAGCGCACCGATCCCAACGTGGTGAAGGCGGTGACCGCGCTGGCGCCGCAGGAGGGCCGCAGCATCGCCCGCGCGCTCTACTTCAGCCGCGCCACGGTCCCGGCGAACGACGGCCCGCTCTATCACCATGTCGGGCTCTATGCCTATCGCCGCGCGGCGCTGGAGCGCTTCGTGGCGCTGCCGCCGGGCCTCCTGGAGCAGCGCGAGAAGCTGGAGCAGCTGCGCGCGCTGGAGGCGGGCATGCGCATCGACGTGGCGCTCGTTGACACTGTTCCGCTCGGTGTCGATACTTCCGCCGAGCTCGAGCGCGCCCGCAAGCTCCTCGCATCCGCATAGTCGCAACCTCCCAGCATCTCCAGACCCAGCATCTTCATCCGATGACCGCATCCGCCGAGAACGCCATCGCCTTCCAGGGCCTGCCCGGCGCCTATTCCAATCTCGCCTGCCGCGGCGCCTTTCCGAAGATGCAGGCGCTGCCCTGCGAATCCTTCGAGGACATGTTCGCGGCGGTGCGCGAGGGGCGCGCGGCGCTCGCCATGGTGCCGATCGAGAACTCGGTCGCGGGGCGCGTCGCCGACATCCATCACCTGATGCCGGAATCCGGCCTCCACATCATCGGCGAGTATTTCCAGCGGGTGAACCACCAGCTGATGGCGCCGAAGGGTGCCACACTCGCCGGCTTGAAGACGGTCCGGAGCCACGTCCAGGCCCTGGCGCAATGCCGCAACACCTTGCGCGGCATGGGCCTGACACCGGTGACGCGCCCCGACACCGCCGGCTCCGCGGCCGAGGTCGCGGAGAAGGGCGACACCACCATCGGCGCCGTCGCCTCCTCGCTCGCGGCGGAGATCTACGGGCTCGAGATCCTGAAGAGCGACATGGAGGATGCCGAGCACAACACCACGCGCTTCGTCGTCATGGCGCGCGAGCCGATCGATCCCGATCCCGCGAAAGGGCCGGTGGTCACCAGCTTCGTCTTCAAGGTGCGCTCGGTGCCGGCGGCGCTCTACAAGGCGCTGGGCGGCTTCGCCACCAACGGCGTCAACATCACCAAGCTCGAGAGCTACATTCTCGACGGCCAGTTCACCGTCGCGCAGTTCTATGCCGACATCGAGGGCCATCCCGACCAGCGCCCGGTGAAGCTCGCTTTGGAAGAGCTGTCGTTCTTCTCCCGCGAGGTCAGGATCCTCGGCGTCTATCCCGCCGATCCCTTCCGCTTCAATCCGCGCCAGGCCTGAAGGCTGGCGGCGAGTCCGCTAGCGCCCCTGCACCGCATAGACCTTGAAGTGCTTGGCGAGCCCGGCGGGCAGGTCGAGCGGGGTCAGCCAGCCGGGCAGCGCGCCGCGTCCATCGAGCTTGGCGTAGAAGTTGATGGTATTGGCCTCGAAGAGCCGCGGCACGATCACGTCACTGCAGCGCACGACCAGCGCCACCTGGCGCTTATCCAGGATCGTCTTGGCTTGGCTGTCGTCGGTCGCGGTCATGGTGTCGATCGTGTCGAAGATCGCCTGCGGATTGCGATGATAGGGACCGGCGACGAAGCGGTAGTCGGTGCGGAAGGCGAGCTCCGGCGCATAGGAATAGTCATCGGTCATGACGATCGGCGCCGTGCCCGGAGCAGCGGCCGGAACGCTTTCGCCGGGATGCGCCTGGTTCAGCCAGTTGGCGAGGTCGTGCACCGGGCAGGTCACTCCGGCCGGCAGCTTCGGCAGTGCGAGGCTCGCCAGCATCGGCCCGACAGTGAGGGCGATGGCGACGAGAGTCAGGCCCGGTGTCCGCTGCCAGTGCGGCGCGCGACGGAGTCTCGCCTCCGCGAGGGCGAAGAAGCCGGCGCAGATGATGGCGATGGTCGGCGAGAATTCGACGCCGAGCCGCGCATGCATCTGGGCGCCGATCAGCATGAAGCAGAAGGCCATGGCGATGAGCAGGCCCGCCCAGTGCCGATCGCTGCGCCAGCGCTTCAGTGCAAACGGCAGCAGGACGATGGCGGCGATCGACTGCCCCGCCATCGGCAGGAAACCCCGCAGCCGGGTGACCGAAGTCGGCCAGAGCGGTTGCATCTCCTGCACGCTGTCGAGGAAATCCCGCTTCAGCCGGTCGTCGACGCCGAGCGGACCGAACAGCAGGTTGGGGAAGAGGGCCAGCAGCAATCCGGCGCCGGCGGCGCTGAGCGCGAGCCCGACGATCACGCGCACCCAGAAGCCGCCGCGCACGCGGCCGGCGACCAGGAACACCGCCGCCCAGATCAGCGGCAGCACCAGGTAAGGGAGGGAGACCTTGTCGTATTCGGCGGCGAGCCAGCGCTGCGGCGGCTGCTCGATCGGAATCGCGACCAGGATCACCATCGCCATGACGAGCGCAAAGAGGGCGCCGGGCGTCGCCCAGTCGCGGATCTCGGCAGCGGCAGCCCCATGCGCCCGCGCTTCCTTCGCGTCGAGCGGCGCATCGACCCAGAAGAGGCCGAGGGTCGCGATCACCGGCACCAGCGGCACCAGGAATTCCGGGCTGACCCAGACCCCGAGCCCGGCATAGAGCCCGCCGGCCGCCGCCCAGCGCCGTTGCACCCGCGGGGTTGCATCTCCCATCGCGGACCGCAGCATCGCGCCGAGCATCAACACGGTCAGCAGCAGCAGCAGCGTGTGATGGTCGGCGCGGCCGAAGGTGCCGTAGCCGAAGGCGGCGGCATTGGTCAGCAGGATGACGGCCGCAAAGCGATGTCCGGTCGGCCAGAGCGGGCGCGCGGCCCAGGCGACGGCGATGCAGGCGAGGATGTGGCAGGCGGTCGAGAAGCCGGCGCCGATCCAATAGACCGCCCGCGCCATGTCGGCACCGAGCGCATGGGCGAGCAGCGCCGGCAGCAGGATCAGGAGATCGACCGGCCGGGTCCAGTGCAGCGACAGGCCCTCCGGCGCGCCCAGCCGCGGCGTCACCGTGTCGTACCAGCCGGCGCCGTTGTAGAGGTCCATGATCTTGAGGACGCGCATGTAGCTGTCGGTATCGACCAGCCCGCCCTCGGTCAGGACCGCGCCGTTGCTGCGCGCATAGAAGTAATGCTCGCCGGCCGCCAGCAGGGTGAAGAGCCCGACCACCCACCAGGCCGTCTTCGGCGCGGCGCCCTGGGCCGGCGCCGGTGCTGTGACGGTCGCTTGTCCCACCGTCATCGGTCCAGCCGTCGCCGCGGGCGCCGTTCGAAGATCATGACCTTGGCGCTCCAATAGTTGATCGTCATGCCGCCGAGCGAGCCCAATGCGACGCCGAGCTCGGGAAACCGCTGCACCGTCTCGGCGCTCTCGATCGCCAGCGCATAGATCCCGTAATTCACCGCACCCCCCAGGGCCATCAGCGACAGATAGGCAAGCCACTCGCGGGCCGGATGGCCGTGCCAGTCAGATTCGCGGCGAAAGGTGAAGGATCGGTTGAGAATCCAGGTCGCGGTGGCCGCCGCCAGGAAGGAAATCGCCCGTCCGCTGTAATAGCCGAGGCCGAGGGTCAGCAGCAGCCGCAGGACGCCGGCATCCACCACGAACCCGATCGCGCCCACGGTCCCGAAGCGGAGGAACTGCCAGGGAAGACGGAGCCGTGGCATCGTCAGAATTTCAGCCGCAGCCAGTCTTCGATGATGCGCCAGGAGATCGAATCGCGGCGCGGCAATTTGAAGGTGTGATCCTCCGGCGAGTTCAACAGCTCGGCGCGGGTCATCCAGCGCGCGGATTCGAGCTCGTCGGTGTCGACGGTGAAGTTCTCGTCCGTCGACTCCGCGGTGAAACCCAGCATCAGCGACGAGGGGAACGGCCAGGGCTGCGAGCCGAAATACTTGATGCGGGTGAGCTTCAGGCGCACCTCCTCATAGACCTCGCGCGCCACCGCATCCTCCAGGCTCTCGCCCGGCTCGACGAAGCCCGCCAGGATCGAATGCATGCCCTGGGCCCAGACCGCCTGCCGCGCCATCAGGATCTTGTCGCCGTGGGTCACGCGCATGATCACCGCGGGATCGGTGCGCGGGAACTGCACCGCGCCGCAATCGGGATTGGTGCATTGCCGCTGATGTCCCGCCGCTTTCGATTCCGTCGGCGCGCCGCAGGTGCCGCAGAAGCGGTGCCGCTCATGCCAGTAGGCGAGGCCGCGGGCATAGGCGAGCAGCGCGCCCTCACGCTGCGGCATCAGCGCGCCGATGGCGCGGAGGTCGACCGGCTGGCCGATCTCGGCGAGGCTGGGCTCGTCGAGATGGGAGAGGTCGACGAAGAAATGCGCGGTCTCGTCCTCGAAGCCGAGCAGGGCCACGGTAGAGGCCGCCGTCAGCAGGGCCTGGCGCCGCTCCGGATCGAGGTTGAGGGCGCGCGGCGCCGCGGGGTCGGCAACGAAGTTGCGCATCCGCCACATCGGGTAGAATTTCGAGCCCGGATCGGCCAGGCGGGCGCGGATCCAGGCCAAATCCTCCCGCCGCTCGACCGCGCGGTTGAACTCGCCGGTGGCGTAGAAATTGACGCGTCTAGCCATTACATTGGGGCATGGAAATGAGGGGCTCGGAGTGGACAGGCTGCGAAGCGCCATCATGCTGACCGAATCGACCCTGCGGCAAGCCTCAACTTCGCGGTTCCGCGCGATTGCGGCCACGTGCGCGATGCTGGTCGCCGCAATGCTGGCATCTCTTCTCGGAATGGGCACGGCCAGAGCCGGGGATCCTCCGCCCGGCAGCCCGCCGCCCGGAATCTTCATCTACACGATATCACGTGATGGTGAACCGATCGGCCAGCAGCGCCTGGAATTCGTCGTCGACGGCAACAAGCTCAGGGTGATCAGCCACACCGATCTCGACGTGCGGTTCATGGGCATGAACCTCTATGGCTTCAACCAGCAGGTCGAGGAGGTGCGTGCCGACGGCAGAATCGTGTCGCTCACCTCCGAGGCGGATGACGACGGCACCGACAAGAAGGTCGACCTCGCCCTGCAGAGCGGCCGGCTGAAGGGCGAATTCAACGGCAAGGCCATCAAGCACGACATCGACCCCAGCCTCACCACCAGCCTGTTCTGGCAGCAACCGCCGACCGGCGCCGTGACGGTGCTCGATTGCCTCCGCGGCAAGGCGCGGGACGTGACCGTCAGCGACCTCGGCGCGGCGACCCTCGATCTGCCGGTCGGCCGGGTCCAGGCGCATCACCTGCGCGTTGCCGGGGATATTGCGCGCGAGCTCTGGTACGACGCCAAGGGGATCCTGGTGGCGGGCCAGGTGACCGCGAAGGACGGCTCGACCGTGCGCCAGGAATTGCAGCAACGACCCTGACGACCCGCAGATGAGCAGGACCAGGATACTCACGGCAACGGTGGCGGCGCTGCAGATGACCGCGACGGCGGCTGCAGCCGATGGCATCGGCGCCGACACCATCGCATCGGCGGATGTCGCCGGCTGGCCGGGGCGCGTTGGCCATTATGCATTCGAGGTGACGCGCGACGGCAAGCCGATCGGCACGCAGTCGATCGACGTGAAGCAGGACGGCGACGCTTTGACCGTGGTGACGGAAAGCAAGATCGCCGTCACCCTGGTCGGGGTCGTCGTCTATCGCATGCATCAGGTGATCACGGAGACCTATCAGGGCCGGCGCCTGGTGGCGCTCCATGCCGAGACCCAGGATCCCGACGGTCTCCGGGTCGCCGACGTGAAGCGCGATGCCGGCGATCACTGGAGCGGCACTCTCGGGAAGCAGCCGCGCGCGTTCGACTGCGACTGCATGGCCAGCACCATGTGGCAGGCGGCGGCGATCGGAACCCGCACGATCATCGAGGCGTCGCAGGCGCGCTTGCGGAAGATCACCGTGCGCGACCGCGGCACCGACACGCTCAACCTGCCGGAGGGCCCGGTCACGGTGCATCATTATGCGGTCAAGGGCGAGATCGAGCGCGACGTCTGGTTTGACGGCAACGGCAACCTGGTCTCCGCCCAGCAGACCGGGCGCGACGGCTCGCTCATCATCCAAAACCTGCTCAGCGATCCATCGGGCTCCCGCGAGCCCAAGCCCGAAACGAAGTCCGAGGCCGCCCAACCCTGAGGGCATTCCGGGCCGATGGCTGCGGCGAATCGAAGGGTTGCAACCGGCTTTGGGATCGCCGATATAGTGCCCCCGGGAGGTTGGCGATGGACGGGCGTCTCGCCAACCCGGTCAGGTCCGGAAGGAAGCAGCCGTAACGAGTTTCCGCTCGGGTCGTTGTCCAGCCTCCCACCTTCCCTGTGAAATCCTAATCCGCTGAATCCGCAGCACTATCCGCGACCGTCGGAAAGCTTGCGGTCGCACTGGCGTTGCGTCGCGGATTTCGCTACCAAATCAGCATGAGCCCACCGGGTGAATCCACCAGCACCGAGTCCGCCAGCACCGCATCCGCGCCCTACCGGGTGCTGGCGCGCAAGTACCGGCCGAGCGATTTCGCCGGGCTGATCGGCCAGGAGGCGATGGTCCGCACCCTGACCAACGCCATCGCCCAGGGGCGGCTCGCGCATGCCTTCATGCTGACCGGCGTGCGCGGCGTGGGGAAGACCACGACGGCGCGGATCCTCGCCCGCGCCTTCAACTGCATCGGCCCGGACGGCAAGGGCGGCCCGACCGCCTCGCCCTGCGGCCAGTGCGAGCATTGCCGCGCCATCGCCGATGACCGTCATGTCGACGTCATCGAGATGGACGCCGCCTCGCGCACCGGCGTCAACGACATTCGCGAGCTGATCGAGGGCGTGCGCTATCGGCCGACCACCGCCCGCTTCAAGATCTACATCATCGACGAGGTGCACATGCTCTCGTCGAGCGCCTTCAACGCGCTTCTGAAGACGCTGGAGGAGCCGCCGGAGCACGTGAAGTTCATCTTCGCCACGACCGAGATCCGCAAGGTGCCGGTGACCGTGCTCTCGCGCTGCCAGCGCTTCGATCTCCGGCGCATCGAGGCCGACCGCCTGGCGCAGCATCTCGGCGCGGTCGCGGCTTCGGAGGGCGCCAAGCTCGCACCCAACGCGCTCGCCCTCATCGCCCGTGCGGCGGACGGCTCCGCGCGCGACGGCCTCTCGCTGCTCGACCAGGCGATCACTCTCATCGATCGCGCCGCCAACCCTTCATCCGGTGGCCAGACGGAGGTGACGGAGGAACAGGTGCGCGCGATGCTCGGCATCGCCGACCGCACCCAGCTCTTCGAGCTTTATGATGCCGTCATGGCGGGCCGCGCCGCCGAGGCGCTGGAGCAGCTTCGCCGCATGTATGAGGCGGGCGCCGATCCCATCGTCGTGCTGCAGGACCTGCTCGACCTCACCCATTGGCTCACCCGCTGCAAGCTGACGCCGGACGTGTTGCAGCAGCCCGCGGTCCCGGAGGCCGAGCGCAAGCGCGGCGGGGCGCTGGCGAAGGAGTTGAGCCTGCCGGTGCTCTCCCGCGCCTGGCAGATGCTGCTGAAGGGCCTCGGCGAGGCGCAGTACGCGCCCCAGCCTTTGGCCGCCGTCGAGATGGCGCTCATCCGCCTGATGCATGTCGCCAGCCTGCCGACGCCGGGCGACCTCGTGCGCCAGCTTGCCAATGGCGGTGCGACGACCGCGCCGGCAGCGCCTGCGAGTGCGCCGACGCCGCCGCGCGGCGGCGGTGCCGGCAGCTACAGCGGCGGCGGCAGCGCGGTCTCCTCCCAGGCGCTCGCCCGGGAACCGGCGCCATCGCTGCCGCCGGTGCAGGCGGCACTCCCGCAGCCCCGTATCGAGAGCTTCGCGGCGGCGGTGGAGCTCTTCAAGGAGAAGAAGGAGGGCATCCTCCTCACCCATCTCGTCAACGACGTGCATCTCGTCCATTTCGAGCCGGGCCGGATCGAGCTCCGGCCGACGCCGCGGGCGCCGGCCAACCTGCCGAACCGGGTCGCCGCCTGCTTGAACGAGTGGACCGGCGCGCGCTGGCTGGTCAGCGTCTCCGGCGATCTCGGCGCGCCGACCTTGAAGCAGCAGGCGCAAGCCGCCGAGGCCGAGATGCGCCGCCGCGCCGCCGAGCATCCGCTGGTGCGGGCGGTGCTGGATGCGTTCCCCGGCGCAACCATCGACGCGGTCCGCGATCTCACCACGCCGGAACCGAAGGCCGATGGCGAGTCTTCGGAGGAGGCGGAGTTGACCATCCCAGAGGAAGATCGATGAAGAATCTCGGCCAGATGATGAAGCAGGCGCAGCAGATGCAGGCCAAGATGGCCGAGCTGCAGGCGGCGCTCGACCAGGCCGAGGTCACCGGCCAGTCGGGCGGCGGCATGGTCGCCATCACCACCAGCGCCAAGGGCGAGCCCCGCAAGGTGAAGATCGACCCCAGCCTCGCCAATCCCGCCGAGGTCGAGGTGCTGGAGGACCTGATCGTCGCCGCCTTGCGCGATGCGCGGCAGAAGGGCGACGCCCTGGTCTCCGAGGAGATGAGCAAGCTGACCGGCGGCCTGCAGCTGCCGCCGGGATTCAAGCTGCCGTTCTGATGAAGACACTCGTTGCTGAAGTCAAACTCGGTCGTCATGCCCGGCGAAGGCCGGGCATCCACGAGTTTCTTTCCAGCCGCTCAAAACTCGTGGATGCCCGGGCCAAGCCCGGGCATGACGACCGAGAAGGATGGACCAGCGGGTCTATGCGCCACGCTCATGCCCCTTTCTGAAATCGACCGCCTCATCCAGCTCCTCTCGAAGCTCCCCGGCCTCGGGCCGCGCTCGGGGCGGCGGGCGGCCTTGGCCTTGATGAAGCGCCGCGATGCGCTGCTGCTGCCGCTGATCGATGCGCTGGAGCGGGTCGCCGACACGGTCAGGGCCTGCTCGGTCTGCGGCAATCTCGACGACGCCGATCCTTGTGCGATCTGCCGCGATCCCAGGCGCGATCCCGCCTCGGTCTGCGTCGTCGCCGATGTCGCCGATCTCTGGGCCTTGGAGCGCGCGCAAGCGTTCAAGGGTCGCTACCACGTGCTGGGCGGCGTGCTCTCCGCCCTCGACGGCGTCGGGCCGGAGCAGCTCAACTTGGGATCGCTGCTGCGCCGGGTCGAATCCGGCGAGGCGAAAGAGGTGATCCTGGCGCTCGGTGCCACGGTCGACGGGCAGACCACGGCGCATTACCTCGCCGACCGCCTGCATCCCTTCGAGGTCGCGGTCTCGCGCCTCGCCCATGGCGTGCCGGTCGGCGGTGAGCTCGACTATCTCGACGACGGCACGCTGATCCAGGCGCTGAAGGCGCGGCAGAAGGTCTAGTCATGAACGAGGCGAGCAAGATTGCCGATTCCGTCGCGCTGGCACCGCTCTCCCGCGACCACGATTACATCCGCCGGAATCCGGCGCCGGCCTATTGGGCGCTGTCGCCCTTCCTGATCCACCAGCACACCGACGCCTCCTGCTCGCTGGCGACCGCCACCATGCTGCTGAACGGCATGCGTGCGATCGAGGGGCAGGGGCGGATCGGCGAGTTCGTCAGCGAGCGCAACCTGCTGGAGCGCATGGCCGATGACCAATGGGCGCGCGAGATCACGCCGCCCGAGGGCAACGGCCTCTCGCTGGTCGAACTCCAGGAGAAGATGACCGGCGCCCTGGCGCTCTACGGCCTCGCCGGCTGGCGCGCTGAGCATCGCATCGTGAACGCCGCCGATGCCGGGACCGCCGCCGCGTTCCGCGCCGAGCTGACCGCGATGGAGCGCGACGGCGACCGGCTGATGGCGGGGAACTATCATCTCGCCACCACCTATGGCGACGACTGGGATGTCGGGCATTTCTCTCCCTTCGGCGCCTATGATTCCGCCAAGGACCGCGTGCTGCTGCTCGACGTCTGGAAGGCGGATTACGAGCCCTGCTGGGTCGATCTCGGCCGGCTGCTCAACGGCATGACGCCGGTCTCGCCGGTCAGCGGCACGCCGCGGGGCTTTCTCGTTCTGAAGCGCGGCTGATGCGATGCCGCCGCCGCGCCGGATCCTGGTCCTCGGCGGCTACGGGACCTTCGGCGGCCGGATCGTGCGCCTGCTGGCGGCGAAGCGGCGCTGGCAGATCGTGGTCGCCGGGCGGTCGACGGCGCAAGCGACGGCCTTCACCCGCGGCCTCGGCGATCCCGCCGTCTCGGGCGTCGCGCTCGACCGCGAGTCGGGCCTCGAGGCCGCACTCAAGACCCTCGCACCCTGGCTGGTGATCGACGCCTCCGGTCCCTTCCAGGGACAGGAGGCGCGAAACTATCCGGTGGTGCACGCGGCCCTGGCCGCCGGCGCGCATTACATCGACATCGCCGATGCACTGGACTTCGTGCGCGGCATCGACCGGTTCGATGCCGAAGCGCAGGATCGCAACCTCTCCCTTATCTCCGGCGCCAGCAGCGTGCCGACGCTCTCCTCGGCCGTGGTCGAGGCGCTGGCGCGCGATCTCGACCGCCTGCTGGAGGTCGAGGTCGCGATCAGCTCCAGCAATAGTGCGACCCTCGGCCGCTCGGTCCATGCGGCGCTGCTTTCCTATGCCGGGAAGCCGATCCCGGTCCGGCGCTTCGGCGTCACGACGGAGACGCGGGCTCTCGAGGATTGGCGTCCGGTCGAGATGGCCGTGCCGGGAAAGGGCACGCTGCGCCGACTGGTGGCGCCTTGCGCGGTGCCGGATCTCGAGCTGCTGCCGGAGCGCTATCCGACCCTGCGCAAGGCGATGTTCCGCGCCGGCGCCGAGTTCTCGCTGTTGAACCGTGCGCTCGGGTTGATGGCGCGCCTGGTCTCCCGGCGCATGCTCGATTCGCTGCAGTCGCTGACCGGCCTCGCCGGCCTCGCCTTCGCCATGCTGCGGCGCTTCGGCAGCGGACGTTCCGGCATGGTGGTCGATGTGACGGGAGCGCGCGGCGGTGTCCTCGTGGCGCGGCGCTGGTGCCTCATCGCCGAAGAGGGCGACGGGCTCTGGGTGCCGGCGCTCGCATCGGCGCTGCTCGCGGACAAGCTCGATCAAGGCGGGGTTCCAGCCGGCGCCCGCATCGGCGTCAACCTGCTCAGCCTCGAAGAATTCCGGGCGGCCTTCGCCGGCTTGAAGATCGCGGACGCCGTCAGCGACCGCGAAGTGCCGCCATCGCCGTTCCGCCGCTGGCTCGGCGATGCCGTCGACGCGCTGCCGCCGGCGATCCGAGCGATCCACGACGATCCGCTGGAACGCGGCGCCTCCGGAACCGTGACGGTCACCCGCGGCCGGCATCCCGTCGCGGTCCTGATGTGCAGGCTTCTCGGCTTCCCGGAGAGCGGCCGCGACCGCCCGCTGCGGGTCGAGTTCTCGCCCGATGGGACATGCGAGACCTGGCGCCGGGTCTTCACCGGCAGCCGCTTCGTCAGCACGCTGCGTCCCTGGCCGGACCGCCCCCGTTACGTGCGGGAATGCATCGGGCCGCTCGCCTACGGGTTTGAGTTCGTGCCCGCCGGAGACACGCTCCGCATGGAGTTTCGCGGCTGGTGGTGCTGCGGCGTGCCCCTGCCGCGCGCGCTCGGCCCCAAGGTCGCGGCGCGGCAGTGGCAGGAGGGCGACGAATACTGCTTCTCGGTCGAGGTCGCGGCGCCGGGGATCGGTCCCGTGATCGGCTATCGCGGGCGGCTGCGGCTCGACCCGCGGATCGAGCTCCGCGAGATCCGCGAAGCCGACGTCGTGCCGCTTGCCGCCCTGGCAAAACGCACGTTCATGGCGGCATTCGGCGCCAGCCTCGGCGCGGAGGACCTCGCCGCTCATCTCGAGGAGACGCGCTCGCTCGCGGCGATCCGCGAATCGATGCGGAACGACGTGATCCTGGTGGCGGAGGAGGCCGGGGCCTTGCGCGGCTATGTGCAGTTCGGGCCGGTCGACATGCCGGATCTAGCCGACTTCGGGGCCGCAGCGGACTCCGATCGCGAGCTGCGCTATCTCTATGTCGATCCGCCGCACCAGAACCGCGGCATCGGCCGCCGACTCCTGGCGGCGGCGCTGGCGCATCAGCAGATGGCCGATGCTGCTTGGGTCTTTCTCGACGTCTGGATCCGGAACGACGGTGCTCGCCGGCTCTACGAGCGCTGCGGTTTCACGGTGATTGGCGAGCGGCCGTTCAAGACCGCTTCGGGCGTGGCCGGCGATCCCGACCTCATCATGGTCCGGCGCCGCCCGCAGCCCACGCCCACTGCCGCAAGGGAAGCAGGCGTGGCTGAAGGCAGGTATTGATCAATTCATGGCGACGTATTGGGAGATCTTCTGCGAGAGCTCCTTGTATTCCTTGCAGCTGCCGCAGGCCTTCTGCAGCACCGCGAGGCGCTGCTTCGCCTGGTCCGGCATCTTCATCTCGAGATAGAGCTCGCCCAGATATTCGTTGGCGCCGAGATGGTTCGGCTCCATGGCGAGCGCCTGGTTGTAGTAGTCCA
>Ga0335076_10001425_pt1 | contig 23143 bp, 25 predicted proteins | sample Lox_Sample_25_FD_206717 | JGI IMG/M metagenome (GOLD analysis project Ga0335076, IMG submission 206717) | Soil microbial communities from Loxahatchee National Wildlife Refuge, Florida, United States - Lox_Sample_2.5 | ecosystem: Environmental > Terrestrial > Soil > Wetlands | place: USA... | reverse complement strand
GCGGCCTGACCGGCATCAGCGACCTCGGGCCCATCCACGCCCACCTCGCCACCCTGGCCGGCGGAACCGCCGCTCTCGCCTTCGCCGTCGCCCTGATGGCCTCGGGCCTGTCCTCCTCCAGCGTCGGGACCTACGCCGGCCAGATCGTCATGGCCGGGTTCATGAACTGGCGGATCCCGCTGCTGGCCCGCCGCGCGCTGACCATGCTTCCCTCGCTGATCATCCTCGCCCTGGCCGTCAACACCAGCCAGGCGCTGGTCTACTCCCAGATCGTGCTGTCCTTCGGCATCCCCTTCGCCCTCATCCCGCTGCTGCTCATCACCCGCGACCCCGCCGCCATGACCGACATGCCCAACCAGCGCCTGACCAGCACCCTGATGCTCCTGACCACGATCATCATCACCGGCCTGAACCTCTGCCTGCTCTACGACGCCCTCACCAGCCTGCTCTGACACCCGTGCACCGCAGCCAGCACCACCGTGCCGCCTCAAGCCAGCCACCCCAAGGACGCACAGAACTACCATTCACATGCGACGAAGCTGACCAGACCCACTTGGCGGAAGAAACGCCAGATCGAACACCTCTTTGTTTCGACGTCAAGGAGGAGTGCTGATGCGGGTCGGGCTGAGCCCCGGGAAGGCTGGGCCCGCCGTGGCCCCAGCGACGATTTTTGAAGTCACCGGTATGCCGACTCGGATGATCACGCAAGGTCACCATGGCGATCCTGACCGTCGCTCCGGATCGCCGGGTCTGTACTTATCACACGGGGCTCCCAAACGAGGCAGTCCGGCCACATATCAGCCAGGTCTGCGCTCTCGCCGGTATATGCCGGCCCGGTATATTTCGGCATCTTCGCCGGTTCGGTCGGCATCTCCCGCCAGTTTGCCAAGATCATCCAAAAGGTCTGTAGCGCAGGGTCTTGGGCTCGGCTTTGGCCAGGTTGCCTCGAAGACCATCAGCCGGCCCAGCCAGGTGGAGCGGGGACACGGCGCGGTTGCGCAGGCCAGAATGACCAGGTCTTGCCCCGCCGCAGGCCTTCGTGCCCGGCCTGGGCGACACGGTCGGGGTCCATCACGCCCCGCCGGAACAGTCGGCTGCCCGCCGCGTCGGCCTGCGCCGCGAACCCGGTGCCAGTCGGGCCCGGGGCCAGGCAGCAACCCGCCAGCGTCAGGTGAGGGGACCACCCAGTCATCCACTTCGGGCCTCATTGCCAGATGATAAGAGGCCACCGCGGCCTGGGTACATGGCCGCGCTGTGTGCCCGCACCGCCGGGTTCACAAACCGTTGTCCGGCCCGGGCATGGACATCGGCTGCCACCGCACTAATCATGAGACATATGACCTGCCCATCTTGGTAACTGGGAGGCCCATATGACCACTCCCCTGTCCAGAGATATCGGCGACCAGCTCGGCCGGCTCGGCCGGCACTGGGGCTGGCTGCTGTTCTTCGGCATCCTCATGGTGGCGGCTGGGGTGTGCGCGGTGGTCTGGCCCGGGCCGACCGTGCTGGTGCTGGCCATCTTGTTCGGCATCCAGATCATCGTGTCCGGCATCTTCTCGTTCATCAACGCGTTCGCCGCCGACGAGTCCGGCGGGATGCGGGTATGGAACGTGATACTCGGGCTGCTCGGCATCGTGGTCGGGCTGTACGCGGTCCGGCACATCCTGGTCTCGGTGGTCGCGCTGGCCCTGCTCATCGGGATCTACTGGGTCGCTTACGGGATCGTGCAGATCTACATGGCGATTGCGCGCCGCGAGCTGCCGCATCGCGGCTGGATGGGCTTTATCGGCGCGCTGAGTGTGATCGCGGGGATCATCGTGATCGCGTGGCCGGGCCCGTCGCTGGTCACCCTGGCCCTCGTGCTCGGCATCTGGCTGATCATCTACGGGATCATGGAGATCGTGCTGGCGTTCCGCGTACGGTCGGCCATCAGCCACGTGCGGCACGCCGTCACCAGCCCCGCCTGACCTGCTCAGCGGGCAGCCCAGCAATTCCGCGCTTGGCGCCGGTTCTGGCGGCGAGGCGGTCCACTGGCCCGCTGGCGGGTTAGGCCGGTGGCGAGGCTGCCGCCCGCGCGTCGGCCCAGGTGCGGGCGTCGATGGCGTCTAGGACAGCCAGTTGTGCCTGGTCGACGGCCCAGGTGGCGTAGTCCAGGGCATCAGCGGCGTCTTCCTCGGCGGCCTCGGCGTCTTCTTCGGCCATTTTGACGTCATGCTGGTCGTCCGCGCGGGACCCCGGCCGGAGCTTGCAGCCATCCTGCCGGCTCCGGCCGGGTGCTCAGTGCTCGTCGTAGTGAGCGGAATGAACAGCGTGCCGGTGTCCGTCGTGGACGTAGTCGGTGTGGCCGTCGTGGGGGACGGCGACGTGGCCGCAGCCCTCGCCGTGGGCGTGGTCGTGGCCGGCGTGCTCGGCGTGGCTGGTCGGCTCGCACTCGTCGGCGTGGCCGTCGTGGACCTTGTGCAGGTGCCCGTCGTGGACGTAGTCGGTGTGGCCGTCGTGGGGGACGGCGACGTGGCCGCAGCCCTCGCCGTGGGCGTGGTCGTGGCCGGCGTGCTCGGTGTGCGCTGGCGTGCTCATTGGATGTTCTCCTCCTGGCCGGTGCCGGGTTCGCGGGTATGCCGGATGGCATCAGTGACGATGTGGGCGACATGCTCGTCGGTGATCGAGTAGACCCGTTCGCGTCCGCGGGTATGCACCTTGATGAGCTTGGCGGCCCGCAGCACCCGCAGGTGCTGGGAGATCAGCGGCTGCGACTCGCCGCTGGCCGCGACCAGAGCGTGCACGGCCGCGGGCCCGGCGGTGAGCCGGTCGATGATCGCCAGGCGCAGCGGCGCGGACAGGATGCGGAAAAGCTCGCTGGCTGGCTCGTACTCCTCATGTCCCACGCCTAAGACACTAACACATAAACATATATGCATGCCAGGGGAGGCGGCCAGCGGGCAGGCACGCTGGGGCAGGGTGCGCGCCGGTCGCAGCGGTGATGTCCCCGGTGCCCGGGACCCCCGTCAGGCCAGGCCGGGCGGCGGAGGCTCGCGGCAGGAGGAGCAGAGGCCCATGACGTCGAGGCGGTGGCCATGAGGCTCGAAGCCCTCGGCGCCCGCGAGCTGGCCGGTGGCGTGGGTGACGCCGTCCTCGACGCCGGGAGGCAGGGTGATGTCGGTCGTCGGCCGGACATCGGGCTGGGCGTCTTCTCGCTGCTCGGCGCGCTCGGGATCGGTGCGATGAGCCGCCGCGGCCGGCGGGATGTCGTGACCGCGCTCGCGCTGGTCGTGATGCTCGCCCTCGGGGCCGCGTTCCTGTCCCGGATCACCGAGTACGAGCCGGAGATCTACTCCCTGCTCTTCGGCGAGGTCCTCGGGGTGAGCACTACCGAGATCCTGCCCGTCGCCGGGCTCGGCGTCGCCTGCGTCGTGGCGATAGCCCTCATCTACCGGCCGCTCATGCTCTCCTCCATCGTCCCGGAGGTAGCCGAGGCCAGGGAATCCGCGGCTACCGCATCGAGACGGGCTTCCTCATCGTCGTCGCCCTCGCGACCACCACGACCGTGCCGGTCGTCGGCGCCCTGCTGATCTTCAGCCTGATGATCGGCCCTCCCGCCGCCGCCCGGTCCCTCACCAGCAGGCCGCTCCTGGCCATGGTCCTGTCGGTCGTCATCGCCCTGGTCACCGTGTGGGCCGCGATTGCCTTGTCATACCAGTACAACTGGCCCGTCGGCTTCTTCGTCGGAATCCTCGGCGCGCTGTCCTACGGCGCCGGCCGCGGCTGGGCCGCCTGGCGCCGCGCCCGGGCCACCCGCCCGGGCGCCCTGACTGCCACCTTCGATCACTGAAACCGGGCAGCCCCGCCAGTCATCTCCTGGCCGGGTCTCCCCGAACCGTGCGCGGCGCCCGGACCGCGCCGCCCGGGCGGAAGCGCCCGCAGCCGCGCGCGCCGGGCCAGGCCGTGCCGCCTATGGGCTGGCGTGGCTGCCGCGCAGGACCGGTCCTGGGCCGAGGAACCCGGTTTCCCGGTATCTAGACTGAGAATCATTTTCATGAAAGAACGATGACCGTGGCAGCCGCCGTCGGCACCCGGCCTGTGGCAGCGCCTCCGGGCCCCGCGGCGGCCGCCACGCCAGCAACGGCGGGGGCCGGCCGGCGAGAAGGGACGGTGTCACGTCACCGGCGGATCAGGCGGGGCAGCCACCCGCCAGCAGGCCTCCCATGCCCAGCGCCCTGGCCGAGCCGGTCCTGCTCGTCGCTGCCTGCGCCGGCCCGCGCTGCCGCGCGCGGCGGGCCCTGCACGACCCGTCCGCGGCGGCGTCCGGTCCCTGCGGCAGGCTGCTCGGTGAGGCGCTGGGGCGGCGGCCCGGGGCCGTCCTGGTCTCCACCGGTTGCCTCGGCCCGTGCGAGCGTGCCTGCGTGGCAGCCGTCGGCTGGGGGACAAGCCGTGCCGGCCAGCTCCGCTGGGCGGGGCGGCCGGCCGGGGTCGGCCTGGTTGAGATGCCGGCGCGGGCCGCTGCCCTCGCCGCCTGGATCTCCGGTTCCGCGCCGGACCTGAAAACGCTGCCTGAGGACCTGTGGCGGATAGGCGTCACCTGACGGCCGCCGGCCACGTCCTGGCATTGCGGATGCCCGGCCGGTGACGCGTGATGGCGGCAAGGTGTCGGGGCGCCGGGCGCCGCTGCGGCTCAGGCCGGGATGTCACCGGCTACCGGGTCACCGCCGGCCACCATGAGTGCCTGCGGGCCCATCACGAAGCCCGGGTCCACCTGGCTGGCCAGGTCTTCCCCGGTAGCCGAGTTCGCCCAGGCCACCGCGTTGCGGAGGTGGAACTCGGTCGCCTGGCGGGTGAGCTTCGCCCAGTCCCTGGCCTGCGCGTCCGCGGCCTGCCGCAAGGCGGCGAGCGCCGCCCGGGCGTCCTGGCCGAGGTCGCCGAGGCTGAACGGGCGGCCCTGCTCCATGGCGCGCACGGCGGGCGCGTGCCCGAAGCAGGCGAGCAGCGCGCCGCCGGCATGCTCGCGCAAGAACGCGATATCTTCCCGGCCCTGGACCTTGTTGCCGATTACCGCGAGCGGGACGTCGTAGTCGGCCGCGTACCCGGCCCACTGCCGCCAGACGCCGACGCCCTTGCGAGTGGGCTCGCAGACCAGGAACGTCAGGTCGAAGCGGGTGAACAGGCCCGAGGCGAACGACTCGGCACCCGCCGTGCAGTCCACCACCACGTACTCGCCCGGCTGGTCGAGGAGGTGATTGAGGTACAGCTCCACCGCGCCGGTCTTGGAGTGATAGCAGGCGACCCCGATGTCGTCCTCGCCGAACGGCCCGGTCGCCATCAGCCGCGCTCCGCACGGCGTGCGGGCCGCCAGGGCGTGCACCGGATCCCGGCCCCCGGGCTGCAGCAGCCGGGACCCGCGGCCCGGCGGCGTGGTCTTGACCATCGCCGCGGCCGAGCTGATCCGCGGGTTGTCCCCGCGCAGGTACTCCTTGATCTCCGCCAGCCGCGCGCCCAGCGCGGGCGGCTGCCCGTCAGCCCCGAGCGCCTCGGCCAGGTGCTGGTTGATGTCGGCGTCGATCGCGACCACCGGCAGCCCCTGCCCGGCCAGGTAGCGGACGAACAATGAGGACAGCGTGGTCTTGCCGCTGCCGCCCTTCCCGGCGAACGCGACCCGCACAGGAACCTCCCCTAGACTGGGAACCATTTTCATGTAAGGATATCCAGTGTGACGGTGCGGGAAAGCACGGTCAAGCCGTTCCGGGCAGCCCGCGGCCGGGCGGCACGAATACGGCAATGGCCGGTGACAGAAAGGACGGTAGTCATGTCGTTAACGGTCTCCGCGGAACTGCTGGAGCAGGCGGGTCACGGCGAGGTGGACGACGAGCAGTTCGTGGCGTGCGTGCGCACCTCGCTGCCCTACGCCTGGTCGGTGATCAGCGGCCTGGCGGACCGGCTTCCCGCCAGCAGCGACGGCTTCGCCGACAATCAGGTCCCGCCGCCGGACGAGGCAGCGCGCGGGCAGCTGCTGCGGGCACTGGCCAGCGACGCGATGCGCGGCGCGCTGGAACGGCATTTCGGCGTCCGGCTCGCGTTCCAGAACTGCCACCGCGTGGCGGTCTTCGCCCCCGCCGCATCCGCCCGGGCCTACGCCGAGTTCGTGTCCCCGCGGGCTCAGATCCTCAACCAGAGCCCCGCGCTGCTCGACTGCTAAGGCCGCGCCGCTGGCGCTTCGCCTCGGCCGGCGCGAAAGGGGGCGCTGCGCGGCATGACTACCCGCCAGGACATCATCAGGCGGGCGCTGGCCGAGGCGGGCAGGTTCATCAGCGCCCAGGACCTGCACGCCCGGCTGCGGTCAGGTGGCCACCGGATCGGGCTTACCACGGTCTACCGGGCGTTGCACGCGCTGGCCGAGCACGGCATGGCGGACACGCTGCGTGACCAGGACGGGCAGCATGTCTATCGCGCATGCGGCAGTCGCGAGCCCCATCACCATCTGCTGTGCCGGGCGTGCGGCACGGCAGTTGACGTGCCCGCGTCCGCGCTGGAACGGTGGGCACGCGCCGTCAGTGGCGAGCACGGTTTCACCGACGTCACCCTCATCGCGGAGTTCTTCGGGACCTGCGCCGGCTGCTCAGCCATCCGCCAGGAAGCACGGTGAGCCAGGCCCTGGCCTGGGGATCTGATTCCCTATGGAGGTTGCTGTGTCAAGGCGATCGCGGGGAGGGGCCGTTGGGCTTGTTCCGGTCTTTGCGATGGCCTTGACACTTGGGGCAACCGCCGACGGGTCTTGCTGGTGGTGATGACCGGGAAGGGTCTTGCGGAGCCGGCAGCGGAGGTGTCCGAGGTCTTCGATCAGCCACCAGGTGGCGCTGTAGGGGTGGAAGTGGGAAGTGGTCGTGGTAGGCGAAGCGGGCCAGCTCGTCGAGGATGCCGTCGGGGGCGTGCAGCAGCCGGGCTTCGAGGATCTCGGCGTAGCTGAGGAGTTCGCGCAGGTCGTCGGCCTAGTCTTGGGTGAGGGTGATCGTTTGGGTGGGCATGGGGGTCTCCGTTTCGAGGCAGGCTGGGATGGCCCGTCGGGGGGAGCCGGCAGGCGGCCTTGTGACGTGGCAGAACGCCGCTTAGCGGTGGGGGCTGGGGGGTGGTTGACGCTGTGGGCTGGTGACCGGGACGATCGGGGGGTGTCCCCATGTTCTTTGTCAAGCCGCCCGGGCGGTTCGTAGTGGTGGATCTTGGCGGGTCAGGCTGCCTTGGCCAGGCTGGGGGTGTGGCGGGCTGGCTGGTAGGGCTGGCGGGTGCGGAGCATGGCGAGGATGACGTCGCAGCGGCGGCGGGCCAGGCAGATCAGGGCGGCGTTGTGGCGTTTGCCTTCGGCGCGTTTGCGGTCGTAGAAGGCCTTGGACGCGGGGTCGCGCAGGGAGGCGAAGGCGGCCAGGAACATGGCGTTTTTGAGCCGGTGGTTGCCGCGGCGGCTGCGGGACTCGCCGGCGAGGCTGGTGCCGGACTGGCGGGTGACCGGGGCCAGGCCGGCGTAGGCGGCGAGTTTGCTGCCGTTGGCGAAGGCGGAGCCGTCGCCGATCTCGGCGAGGATGCGGGCGCCGGTCCGTGGCCCGATCCCTGGCATGGTCGCCAGCAGCTCACCGAAAGGGTGCGCGAGGAACGCCTCCTCGATCTCAGCGGCCAGGGCGTCGCGGCGCGCGCAGACCCGGTCCAGCTCGGCGGCGAGTTCAGCGATGACCCGGCCGGTGGCGGCCTCGGCGGGCACGGTGACGTCCTGGGCAGCCAGCGCGGCGGCCACGGTGGCGCTGACCTTGGCCGCGATGCGGGGCGAGCGAGCTTTGACGGTGCGCTCGATGCGGGACTGGCTGGCCGCGCGCAGCGCGGTCAGCGTCGGGTACTTCGCCAGCAGATCCCGGACTCCGGCCTGGTGCAGCCGGTCTCCAACGGCCCGTTCCAGGGCTGGGGAGATGCTGGTGAGAGCGTCGCGCAGGCGGCTAGCCAGCCGCGTGGCGTCGGCGGCCAGGTCGATGTCGTAGCCGTTGAGGACCCGCAGCTGGGCAAGCAGCTCATCAGAGGCCACGTCGAGCCAGTGGACCTGCTTGCGCCTCGTGCGGCCGGTATCGGCCAGCACGTAGGCATCGCGGCGGTCGGTCTTGGCCTCACCGGGGTACAGATCGGCGGCGCGGCGCATCACCAGGCCCGGCACATACGCCACCGGCGTGCCCCGCCGGGCGGCGACCGCCAGGGCAAGCTGGGCGATCGAGCCGGGCTGGTCGATCACCAGGCCCGATGTCCCATGCCGGGCAGCCCGCTCCAGCAGCGCCTCCAGATCAGCCTGGTCGTTGGCGACGGCCCGGGCGAACAACCGCTCCCCCCCGTCATCGAGCACATCGGCGAAGTGCTCGCCCTTGCCGACGTCCAGCCCGATCCACACATCCACCTGCGCCGGTGTGGCCACCGATGCCCCTTCCTCCACTGTCGTGCCTGGTCACGTGAGCGGGAAGGCCGTCCGTGGTGCGCTCGCCGTCATCCACCTTACGAATCAGCGATCAAGCCGCATGTCCCCATCAGAGGTTCACGCACCGACCGTGCCGGGGGCAACACCCCCCAGGCCATAACTGCTGCAGGGGGCAATGAGCCATACCGGCACCGCCGGACTTCCCAAGCCCGAACCGTAGTTGCCCGGGCTCAGTGAAGAAGGTAAGGGGACTCCCCCAAGGGCGAGGTCGATGGCCTGGTCGAAGCTGAGCGTCATGCCGCGGGCGTAGTCCCGCTGGAGCTGCTCATCGCCCAGGGTCGCACCTGCCTGGTCGAGGCTTTGCTGGCGGTAGCGCGCGTCGAACGGTTCCCACGGAACTCCGGTCTGGTCGAGCAGGGCTTGCGCGGCGCCGTGCAGCGTAGCTGCCCGGTGCCAGTCACCCAGATCGCCGGCCAGGCAGGCCAGCCCCAGGATGCCGATGGCCATGTCTCTTTTGCTGCCGAGCCTGCGGCTGACCCGCAGGGCTTCCTGGAGTGTGGATCGCGCGCCGTCGAGGTCATGTTCGGCCCGCAGGACCAGGCCCAGGTGCAGCGACTCCACGTGGTGCGGCCTTCCGATTGCCTCCGCGGCCGGTATCGCAGCTTCCAGGTGAGCCCGTGCACCCGGAATGTCCCCCATCTCGAGGGCATCCCAGCTGGCATTACTGTGAAGGGCGTACCTGCCGGCAAGGTCGCCGGAACGCTCGGTACAGGCGATGCCCTCGGCGTACAGCGGCCCGGACGCGGCCGCGCCGACGGCTGAGGCGTACGCGCCCAGGCTCATGCCCAGCAGCACGTCGTCGCCGAATTTGCGGGCCCGCTGGAGCGACTCCGCTGCCAGCGACCGCGCTCGCTCCCGCTGGCCAGCGAAGTAATACGCGTCGCACAGCATTACGCGTGACAGGATGAGCAGTCGGTCGTCGCCGAGCCCGCCGGCGACCTCGGCCGCCTCCTCGGCGAGATGGAGGCTCGTGGCCAGGTCCGTGAATAGAGTAAGGCCCGAGGCGGCGACCAGCGCTTCGGCGAACAGCGCGGGGTCGGCGGCGGCTTCGGGCCGCCGGAGCGCCGGCACGAGCAGCCCGGCCGCTTCCTCTTCTCGGGGCCGCGCCCACCAGTACCGCCCTAGCGCGACGCCGAACCGCAGGACCTGCGAGGTGCCGTCCGGCTCGCTGGCCGCGTACTCGACGGCACGGCGCAAGTTCGCCTGGTCAGCTTCTAGCCGGCCGAACCAGCTGCCCTGCTGCGGGCCATACAGATGGGGGGCGGCGGCCTCGGCGATAGCCAGGTAGTACGCGCAGTGCGCCGCGCCGGCAGCGGCGGCCTGCTGGCCGCCGGCGTCGGCCAGGTGCTCGGCGGCGAACAGCCGGATGGTTTCCAGCAGCCGGTAGCGCAGCGCTGCGCTGCCTGGCTCGGCCACCACCAGGCTCTTGTCGACCAGCGAGCCCAGCAGCCCGGCGACCTCGAGTGCGTCAATCGCGCCGTATCCGCACACGGCCTCGGCCGCAGCCAAATCGAAGCCCCCGGCGAACACCGACAGCCGGCCCAGCAGGACCTGCTCGGCGGCGGTCAGCAGCGAGTACGACCAGTCCACGGCGGCCCGCAGCGTCTGCTGTCGCTCCAGCGCGGTGCGGCTGCCGCCGGTCAGCAGCCGGAACCGCTGATCCAGCCGACCGGCCAGCTCATCCAGTGACATCGACCGCAGCCGCGCGGCAGCCAGTTCGATAGCCAACGGCATGCCGTCCAGCCGCCGGCACACCGACACGACCGTCGGGCTGGTGACGGCATCCAGGGCGAGGCTGGCGCCTTGCGCCCGCGCCCGGTCGGCCAGCAGCGCGACCGCATCACACGACGCCGCCGCGGCCGGGTCGGACTCGGCGGCCGCGGGCAGGGACAGCGAAGGCACCCGGTAGATCGTCTCTCCGGCGATGCTCAGCGGCTCCCGGCTGGTCGCGATCAGGTGTACCTTCGGGCACCGCTGCAGGATCGTCTCCGCCGTCTTGGCGCACCCCCCGATCAGGTGCTCGCAGTTGTCCAGCACGATCAAGATGTCCTGCGGCCCTAGCGCATCGGCCAGGGTGTCCAGGGCGGGCCACCCCGGCTGCGCCGGTATCCGCAGCGCGCCGGCGATGGCCGCCGCGACCGCGTCTTCCTCGGTGACCGCCGCCAGCTCGACCAGCCACACCCCGTCCCCCGACCCGTCCAGCAGCCCGGCGGCCACCTGCAGGCCCAGCCGGGTCTTCCCCGCGCCGCCAGCCCCGGTCAAGGTCACCAGCCGCGCGGACTCCACCAGGGCGCGGACCTCACCGATCTCGCGGTCCCGGCCGATGAACGTGGCCAGCTGGGCCGGCAAGTTGTTGCGCAGTGCCGGGTTATCCAGCGACCGCAGCGGCGCGAACTGCGCCGGCAGGCCCGCCGCGCACAGCTGGAAGATCTGCTCCGGCCGTCCCAGGTCCTTCAGCCGGTGCCAGCCCAGATCCCGCAACCCCGCCCCCGCCGGCAGCGCACCGCGGACCAGCGCCGCCGCCGTCTCCGACACCAGCACCTGACCGCCATGCGCAACAGCCGCGATCCGTGCCGCCCGGTGCACATCCAACCCCACCAGCCCGGCGGCCGTCTGCTCCGCCTCCCCCGCGTGCACGCCCATCCGCACCCGGACATGCTCGCCGCCCGGCCACGCATGCGCCCCCAACGCCTGCTGCATCTCCAGCGCCGCCGCCACGCACGCCCGCGGCGAGGAGAACACCGCGAAGAACCCGTCCCCGGCGGTATCCACCTCCCGGCCCCCGTGCCCGGCCAGCGCCGATCGGATGAGCCCATGATGGCCGGCCAGAACCCCGGCGTAGACGTCCCCGCCCACGCGCCGCAACAGCGCCGTGGACCCCTCAATATCGGTAAACAGGAACGCGAACATCCCCACGGCCACAGCGTAGAAGCCCAGGCCCGGCAACAACAGCAGCTAGCCCAGCACAACCCCAGGCCACGACCAAGGCACACTGCCGCAGGCAAGTAAGCGAGCCGGCGGGCGCGCGCCCCTTGTCCGATCCCGGATACGGCCCTCAGTAACTGAAGGTGGTCGCTCCTTCATCCCCGATCCAGTCCCACAGCTGGACGCTGCCGGCCAGTTCGGCGTTGGGCAGCAGGCCGCCCTGGTCCAGCTGCTTGGCGTTGAAGCAGACCGGGCAGACCATCAGCCGGCCGCCGGCTTTGTCATACCGGGCCAGCAGGTCGGGCAGCGGAGGGCAGCCATCGCATGCCACGCCCGCCGCCACGCCGTCCAGCGCGAGCCGGACGGCTTCCTTGGCCTGGAACATCAGGGTCGGCCGCCCGGATTCGGCGGCGCCGACCGCGACGAGGAACGCCACGGTCACCTTCTCGGGGTCCTCCATGCCGGTGCTGAGACTGATCACTGCCTTGCCGGCCATGACCGCCTCCTTTCCTCCGGTGCCACCGCGGCCGGTCCGGGCCTCCCGGTGCTCAGGCCTAGTTAGCACGATCGTTCGTACTAGGGAAAGTACGACCGGTCGTGCTATCTTGTCAAGACGATGAACCAGGCCGCCAGCCACGCAACCCGCCCCCGGCGGCGCCCGCGCGCCGACGGGGAACGCACCCGCAGCGCGATCTTGCGCGCCGCCGCGTCGCTGGCCACCGTCGACGGGCTCGAGGGCCTGTCGATCGGGCACCTGGCGGCGGCGATCGGCATGAGCAAGAGCGGCCTGTACGCGCACTTCGGCTCCAAGCAGGAACTCCAGCTGGCCACCGTGGAAGAAGCAGGCCGGATCTTCGCCGACGAAGTCGTCCAGCCCGCCCTGGCGGCGCCCGCCGGCCTGGCCCAGCTCGCGGCGGTGTGCGAGGCGTTCTTCGATCACCTGCGGCGCCGCACCTTCCCCGGCGGGTGTTTCTTCGCCGGCGCGGCCCTGGAGATGGGCACCCGCCCCGGCCCCGTCAAGGAAAGCGTCGCCGCCTTCCAGGCCGGGTTCGTGGACCTGCTCCGAGGCTTCGCCGCCACCGCCATCGCCCAGCACGAACTCCCCGCAGGCGAGGACCCCGACCGGCTCGCCTTCGAACTGAACGGGATCATCCTGGCCGCCGACGCCAACTTCGTCCTGCACGATGACCCCGCGGTCCTGAACATGGCCCGCCAGGTCGCGCACCGCCGGCTCGGCCTCGACAGCGGCAGCGACGCCGGCACGCGGTAAGGTCGCGCCCCGGCCGGCGTGCACACGAACGCGCAACAGCCCGCCCCGGCCAGGAACGCGTGCCACCAAAACCCCCGATCTGTGCGGGCACGCCAATTGACACCGGAAATGAGCTATGTCGCACATCAGGCGGATACCGCGTGCCGGACGACCCGTGAGCTGTGACCGTCTGTCACGAAACGGCTGCGCCTGGGGAGGCAAGTCAGGAGCCGTCGCGGCGAGCGACACAGCGTCATCCGGCTTCAGAGCCCGTCATCCTCATCTGGGTCCCAGGCCGCTGCCCAAGTTCGAGCACCATGATGACCGCCACGGACCCACGTTGATCGCGGCCGCCAGGTCCCAGATGACCGCGAGTTCCCCGCGCGGCGCCTTCAGTCAGGCTGAACTCGCGAACTGGTAACCCGTCATATTCAGGTGTGACGGGTTCGTCTCACCGCCAGTAGGGCGCGGGCAGCTAAACGGCGAGGACAATGACAAGGGTGTTCACCGAGATCGTCGTCACGGTGTCTGCCGAGCCACATGTTGAGTTGTTCGTCGCGCAATCGCCGGGGCCAAGCGAGGGCGCCTTGCTGGTCATCCACGGCGGCCCGGACTGGGACCACACCTACCTGCGAGAGCCACTGGCACAACTAGGTGACCGCCATCGGCTGATCATGCCCGACATCCGCGGGTGCGGGCGCTCAACGGCCGGGCTTCCCGGCGGCCAGTACACACCGGATGCGGTCGTGGCGGACCTGATAGCGCTGCTCGACGCGCTGGGCCTTGGTGTGGCCGATGTCCTGGGGTTCTCCTATGGCGGCCTGCTCGCTCAGCGCCTGGCGCGGGCCGTGCCAGGCCGGATACGTCGGCTGATCATCGCCTCCAGCAGCATCTACCCGGTCCCTGCGGACGCCTACGAAGGCTGGGCCGAACGCGACACCCGGATGGCCGCCGTCGGCAAAGTGTGGTCTGACCCGGCTCTTTCCGCGGCCCAGCTTGTCCGCGCTGCCGCCGTGGCGCAGGCGCCCGCGGATGTCTGGCGCGCAGACAAACTCGACGGCTACCTGCACCGGCTCGCGAAGGTGCGGTTTGGCAGCGAGTGGCTCGGGCCATGGCGAACTGGCACCCTGCCATCTGCCCTTCCCGCAGACTCAGAACGCGGCCTCGCCGACCTGGGTATTCCTGTGCTTCTTCTGCACGGCGCTCAGGACATGACGTTTCCCGCCAGGCTGGCCGCTCGCGCGGCAGCCAAACTGCCCAATGCGCGTGCGGTCATCCTCGAATACGCCGGGCATATGGCCCACGTCGACCAGCCCAGCCGGTGGGTCGACGCGCTGGCCGCGTTCCTCGACAGCCCGCCAGGACTACAGCCAACGGCTCACAACCAACGCGGGTTCCTGATCCGGAGCCTTCAGTGGGGCTGAACCCACGGCGGATCTGGTAACTCCTAATATCTGGGTGTGGCGAGTTCGCCTGCCGCGTTGCGTTGGCCGACGCTGGTCACATGTGTGCGCCGACCGCTGGCAGCCGGTAGATGGCCATCGGTGCGTCGCTGGGCTCGGTGGCGACGGGCCGGACAGCCACCAGGTCGAAGCCGTTCTTTTCCAGCACCTGCCGGGACGCGGTGTTGGCGGCGTCTGCGGCGGTCAGGATCCCGGCGCCGGGGTGGTGGCGGCGTGCCTCGGCCACCAGCGCCGCGACCAGCAGGGTCCCGGCCCCGTGGCCGGTCCAGGCGGGGTTGCCGATGGCGTGGTCGATCCCGATCTCGCTGTTACGGGCGCCCATGCCGGCGGCTTCGGCGGGGTAGCTGGCCCAGCGATACCACTGGCACCAGCCGATAGCCTCACGGTCCCAGGTGACGGTCAGCATGATGGTTGGCCGGGCGCTGGTCCCGCTGATGCGCTGCTGGTACTTGGTGATCTCGGCCTCGGCGGTGGTGTCCGGGGTCCACCACCGCGCCACGTGCGGCAGGCGAAGCCACGCCTCAACGATGGGGAGGTCGGCTTCGGTCATCGGGCGCAGAGCCAGCACCCAGTTACCCTATGGCGCCCGTGGAAAGCTCTGGCCGCTCGCACATCAACGCTCCCGGCCACAGCATGACAATGCGTTCTTGGCTCGACTGGACTTGGCTGCCGAGCGTTACCTCATGTCCTGTCTCGTCGTCAGCGGGGCGACACGAACTGGCGCCTGGCTTTCGCGGATCCGGGATCGGTCAGCCAGAATATGACGCCCGTGCGCTCGTAGGATGCCGCGGTGCGCGGTTATGCAAAGCGGCGGCCCCGGCCGGTGCCTGGCTCGATTGCGGCGGTGCTGGATATCTTCGGCGCTGAGGTGCGGTTTTACCAGCAGATCGCACCAGCGGCAGGCGTCCGGGTGCCGGTCTGCTACCAGGCCAGCCAGACCAGCGCGGGCACGGTCTTGGTGCTGGAAGACCTGTCCGATTGGCGGCCAGGAGCCGACCCAGCGGCGGCTGCCGGGGTGCTGGCGCAGATGCACCGGCGGTGGGAAGGGCAGGCGGATCTGCGGTGGCCGTGGTTGCGTCGGCCCGGTGCGGCTGCGGATCTGGTGGAGGACCTGTTCAGCCAGACTTGGCCCACGCTGGCGGTCCGCGGAGATCTGACCCCGGCGGTGGTGGCGCTGGGGGCACGTCTGCTTGGGCGGGTGGCCGAGGCTGAACGCGCGGCCGGCCGGCCGGGCCCGATGACGCTGGTGCATGGCGATGCGTCGCTGGATAATATGCGCACCGGCCCAGGTGGTGAGGTGGCGTTGCTGGACTGGGAGGACGTCTCAGCCGCGCCGGGTGTGCTGGATCTGGCCTGGCTGCTGGTGTCCTCGGTCGATCCCGCGCGGTGGCGCGAGGTGATCACCGCCTACGGCCCACCCGTCGGCCTCGCCGCCGTGCTTCCCGCTGTGACGGTTCAGGGCCTGCTCAGCCTGGCAGATGCGCCTGCCGGGTCCACCCGGGCCACTGCCTGGATAAGGCGGATCGAGGCAGCCGCCAGCCGACTCGCGGCGGCCTCGTAACGGCCTTCGGCTCCCTCCCACCACCTGCGAGGTGCCGCAGGCAGCCGCGGCCACTGCTGTCCTTCCTCCGCGAGGTCACGCCCACCCAGGGCGGCAACCTCCGGGCAGTTCCTGGCGCCCACGCGTCGGCAGATTCCAGTCACCGGCAGCAGCATCCTGCCCCGTCCCGTCGTTCGAGGTGGAGGCGCCTCGGCGAGCGGCGTAGGCGGACCAGTCGGTGCCGCCGAGGAACGCGTGGCGCATCGCCGTGCCTGGCGAGACTCCCAGCGCGCCGGCGAGGACCGCGGGTGGTGCTTGGCGGATCAACTCGCGCCAGGCGGCCAGCCGGCTCGCCCGGGCGGGGATGCCAACCTTGTGAAGGACGCAGACGAGACGGCGGTAGCTGCGATGCTCACCAGCGAGCTGCCCGGGAAACAGCCACGGCGAGGCCGGGTTGGCAGCCGTGGCCATGTTGCCGCGGTCGCGCAGGTGGTGCCGCAGCAGGGTGCCGACGGGCTCGGGCACGTCGAGCCAGTCAGCGCCGAGCCTGAGCCGGGTCGCGCCGTCGGCGCAGCAGGTATCGGCCGTGCGCAGCGCGGCGATCTTGCTGGGCTGCTGGCCGTAGAGCACCACAAGGCAGCAGGCAAGGCGGTCGCCGGGCGGGAGGGTCTCATCCAGCAGCAGCCGCCGGATCGCCGCGACCCGGTCGTCAGGTCCCAGCGGGGATGCCTCCGCTCCTTCGGTGCTGGCCACCGGAACGTCGACGCCGCGGATGATGCGCTGCTGGCGGGCCCAGGACAAGAAGGTGATGACATGCCGCCGGGTGGTGGGGCCCGTGGCGAACCACTCGTCAAGATCGGGCTGGGTGCATTCACTGAGTTGGCGTCCACGATCGGCCAGCCACGCCAGGAAAGCGGCCGCCACGGTAAGGCGCTGCTTGGCCCGCTGGTAGGGGCCGTGGCCAACCGGCACAGCGGTGCTGCTGCTGGATCGCAGGTGGTGAAGCAGGCGCCAACGGAGGAACCGTTCGAGCAGCTGGCGGTGCCCGGGATCGCCGACGCTGCCGAGTTTGGCGGCGGCCCAGCGCTGGAAGTCGGCCAGGCGCCGATCGCGGGGCGGCAGCACCCCGTAGCGAACCAGCATGCAGCGCAGGTATTCCACGGCGCGGTCCGTCCCAGCGGCATCCAGGGTGGCATGGCTGCACGGGATGCGGTCACGGGCCACGTCCCGCAGGATTTCGCGTGTCATCGCGCTGCGGCGCAGCCATACCACGCCGCTTTGCGGGCGGCGCATCGACACCAGCCCGTCGGCCAACGGCCGCAGCTGGGTGGGCACCTGTCCGCCGGGCCCAGTCAGGACATCGGTGACCAGCTCGGTAAGGACGCACCACCAGCAGCGCCTGCGCTCACCGGCGGTGACCTCCCGCCCGCAGCCGCAGCGGAAGGCCGCGGGGATGCCGCTGCAGCGGGTGCAGGCCAGCTGCGCGGTGGCGTTCAGGCCCGGCAGTGAGGTGAGCGCGCCGCAGCCGGCGCAGATGCCGGTGCGCAGCCGGGCCTGCAGGTAGCAGTACTTGCAGACCCGTCCCTCCGGCCAGTTATCGGCACCGCCGGGGTAACACTGGCCGCAGCGCGCACACGGCGGGAACCGAGCGGGATCGGGCTGGCGCCGCCGCGGTCGCGGCATACCGGGTTACTCCGGGTCGAGGATGCGGGCCGGTTCTGGGCGTGGGCCGGGCTTGAGCTCCACCACCGGCGCGGCGGGCTCGCCTGCGGTCTTGCGGCGGGCGGCTGGCTCGGCGTAGGGGTCGATGAGGTCGCCGGGAGTGCAGTCGAGGATGTCGCAGAGCGCGATGAGCACCTTCATCGACAGCCGCTCCGGCTTGTCGGTGACCAGGCGATACACCTGCGAGGCCGACAGCTCCACGCCCCGCTCGCCCAGCAGCGGGATCAGGTCGGTGGTCTTCCACATCTCGTGGGCGGCCATCAGCCGGCGCAGGTTCCAGTGGAAGTCCAGCGTCCGGCGCGCCATCACCGACCATCCTTCCCGCATGCGGCATCCCTGCCGAGGGCGGCCTGGATGGACCGGTCCAGCGCCGCCCGCAGCGTCCGGTTGCGGAAGTCTGACGACACCGACGTGTACAGCGCGGTGGTCGAGGCATAGGAGTGGCCTACCTGCTGCTGCACGAACAGCGGGTCGTAGCCGTCCTCGATCAGGTGCGTGATATAGGAGTGGCGCAGGCTGTGCAGCGACACGCTGTCTGGCAGCCCGAGCACGCCGCGGTACTCCGCGAAGCGGGCGCTGATCTTCTCCAGCGACACCCGTGCCGAGCGTTCGCTGGGCCACAGCGCCCCGCCGCCGGCGGCCTGGCCGAACAGGCCGCGGAACTGCTCGGCCCACTGGCGCAGCACCCGCGCTGACCACGGGAACACCGTCAGCACGCTGCGCCGCTTCGGCGGGCTGCCCTTGCTGGCCTTGCCCCACCGCACATACACCACCCCGTAGTCGCCGAACTCCGGCGCCTGCGGGTTGGCGCCGAAGTCCGCCAGGTCGAGCATCACCAGCTCGCGGCGGCGCAACCCGAACGCGTAGGCGGTCTTCAGCGCGGCGGCATCCCGCAGTGCCGTCAGCCAGCCCTTGCGGCCACGTTCCCGCGCCTGGGCGACCCGCTCGTCGGCGTAGTCGAACAGCTCTTGCAGCTCCCGCTTGGTCAGCGCCCGCCGGCCAGGCTCGCCCTCGTACTCCGCGGCGTGCACCGCGGTGTTCCACTCAAAACAGATCTGCGCCGGGTGCGCGCCGAACAGCCGCTCGCACACCGCGGTCCACTCATAGCGCGGGTCGGCGGCGTACTCGCAGAACAGGCGCAGATCACCGTGGTAGGACCGGATCGTCGAGCGCGCCCGCCGCTCTCCGCGCAGCTGCGCGGTGAACTCTTCCAGATCCACTGGCCGCCAGCGCCACGGCCAGTCGTTGGTGAACCGCTGGAACCGCCGCACCCCCTCCAGCCGCCGCCGTACCGTCGCCTCGCCGAGGTTGCGGCACAGCTGCTGATCCCGCCAGCCCGCCAGCATCGCCTCGAACACCTGCTCATCCGGCCGCAACAGCCGCTGCTGGCCCAGCACGAACAGCCCCGGCGCCGCCCCCGGCACGCTCCACGACCCGCCCACCAACCGCCCCCTCCGCCAGCCCACAGCCCACGAATCGTGCATCCGATGCAGGAAACCTAGCAGAGGCCCAGGCCAGAGCGCTCGCGACACTCCCAGTCGTGGCGGGATGAACGCCCGCCGCGGGGCCGTGACCTACTATCAACGAAGCGGGATCGAGCAGCCGATACCCATCCATGACGAGTTCTCGCGTCCAATGCAACTGGTCATGCTTACCGGGTGATAACCCGCTGTATCACCCGGTCCCCGGTGAGTTCAGCGCAACTGAAGGTTTCTCATCGCGAACTTGCGGCCGTTGGGGAGATAGGCGTCCCGATCAACGTGGGTTCGTGGCGCGTGCGGCGCGTCATTCAGCACGAGTCTTGCCCCGTGCGGACTACCCGGTACCGGGGAACCTCAGTACCGGGGAACGTCGGTATCGGGGGCGCGCGGTTGTTAGCGACCTCGCTATTTGCTGGTCCAGCGGCTGCATTCTGCGGGGACGCTTCGGCAAAGGCTGCGTGAGCATCCGGCGCTCTTCCGGCAGCTCAATCTTGCGCCGGGCGCGGACTGTCTCGACGTGCCCGAGCCCGTTGCGGCCCTGCTGCGGCAGTACCTGCGCGACCGCAGCAAGGCACCACCCGCGGTCCTCGCTGACACGCTGGGCGTCTCGGCGGGCACAGCGATGCACCGCGCGGTCCTCGGCGGCGCCGACTGGTCCGCCTGCGCCGCCCACCGACATGCTCCTACCTCGAAGGAGCTGCACGGAGACGGTCAACCCGTCCGTAGAACGTGACTATCCGCCCGGCCTGCGGCGACTCCCGAACCGCGGCCGTCCCGACGAACGGGGCGGAGGGCCGGCCGTGCGGGATCGACATCCCGATGCTGGTTTCTGTGGGTGCTGGCGGTGCCCGGAAGGCCTGACCGGGCCTGGGGACGAAGGACGCGGAACGGGCCGTAGGTCCCTGTCCGTTCCCGGCCCGGGGTGCGCAGGATGCGGCTCAGGAACGTATGACAGGTCATGCGTGACGCGGCAGGGGAGCGTCCCAATGACTGACACCCAGCTACCGGCCGGCGCGCCCCGGCGCGAGGAGATGGGCGGCCCGGGCCAGCCCGCCAGACGGCCGACCATCGGCGACTCGGACCTGGCCGTGCTGGCCGGGGTGGCCGCGGTCGTGTTCCCCCTGGTGTATTTCGCCTCGGAACTGGTGGAGGTGGCCCAGGGGAATTTCACGACCGGCCGCCTGGCACTGACCTACCTCGGAGAGGCCGGGATCGTTTTCGCCGTCCTCGGCCTGTACGCCGTGCAGCGGCCGCGCATCGGACGCCTGGGATTGTACGGGGCGCTGGCTTATGCCTACGCGTCCGTGTTCTTCGCCAGCACCGTGGTCTACGCGCTGACCGCGGGGAGCAAGAACTGGGCGGCGGTCACCCACGTGTTCGGCGGCTGGTTCACCCTGCACGGCGCCATCATGGTCATCGGCGGCCTCGCGTTCGGCCTGGCGGTCATCAAGGCCGCGGTGCTGCCCCGCTGGACCGCGGCGTGCCTGATGGCCGGGGTGGTGCTGGTGGCGGCCACGGCGGGCATGTCCACCGCGGTCCGGGCCGGGGCCGCTGCCCTGCCGCAGGCCGCCTTCGTCGCCATGGGCGTGATGGTGCTGCAGGAACGCTGGCGGGCCCGGAAGCTGCGGGCGATCGGCGCGATAGCCAGCGCCGCAGCCACGGACACGAACAGTACGCAGCAATCTCCCGATGCTGCTAGCGACTGACACCGGACGTGAGGTGGTCGAGATGGAAGCATCACGAATTGACTGGCTCGGGGGCCGTCAGTTCGACGTGGACAGGTACCTGCACGGCGCCACGCTCGAGGAAACCGTCGCCCCAGGGGTCTACTGCCTGGTCACCGGGAAACGGCGAGACTCGAACGTCTACTTCGTGCAGTCGGGCGAAACCTGGGTTCTGGTCGACACCGCATGGCGGGGCCGGGCCGAGCTGATCAAGAGCGCGGCGCAGACCCTGTTCGGGGCTGGCGCCCGGCCGCGAGCGATCGTGCTGACGCACGTGCACCCGGACCACGCTGGCTCCGCTTCCGAACTGGCCCGCAGGTGGGACGTCACCGTGTGCGTGCACCCCGACGAACTGCCACTGCCGCCCTCTGGCCGCATCATCGGCGCCTTGGCCGGTGTCGAGCGGCGCTGGATGTTCCCCCCGGGGCAGCCCGGGCTGAGCCCTATCGACCCGGACGCCGGCGTTCCCGGCCTGGCGGACTGGCAGGTCATCCCCACGCCCGGCCACACCCCTGGCCACCTGGCGCTGTTTCGGGAGGCAGACCGTGCCCTCATCGCGGGCGACGCCGTCCTGACCGTCAACCTCAATTCGCCTGGCGACGCCCTGTCGCAACGGCACACCCTCGGCGGGCCACCGCGCTTTGCCACCTGGAACTGGCGAGCAGCGACCGAGTCGGTGTCTGAACTGGCCCGGCTGGAGCCCAGCGTGCTGGCGCCGGGCCACGGAAGACCGATGACCGGCCCGGTGCTTGCCCCGGCGTTGCGGGCTCTGGGCGAGCAACTCAACAACCCTGCCAGCGCCGGCAGCGCAGGCCACAAGGTGACGGAACGGGTCTTCAACTTCTTCGACTACAGCCGCCGGGCCCGCTAACCGGTCCACGGCGTTCCCGCACCGTCGCGCTCCTGACCGCCAACGCTGTCAGGAGGCCTAGCGGAGCCGGCGACGCCCCGGAGGCGGTCACTGCGCATCAGGTGCTGTCCCCAGGCGCAGGCCCGCTCCAGTTCGCCCCCGGCCAAGCCCCCGGCCAGGCCCGTGACCAGGAAGCTCTCGGGTGACGCCGCGATGCGGGCCCCGTGGCGGGCGAGATGCCGGCGGATGGACTTCGACGCCCGGCCGGTGAACGCCGGCAACCCCTGCAGCCGGGTATCGAAAGCGGCGCCGGCGACCTCCAGCCGGCCGAGCGATGCGAGCCATTCGCGCACGCCCGGGCCGCTGACCGCGGCCGGTACCAGCTCAACCTCGCTCCCCGGCTTCCTTGCCCGCTTCCCGGCCATCTTCCGGGTACCCGGCCTGGACATCCCGTGAGTATGGGTGGGACCGCCCACCACCACCAGATCCGCCCCGTCGAGGATGTGCGCACCGGCCGAAGTGACCGGCACCACCGAGACCTCTGCGCCATCGGCCAGCCCCTCGGCAATGGCCTCGGCCACCTTCTTGGTGCTCCCGAACATCGATTCGTAGACGACGACTGTTCGCATGACAGCACCTCCTGCTCCGTGCCTTCAAGTACAGGGTTTGCCCAGCTTCACCCCCCGGGGCAGGGCCGAAAGACACCTCGTCCGCTTCTCAACCACCTTTGGCCGCTGGCCTCGACGGGGCGGCAAGGCGGCCGATGATGGTGACCACTTTGTATGTGCGATGCCTATCTCTCGTCTCTAGCGACGGGGCCGCTGAGAAGGCTGCGGGCGGCGCCGGCATAGGCCATCGCGTTGGTGTGGTCGATGTTGAAGACCAGGGCCAGGTGGAGCGGGTCGGCGCCGGTGGCCAGGGCTTCGGCCAGGATGCGGTCGCGGCGGATGTGCTCGAGGGAGATGCCGCGGTGGTGCCTGCCGAGGTAGTCGGCGAGGTAGCTGGCGGAGACCGGCCCGGTGCCCAGGGCGCTTTTGCGCGTGATCAGGACGTGCCGGTTTGCGGTGTCCGGCCAGGTGGCGCGCCGGTAGTCAAGCCAGGCCAGCAGGGCGTGGCGGGTGAGCTCGCCGAGGGGCTGGGAGTGGCCGGCGATGCTGATGCGCCGGCTGGGCAGGTCGATGTCCTCGAGGGTGAGTTCGCGGATGGCCCCGGGGCGGGCGGCGTGCACGGCTGCCAGGGCGATGGCCAGGCGCTGGGCGGGAGTGGCGGCCGCCTGCTGGACGGCCCGGATCTGCTCGGCGGTCATCGGCAGCACGGTGCGCCCGGCGCCCCGGCCGCCGCGCAGGTGGGCGGTGGGGTCGGCGAACGTCAGGCCGCGTCGTTTGGCGAACCGGAACAGCGAGCGCAGCGCGGTGATGGCGTTGTAGCGCCGGTGGCCGCGCAGCGGCTCCAGGACGGCGTCGACGTCGCCGGAGGTGATCTCCCGCAGGTGGCCGCGTGTTGCTGCCCAGCACTGGATGAAGGGCCGCACCCTGCCGAAGTGGAAGTGAACAGTGGCGTGCGACCGGGGGCGGGTGCGGGCGTCACCGTCGAGCAGCACCACCAGCCAGGCACGAACGTCGCGGCCGAACCCGGCGGGCAGCTCGCCGGTGCGGCGGTCGATCCAGGTCCGGATCGCCGCAGTTGTGTCGTCGTGCA
>Ga0335076_10001424_pt1 | contig 23145 bp, 21 predicted proteins | sample Lox_Sample_25_FD_206717 | JGI IMG/M metagenome (GOLD analysis project Ga0335076, IMG submission 206717) | Soil microbial communities from Loxahatchee National Wildlife Refuge, Florida, United States - Lox_Sample_2.5 | ecosystem: Environmental > Terrestrial > Soil > Wetlands | place: USA... | reverse complement strand
CGCACCAAAGTCAATCAAGTCGGTATGACCGCGCGCGACGTGGCGCAGAGTGTGCTTGTCTCGCTCAGCGGCAGCTTCCAAACCTCTCCCAATTTCTGGCTCAATCCCAAGAACGGTGTCACCTACAACATCGGGGTGCAGTCGCCGCAGTACCGCATCACTTCCTTCCAGGATCTGATGAATGTTCCTGTGAACAATCCCAGCGCAAAGGAGCAGCAGATCCTGGGGAATCTGGTCACCGTTCAGCCAGTGGCACGGGCCGCTGTAGTGAATCACTACAACGTGCAGCCGGTTCTCGACGTGTACGCCAGCACCCGGGGACGCGACCTCGGGGGAGTTGCCTCCGATGTGCAGTCCGTCCTCAAGCCCTTTGAAGCGCATTTGCCGCGCGGCTCGCGCATCGTGGTGCGGGGCCAGGTCGAGACCATGCTCTCCTCGTACTTAGGCCTGGGGGTCGGCTTGTTGATGGCCATCGTACTCATCTACCTGCTGATCGTGGTCAATTTCCAGTCGTGGCTCGATCCCTTTATCATCATTACCGCGCTACCCGGAGCTCTCGCCGGCATCTGCTGGTTCTTGCTGCTCACCCACACTCGACTGAGCGTGCCGGCGTTGACCGGCGCGGTCATGTGCATGGGCGTGGCTACGGCAAACTCAATCCTGATGGTATCCTTCGCCCGCGACCAGATGGAGGACGGCATTCCGGCCTTCAAGGCAGCCGTTTCCGCCGGCTACACCCGTATCCGTCCGGTGCTGATGACGGCGCTGGCCATGATTATCGGCATGCTGCCGATGGCGCTCGGGTTCGGCGAAGGCGGCGAGCAGAACGCACCTCTGGGCCGCGCGGTGATTGGCGGCCTGCTGTTTGCAACTGTGGCAACTTTGTTCTTCGTACCGACGGTGTTTACTATTTTCCACTCACGTCGAGAAGCCAAGCGCGCTCTACTTGAGTCTTAACTTAGAGAAAGCAATGGAATCGATGCACTCCGAAACCGAGGCGACTGTTCAGCTCAACGAAACTGCGGGTTCGTCTGCGCCGCACAAGCATCATCCCGGCATTCAACAGGCTCCCGAGGTACCTCCGGCTCCGCCGAAGCGGGCCCTGCACCTGGTAGGCGCGGTGTTGCTGGTCCTGATCGCCGCGGGAGCCATTACCCTCGCGATGCGCGCCAACTCCGAGTCAGCGCTCGCCAAGGACACTGAGCAGACCGCCATTCCGTTCGTCGCGGTGGTGCATCCCGCCCTGGAAAAACCCAACGAGGATCTGGTTCTGCCCTCCACCCTGCAGGCATTCAAGGAATCGCCCATCTACGCCCGCACCAACGGATACTTGATCAACTGGACCCGCGACATCGGCAGCCAGGTAAAGCAGGGCGAATTGCTGGCCCGCATAGACACCCCGGAAGTGGATCAGGAACTGTTGCAGGCGCGCGCGGCACGCCAGCAGGCCGCCGCCCAGTTGGAGCTCGCCAAGATTTCTGCCAACCGCTGGGATACCCTGCGCAAGACCGATTCGGTTTCGCAGCAGGAGGCCGACACGCAGAACAGCGGCTATCGGCAGGCGGAAGCCAATCTCGAAGCTGCCGACGCCAATGTCCGCCGGCTGGAGCAGTTGGAGTCCTTTAAGAACGTCTATGCTCCCTTCACCGGCGTGCTCACCAAGCGCAATGTTGATCCCGGCGCGCTCATCAACGCCGGCGCCGGGGGACGCGAGATGTTCGACCTGGCGCAAGTCGACCCCATCCGCGTTTTCGTGAATGTCCCGCAGTCGTACGCCCCGATGATCAAGGTTGGATTGCCTGCGGACGTGGAGCTGCAGGAGATGCCGGGCAAGCGATTCAAAGGAACCATCGCGCGCACCGCCGAAGCTATCGATCCGGCCAGCCGCACCCTGCTCACCGAAGTTGATGTGCCCAACAAGGGCGGCGAGTTGCTGCCCGGCTCCTATGCCCAGGTCTACTTCACCATCCGCAAGCTGGGGCCGGCGCTGACCATCCCGGTCAACGCCATGCTGTTCCGCTCCGAAGGGGCTCAGGTCGCGACTGTGGGCGGCAATGGAGTGGTTCACCTGCGGCGGATAACCATCGGCCGCGATTACGGCTCGAGCCTCGAGGTCCTGAGCGGGGTGGAACCGAGTGACCAGATCATCGTGAACCCCGCCGATTCACTCGAGTCGGGACAAAAGGTGCGAATTGCTCCCGACCAGAACCAGCCGAAAGAAGGACAAACCCAGCAATGAGGCGCCACCACCTCGCTGCTGCCGCGCTGCTGCTGGCTTCCGTGGCGGCATGGGCGAAGGATCCGCCCAAGTACAAGACGCCCACCGTCACCGTCCCAGCCAACTGGCAGGCGCCGGCGCCCTGGCGGGAGGCTGCGCCGGCCGACGCGTTCGCCAAAGGCGAGTGGTGGAAGATCTTCAACGATCCGGAGCTCATTAAGTACGAAGAGCAAGCCCTGGCGAACAATCAGACCATCGCCGGGGCGGTCGCGCGCTTGAGCGAGGCGCGCGCTTTCGCGCGAGTAACCCAGGCAGGGCTTTATCCTGAGCTTGACACCGGGTTCTCCGCACAGCGTTCCCGCGTCTCGGCAAATCGGCCGCTGGCCTCGCAGCCACCAACGGCCGTGACTTATAACACTTTTACCATTCCCTTCACTCTGAATTACGAAGTCGATCTCTTCGGCGGAATTCGCAGCAGTGTGCAGGCTGCGCGCGCCTCCCTTCAGGCTTCGGCTGCCGATCTGGAAAATTTTCGCCTGCTCATCACCTCCGAACTTGCCGCCGACTACTTCCAGGTGCGCTCACTCGACGCCGAGATCGAGGTCGTTAAAGAGGCCATCGACTATCAGCAGAAGGGTCTTGACCTGGTGAATCACCGCCACGAGGGTGGAGTGGCCTCCGGGCTCGACGTCGCCCAGCAGGCCACGGTGCTCGACTCGTCTACCACGCAGCTTTCGCTGCTCATCCAGCAGCGCGCGCAGTTTGAACACGCCGTCGCCGTGCTTCAGGGCCTGCCAGCCTCGCAATTTAATGTTCCTTATCGTGCCCTCAAGGAAGAGCCACCCGCCGTACCGCTGCTGGTGCCCAGCGATCTGCTGGAGCGGCGGCCGGACATCGCCAAAGCCGAGCGGCTGGTGCTGGCAGCCAATGCGCAGATCGGCGTCGCGCACGCCGCTCTCTTCCCCAGCATTGCAATCGGAGCCGGCGGGGGCGCGCAGAGCATCAACATCAGCTCTCTCTTGAACGGACCCAGCGCGTTCTGGTCGATCGCCGCCAACGTCTTCCAGCCTGTCTTCGCGGGCGGAAAGAATCGCGCTCGCGTGGATTTGGCGAGAGCCAGTTATCAGGAGTCGGTCGCCAACTATCGCGAAACCGTTCTCGATTCGTTTCAGCAGGTGGAGGATGCGCTCTCCGGCCTGAATGCGCTGGCAGCGGCCTCCAACTCGCAGACGCGTGCTGTCGCCGATTCCCAGCGCGCCCTCGACCTCGCCAACAACCGCTACCAAGGCGGATTGACCACGTATCTCGACGTCATCACCGCTCAGGAAACCCTGCTCGTCAACCAACGCCTTTCGGCGCAGCTGCTCGGGCAGCGCCTGGTAACCTCGGTTCTGTTGGTCAAGGCTCTCGGCGGCGGCTGGGACAAGGCTAGCCTGGATGCAGTCAAAGCTCCCTTGAATTGGAAAACGACCTTTCAGCAGTAGAGGGGCTCGGTTAGCATCCGCCAGATTGAGGGGCTTACGGTCTATCCGCGCAGGCGCTTGATGTTCCCCTCAATCCATCGGCAAATCTCACGGAAGCGGAACGAGCCGTTTGCGATCGATTCCGTAATGAATCGGTGCGCGGAAACAGCCTCGACTTCGATGAAAAATCCGTTAGCTCGAAGGAAGGTGTCACCTGCGGCAAAGGTGATTCGTTTGTTGCCATCGACAAAGGCATGATTGAGCGCGAGAGACTCCATCAGAGCTGCGGCTTCTTCCAGCAAATTGTTGTAATAGCCGATTTGAGGACGAAATACCGCACTCTCCAGCAGGCCCAGGTCTCGTACGCCGTGAGCGCCTCCGAATTCCCTTATCAGATGTCTGTGCATTTCTCCCACCTCAGCCACTGTAAGGAAGACGTGTTCGCTCATGAGAGATGGGTCATTGAGCCAGCAGCTTGTGGAGCTTCCGGTTCTTTTCGGTTGAGCGCCGGAAATGCTCCATGACATCGGCTCTGACCATCTGCCTGGACGGCAGTACTACGTGGATGTAGTGCTCGATGGCTTTTTCCAAGAGGTGCCTTTGGGACTGGCCATTCTCTTTGGAGATCCTCACCAGCTCCCCGTAGAGAGAGGCGTCGACCTGTGGACCGATCTTGACGGTAGAGGGTCGACTGGTCTTAGGCTTCCGCCCTTTGACCTGACTCGCCATTACACACCCCCTCCACGATTCTGCTGGCTTTTGCTAGATTCGTCAAGATTTATCTAGATAAATCTAGCCGATTGGGAACTCAGCCCTCTCGTAGCACCGTCATGGGATTGGTTCGCGCTGCGCGCAGCGCCGGCAGAAGCGATGCCAGACCGGCCACCAGCAGCACCAGAGTAACGACTGCGGCCAGGGTCACCGCATCGTAGGGCGAAATTCCGTAGAGCATTCCGGAAAGCAGCCGCCCCGAAGCAGCCGCTAACGCCAGCCCTGCAACACAGCCGGCGGCGCACACCCGCAGCCCCTGCAACAGGAATCGGGCGAGGATCTGCTGGCGCATCGCGCCCAGGGCCAACCGCACTCCAACCTCGCGCCGGCGGACCGTGACCAGATAGCTCAGCGTCCCGTATACGCCGATGCACGCCAGCGATACCGCGGTCAGCGCGAACAAGCTAAGGAGCAGCGTGCGCAAACGATTCTCGGCAAACGCATCACTGAGCTGCTCGCCCAGCGGGCTGATGTTGAACACCGACCGCGCCGGCTCAACCTGGTGGACGGCGCGTCGCAGGGTCTCCGCCATCGCGGCGGGATCGCCCGCGGTCCGCACCAGGTAGATAGGATCGGGCTCTGGCGCGCTGGTGCACCAGTACACCGTCGGCGCCGGTTCGCTGTTGATCCCCTGCTCCCGCGCGTCGGCGGCGATACCGCGAATCTCGCCGCCAATCGGCATTCCGGAGAACGCATTCGATGAAAGGTGGTGGCCGATGGCCGGGCTTTGCCCAAAATACGTGTTGGCGAAGCTGCGGTTCACCACCACGTCCAGCACGTGGTCGGTTTCGCGGCAGCCCTCGCCGGAAAGCAGCGGAATACTCATCGTGGCGAAGTAGCCGCTGGAGACAAAGCGCGCGTCGGTGATGATCTTGTGGTTGGGGTCAGTCTCTCCCTCCACGATCTTCACTTCGATGGGAAATTGGCTTGGCGCTCCGGGCACGTCCGCCGCGGTCCCGGTCGCTTGCACACCGGGGATCGTGCGCAGGTAATCGAGGGTGCGGTTGATGCGCTGGGTAAGCGCCTTCATGTCATGCGTCTCGCCCCAACTGGCGCTGATGCGCAGCGTCAGCACGTGGCTGATGTCGAAGCCGGTCGAGACTCGCGCCAGTTCCCGAAAGCTGCGCAGCAGAAGACCCGCTCCCACCAGCAGCGTAACTGCGAGAGCGACCTGCACCCCGACCAGTACCCACTGCATCGGATTGTGCGTCGAGACCTGGGCCTTACCGCCTTTCGCCAGCGACTCGGAGATTCCGCCCCTCGCGGCTCGCCAAGCCGGGTACATACCGCACAAAAATGTCGCCGCCAGCGCGCAGGCCAGCGAATAGACCACCAGCCTCCAGTCCAGAGCAACCTCATCCACCCGAGGTAGATTGTGAGCCAGCAGGTGAAACGCGCGAATGCCGACTGCCGCCAAAGCCAGTCCGGCCAGCGAGCCCAGCAATGCCAGCACGAACACCTCGGTCAGCAGTTGACGGATCACCACGCCTCGTGACGCTCCCAGCGAGAAGCGCACGGAGATCTCGTGTTCGCGCTCCGTCGCTCGTGCCAGCAGCAGCGCCGCGATGTTGGTGCAGGCGATCAGCAGCAGCAGCGTCACCGAGCCGAACAGAACCCACAGAGAGCGTCGCGAACCGGCCACCGTCGATTCCTTCAGCGGTGTGAGCCTCACGCTGAGCTTGGCATCGGTGTGTGGAAACTGCGCTCCCAGGCGGGATTGCACCCTGGCCAGGTCGGCGCGTGCGCGCTCAATGCTCACGCCGGCTTTCAGGCGTCCTGCCACTTTGTACCAGGTGGATTCCCGGTCCTGCGCATAGGGAGCGTCGGGTGGGACCGGAGACCACATATCCACTTCACGGTCGGGAAAGCCGAACGAAGCAGGCATGACGCCAACGATGATGCTGGGCGTCTTCGAGAATCGCAGGGTCTTCCCCAGCGCCGAGGGGTCGGCGTTGAAGCGCTTGTGCCAAAGACGGTCGCTGATCACGACCGCAACCGGGCCGCCGAACTTCTCCTCGTCCGGAGTAAAGTCACGGCCTAACGCCGGAGAGACTCCCAGCACCTGCAGGAACCGCGGCGACACGTAGGCCCGCGTGAGCTTCTCCGGCAGCGGGCCTGATACTTCCGACACATCCTCGGCGTAGTACCCGGCCAGCGCCTGAAAGGTCGAATTCATCCGGTTCCATTCTTCCAGCCGGATGGGCGCAACCTGGGTTTGCGGGTTCTGCGGGTTGACTTGCTCCAGCAGCATCAACTCATCGCCGTGGGGAAAGGGCAGCGGCCGCAGCAGGATGGCATCGATCGCCGAAAACACCGCGCTGTTGGCGCCGATGCCCAGCGCCAGTGTCAGGATCACCGCGGCCGAGAACGTCGGCGCTTTGCGGATCAGCCGCAGCCCAAAGCGCAGATTCGCCGCCATGGTCTCCAAGATCGGCACCCGCTGAATGTCCAGCATCTCCTCGCGTGTTTGTTGCCGACCGCCGAACTCGAGCAGCGCCTGCCGCCTCGCCTCCCCGGGCGACATGCCGGCGGCAACGTTGTTCATGGTCAGCTCTTCAATGTGGAAGCGCAGCTCGCGATCGAACTCTTCCTCGCACTTATCTTTTCGGGCGATCCGCTTAAAGAGATTCATGCTGCCTTCTTACTTGGCGGATTCCAGCACCAGAGCAATGGCGCCCGCCAGCCGCTGCCAGGTCTTCTCTTCCCGCACCAGTTGCTTGCGGCCTAATGCGGACAGCCTGTAAAAGCGCGCCGGGCGGCCGTTGTCCGACTCGCCCCAATCCGCCTCCAGCCAGCCGCGCTTCTCCAGCCGGTGCAGCGCCGGGTAAAGCGAGCCCTGTTGCACCTGCAGGACTTGCTTCGAGATCTGACGAAGCCGCTGCGAAATGCCGTAACCGTGAATGGGCCCGAGGGCCACGACTTTCAGGATGAGCAGGTCCAGCGTTCCCTGCAGCAGCTCCGATTTTTCCAACTCTCTGGCAGCCAAGCCGGTCTCTCCTAGATATCCTACATATGAAGACAGACAACATATAAGCAATAGACGGGAATGTCAACGTAAGGTTAGGCAGGGTTGGGACGGATGGTTCTTTCGGTTGAAGTAGCGGCAGTGGGAAGAAATGGCTTCTAGATTACCCGGATTGCGAGATGTCCTACTCGCTCCAGCGCTTGAAGATGAGGCAGCCGTTAGTGCCGCCGAAGCCGAAGGAGTTGGAGGCGGCGTACTCGACCTCAGCCCGCCGGGCGTGGTTCGGCACGTAGTCGAGGTCGCACTCGGGATCGGGATTCTCCAGGTTCACCGTCGGTGGCAGTATCTGATCGCGCAGCGCCAGCACCGTGATACCGGCTTCGAGGCCGCCGGCGCCGCCCAGCAGGTGCCCGGTCATCGACTTCGTCGAACTCACAGCGAGCTTCTTGGCGTGCTCGCCGAAGGCGCGCTTGATCGCCATGCTCTCCAGCCGGTCGCCGATGTCGGTCGAAGTGCCATGCGCATTGACGTACTGGATCTGCTCCGGCTGCAGCTTGGCATCATGCATCGCGTTCATCATCACGCGATAGCCGCCTTCGCCCTCCGGCGCCGGCTGCGTGATGTGGTTCGCGTCAGCGCTCATGCCGTAGCCCACGACTTCCGCAAGGATCCTGGCGCCACGCCGCCGCGCAAATTCCAGTTCCTCCAGAATCAGGATGCCGGCGCCCTCGCCGATCACGAAGCCATCCCGCGCCTGGTCCCACGGGCGGCTGGCCTTCTCCGGCGCATCGTTTCGCGTCGAGAGCGCTCGCATCGAGGCGAAACCGCCGACGCCCATCGGCGTAATGGCGGCTTCCGTTCCACCGGCGATGATCACATCGGCGTCGCAGCGGCTGATGATCTTGTAGGCGTCGCCGATGGAATGCGCGCTCGAGGTGCAGGCGGTGCAGGTGGCCTCGTTCGGCCCCTTGGCATTGAAGCGGATGCTCACATGGCCCGCCGCCAGGTTCACGATCGATGCGGGAATGAAGAACGGCGAAATCTTGCGCGGCCCGCCGTTCAGCAGGTTGCTGTGCTCGCGCTCGATGACGTCGAAACCGCCGATTCCTGAGCCGATATGGACACCGACACGAGTGGACAGCTCCGGTGTTACTTCGAGTCCGGACGCCTTCATCGCTTCATCCGCCGCGGCGATTGCCAGGTGAATGAAGCGCCCCATTTTCTTAATTTCTTTTTTCTCGATGAAGTTCAGCGGATCGAAGTTCTTCACCTCGGCGGCGATCTGCGAAGCGAAGTTCGTGGCGTCAAACAGGGTGATGGTAGCGACGCCGCTCTTGCCGGCCAGCAGTCCTCGCCAGACTTCGTCGGTGGTGTTGCCCACCCCGCAAATCAGGCCGATACCCGTGACTACCACTCTGCGCGACACTTGTTGTCCTCGTGATGAAGTGTTGGATGCACCGGAAGGCTCTTGGAGACAGCTCGCCGCGCCTACCCCGTCGGACGCGGCGGTCGCCGGCTACTTGCCCTTGGCGTGCTGGTTGATGTAGGTGATGGCATCCTGCACGGTGCGGATCTTCTCCGCGTCCTCGTCGGGAATCTCGATGTCGAACGCCTCTTCGAAGGCCATCACCAGCTCCACTGTGTCGAGCGAGTCTGCGCCCAGATCGTCCACGAACGATGCGCTGGAGGTGACTTCGCCCTCGTCCACACCCAACTGCTCTACGATGATCTGCTTTACTTTCTCATCTACGCCTGCGGCCATGCACGTCTCCTTTTATGTGCGAGGGAGCCGGCTGCGGCACAGGCTGCGACCGCGGCGGGCTTCACGGAGTCCCCGGCGCCCCCGCCTGGGCGACGCCGGGAAACATCGGCTCCCTTGTTTTTAGATTGATTTCGGATTACTGCTTCACCTTGGCATTCTTGTTGATGTAATCGTAGGCATCCTGCACGGTACGAATCTTCTCCGCATCCTCATCGGAAATCTCGATATCGAACGCCTCTTCCAGGGCCATCACCAGTTCCACCTGGTCGAGCGAATCTGCGCCCAGATCGTCCACAAACGAGGCGCTCGAAGTCACTTCCGCCTCATCCACGCCCAACTGCTCCACGATGATCTGCTTAATCTTGTCCTCGACCGCTGCCATAGCCGGCCCTCCTCTAGACAATAAACCAGTTAGTCTAAACGTGGGGAAGAAGGCGTGTAAAGGTGGGTACTCAGAGCTCTCCGGACTCCACGAGCGCCAAGGCTTCCGACAGTGCCTTAACTACTTTTCGACGCCTTGGCCGCTCGAGGAGATACATCGGGAGGCGCTCGAACCACCGTTCGATTTCCCAGCCCCTCAGTTTCCTCCAGTGTGGCCCAAATTCAGCTGCGAGCCTTCGAGCAGGGTAACGACTGCTGGGCCGTGTTTTTTGTTCGTAATACGCGAGACAAGCGCGCAGTCGTTCGACAGTGCTGAATTTGAAGGTAAATGACGCTACGCGGACAAAAATGGCGTCGCCCACGATGAGGTTGTCGCGCCCGGGCGGCTGGTACCGTTTTGTCCAGACTTTAGTCATCAACTGCCAGCTTGGAGCTTGATTTGTCGCCCTGAGCGAGCGGCTTCCGCGAGCCGAAGGGCCTTGTGGTTATCGCCGCTTGAATACTCGAGGTTGCCCCACCCCTGCCCGCGCCATTTGCGGACAGGGTGGGGATTTTCGAGAAGGACTCACTTCACCCAGTACTGATCCCGCAACTCCGTCTGGCGGTTCTTCAGCGGGATCTCTTGTCCGCCGATGAACACATGCTTCACGTCGGTCTTCACGTCCAAGGGATCGCCGTTGGCCACGACCACGTTGCCCATCTTGCCGACGTCGAGTGAGCCCAGTTTATCGGCCATGCCCCACACCTCCGCCGGATTGATGGTGATCGCTTTCAACGCCTCGTCATACGGCAAGCCGAACGCCACGGCGAATCCCGCCGCGTACGGCAGGTTGCGCGCCTGGTGCGAGTCATATGAGGCAAATACCACCTTCACGCCGCGCTTGTAGAGACGCCCCGGCAGGCTGTAGAGGGTGTCGTAGCGCTGGTCTTCTTTCGGATCCTCATAGATCGGCCCCACGATTACCGGCACTTTCAGAGTCGCGACCCAATCCAGCACGTCGTCGGCATGGCTGATGTGGTTGAGCACGAACTTCAGATGGAACTCCTGAGCCAGGTGGACCGCCGTCTGCAGATCGCTGCCCTGCTCTGCCGCCAGCACCACCGGCTTCTTGCCTTGCAGATATGGAACCAGTGCCTCCAATTTCAAATCGCGCTTCGGCGGCTCCGGTGGCTTATTGGGGTCCTTGTTCTCGGCCTTTTTCTTTTCGTAGTCGGCCAGCTTCTGCATGTACTCCTGCGCGTCGATGAAGGTCTGGCGAAGCTGCGCCGCCATGCCCATTCGAGTCTGCGGGAACTTGGCGCGCTCGAACGACTCGTTGCGCCGGTCTTCCGCAAGGAAGTTCAGCGGCATGGCGATGTCGCTCTCCAGCAGCATCTCGGTCGCCGATGCGCCCGCCAATTGGATAAAAGCATTCTGTCCGGGCAGGGTGTCGCGGCTGCCGGGCGCAACGATGGCATTGGTGATGCCGTTGACGCGCGTGACCGGAATCAGCTCTGACTCGGCGTGAAATGCCTCCCAGACGTGCATGTGCGGCATGATCTCGTCGCTGGCTTCCAGTTGGTCGTTGGTCATCGGATCGGCAGAAATTTCCGTCAGGCCGAGCTGTGTCTCCGAGTCAATCAAGCCGGGATACACCGTCATGCCGGTTACATCGATCACTCGCGCATTCGCCGGAATCTGCGTCCCCGGCCCGCCCACTGCGGTGATCTTGCCGCCATCCATCACCACCACGCCGTTCTCGATGGTCCCGTGGGTAATGGTCAGCAGTTTGCCGCCCTTCAGCGCAATCGGACCGGAAGCCGTCGCTGCGCTCGCCATCATCGCCCGCTGCGGCTTCTTTTGTTGCGCCAATCCTGAGACGCATAGCAGCACTACCGCCAAGGGCACAAAGGCGCACCAAGACAGACGCCGGCGTGTCGGTCTGCCAGCCGGCGAGACGCCGGCGTTCCGAATCGTCAATCGGCAATCGGCAATCGCCACTCTCTTCATTGTCCCTCCTTGTAGTGCGTCAGGCCGAGGCCAGGCAGGTTGCGGTCGAAGAACACCTCGCCGTCGATGAATACCTTCTCCGGCACGCCGTAGCTCGACAGCGGCTCGCCGTCCCAGATCACCAGGTCAGCGTCCTTGCCAACGTCGATCGAGCCCACACGATCATCGATCCCCATGATCCACGCCGGATTGATGGTGATCATCTTCATCGCCTCGTCTTCCGTCGCCCCGCCGTAGCGGATGGTCTTGGCCGCTTCCTGGTTGAGCCGCCGCATCTGGTCCTCGGAGTCACTCTTGATCGCCACCCGCACGCCCTTGCGCATGGAGATCACCGCATTCCACGGAGTCGCATCCCAGGCCTCGTGCTTGAAGCCCCACCAGTCGGCCCAGGTGGCGATGCCGACGCCTTCGGCCGCAATTTTGTCCGCGACCTTGTACGCTTCGACTGCATGATGGAAGGCGCGCACCTTGTAACCGAACTCCCTCGCCATCGCCATCTCGTTGAGGAACTCGTCGGCGCGATAGCAGTGAATCTGCACCAGCAGCTTGCCGCGCAAAATGTCCGACAGCGCATCGAGTTTCAGATCGCGCTTGGGCGGCCTGGCATCTTTGTCGCCGCGCTGCACTTTGGCGTTGTAGTCGTCCCAATCCTTCATGTACTGCTGCGCGTCCACGAACGCCTGCCGCTGCACCGCGAAGTTGCCCATGCGGGTGGAGGGCATTTGCCCGCGGCTGCCAAATACACGCTTGGGATTCTCGCCGCTGGCGAACTTGATGGAGCGGGGCGCATTGGGGAAGAGCATCTGATCGCGGCCCAGGCCGTACTTGGTCTTGATCACCACCGCCTGCCCGCCAATCATGTCGGCCGAGCCGTGCAGCAGCAGCGCCGAGGTCACGCCGCCCGCCAGCGCGCGATAGATCGCCTTGTCGGTGTACTGGAAGGCATCGATCATCATCATGTGCGGCACGATGGGGCTGGTGGCTTCGTTCACGTCATCATCCAGCGCCATGTGGTTGTGCGAGTCGATGATTCCCGGCGTCAGGTACTTGCCTCCGGCATCGATCACCGTGGCCGACGCCGGAGCATCGACCGTGGCGCCTACCGCCGCGATCTTGCCGTCCTTCACGTAAACGCTGCCGTTGGCGATCTTGCCGTGGGTGACGGTCACCACGGTGGCGTTCTTGATCACCAGTTCCCTGGGCGCCTGCGACTCCTGCGCCAGCAGCGTCGCGGCAAGCAGAAGCAATGCGCCCAGCGCGACTCCGCGCAAGGTTCGGCGGAGCATCGTGTTGCGATGTTTCATGAGCATCACCCCTTAAAAAGAGAGTGGCGATTTTAGCAGAGTAGCCATGCCTGAGTAGCGGCCAGCAAGACAACCTGGGACGAACGGCAGCGATCGTGGACGGCGCATGCCCTCATACGCAACCGCCCCACCCGCTACAATCCTTCCCATGCGCGCCGTCGTACAACGCGTCTCTCGCGCCTCGGTCAAGGTAAACGGGGAAATCACCGGCGAAATCGGCCTCGGGCTGCTGGTGTTGATCGGGGTCGCGGAAGACGACGCCCAAACCGATGCCACCTACCTCGCCGAAAAGATCTGCACCCTCCGCATCTTCGAAGATCCAGAGGGCAAGATGAACCTGGGCGCGACCGACGCAGGCGCCTCCGTGCTCGCCGTATCGCAGTTCACCCTGTTGGGCGATGTCCGCCGGGGAAGGAGGCCATCCTTCGACGCTGCCGCCCGCCCGGAGCTGGCGCGGGTTCTCTACGAATTTTTCGTCGCCGAAATTCGCCGGCTTGGCCTGCGCTGCGAGACTGGCCGCTTCCAGGAGATGATGGAGGTGGAATTGGTCAACGAAGGGCCAGTCACCATCCTGCTCGATTCCCGCAAGCTGTTCTGAGCATGAACCTCGCGCCGACTTCGCAAATGGCGAAGCTAGCGGCCAGGTCGTAAGCGACGGCCACAGGCTGGCTGGGACAGCCGCGATTCGACCTGCTGACCCAAACACTCGTCTGTTGGTTTAACATTTCCAGGTGCGCTCATTCCGCATCATCCTAACCCTGGCTCTGCTCGTATCCTGTGCATTGGCCGAGACGCCGCAGCAAATCGCCGACCAGCTTCGCCCCAACTATGTAGGCAAGATATTCGTCATCCGCGGCTTCTACTCCGGCGAGACCCTGATTTACGACGATGCCGGCAAGCCTCTCAGCGTCGGCCCTGCTGAGACCTGGACCCTGGCCGAGACCAAGATCACCGATCTGACCGCGACCGGCGCGGCATTGCATATCGAGGGCCAGCGGCAAGTGGTGCTGTTCATGCCCGACGGCTCCAAGAAGGTCGTTGACCGGCCGAAGTTGAGCGAGCAGGGCGGCGCCACTCCTCCCACGGCAGTCGTCAGCATCGCCCTTCCGCTGTCGCCGGATGGGAATGCCAGTGAGGCATCCGCCGGGCTAAAGCGCATTCTGGCTTCGCCCGACGACATCGCCTCCGTCGCGCCCGCCTGCTGGCATCGATACTTCGGTCACATGATGATGGATGTCAGCGCTCTCGATCCCGGCGAAATCGTTGCCCGCATTCCCGGTGGCCCGCCGGCGTATCGAGTCGGCAAGGATGTCACCAAGCCTTCGGCGATCGCTACTCCCGATCCCACGTATCCCGATATCGCCCAGGTTATGCACGCGCAGGGGAAGGTCGGGCTTTGGGTCATGCTCGATGGCTTCGGCCGCGTCGCCGACGTGCAGGTCGCCAAGCCGGTTGGCGCCGGTCTGGACGAGGCCGCGGTCGCCGCCGTCAAGCAGTGGCGCTTCGAGGCCGCCAAAAAAGATGGCCTGCCCGTGCCGGTGGTGATGAACATCGGGGTAGAGTTCGGCTTGCACTGATGAGTCGAGCGTGAGGTTGCCCCACTCTTGTCTGGCAGCGATGATCTGTTTCGCGCCAGATTTGTGGGCGAAACAGGGTGGGGAAGTTTTGCTGTCTCGTTTGACTTCAAGGGCGAACAGAAAACCGAAACACATCGCAGCCGAACAGAACTGGTGTACAGTCTCCCCCGAATGAGTCGCCGGTTGTTCTCAAACCAACGTTTAGTGCGATTTGTCTTGGTCGGAGTTCTCTCGCAGCTCTCTCTCCTCGCCCAGGATCGCGCTCAAATCGAGCACCAGCTCCGCGCCGAATACCTGCATAAGAATCGCCTGCTCCGCGGCTTCTGCAACGGAAGCGAGTTGAAGTATGACCATGACGGCACCCTTGCGGACCCGTGCCCCGTCCAAGCCTGGACCCTCAGTTTTGTCGAGATCAATAGCCTAAGTCTGGGGACCGACCGGATTAACATCGAAGGCGTACGCACCGCTTCGAGATTCGACCCTCAAGGCAGACAGCACTTTTCCTACCGCGAGATTCCGGATCCTTCCACCGGGCGCCGTCCCTACCAGAAGGAGCATGTCAGTTTGGTAATTTCGCGGGATCCGGACAACTCCTTGGATCAGATCGAGACTAGTCTCTCGAATCTATTCGTCGCCGAGCACGAGAGCCTATTGCCAGTGGTGCCGGCTTTTTGGCGCGAGTACATCAAAGATCCTGCCGCGGACAGTGAGACGAGACAGCAAGCGGATATCCAAGCCAAGCTTCGATCGGGCAAGACAGTTTACGTCTTCAAGCCCGGCAAGGGACTGACGCCACCGAAGGCAATCGAGACGCCCGAACCCACCTACTCGGAACCGGCGAGGCTGGTTCGGTACCAGGGAACTACTCGGATAAGACTGATTGTCGATTCAGATGGAAGTGTACACGAGCCGCAAATCGACAGGCCGGCCGGCTTTGGGTTGGATGAAAGAGCTATCGATACTGTGGGGCGATGGCGTTTTCAGCCGGCGACGAAAGATGGCGTCCCGGTCGCTATCTCGATTTTCGTCGAGGTCAGTTTTCGTACTTATTGACTTCCCCGGGGCGTCCCTGCGCTGATCCCCGCCACACTCTTCGCGGCCGCCTCGCCGGAAGCGATGCAGTCCGGCACGCCGATTCCGCGATAGAAATTTCCCGCCAGCGCCAGCCCCGGCAGTTGCTCCACCGAGCGCTTGATCCGCTCCACGCGCTGTGGATGTCCCACTCCCGGCTGCGCCATCGAACGCCGCCAGCGATACACCCGCGCAAACCGCGGCTCTGCCTTCAATCCGGTTGTCTCAACCAGATCTTTACGTACGCGGGCCAGCAGCTCGTCGTCGGAGAGGTCGAGGGCTTTGTCGTTGCCCGCGCCTCCGACGAAACAGCGGATGAGCCCGATATGTGGGGGCGCGCGATGCGGGAACTTCTTGTGGACGAAGGTGCAGGCCAGCATGCTGCGTCCTTCGCTGCGCGGCACGAGGAAGCCGAAGCCGGGAGGCAGCGTCGCCAGGTCGCTCATGTCGTAGCCCATGGTGATGGTGACCGACGAGCTGTAGTTGATGCCGGCCAGTTCCCCGCTCAACTCCGGGCTGGTCTCCGCCAGCAGCAACGACGCTGCCCACGCCGGAGTAGCCAGGATTACCGCATCGAACATCGATGCCGGGCCGCCTTCGGGCGTGATCGCCCACTCCTCACCGGCCCGCGCCAGCCTGGCGATCTTGACCCCGGTGTGAATCTCGGTCGTCTTGAGACGGGCGCTCACGGCGTCCACCAACTGCTGCATGCCATCGCGTAGCGAGGTAAACAGCGGCCGCGGTGGCGCGCTCTTGGTTGCGGCCGCCATTTTCTTGCGAGCGGCCAGCATGCCGCGGCTCAGGCTGCCGTACTGCTTCTCCAGTTGCGCGAAGCGCGGCAGCACCGCTTCGACACTCAACTCGGCGGCGCGCCCCCCATACACACCCGAAAGCAGGGGCTCCGCCAGACGGTCCACCATCTCGGGACCAAAGTGACGCTCCACCAGCGTAGCCACGCTTTCGTCGCCATTGCGCTCCGGCGCCTTCGGCGGGAACAGGTACTCCATACCCATGCGCAGCTTGGTGCCCCAGGAAAACAGCGGGCTCACCACCGTGGGCATGAGCTTGGTGGGGACCATGAACATCAGGCCGTCGGGGATCTCAATCAACCGCCCACGCACCAGGATGTACGTCTTGCGCTCGCTATCGTTGGAGCCGATGAGCTGGTCGCCCAGCCCCAGGCTGCGGCAGAAATCCAGCCCCCAGGATTTTTCGGTGAGGAAGGAATCAGGGCCGGCCTCGATCAGGCAGCCGTCTACCTGCTCGGTGCGCAGCACACCGCCTAGCCGCGGTGAGGACTCATAGAGGGTGACCGCGATTGCAGCGCCATCCACGCGCGCCCGTTCCAGGGTGAGCGCGGCAGTCAAGCCGGAGATTCCCGCGCCGATGATGGCGATGCGCTTCATCAAAACTCGTTTGGGTGCCGCATGTTTCGCCCGGCCTTGGCGAAACGTGGGAGCGTGATGCTCATACGCCTTTGATCTGCACGATTTTCGACGCCGCGCGCTGCTCCTCCGCCGGCATCAGCCGCGACCGCGCCACATCCGCCAGCGCTGCCGCAAGCAGTCGCGAATCGTTCAACGATTCGGCGCGCCACAGCTTCACGCCCAGATTCTCGGCGAACTTGCGGAAGCCGATGTCGATGTCGTACAGCACTTCCACGTGATCGCAGAGAAACCCGATGGGCTGGATGAACACCGCCTTGTGACCCTTGTCCCTCAAGCTGGTGATGGTGTCTTCCACCGTCGGCCCCAGCCACGGTCCGCCCGACATGCCTTGGCTCTGGAAGGCGAAAGTCCAGTCGTCCATCGTGAGCGCCGGCGCCTCCATCGCTACCAGCGCCGCGGTTTCCTTGGCTTGCTGCTCGTACGGATCGCCAGCCTCGACGGTTCTGGTGGGCACGCTGTGCGCGGTGAAGATGACCGGCACCTTGGCTTCCGCCTCCCGACAGGCGCGCTGCCATCCGGCAAGAAATTTCTCCGCAAACGCCCGAATCAGCAGTGGATGATCGTGCCAGTTCTCCACGAAATCCACGACAAACGGCGCTTCGTTCTTCTCACCCAAGAGAGCCTTGCGATACAGCCCGACGCTGGTGCGCGAATTCTGCGGCGCCAGGCAGATCGCCACCGCCTGCGTTACGCCATCGGCTGCCATGCTTCGAACCGTGTCCGCGACAAACGGCTTCCAGTTGCGCATGCCGACGTAAACCGGAAAGCCCAGCTCTTCTTCGGTTAGCTCGGCTTGCCTCAGGGTGAGTTCAGTCAGCGGCGACCGGCCGATCAGACCGTAGCGGTGCTTGATCTCCGCCACCACCGCCTCCGGCAGCGGACGCCCGCCGGTCACATAGCGCAGGTACTCCGGAATCTCCTCGATCTTGTCCGGCGTGCCGTGCGCCAGCAGGATGACGGCTTTGGTGTTATCCGTCCTCACCCTTCGTTGTCTCCGAACCAGTGAACATTGGCCGCGGTCGCGTACTTCGACGAGTACTCGTGCACAAACTCGGCCAGCATCTTCACGTTGTCCACCGGCGTCTCCGGCAGAATGCCGTGCCCAAGATTAAAGATGTGTCCGGGCCGGCCACCGGCCCGGCGCAACACGTCTTCCGCCTGCGCTCGCAGCTCCTTCTTGTTGGCGAACAGCAGCACCGGGTCGAGATTCCCTTGCACACTGCCGTGGAAGTCCAGGGTCTTCCACGCGTCGTCGAGCGGCAAACGCCAGTCCACGCCGATCACCTCGGCGCCGGTTTCCTTCATCGCCGCCAGCAAAGTCGTGCTGTCGGTTCCGAAATAAATGATAGGAACTCCGGCCGGCTTGAGTTGCTGTACGAGCTCCGTGGTGCGCGGCAAGATATACCGCCGGTAGTCGGCGGGACTCAGGCAGCCTACCCAGGAATCGAAAATCTGCACTGCATCCGCGCCGGCCCGCACCTGCTCGGTGGTGTATTCGGCGAGCACCGACACCAGCTTCGCCATGAGCTCGTCCCACGCCTCCGGCGAGCGATACATCAGCTTCTTGGTCTCGACGTAGTTGCGCGATCCTCCGCCCTCAATCATGTAACTGGCCAGGGTGAAGGGTGCGCCGCAAAAGCCGATGACCGGCAGCCTGGCGCCGAAGTGATGGCACACCTGCCGCACCGACTCGGCCACATACGCCAGATCGCCCGCCTGATCCACGCGCAGTGCGTTGACGTCGGCGTGGGTGCGCAGCGGCTTTTCGATCACCGGACCCTCTCCCGCCTGGAAGCGGAACGGGATGCCCATCACCTCCAGCGGCAGCAGCAGGTCGGCGAAGATGATGGCGGCGTCCACGCCCAGCACCTCCGCCGCGGTGATGGTCACCTCGGCGGCCAGCTTGGGCGTCTTGCAGATTTCCACCAGGCTGTGGTGCTTGCGCACCTCGCGGTACTCGGCCATGTAGCGGCCCGCCTGCCGCATGAACCACACCGGCGTCACCGGCGTCGGCAGGCCTTTACAGGCGCGGACGAAGTTGGATTCTGGGGCTGACATGAAGCTCCAATGTAACAAATCCGGACGCGCCCCGGCGCCCGCAAGTAGTCACTGGATAGTGTGATCCAGGTCACAAGGCGACACGCTTCATTGTCTGTTCCAAAATCCGGACAAATCTCAGAAATCTCCTTGAAATCGGCGCTTCTGTTGTACAAGTATCGGCGCACGACCAAAGCAACCGGACTTATTGGAGCCACCCATGCCGTTCCTTCGTCTTCTGGCCCTCTTGTTGTCGTTCGCCTTTCTCGTCCCGGCGGGGGTAGCGCAGGACTCCAAAGCCAATTCGCTCCCCGAATATCTCGCTTTGCGGCACATCGCCCTCAGCGGCGAAGCCGTCGGCGTCAACAACCTGGTGCTTAAGCGCGACCTGGCGGTCTTCAAATTCAACCAGGGTACATTCCATTTCGTCGCCCCGGTGGCCGGACGCATCACCGGCGCCGTGTTTGTCGGCGAGGGCACGCTTTCTCTCGACCCTGAATCCGCGCAGGAGAGACGCAGCCTCAGCCTGCTCACCAAGGACGACGAGTTCGTCGAGCACTTCAACACGCTGGTCCTCCGCTTCACCGACAAGACCGCCGACGAGATCAAAGCTGCCTCGACCCCTGGGCAAGCTTCCGGCTCCGCCGCCGGGCTGCTCCACGACTCCCTGGACGCCACCCGCCTCAGACTGCACTACAACCTCTCGGCCCGCATCCTGGCCGATCTGCTGAGCGTCGGCGACAACGGGCTGTTCGTCGCCTTCATCCAGGGCCGCACCTACAACAAAAAGATGATCTTCTTCCTGGATCCGAACGGCGCGCCGGCTGTCGCCCCCGACGAAATCTCGCTGGTGACCTACGACGAGGCCAAATTGGGGATCTGGGCATCTTTCCGCATGACCGAACGGCGAGACACCAACTCTGCCTCCCGGCACGGAACTGCGCACGTGCAGGACCAGAAGCTCGACACTTTCATCGACAAGAGCGGCTACCTGCGCGGCAAGGCCATAACCACGGCCACAGTACGTGGCTCCGGACTGCGCGCCATCCCGTTTGAGCTCTATCCCACCCTACGGGTGCAGAGCGTGACTTCCAATGGCACTCCGCTCAATTTCATCCAGGAAGACAAGAAAGACGATCCCGACTTCTGGGTCATCCTGCCGCAGCCGATGGCCGACGGAGAGAACTTCACCATCCAAACCGTTTACGAAGGCAAGGACGCCATCCGCAACGAGGGCGCAGGAAACTACTTCCCGTTGGCCCGCGAGGATTGGTATCCCTCAACCTACTTCGGCGACTACGCCAACTACGAGATGACGTTCCATATCCCCGCCAAGCTCACCATGGTGGCAACCGGAAAGCTGGTTTCGGAAAAGGAAGAAGACGGCAATGTCACGGTTTGGCGCAGTGAAGTGCCCATGCCGGTGGCCGGCTTCAACTTTGGCAAATTCAAGAAGGCGGAAGCCAAGCTCGCCAACTCAGAATTCTTGGTTGAGTCGTACGCCAACGAAGCCCCGCCCGACTCGGTAGCCCGCCTGACGCAAACCAACGAACTCGGCGAATTCGACCAGCATGGTCTCGGCATCAACGCGGGAGCTCCCATGGCGCTGGGCAGCATGAGCACCGTCAGCCTGATGAAGGTCCCCCTGGCCCAGGCCCAAATCGCCGTAGGGCTCTATTCCGACTACTTTGGCCCCACCCCCTTCAGCCACCTCGCCATGACGCAGCAGACCGCCTGCGGCTTTGGGCAATCGTGGCCCAACCTCGTTTACCTGCCGATTTGCGCCTATTTCGACTCGACTGTCCGACACCAGCTCGGTTTGGACGACACCCGCGGCTACTGGGAGAACGTTGCTCCTCACGAGGTCGCCCACCAGTGGTGGGGGCATACCGTCGGCTTCGCCTCCTACCGCGACCAGTGGATGAGCGAGGGCTTTGCCGAGTTCTCGGCCTCGTTGTACGTTCAAGCCACCAATAAGGACACGCATCCTTACCTCAAATTCTGGAATGACGAGCGCTCGCTGCTGACGGAAAGAAACAGCCAGGGCTTCCGCGCGATCGATGTCGGCCCGGTCACCCTCGGCTATCGCAGCGACAATTCACGCGCGGGCTTCAACATCGCGCGCCGCCTCATCTACCCCAAGGGAGGCTACATCCTGCACATGATTCGCATGATGATGTGGGATCCGAAGCGCCCCGACGTCGATTTCAAGGACATGATGCACGACTTCGTTCAGACTTACCGCGGCAAGGCGGCGTCCACCGAAGACTTCAAGCGCATGGTCGAGAAACACATCACCCCCAACCTCAATGTGAATCGTGACGGCAAGGTTGACTGGTTTTTCAACGAATACGTATACGGTACGGCGCTGCCCAGCTATGGCTTCACCTATTCCATCGACGGCAAGACCCTCAGCTTCAAGGCGACGCAGTCGAACGTGGACGAAAAGTTTGTCATGCCAGTTCCGGTTTATCTTGAACTCGACACTGGGCACGTCATGCGCCTCGGCATGCTGGTCATGCGCGGCAACAGCAGCGTGGACCAGAAAGTCGACCTCAGCAAGCTGAGCTCCGGCGTCAAGCGCGCCATGCTGAACTATTACGACGACGTGCTGGCAGGAAACTGAGCGCAGCGTAACGTCGGCTGCCACAAGACTGGTTTGGCGGGCAATCTGCTCGCCGTGCGCGCGGGTGCCTCACACTGCGCAGCAATGTGGGGGTCGCAAATCACAAATCACAGATTCCCTGTTACCCTGATTAGCCCTACATGCCACAGCGTCTTCCATGGTTAGCGGCTCTCCTGGCCTGTGCTTTACTCGCCGCTTGCGGTACTCCCGGCGCGCCACAACCGCCGTCGCTGCAACTGCCGCGCACCGTGCAAGACCTCAGTGCCCACCGCAAGGGCAGCAAAGTCACGCTGGTCTGGACGCCTCCGCGCCAAACCACTGACAGGCAGAACATCCGCCATCCCGGCCCGACCGTCATCTGCCGCCAAACCGACATCGCGGTGATGATTGCCTGCGCCAAGGTCGCTGAGCTTCAGCCGGTGCCGCTGCCGGCGGCCAAGGGCAAACCCGCACCGCAAAGCTACTCCGACCAACTGCCGGCCGAGCTTCAGCGCCTGGATCCTCTGGGCTTCGCCAACTACGCGGTCCAGTCCTAACGGCAGGACGGCAGGCCTTTCCAACCAGGTCCAGGTGCCGCTGGCGCCGACACTGCCGCCGCCGAGCGATCTGCAAGTGCAGCCGGGTCCGAATGCCATCCAGGTGAGTGCGCCGATCCAAGGATATGGTCCGATGACTGGACTCCAGTTCTCCTATCACCTCTTTCGGCGCGAGGAAAAGGGTCCAGTCGTGGATCTTGGTCCATCGACTGGCTCCTTAGGCCCCGGCCTGACCATCATCTTTCTAGACCGCAGCTTCGAGTGGGAGAAGATCTACTACTACCACATCGCTTCAGTCACCATCGTTAACGCGCCTGGCCGTCCTGAGGAGCAACTCCAGGGCGATGACTCGCCGGAATATAGATTCTTCGCGCACGACGTCTTCCCGCCCGCCCCTCCCGGCGGGTTGCAGGCCGTCTTCTCCGGACCGGGGCAGAAGCCGTTTATCGACCTGACGTGGGCGCCCAACACGGAGAGCGATCTCGCCGGCTACAACGTTTACCGCCATGAACAAGGAGCCGTCCCGGTTAGGATCAACCAGGAATTGGTCAAAACGCCATCGTTCCGCGACGCCAATGTGGAAGCAGGCCATCGCTACTACTATTCGGTTAGCGCCGTAGACTTGCGCGGCAACGAGAGCCATCGCTCGGCCGAGACCAGCGAGGAAGTGCCGCGATAACGCGGGCAGCCTGGGCTACTGATTCAGCACGCGATATGCCAGCCACCAGCTCACAATGACGATAGGAATGGTCGCGAACAGTCCCCACCACAGACCGAGCACCATGTCGGCGACCAAGCTTAGGATCATGAAAATCAGCCAGAAGATCTTCTTCTCGCTCATCGTGTGAAATTCCCCGTTTCGGCTGGCGTCTTCTTATCAGTGATTGTAAGGAAGTTGGCCCGCGCCGGCGCAGGAAACTGGAGCCGAGCGTAGGCGTGTGCCGCTTCCTTGCAATCACGAGATGCACGGGGCGTCTCCAATAATGAGGAAACGGA
>Ga0335076_10001423_pt1 | contig 23147 bp, 21 predicted proteins | sample Lox_Sample_25_FD_206717 | JGI IMG/M metagenome (GOLD analysis project Ga0335076, IMG submission 206717) | Soil microbial communities from Loxahatchee National Wildlife Refuge, Florida, United States - Lox_Sample_2.5 | ecosystem: Environmental > Terrestrial > Soil > Wetlands | place: USA... | reverse complement strand
GATGTCACCGTCTTTGATCAGGTGCGCGGTGGCGAAGCACTCCCCGAGTTCCGAGCCCGAGTACGGGGCCTGGCTCAGCCAGCGCATGAGCTGGAAATCGAAGGACTCAGACCGGAAGACACCCGGCGCGCTACGGCCGGCCGCCTGCGCGTTGCCGGTGTCGAACAGTCCCTTGGGGGTCTCCCCCCCGGCGATAACAGTCACGGCTCCTCCTTGACCTCAGGACAGCCATCCTCCTTGTCCACGATACGGACATACGATCTGTATCGTGATAATCTCAGTGTTGCCGCGGCCAGATGGGCGGTCAAGGGCCGTTCGGCCTGAGCCCGCGTTACATGGTTCACTGCTGGTCACAGCACCCGTGCAGCTCCGGGCATGTTTAAATGCGCAGTTGACGTTGCCGCCATGGTGCATGGGCCGCGGGAGGATCAGTGGCTGCTGACGGCTGGCCGGGACGTCTCAGTTTGACGGGGCAGCCAGGTGCCTCCAGCCGGAAGATCGGTAACGGTCCGGCCCGCCCGGCCCGGGGTAACGGTGGTCTTCGCCGCGGCGGTGACAAGCCGGAGGCCCGGGCAGGCTAGCGGTCCCGCGCTCTGGGGACTAATGCCCCTGTCGCCGGCCCGGGCGGTCCGCGACTGTCGACGAGTCAGGCCCGGTAGGTCTGCCCAGGCGGTGAGACGGCGATGCGCGTGATCTTCAAAGACACCCAGTTCGACTTCCAGACGCTGCGGCTGCTCGGCTCGGCAGCCTCAGGTGATGCTGAGGCTGGCGAGGTGCTGTCGACCGCGCACCGCATCCGGGAGGGCGACTTCGAGAGCTGGACCACCGAGTGGCTCAAGACCGCCCACCGGGTACACGAGATCGCCGAGCGAAGCCGGGAACGCGGCCATACGATCAGCGCCCGGGAGGCCTACTTCCGGGCTTCGAACTACTACCGCGCCGCCGAGTTCTACCTGCACGGCGACCCGAGCGGCCCTCGCATCACCGACCTGTCCCGCAGGGCGCGGGCCTGCTTCGAGCTGGCGCTCGGCTTGACCTCCCTGGCGGTCGAGCGGGTAGCCATCCCGTACGAGGGGACGGCGCTTCCGGGCTACTTCTACCGTGCAGATGAGGCCGGGGCGAGGGCTGCCACGCTCATCGTGCACACCGGGTATGACGGCACCCAGGAGGAACTTCGTGCCACCGCGATGGCCGCCACCGCCCGTGGCATCAACTGCCTCACGTTCGAGGGACCGGGACAGGGCGCGGTGATCCGCGAGCAGGGCCTCGGCTTCCGGCCGGACTGGGAAGCGGTGGTCACGCCGGTCGTCGACCACGTGCTGGGCCTTCCGATGGTCGATCCGGGGCGCATCGCCCTCCTGGGCATCAGCTTCGGCGGCTACCTCGCGCCCCGGGCCGCGGCGTTCGAGCACCGGCTCGCGGCGTGCATCGCCAACGGAGGCATCTTCGACTTCATGGCGCCCCGGCTGCCCGGCGGCATGTCGCGGCAAGCCGCCATCGCCTGGGTGCGCAGCGATCCCGGAGGGGCCGACGAGGTGATGCGGGCGATGATGGACGCAAGCACCGACTCCAGGTGGGGCATCGAGAACGGCATCTTCACGTTCCGGGCCTCTTCTCCGGCCGACTACTTCGTCAAGGCCCTCGACTACACGCTGGCCGGAGTCGCCGAGAAGATCACCTGCCCGACCCTCGTGGTCGACTCCGAGGGCGACCCGTGGTTCCCCGGGCAGGCAAGGCAGCTGTTCGACGCGCTCACCTGCGACAAGACCTTCCTGAACTTTACCGCCGAGGAAGGTGCCGAGGACCATTGCCAGGTCGGCTCGCCGCTGCTGTCCGCGCAGCGCACCTTCGACTGGCTCGAGGAGACGCTCAGCCGCGTGCCCTCCGCCAGCGCTGTCTGAGCGCCGCCGACGAGGCGACAATCAGCGCGCTGGTGAAGAAAGGCGCCAACTGAGGACCGAGCAAAGCCATGGGCTTTAGGTCTGCGGCGGGCCGTCGGATCCGCCGCCGCGACCGCGCGGCCCTGTATGCCGTGTCGATCCCCGCCGCGGTGGACGGCTTCCTGGAGACCCGGGGTAACTGGGGATCAGGGGCTGGTGCTGCACTGGGCAGCGCTGGCGGGCCGACGCTCCGTCGCCATGTTCGCCGCCTCGGAGGCACATCCGTGCACGCCTGTCCGGTCTCAGTTTTCCTGTCCGATGATCTTAGCCTGTTTTCGGGCGGGTCGACTACGTATAGCCACAATCGCGCCAGCTCGGTGACGCTGCGTCGATATTTGCCATCTCTATTGAGACGAAGCCAGCTTCCGGCACGTCTGCTGAGAATCGGCCAACTCCGCTGAGACCCAACAACGCTGTTCTCACCGATATGGCGCATGCGCCAAGTAGGCGTCAAGTCATTTGGGAAAGCGCCATTTACGATGAGAACCTATAAGGGCAAGTGAAGCCCACCACGGGCGACAGCCCTCCCTTGGAATCGGGGAGCCCGTAGCTGTCTTCTTCCACGGGGTAGCCGGTGGTGTAGGCGTTGATCATGGTGTGGGCGGCGGGCTCCAGGACGATGCCGACGTGCCCGGGGGCGGCCGGGGTGCCGTCGGCTCCGGCGAAGAAGACCAGGTCGCCCGGCTGGACCTGACTGGCGGGGATCTGCCGGCCCCGGTCCCACTGGGCCTGGCTGGTGCGCGGGATGGCGATCCCGGCGGAGCGGTAGGCCATCATGGCCAGGCCCGAGCAGTCGAAGGCGTCCGGCCCCGTCGCCCCGAAGAGGTAGGGCTTGCCGAGCTGGGCCTGGGCGTAGGCGATGACCTTCCCGGCTGCCCCTGGGGGTAGCGGCCCGGTGGCGGACAGCGTGCATACGGTGCTGGCCGCGGCGGACAGGGCCTGCGCGCCGCCGTGGGTGTAGCGGGCGGCCCAGGCGAGCACCAGGGTCACGTACTGGGTGGAGTGGTTCCAGGCGAAGAGCGCGGCCTGGAGGCTGGCGGGGGCGCCGTGGTCTTTGAGGAACCGCGCGGCGGAGGGAATGGCGTCGCCGGGGTCGTAGACGTCGGTGAGGCCGTTGTGGTCTCCGTCGATGCCGTCCCCGCCGGTGTGCTGGCTGGCGGGGTGGATGGGGGCTCCGCCCCAGGTGTTGCCGGCCTGCCCGCCGATGCCGAATTGCATGGGCCCGGCCGCCCCGGCGCTGTTGGCGCCGGAGTGCACGCCCGGCGCGTGCGAGCGGCCCTGGCCGGATTCGGTTTCGCCGATGCCGGCGAGGACCGGCCAGGGGATGCCGTACTCGTGTCCGGCCTGCTGGTAGAGGGTGAGGTAGCGGGCGGGGATGGTGGTGGTGGCGAGCGGCGAGGGTGGCGGCTGGGTGGTGCAGGCGGTGGCTTGCTGATCCCAGATCCCGGTCGCGGCGGCGAGCAGCAGGACGGGCAGGAGCAGCAGGGCCGCCCCGGCCGCGAGGACCAGCCGGATCTCGCCGCTGTCGCGATGTGGCGGGGTCATCAGGTGCTCCCGGCGGCGGCGGGCTCGATGTCGTAGACGGCCCAGCCGCCGCGTGGGCGGCGGGTGAGGGCGTAGGCGCTGGTGGGTGTGCGCGGCCGGGCGCCGCTGGTGGCGCCGTCACCATGCGCACAGGCGCCCTCGGCCGGCTAGAGCTGATCACCCGGATCCCTGGCCACGACAGCATCGCCGCCGCGGCACGCGCCCTCTACGGCGGGCGCGACGGCGCCCTGCAGCAGGTGATCCGCAAGATCGAGACAGCCGCCGGGTTCCCCATCATCGACAGGTCCAGCACGCCTCTAGCCGCGACGGGCGGCGGTCGCGAGTTCATCCGCGAAGCGCTTCAGATCCTTCAGGCCGGCCGGGAGCAGACGCCACATCCAAGAAGGGGACTCGAGGATGCCGAGGTCCCGTGCGGCCATGCCGAGAACCCATCGGCTGTCGGCTTAACGCCTCCAGCGATCTAGCAGACCCATTGCCCCGGGTTCCCGGCGGCAATGCGTCTGCTCTTCCTGGGGGCCGTGAGCCGCTTGACGACCCAGCGCGTTGAAAGGCGGTCCTGCTCATCGACGGGCACCCGTGCGGCGTCGCTGGTCTCAGCCCCGTCAGCCTGCGGCTAAGCCCAGCTAAGACCAGCTGCGGGTCCTCGTCGGCCAGTGCACGGTCGTCGGCCGGGAGCGCTGCCCCCAGTTCAGGGCCGTTCTGGAAGCTGGCGCGCTGCAAGGCGGTACAGGTGCCCCCGGTGCGGGCTGTGGCGTGCCCGGCAGTGCTAGGGTGGCCTGTGGCAGCCGCACCTGCCTGACTCCGAGCCGTCTGCTTCCCACGTGAGCAGCGGCAACGAGGACAAGGGTCTCCGATTCGTGCGTCGTCGCATTCATTCTGACCGTCACTTCCTTGCGCGGCCAGGGACGTGGGGCTTGGCCCGACTGGAGTGGACGTGACGTCAAATCGTGCCCGTAAGCGCGCCGCTCGCGAGCGTGCCGCAGCGACGGGTGAACCCTACGTGGTTGCCCTTCGGAAGCTTGCAGCTTCCCAGCCGGTCACACCGCCTGCCCAGCCCGAACGGGCCGGCGAGTCCGAACGCCCGTACCCCTTGGTCGTGAGGCTCCTGCACGACCTCACCCACCGCGTTCCCGGTGTCCCGAAGCACGCCGACCCCGCTTCCGTCCGCGCCAAGCACGATGCGCGCCACACGGCCCGTGCCGCCGAGGTCAAGGCCCGGCACGCGGCCCATGCGGGGGCACGCCGCCATCGGGGGGCCGACGGTGAGTAGGGCAGCTGCGCAGGCACCGGCTATGCAACCTCGCCCCGGCCGGGCCGGGCCGGCTGTCTCGGCCTCGAACCTGACGAAGGTATACGGCGCCACGACGGGGCTGTTCGGGATCGACCTCGCCGTGGGATCGGGGGAGGTGGTTGCCCTGCTCGGCCCGAATGGGGCCGGCAAGACGACGGCCGTGCGGATCCTCACGACGCTGCTCAAGCCCGACGCGGGCGAGGTCGTGATCGGCGGCTACGACGCGCTCCGGGAGCCGAGGAAGGTACGGGCCATCATCGGCATCGCCGGCCAGGCGGTTTCCGTCGATGACAAGCTGTCGGGCTTGGAGAACCTGACGATGTTCGGGCGGCTGAGCCGGCAGGCCGAGATCCTCACCGGACACTTCATGCAGATAGTGGTCAACGTCATAGCTGATATGCGAGAGCGTGGCGACCGGGTGATCCCGGAAAACGCGCTCGACATGGGAGCGATCAGTGCCTCGACGAGAGCGTTTTCCAGCAGGGGCGTGAGTATGGCGTAATAGTCCTTATGACCTACCGGCCACTTGTATGCAGTGGGATGGGCCTCGGCCCGGTTACGTACTCGACCAGCTTGTCCCAGAAACCCAGCCACCTGCACCTGGCTGGAGATTCAAGCCGCTGGAGAACAATCTTGCGCAGGTTCTGCGCCTGGAGGTCAATAGCTTCCTGGACCGCAGAGTATGCTGCGGCGAACCGGCTGATGGCGATGCAGTTGTCTGGGCGGCTCAGCTTGTAGTCGAAGAGCGCTGGCTGGATGGCATCCGTAGCCACCCGGAAGAGCTGCAGGTACTGGCCCATCGAGATCCGCCTGAGCCCCGAGAGCACCGACTCGGTTTTCGGGTCAGGATCGGTATGGCGCCGGTTCCGGCAGTCCGACAGCGCCATCGACGCCATATAGGCCAGAGCGCCCTCCCCCAGCTTGGATAGCTTCGCATGACGCGCCGGGAGGCTGCGCTCGGTAACTACTAAGCTGTATAGCTGGCGAATGGGCTGTGGGAACTGCTGGAAGATCACGGGATTGGTCCTGGCAGGAGCCGGGATGGTGTCCTTCCCAGCGGCCATCCAGTGATCCAATCCGGGGACTAAAACATAACAAAGTGAAACGCTATCGGCCCGGTTCAGGGTCTGCAACTGATCTGGCCATTCCCGCAGATGGGCGGGCGCCAGCCGCGCCCGGATGCAGGGCGGCCTGCCGGTCACGGGTACAGCTGCTGAGTGTCAGGCAGGCCGAGCGGGATGAGGTAGGTGGCGTAGCCGGGGTGGGTCTGGCTGGCAGGAATCTGACCCGCTCGCCGTCCCGGATAGTGCGCAGGCCCTGGGTCACGTCGTCGTAGTGGAAGACGCGGAATGTGGCCACGCCCTGGGCGCGTCAGCGCTGCTGGGGGAGGCCGTCGGCTGGGTAGCTGTATTGGTGCTGATCTGGACGGCGTCGGCGGGCCAGGCGAACCGGGAGTGCTCGATGGGCTGGTGGGCGCCGTCGTAGGTGGTGAGGTGGCTGACCAGCACGGCGGCGCTGTCGCGGATCCCGAACGTGCTGGCCTCGAAAGGGCTGGCGCCGCGGGCTTGGGTGTGCTGCTGCACGGTGTGGATAGTGCGGCCGGTGACCTGCTGCACCGCCCCGGGCCAGGACATGGCCGGGTCGTGGGCGCAGAGCGCTACTTCGGCGTCGTCACCGAGGCCGGTAAGCCAGCTGTGGTGGATCTGGACGGGTTCCTGGTCAGCGGGCGCGCTGTGGACGGCGCGCCGGACCCAGACCAGATCCTGTTGGGCTCGAATATTCGATCGTCGCGGTGACGTGCTTCTTCTCGTGTCAGCGTGGACCTGTCATGCAGCGATCTGGTAGTCGTGGGTGACTCCGCCGAGGACCTGTTTCCGGCGGATCCGGTGCTCGGCGAGGTTGATCTCGGGTGGCCGGGTGGGAGCCTGGGCCGGCGCGAGCTGGCCAAGGGAACGGTGCGGCCTGGCTGTGTTGTAATGCAGTAGGTACTCAGTCAGCACCCGGCGCAGGTAGTGCTCATTAACGATCAGCAGCCGGTCGAAGACCTCCCGGCGCAAGGTACCGATCATCCTTTCGCAGATCGCGTTCGCTCTCGGCGCCTGCGGCGGGCTGGCAAGAATCCTGACACCCTCAGCCGTGAACACCGCGTCGAAGCGGCCGGTGAACTGGCCTGGACGATCCCTGATCAGAAACCTGACTGGAGTTGCGCGTGCGCCGAGGTCCATCAGAAAGTTACGGGCTGCCTGTGTCGTCCATGCGACGTCGGGGTTGGCGGTGATGCCGGCTAGGTGAACGTGGCGGGTGTCGTGCTCGATGACGATCAGGGCGTACATGCGCCGCAGCAGCACGGTGTCCACGTGGACGAAATCGGCCGCGAGAATGCCGTGGGCCTGCGCGGTGAGGAACTGCTTCCAGGTCGGCCCGCTGCGGCGGGGTGCGGGATCGATCCCGGCATCCTGCAGGATCTGCCACACCGTGGAGGCCGCGATGGAGTGGCCGAGCCTGACGAGTTCGCCTTGCACGCGCCGGTGCCCCCACGTCGGATTGTCCGTCGCGATGCGGATGACAAGCTTGCGGATCGCGGCTTTCGTGGACGGTCGTCCGGGACGCCGCCGGCTTGTGTAATCCCATTTGCGGGTGACCAGGCGCCGGTGCCAGACGAGCAGCGTCCCCGGGGTCACCGCGAACACCTCGGCCCACCGTTGCCGGGGGATCAGCCGGGACAGCGCGGAGAGCCACAGCCGCTCCGTCGGCCGGTAGCGGACCCGTCCGATCTGCCGGCGCAGCACGGCGTTCTCGTGCCGGAGTACCAGGAGTTCGGCATTCCTGGATGCCTCACGCCGGGCCAGCGCCATCAGGCAGCCGAACAGACGGCACGTGAGCAGGTAGACCACCGGGAATATCACTCAGAGATGATCTCAACCCGGCAAGCCGCCCAGGCCAGATCGAGTAATCGAGCCCTACAGGTTCGCTGATCGTTATGTGCTGCAGTGTCCTGCGCTGGAGGGGATGCCTTCAGCTCAGCGCTCTGCCGGAGCTTCGGTTCTCCAGGATTGCGGCGGCGAGGCGGGCGGGCTGGTCTCGGGGAGCGAAGTGCCCAAGCCCTTCTAGAAGTGCGACGGTTGACCCGGGGATGGCGTGTGCGAGTTCGGGCAGCAGGTCGCTGCTGAGTGCGGGTGGGCTCTTGGCTCCGCCGAAGAGCACGGTGCGGGCGGAGATCTGGGAGAACCGGGACGGGTCGGGGGCATCGAGGGCTGCCTGGAGGCGGTGCTCGACAAGGTTGGCTTCCAGGAGCCGGTCCATGCGGCTCCAGGCGTCTCCCCTGATGACGCATCGCAGGACCAGGCGCAGGTGCCAGAGCGGGAGGCGGCGGGCCGGGCCGGGGGCGAAACCGGAGTGCTTTGTCATCCAGGCGAAGGACCCTCGCCGGTCTCCCTGGTCGAGCAGTCGCCGGTATCCGTCGAACCACCCGGTCTCGAACCGTCCGCGCAGGGGGATCCCGGGGTCGTAGGCGAATACCTCGGAGAAGATGTCGTGGCGCCGGGCCGTCTCGAGAGCCACCAGGCCGCCGAAGCTGTGGCCGAACACCGTGGCCGCCCCGGTCGCGGCAGCGACGGCGGCGAGGTCGGCGCACTCGTCGTCGATGCCGTGGTGTTCGCCTTGGGGGCCGCTTCCCGGCCTGGCGCGCCGCTCCATGACGTGGACCTGGTAGTCGCCGACCAGGGCACGGGCGAGCGGGAGGTAGTCGGAGCCGTCCCACAGCACGCCGCCTACGATGACCAGCCCTGGGCCCTGGCCGAGCGTGTGGTAGGCGATGGTCGTGCCGTCTGCGGAAACGGTCGTGGTGGTGCGCGCACCGTCGGACAGGGCAGTGCTCATTTCATCTCCGGGCGTGGAAGGCCGGCTGCCGGCGCCGCTTCGAGGTTGTCGAGCAGTCGGCGTGTCTGGTTCTGGTAGATCTGGTAGTCAACGCCGCAGAGCTTCACGAGTTCCTCGAAGCGCGCTTCGAGCAGCTCGCCGCAGCGGTCGATCAGTTCGTCGCCTTTGGCGGTCAGCTGCACCTGGCGGCGGTTGCCCCGGCCGGCGAGGGTCTTGACCTCGAGCAGGCCATCATCGGCGAGGACACGGACCATGCGGCTGGTGGACGGCTCGCTGAGGCCGAGCCAGCGCGCCATGTCCCGCTGCGTGCCGCCGCACTCCCGCACGGCGAACAATGCCAGGAACCTGGCGTAGGACACGCCTGCCGCCTCCCGCAGTAGCCCGTCGGCGAAGCGATCGAGGCGAGCGGTCAGCTTGTGCAGCTCGTAGCCCAGTCTTCTTGGCACGGCACTAACTTAGCATATTAAGTTAGTACTGCAAGTATCTCCGGTCTCTCGCTCCAAATCTCATCGCACCGCACCGGACCTCGCGCCGGCAGACGGCTCTAGCGACGGAACCGATTGCACGATCTGCGCTGGCGGTGGCTGCTGCGGACGCGCATCCCGGCCACGCCGAATTGCGGCTATGCGCCCGGGAACCACCGGGAGCCAGCCACGTCCGGTGATGGAGCCACCCGCGCCCGGGGCGCCGTTGACGATAACGCCGACGACGGGCAGATTCCGGTGACGGCCGGCAAATGTCAAAGGGCCCGGTCGCCACCCTGGCGACCGGGCCCGGGCTGGAGGCCTGGCCTGGCTATTTCTTCGGTGGGTCGAGCAGCTGGGCTTCGAGGTCGGCGACGCGCCGGTCCTGGAACCGCATGTTCGACCGGGCGGCTTTGAGCCGCTCGTCCAGGATGCGGTTGTCGGCGGTGAGCTGGCGTACTCGCTGTTTGAGGGTGGTGTTCTCGGTGGCGGTGCGCTGGATGGCTTCCTGGGTTCACTCGGCTTCCAGGTCGCGGACCTGGCCGAGGAGCTCGCCGATGCGTTCCCGCTGCCGGATGATCTCGGCCTGCGCGGCCTTGAGCGCGTCCTCGGCGTTGAGTGCCCGTTCCCGCCAGGTCGCCTCCTGCCCGGCGTCGTGGCCGGTCAGGTCCCGCGCCTTGCGGGCGCGGGTGTCCGCCGTGGCATCGGCCAGGAGCGCCTGGGCGGTGAGGTCCTTCGCCGACCTGATGGCTCAGCGGCGCGGACGGGACCTGGAGAAATGGATCACCACCGCCAGCAGCCAGCCGCTGCTGCGGTCCTTCGCCGACGGGCTGCGCCGCGACCAGGACGCCGTCACCGCCGGGCTCACCCTGCCCTGGAGCTCGGGGGTCGTGGAAGGCCACGTCAACCTAAAAGTTACGTGGAATCTGCCGGGGTGATCATGGTCCCTCGGTGCAACCACGGACTTGGGAGACGGCTTGAGCGGCACGATGGTGCTGACGGAGAAGTGGCCGGTGATCGGCCGGCACGAGCAGGCGGCAGTGTGGCTGCAGATCTGGACCGACCTGGGGCGGGCCCCGAGGACGATCGATGCGTATGCCCGCGGGCTGGCCGAGTACCTGATGGCGTGCGAGCGGGAGGACGTCGACCCGGTCACCGCGAACCGCGCCCACATCGCCGTCTACGTGCGGGAACTGACGTCACGGCCGCATCATCGCGGCGCGAACGTCGTGGCGATCGACTCGGGTGCCGGGCTAGCCAACGCCACGATCCAGCAGCGGCTGGTGCCGGTCCGTCTGTTTTACGACTTCCTGATGGAGGAAGGGCTGCGCGAGTCCAACCCGGTAGGCAGGGGCCGTTACACCCCCGGGGGCCGGGCGGGCGGCCAGCAGCGCGGCCTGGTGCCGCGGCTGACCAGGCTGCCGTGGATCCCGGGCGAGCAGGAGTGGCTGCGGCTGCTGGAGGAGGCCCGCCGCGAGCCGGTGCGCAACCGCGTGATGCTCGCCCTGGCCTACGATGCCGCGCTGCGGCGCGAGGAGCTGTGCTCGCTGCGCACCGACGACGTCGACCCGGCGCACCGCATGCTGCGGATACGGGCTGAGACGACGAAGAACCGGCTGGAGCGCGTCGTCCCGTACTCGGCCCCGGCCGGGGTACTGCTGTTGCAGTACCTCGCCCACCGTGCCTCGGTCAGCCGGGCCCGGGGGCCGCTGTTCCTGTCAGAGTCACGGCGCAACCATGCCCAGCCGCTGAGCCTGTGGACTTGGTCGAAGGTCGTCCGCCGGATCGCCCTGTCCTCCGGCGTCGAGCGGTTCTCCACGCACACCACCCGGCACCTGTGCCTGACGGACCTGGCGAGGATGGGCTGGGAAGTGCATGCGATCGCCGCCTTCGCCGGGCACCGGCACACCGATTCCACGCTCCGGTATATCCACCTTTCCGGGCGGGAACTCGCTGACAAGCTCAGCCAGGGCATGCAGCACATCCACGCCCGGCGCGTCCAGGCCCTGGCCGGCAACGACGGCACGGAGGTGACCCGGTGACCTCCTCCGCAGTCGGCATCCCTGACGGCCCCGGCCCCTGGCGGTGGCCGGTCGACCCGGCCCGCTACGACACGACGCCCGTGCTCCGGGCGGCGGAGAAGGACGCCGTCATCGAGCTTGGGCCCCGCAACCTGCGCCGCCTGGCCCGGCACGACCCCGCCGCCCGGGGCTGGCGGCAGATCAGGCGCCTGCTGCGCCCGCTTGACGACGCTGCTGCGGCACTGGAAGTCCCGCTGACCTCTCACCGGCGCCGGGCAATGCTCGACGCGACCGCGGTGGTGCTGCTGCGGTGCGCCGGGACCGGCCGGTCCTACTGGACATGGACCGAGGAGGAATGGGCTGGCCTCCTGGGCCAGGACCAGCAAGGGTTCCGCAAGTCCGCCCCGGGATGGGCGGGCGAGGCCGTGCGCCCTTACCTGGCCGCGCACGCGTTTCTGGTCGGCGGCTTCACCGCTTTCTACCGGCTTGGCAGCTTCAGCCGTCTCACCCTGGCCTGGCGCGTCTTCGGGCGCGACCGGGTAAACAGCGAGATCGGGCGGATCCGCTCGGTGCTGGCGGGCTGGGGCTACCGGCTTGGCCGGGACGACAACCAGCTGCTGCCAATGGTCGCCTGCCAGGTGTTCCTTCTTAACCGCAGCCCTCATCTGGAGGCGCTGAACACCGGGCTGTTCGAGCAGATCCGCCGCGATCGCCTGCTGCCCGCCGCGCAGGGCAACACGCTGCACGCGATACAGCGGGCCGTCGCGGGACTGGGGTTCTGCGATCCGCCCAGGTCGGCGACAGGCCGTCACTCTGCGCGGGCGGCCGGCGGAGCCCAGGAGTGGGCCGCGTGGGCCGACCGCTGGCACGCGACCTCCACCCTCACGCCCCGCGTCCGCGGCCACGTCCGTTCCACCCTGCTCAAGGTCGGGCGGTGGCTGGAGGCCGAGCACCCCGAGGCCGCCGACCCGGCCCGCTGGACGAGGCAGACATGCGCGGCCTGGACCGCCGCGCTGGACCGGATGCAGGTCGGCGACTACGTCCAGCGCACCGTCGGCCTGAAGGACCGTGTCGGCAAGCCTCTGGAAGCGGCGACGAAGGCGACTCAGCTCAGCGCAGTGCGGACCTTCTTCCGGGACTGCCAGGAATGGGAGTGGATACCCCGGCGGTTCGACCCGCAGCGCGCGCTGGCCACCCCGCGCAGCATTGCCGCCCTGCTCGGCCCGGACCCGCGGGTAATTGCCGACGAGATCTGGGCGAAGCTGATGTGGGCGGGCCTGAACTTGCAGGAAGACGATCTTCCCACGCCCCGCGCCGGGACCTTCTACCCTTTTGAGCTGGTCCGCGCGGTCACGCTGGCCTGGCTGTTCTCCGGCCAGCGCAGCGACGAGATAGCCCGGCTGCGGGTGGGATGCATCCGCTGGCAGCACGACGGCACCGCTATCACGGGCGACTCAGATCAGGTTCTGGCCCGCGACGCGGTCTGCCTGCTGGACGTGCCAGCCCACAAAACCGGCACCGCGTTCACCAAGCCAGTCGACCCGATCCTCGGCCAGGCCCTCGACGCCTGGCAGGCCGTCCGCCCAGCCCAGCCGAAGTTCACCGACCGCCGCACCGGCGAGCTGGCTGACCTGCTATTCGCCTTCCGGGCGCGGAAGGTCTCCACCTCCTACATCAACAACACTGTTATCCCGGTGCTCTGCCGCAAGGCCGGCGTCCCCGCCGCTGACGTCCGCGGGAACATCACCAGCCACCGGGCCCGCTCGACGATCGCCAGCCAGCTCTACAACGCCAAGGAACCGATGACGCTGTTCGAGCTGCAAGCCTGGCTGGGCCACCGGTCTCCGCAGTCGACACAGTTCTACGCGAAGATCACCCCGGCGACGCTCACCCGCGCCTACGACGACGCCGGGTACTTCTCCCGCAACGTCCGCACCATCGAGGTCCTCATCGACCGCGACGCTGTCACCTCCGGCACCGCCGCAGCCGGCGAGCCCTGGCAGCACTACGACCTCGGCCACGGCTACTGCACCTACACCTTCTTCGAGCAGTGCCCGCACCGCATGGCCTGCGCAAAATGCGACTTCTACACACCGAAGGACTCCGGCCGGGCACAGCTTCTCCAGGCCAGGGAGAACCTGCAGAAGATGCAGGCGATGATCCCGCTGACTGACGACGAGCAGGCCGCTGTCGATGACGGCGGCGCCGCTCTCAGCCGCCTGCTGGACCGGCTCGCCGACACCCCCACGCCAGCCGGGCCAGCGCCCCGGCAACTCGATCCGCCTGCCCGTGCCACCAGGCTGCCGATCATCGATGTCCGGGAGGCCAAGCGGCAGACTTGACGGGGCTCGACTTGACAATTCTGATTCCACAGAATGATGCGGTTGACGTGGCCTTCCACGACCCCGGAGCTCCAGGGCAGGGTCAACCCAGCGGTGACCGCGTCCTGGTCGCGGCGCAGACCGTCGGCAAACGGCCGTAGCAGCGGCTGGCTGCTGGCGGCCGTGATCCATTTCTCCAGCTCCCACCCGCGTCGCTGGGTCATAAGATCGGCGAAGGCGCTCACGTGAGCCTGGACGGCGGCCAGGTCCGGGCAGGTGGCCAGGATCGCGGCGAGCTGGCGGCGCGCGCCGCGGGACAGATTGTCCGGGTGGCTCATAATCCAGGCGGTGACCTTGCGGGCCTTGGGCGGCTGCGGTGCCGGGCCGGGCGTGACGACGCCGAGGCGCCGCGGGGCGAGGTAGTCGCGGACAAGGGTGTAGCTGCCGGTGTATCCGCGGTCGCGGATCTCCCGCCACAGCTGGGCCGCATCCGTGCAGCCTTCGTTCCACCGCTGGTGCAGGTAAGGCGCGTGCTCATCGAGCAGGCGGGGGCGCTGGCTGCTCCAGTCGTTGACCAGCAGCTCGCCCGGGTCGGCGGCGCGGGCGAACCGGCGGACGGTGTTGCGCGCCAGGCCCAGCTCGACGGCGATCACCGATAGGGACTGGCCCTCGGCCAGGCGCTGATGGACGGCGGCGTGGCGCTGCCGGGTCCGTTCAGCGATGCGCCCGCTGCGCCGCTGCGCACCCGGGCTGGCCGCCAGCTCCGGCCCCGTTCCTTTCGCAGATGGCTCACTGCCAGGGGCGATGGCGGCGGTCAGGCAGCGCCGGTGCCGGGCCACCGCCCGTTCCACCGCATCGCCGAGGTTGTGCCACAGATGCCAGCGATCCGCGACCTGAATAGCTTGCGGTGCACCGCGGGCCGCGCCATCGGCATAGCAGCCCGCCCGGTCCCGGCAGACAACCTGCGTGCCCGGGTGAGCCCCCAGCCAGGCGGCAAACGAGTCTGCTGACCGATCCGGCAAGATGTCGATGGGGCGGTGGGCCTGCACGTCGACCAGCAGCGTCCCGTATTAGTGACCACGCCGCAGCGCGAACTCATCCACGCCCAGCACCGCCGGCCCGGCCATCACGGCCGGGTCGGGTAACGCCCGGATGAGCCTGATCAGCGTCATCCGGCTCACCCCGGCGGCTAACTGGCCCGCGAGCCGGGCACCCGCCCGGCCGCCCAGCGCCAGCGCCACCGCGCGCAGCGCATCCCGCAACCCGTTGGTCCACCGGCCGTGCCGGATGGTCAGCCCGGGCACCTGCTCGGCAAACGTCTTCTTCACGCATGCCTCGTTGCCGCAGAAGAACCGCCGGACCCGCAAGTGAAGCATCGTCTCCTGGCCAGCCACCGCAGTGTCACACAGCCGCCGCTCATACCGGCTATGCACCCGCTGCGACATAGTGCCGCACCCCGGGCAGGCCGCCTCCCGCGTCCGGGTGCTGGCCTGGATACGGACTGAGCGGCCCGCTAGGAAGATCCGGTCGACCGTGATCTCGGCCAGGTGAGGGAACAGGACAGACAGGACATCAAGATCGCACGGCGAGCATGATCACAAAGGGAGTGATCACCCCGCCAGCCGCCACGCCGGACCAGGCCCCTCACGGAATCAGTGCCAGAGCCATTTTTTTTCAGGCGCCGACGACAAGTGTCCGGCAGGGGCATCTCGCCTCACCGCGATCCCTGCGTGCACTCCGGATGCGGGCACCTTTTCCGCTGCCGGTACTCCCTGGCAGTGCCACCGGAGTCTTATCCCCAGAGGTGAAGCAAGGAGGGGCCGATGACATCCAGTCCAGTACCGCCAGTAGCCAGTGAGTCACCGGAGACGCCCACCGACGTCCGGGGGCGTCATGCAGCATCCAGGCCGTGGCCGCGGCGGCCCTTGGTCCTAACTGCGGCCGGTGCCGCCGCAGTTGCGGTAGCCGTCGCAACCTTGTTCGCGGTGGGAATCATCGGCGGGACGTCCTACCCACACCCGTGGTGCGGGCCGCTGCTCGCCCAGTTGCACTCCAGCAGGGAGAGCGAGCAGGCGTTTGAGTCGTCCCTCTCGCAGATCCAAAGGCAGGACCAGGCGCCAGTTGGCAAGCTGCTATCCGACCTATATGCCTATGACATCGCCCACAGCGCGGAGCAGAACGCGAGTGACCTCACCATCGAGGGGAGCCTCGCCGGGGAGATGGGGGCGCTCGACACTGTGGGTTCGGACCTGCAGATACTCAACAGTGAGTGTGGCCAGCCTCCAGGCGCGTACAAGAAAGACTCGTTCTAGCGCGGGGGAAGCGGGTTGATGCACCCGGCGTGCGGCTCATCCAGCATGACGGCGGCGAGCTGGTTCTCGATGTGCACCAGGGCCGCTGCGCGGGCTTCTGCCTCGTCCCGGTCCTGGTCTGTTCCGGGGGGTGATGGGCGCGTTTGCGAGCAGCACGGCCGGGCGGCGTGCTGGGCCCTGTTCGGGTACACCGGGAAGGCCCTGAGCGCGTCGACCGGGCAGGGGCGGCCCTCTCCTGGAGGGTCCTGGCCGGATAGGGGGAGGGCCGCCTGCATGGTCCGCTGCCTGCGAGGGACAGGCAGAAGACGTGACCGCCCCGGATTGGCGTGGCCTTCAGCGCCGGAGGTCACCGAACGAGGGGAGTTCCCGTGGTGGCGCTAATCCCGGCGAAGCTGATCGCCCGGGTGATCAGCCGCACCAGCAGCGATCTGGGGGAGCTCACCTGGGGGTGGGCCCTGCGCGCCGACGGGCGGATCTCCTACCAGCTCACCGCGATCGGGCGCCACCAGGAACGCAACCCCTGGAAACCCGTCACCCGGCTTCCCGCCACCCAGATGCAGGCCGTGCGCCGTGACCGGGCCGGGCCGAAGCCCTGCTCGACGGGCTCGCACGCCAGCGTGGGCACCGGGTCGGCCGGCATGACCGCTGAGTCCGCGCTGGGCGCGTAGCCGGGTGTGGTTCCATCACGGCCCGATAGTCTTGAGCGGAGGTATAGAGCCGGTTTAGCGTGCCCGGATGCGGGTGTTCGGCGGCGCGGCACAGTGAGGCGTCCCGGCTGCAGGGCTGCCGCGCGGCTCAGCTCATGGCAGGGATACCGCGTTCATGCTCCAGCTGCACTCACTATTGACAGCGAGGTAATGGGCACCCGCGTCACCATAGACGTGGGTGACGCCGTGGCCACCAGTGCCGAGTTCTTTGACACTCGCACCGTTGCTGTCGTTGTCGCCGTCCTCGGCAGCCAAGCCGCCTGCGGCGCGATGACCGGGACTGCGAATGTGCCGGTCAGCGGCAGGTTGCTGTCAGAAACTCCGCGGGGCGGACAAGCCGGCTCGCACGATACCGCCATCTCCGCGACCAGAACCGCGCGTGGCCAGCGGCCAGACGCTGAGCTTCCTGCGATGGACCTTTCCTGAACCTGCCCTCGGCCTACGGTGCCTCGGTGCTTCGGCGCGGCTCCGGGGTTGGGATCAAAAATATCCCTGGTACCACCGCATCCGCCGGACGAGAGTGACTCTCTGATGGAGGGTTCCAGGCCAAGGGGAGATCGACCCCATACCCCCACATCGCCCCATGTGCTACGGATCCGACATCGATCTCTAACCTACGGCTAGCGATCCTTGCGCTCTAGAACTTTGACATTGGTCTTGAGTTTTCGGGCTGAGATTTTGGCGTTTGGGCTGGTCGCGGGGCTGTTATGCAGCGGTGGGCAGCCGGGTGTCGGCGAGGCGGTTGTCGATGTGGCGGTCGATGATGCGCAGGGCCGCGCCGATGACTGGTGGTGCTGGCGGCTGGTCGGCTGCCAGCAGCGGGCGGAGCAGGCGGTCGTGGACTTTGGTGTAGAAGATCGCGAACTTCAGGCCGTCGGGGGTGAGGGTGTAGAGGTTGCGGTGGGGAACCTTGCGGATGAGGTCATTGCGGGTCAGCCGGGTGAGGTCGTAGCTGGCCTGGTTGGCGGTGTAGGGGGCGCCGAGCAGCGCGGTCATCAAGGCACGCAGGCTCTTGCTGGTGATGCCGGTGACGGTGCACAGGGTATTGGCGAGGGCGCCGGCCAGGGCCAAGACTCGAGGGTCGCCGAACCGTAGTCCTGGGGCCCTGCGGCCATCCCCGGTGAGGGTGGGCTGCGATATCCGCGCAAAGGCTGGACTATCGAAGACACATCCCTGGCCGGCTTTCTCAGTTTCCAGCAGCCGGGCGTTGATCGCACGTGCCCGGGACTGGAGTTCGCCGAGGTGGTGCAGGCGGCAGGCGACCCCGAGGTCATCGGGTGAGTTGACGACGGTCTCGATGCGCAGCGCCCGCCCGTCCTTGAGGTACTGCTTGACCCGGGAGTGGCGCCAGAACGCGTTGATGGTGACGCCGTTGTTGTTGCGGTCGATCGCGGTCTTGAACACCCCGCCCGCCGGGCTGGCGGTCTTGCGGCCCCGGGGTGAGCGCTTGAACAAGATCTCCACATGCTCGGGGCGGCCGAGGTCGAGGTTGTCGGCGATCAGTGCCTCGAAGAACGCCCGGGCGTGGCGGGGAGCATTCAGGACCAGGGTGCGGGACACCTCGACCTGGCGCATGGACAGTTCCCACCAATACCCGGCGGCCCGGTCAGCGGCGGTCAGGGGCAGCGGGATCCGTGACATCCACCGCTCGAAGAACACGGTGATAGTCCCTGGGCCCAGCCGGTCACATAGGGCTTGCAGCGCCGCCGGATCCTGGCAGGAGGCGAACCCGTTGGACAGCTCGGTGAAGCCGATCCCGGCCCGGGCCAGCTGGCGCTTGGCCCACTCGTGCCCGTTGACCCAGACCTTGACCGGATACGGGAAGTAGGCGCAGACCTTGATGAACGCGGGCCCGAAGTCCTCATCGTGCAGGTAGAAGTAGTAGCAGGTCACCCGGCGCTGGGTCATGACGAACGAGAACTGTGGGGGCCGGGCCGGGTCAGTGCACCGCTTGCGCGCGGTCCACACCGGCTGGAACTCCTGCGCCCAGCCGATCGCTGCCACCTGCGCCCGGCCACCCCGGGCAGCACGCTGCAACAGCGGCCGGACCACATCGATCTTCCGCGCACCCTTGGCGAACTTGACCACCGGGATGTCATTGACCTCCGCGAACCGGCCCACGGCCTGGCGGAAGCGGGTCCCGATCTGCTCCAGCACGGCCGGCGAGGCGATCCGCATCCCGAGATGGTCATGCAAGAACGCGACAACCTGCCCACCGACCTGTAATGCCGGGACATACCCGTTGAGGTAGATGCGATCCAGGCACTCCACATCCAGCGCCGTGTGACCATCCAGCAGCTCCGGAACCGTGACGACACCAACCATGACGACCGCCCTGCCGAACCAGCACCCTGCAGTCCCAGACTGGACCCAGCAGCACCGCTGAGCAGGCAGAACCATCAACCTCGGCGGTCAGAGGCGGAGCCTCGCTGGATGAGTGATTCCTGATTCGGGTCGGCGCGGCGTGTCGGGTTGATCATGAAATGGGAGGAGGGCACCCATGGTCGGTTGTGACGCCAGACCTGGACACCCTCCTGACCGCACTGTACGTCGAGATCGACGACCACGTGATCCCATCTGGCCGGCGCCGGCCCGGGCAGCCGAAGAGGCTGTCCGACGCCGAGCTGGTCTGCCTGGCCGTGGCCCAGGTCCTGCTGGGCGCGCGGTCGGAGCACCACTGGCTGCGGCTGTGCTACGCCCGCCTCGGCCACCTGTTCCCCTGCCTGCCTCATCAGCCCGGCTACCACAAGCGGCTCAAGGCAGCCGCGCCGCTGCTCGCCGCCACGATCGATCACCTGGCCCGGCAGTCGCCGTCGTGGCAGGACCAGGTGCGGCTGATCGACGCCACCCCGGTCCCCTGGGGGGCTTCCCGGGAGACAGTCAAGCGCTCCGAGCTGGCCGGCTGGGCCAGCTACGGATACTGCGCCGCCCATTCCCGCTGGTATTGGGGCCTGAAGCTGTACCTGGTCACCACCCCGGATGGGATGCCCGTCGCCTGGTGCCTGGCCAGCCCGAAGCTCGGGGAACGCGACGTGGCCGCCGAACTGCTCGCCCACGCCGGCCGCACCGGCGCGCTGCGGCCGGGGCTGACCCTCATCGGCGACAAGGGATTCGCTGGCCGGGACTTCGAGGCCCTGGTCACCGCCGGGTTCGGGCTGCGCCTGATCCGCCCCGACCGCCGCGACGAGACACCCCGCCACGGGTCCATCGGCTGGATCCGCCAGTGGATCGAATCGGTCAATGACACCCTCAAAGGCCAGCTCGACCTCGAACGGCACGGCGGCCGGACCACCGCGGGCATCTACGCCCGGATCGCCCAGCGGCTGCTGGCCATGGCCGCCGCCATCTGGCACAACTGGGCCGCCGCCGAACCCATCAAGCGGTCGCTGATCGCCTATGACAACTGAACCATCAGGAATCACTCATCTAGGCGACATGCCGTCTGATGATGTGGGAAAACGCTGCAGAGCGGTCGATGTTCACGTGTCGGCGGCACCGGGTGATGGGCTGGCGTGGTTCCACCTGCCTGCCCTGCAGTGCGCGGTCGAGGCGATGTGCGGATCCTTCATCCCCTGCCCGCTGCGGGCCATGATCGCCCTCATGACCCAGCGCCTCGCCCAGACCCCGATTAATCACACTCACTAAGAACGCCAGCCCGGCTAGTGCGCAAATCCCCCGCCCGCAGCCGGCAAACCAGCACGTCACAGCGTCACAGCCGGACCGAACCCGCTCCAGTGATAAGAGTCAGGCTTGAGCTCCTCCAGCAGCGACCCCATCCGGGGTCTCCTTCCCCCTGCGCGCGACGGTAGAAGACCACGTCACCGATCGCCCGGAATCTGGCAAAGCCGCAGGACAGAAGCCCTTCAGGGCGAGCTGCGCGCCTATTGCCGTCTGCCTGGGCTGGCCCGGCCCGGATATGCCGCGGCGGGCCCGTCTCACCGATCACCTTCCTTCCCGGATCGCTCTCCGGCAGACGCCTCAGGCCGTGCCGGGCGGCCTCGTCGTCATCGAGCAGGAACAGGCCGATCTGCCGCTGTCCCGGGACTGGCTCGTCGGTTGGCGGGATACGCACACAGGCTGGCCGCAGAAGAAGAGTTGCCGCCTCCTGGGAGGCTGGGTCAGACGCTAGTCCCGAAGCTCGCATCGGCAAGTGCCATGATCTCGGCGGGACTGATCCATCCTGGAGCTTGGCGCTGCGCAGCCGCGCGGTTCGCCAGCCACTGCAGTACCTCGTTGGCTGGCGTCGGCACACCGAACTCACGGCCGAGGAGGACAATCTCACCGTTGAGAAAGTCCGTCTCGATCGATCCGGCGCCTCGAACCAGGCTCTGCCACGATGAGCTGCCGTACTCCGGCCAGCCATTGATAGTCTGGATCTGGACCTGGCTGCCCCGGGCGTCCCTACTCTCCGCCTCGCTGGCATAGCCGATTCCGGCCGCGGCGTACACCGCGACCACTTCATCTTGAACGCGTTCCCGCAACTCGGCAGCGGCTGCGGTGTACCGCGCACCGGCACCGCACAATACCTCCACAGCATTAATGAGGTTGCTCACGAGCTTGCCGTACTTCCACCGCATCACGTCTGCGGTGACGGGTGCGAGAAAATTGCCGGCTGCGAGATCCGTGCTGATCTGAGCCAGGACTTCGTCCGTCCCGGACGGATAGCGGCCAAGATGCAGCATTCCCGTCAGCGGAGCGCACTGGGCGGCAACCACTCCTGGCTCCAGGTATGCGGCAGGCAGCCAGACGCACATTCCGTATACGTGCCGGAACCGGCGCAGTGCCAGCGCTTGGCTGGAGATCCCGTTCTGCGCACAGATCACTGGCAACGAGTGGGCGGCTGCCGTGCCGCCCCGTACGGGCAGCCATGCCCAATCAGCCAGTGCGGCCTCGGTATCCTGCGTCTTCACCGCCAGGACGAGAACGTCGCCCTGGCGAAGTTTGATCTCGTCGGGCGCGCCGATGGCTGGGACCGGCAATGCGACTTGACCGTCTGGGGAGAGGAACCGCAGTCCACGGGCACGCATCACATCGAGGTGCGCACCACGCGCCACCAGCACGACCTCGCAGCCGCTCTGAAACAGCCGAGCACCAATCGTTCCGCCAACCGCACCGGCACCGACGATGATATAGCGCATAGTAGTCCTTCTGGTCTAGCTCCAATTCTCAGGGCGATATAGCGGGCAGGAGAGCCACCATGACTTGCGGCTATGCATTGAAACAATTTTCTTACGCTCATGTTGCCAGCCCAGGTGTCTAGGGGGATCTATGCCAGGCGTTTTGGCTGAGTCGGCCGCGTACATAAGATAATGGTTTCGGAACCGATTTCTCCAACTCATTTCCCAATTCGCTGAGATCGTCTGTGATGACCGTGTGGGGACGTATTCCAAAGCCCGCGCCATGAGCTATGTAACGGACACCGCGACCCGGCATAAGGTGTCGGTAGATGTGATGGCTGCTGCGGAAGCGATCTCGCAGCCTCACCAGCTCGGCTAGCTCTTTCTCGTCTGGAAGGGCCTGCTGTCTCTGGTCCCTAATTACCAACGCAGGGATGCCCGAATGCATGAACCCCTCCTGCTCTTATTCTTTCGAGTAGTTTTCTTTCAGCCGCTAGCCTGGCGAAGGGAAGCCATTCATCTTTAGCTTATTCCTAGCTCGCAGTCGACGGCCCAGCTAAGTTAGTTTCCACTTTCTGTACACTCCTTCTCTAATTTCGGCCTCGCCCACGGGGGTGGTGACTGAGCGGGCCAGCACCTGGGCTACGTCCACCACTTCCAGGGTTTCCTTGGCCTCGCCGCTGGCCTTCTTGGCCGCCACCGCGTCGCCCAGCATGACCAGGCAGTAGGGGCAGGCGGTGGAGATGGTGTCCGGATCGGTGCCGAGGGCTTCGTCGATCCGCTCGGTGTTGATCCGCTTGCCGATCCGCTCTTCCATCCACATCCGGGCACCGCCCGCACCACAGCAGAAGCCACGTTCCTTGCACCGGTGCATCTCCTGGGCCTGCACGCCGGGCACCCGCTCCATGATCTCCCGCGGCGGGGTGAACACCTTGTTGTGCCGCCCCAGGAAACACGGGTCGTGGTAGGTGATCTTCTCCTCGACCTGGCCGGCCGGGGTGAGCTTGCCCTGCTCGACCAGCCGGGCCAGCAGCTGAGTGTGGTGGATGACCTGGTAGTCGCCGCCGAGCTGGGGGTATTCGTTGGCGATCGTGTTGAAGCAGTGCGGGCAGGACGCCACGATCGTCTTGGCCCTGGCCTCATTCAGCGTCTGGATGTTCTGCTGAGCCAGCATGCTGTAGACGAACTCGTTGCCCATTCGCCGGGCCGGGTCGCCGGTGCAGGTCTCGGCCGGGCCGAGCACGGCGAAGTTCACCCCGGCCTGATGCAGCAGGGTGGCGATGGCCTTGGTCGTCTTCTTGGCCCGGTCCTCCAGCGCTCCCGCGCAGCCCACCCAGAACAGATACTCGACATCCGGGCCGATCTTCCCGTCCACCACGGGCACCTCGAAGTCGAGTTCTTCGGCCCACTCCAGCCGCTTCATCTCGCCCATCCCCCACGGGTCGCCCTTGTTCTCCAGGTTCTTCAGCATCCCGGCCGCCTCGATGGGGAACGCCGACTCGATCAGCACCTGGTGGCGGCGCATCCCGTCGATGTGGTCGATGTGCTCG
>Ga0335076_10001422_pt1 | contig 23165 bp, 25 predicted proteins | sample Lox_Sample_25_FD_206717 | JGI IMG/M metagenome (GOLD analysis project Ga0335076, IMG submission 206717) | Soil microbial communities from Loxahatchee National Wildlife Refuge, Florida, United States - Lox_Sample_2.5 | ecosystem: Environmental > Terrestrial > Soil > Wetlands | place: USA... | reverse complement strand
GTGGCCGACCACGTGCGCTGGGTGCGCGGCGACCTGGCGCGGCTGCAGCGCGACGACCTGGGCGCGCAGTTCGACCTGATCGTCGCGCCGCGCTGCGAGGGCGACCTGCGCCACGACGAGGGCGTCATGCGCCTCATCGCGCAGCTCGTCGAGCGCTTCCTCGCGCCGGGCGGGCGCCTCTTGCCGGACTGCATCACGACCCGCGCCTGCGCGCTGGAGTGGAACGAGCAGGATCTGCCGAGCCGGCTGCGCGAGGTGCGCACCGAGATCGAGGCGCTGCGCGGCCGCTTCGGCCTCGCCTTCGAGCCGCTGCTCGAGGACCTCGGCCGGCCGCCGAACCCGCGCTGGTTCCCGGAGCGGCGCGACGACGGCCGGCTCGCGCGCGACGGCGCTCGCCTGCTCGGCCGCGCCGAGGAGCTGCACCGGCTCGAGGCGGGCCGTGGCTTCGAGCCGCTGCCGAAGTCCGCGCGCGTGCAGATCGCGTCGCCCGGGACGCTCACCGGAGTGTTGTTCACGCAGTCGCTCTCGTTCGGCGACGACGTGTTCGCCGAGCACGAGTCACTCGCCTGGGTGGCCGAGCCGTTGCGCGTCGAGCCCGGCGAGCGCGTGTCGTTCGCGCTCGACGCGCGCTGGCGCGAGACGAACGCCCTCGGCCTGGCACTGCACGAGCAGAACGCGGGCTAGCGGGCCTTCTCGTCGCTCGCCGCGGCCGGCTCGACCAGCACGACCTCGAGCGCACGCAGCCGCTCGAGCTCGACGCGCTGATTGCGCGCCTCGTCCTTCTTGAGCTCGAGCTCACCGCGCAGGACGAGGTACGCCTTGTCCAGCGTCTCCCAGCGGCCCTTGTACTTGGCCGCGTCTCGCCGCGCGGCCTCGAGGTCTGCCGCGAGCTTGGCGAGCTTGGCCTCGGCGCCGCTCGCGCGGTGCTCCAGCGCATCGGCGGCGCTCCGGTCCGCGAGCGGCGCGAGCTCGGCGACGCGCGCGTTCGCGCGTCCGAGCTCCGCCGACGCACGCGACGCGTCAGCGGCTGCGCGCTCCACTTCGGCGTGTAGCCGCACGATCTCGTCGCGCGCCGCGCGGCTGTCGGCCTTCTCGGCGGCGAGCTCGCCTTCGAGCGCGCGAATGCGCGCGGGCGCGCTCTTCTCCTCCTCGCGCTCGTCGCCCGCGCGGCGCTTCAGCTTGTCGTACTTCTTGCGCAGCTCGGAGAGCTCCTCGCCGCGCGCGCGCAGCTCGGTCGCGCGCTGCTCGAGGCGCTTCTGCGTGGCCTCGAGCTCCTGCGCGCGCTCGGCCAGCGCCGCGTCGCTCGCCTGCGCCGCCGCGCGCGCGGCGCGCAGCGAGGCGAACAGGATCCCCGCGGCGGCTGCGGCGACTGCGAACGCGAGCCAGCCGAGCAGCGCCGGGCTCATGACGCCCGCGCCACGAGCTTCTGGATGGCGTCCCGCCCGACACACCCCGCGTTCATGATGCTCGTGCCACCAGCTTCTGGATGGCATCCACGAGCGCCGGCCACGTGCCGCGCGGCAGCGCGTGGCCCATGCCGTCGATGAGCAAGAGCTCGCTGCCCGCGATCGCCTGGTGCGTGTCGAGCCCGCCCTCGACGGGGACGAGCGGGTCCTCGAGCCCGTGGATGACGAGCGCGGGCACGTCGAGCTCCGCGAGCGCCTCGCGCCGGCTGCCCGACGCCATGATCGCGGCGATCTGGCGCGCGATGCCCTGCGGATAGAAGGCGCGGTCCCAGAAGCGCCCGGCGTTGCGGCGCCCGCGCTCCTCGTCGAACGGGAAGCCCGAGCCGTGGAAGAGGCGCTGCGTCGCGAGCGAGTGCTCGACGTAGCCCGCGCGGTCGGCCGGCGCGGGCAGACCCAGACGCGCCATCGCCTCGGGCTTCGCGGGCGGCAGCCCGGGCGCGCCCGTCGTCGACATGATCGAGACGAGCGAGCGCACGCGCTTCGGGTGCGCGATGGCGAGCGACTGCGCGACCATGCCGCCCATCGACGCGCCCACGACGTGCGCGGCGGGCAGCTCCAGGTGGTCGAGCAGGCCCGCGGCGTCGTCGGCCATGTCGCGCAGCGTGTAGGCCACGCCGAGCGGCTGGCCCGCGCTGCGCCGCGCGAGCACTTCGGCCGCAGTCGGCGCGGGCGCGCCGTCCAGGTGCGTGGAGAGCCCGACGTCGCGGTTGTCGAAGCGCACGACGAAGTGGCCGCGCCGCGCGAGGCCGAGCACGAACTCGTCGTCCCACGCGATCATCTGCGCGCCCAGGCCCATGACGAGCAGGAGGGCGGGATCGGCCGGGTTGCCCGCGACGTCGTACTCCAGCTCGATCCCATTGCTGCGCGCGCGGGCCACGCCGGGATGATACGCGAATCGCGCTATTCGGAGAGCGCGAGGTCCAGGCGCGACAGCCAGGCGGCGTCGGCCTGCTGGCGCGCGCGCAGCTCGCGCTCGAGCGCGAGCGCACTGTCGCGGAAGCCGAGCGCGCCGAGCGCTTCGACCGCACGGGCCGCGCGCTCGGCGCTCGCGCCCGGCGTCAGTGCCGCGGCGCGTTCGCGCGCGCCCGCGGCCAGTCGCTCGCGCATGCGCCCCGACAGCGGGAGCTCGAGCGAAGCCCCGCTGCGCGGCGCCGCCCCTGCGACCTCCACGCGCACGCTGCGCGGCGTGGGATCGACCGGGACGCCCAGCAGCGCGAGCAGGTCGACGCGCACGCGGCCGTCCGGGTCGGTCGGCAGCGTCGCGTGCGAGCTCCGGTCGAGCGACACCGCGACGGGCACGCCCGCGAGCGGGCGCGTGGCGCGGTCGGTCTCGCTCCCGAGCTCGCGCGTCTTGCGCGACACCTCGACGCCGCGCACGCGCGTCGGCGACTCGACGTTCATGGCAGGGTTGAGCGCCGCAAACGACCAGTCGAGGCCGCCTTCGATGAAGTCGTTCGGGATGAGGCCGAGGCAGAGCTTGTTCGAGGCCTTCACGCCCACGAAGAACGGCACGGCGACGAGCCCGGCGGGCACCTCCCACAGCTCGTTCTGCGCGCGCCAGGGCGTCTCTTCGTCCAGGTGCACGAGCGTCTCGCGCCGGCGCACGCGCACGGTCTCGTCGATCGAGACCACGAGGTCCAGCGCGGGCGACGCCGCGACCGGCGCGGGCGCGTCGATGCGGGTGTACGCCGCGGTGACTTCGCGCGACTCGTACTCGCGCACTTCGTCGTCGAAGCGCACGTGGTTCGCGCAGCCCAGGGCCGCAGCGCCACACAGAGCGAGTGCGGCCACGCGTCGCAGCATCGGACTCTTCTCGACTTTCGAGACGAGCCGATTGATGGGCTCATGAACACGCAGCGCGCGCGCAGGTCACGCGCAGCCGGGATGAGTCAGGCGAGCATCTTCCGGCCGCTCTGAATCACCTGCTCGGCCTGCGCTGCAGGTGCGGGCGGCGCGGGCACCGCGCGGCCGCGCTGCACGGCGGGGCGCTTCGACACGGCCTCGCGCCACCGCGACAAGTGAGTCAGGCCGTCGAGCGACACGCCGGCCCACTCGTGGATCGACACCCACGGCCACGTCGCGATGTCCGCCAGCGAGTAGTCACCCGCGAGATATTCCGCCTCCCCCAGCCGGCGGTCGAGCACTTCGTAGAGCCGGCGTGTCTCGTTCTGGTAGCGGTCGATCGCGTACTGGATCTTCTCGGGCGCGTAGCGGAAGAAGACGTTCGCCTGGCCCTGCATCGGCCCGACGCCGCTCATCTGGAACATCAGCCACTGCATGACGAGGGAGCGCGCCTTCGTGTCGGCCGGCCAGAGCTTTCCGGCGCGCTCGGCCAGGTAGACGAGGATGGCGCCCGACTCGAACACCGCGAAGTCGCCGTTGGCGCGGTCGACGATCGCCGGGATGCGCCCGTTCGGGTTGATCGCGAGGAACCACGGCTCCTTCTGCTCGAGCTTGTCGAGCCGGATCGGGTGCACGGTGTAGGGCAGCCCGAGCTCCTCGAGCGCGATCGAGGCCTTCCAGCCGTTCGGCGTCGGTGCGGTGTAGAGATCGATCATGGCTCCCCTCTAGACTGCGCGCGTGCCCTTCGTGATCGCGCTGTGCGCCGCCGTGGCGCTCTTGCTGCTCGCAGAGTACCGCGAATCGCGCGCGGGCGTGTGGCTCGCGAAGCCGCTCGCCTCGGCGATCTTCGTGGTCGCGGGGCTCGCGAACGGCGTCGACGACTGGACGTACGCGCGGCTGGTCGTCGCCGCGCTCGCGCTGTCGTGGCTCGGCGACGTGCTGCTCATTCCCGCGGGCCGGCCCGCGGCGTTCCAGGCCGGCATCGCCGCGTTCGCGCTCGCGCACGTGGCCTACGTGCTCGCGTTCCTCTGGCGCGACTTCGACCCGGCGCGAGCCGCGCTATGCGCGGTGCCGGCCGCCATCGCGCTGTGGGCGGCCGCGCGCTGGCTGCGCCCGCACGTGCCGCGCGAGCTCGCGTTCGCGGTGCGGGCGTACATGGGAATCCTCTCCGCGATGCTCGTCGCCGCGGCGGGCGCATCGCGCGCGGACCCGGCGATCTTCGCGGGCGGCCTGCTCTTCTACCTGTCCGACCTGACGGTCGCGCGCGACCGCTTCGTGTCGCCCGGTTTCACAAACGGCGCCGTTGGTCTGCCGCTCTACTACGCGGCGCAGCTCGTTCTCGCGCGCACGCTGCTGCACCCGGGTTAGGATGCGCGCATGAGCGCCGTTCGCGCTGCGCTGATCGGCGCAGGAAACCGCGGCCGCCACGTGTTCGGCGCGTTCGCGCTGCGCTTCCCCCAGAAGCTCCGCATCGTCGCGCTCGCGGAGCCGCGCGAGGACCGGCGCAGCGTCACGGCCGCCGAGCACGGGCTCGCACGCGAGCAGACGTTCACGGATTGGCGCGAGCTCTTCGCCGCCGCGCCGGAGTGCGACGCGGCGATCGTCGCCACGAGCGACACCGACCACGTCGAGCCGGCGCTCGAGGCGCTCGCGCGCGGCTACCACGTGCTCCTGGAGAAGCCGATCGCGCCCGATGCGCCCGACTGCCTGCGCATCGTCGACGCGGCCGAGCGCGCGGGCCGCATCCTGCAGATCGGCCACGTGCTCCGCTACATGGACTTCTACGCGCGCGTACACGAAATCGTGTCGAGCGGCACGCTCGGCGCGCTGCAGCTCGTCGACCTGCGCGAGCACGTGTCGTACTGGCACATGGCGCATTCCTACGTGCGCGGGAAGTTTCGCAACCGCCAGGTCGCGGCGCCCTTCCTGCTCGCCAAGAGCTGCCACGACCTCGACCTGCTCACGTGGTTCGCGGGCAGCCCCGCCGTGCAGGTGGCGTCGTTCGGCGCTCTCTCGGCGTACGTGCCCGAGCACGCGCCCCCCGGTGCGCCCGAGCGGTGCAGCGCGCGCTGCCCCGTGCAGGCCACGTGCCCGTGGGACGCCGAGCGCTTCTATCTGGCGCCCGAAGACTCGGTCGCGCGCTTCTGGCCGTTCTCGGATCTCTCGCCCGATCCGACGCGCGAGGCGCGTCGGCGGGCGCTCGCCGAGAGCCCGTACGGCCGCTGCGTGTTCCGCTGCGACAATGACGTGATGGATCACCAGACGGTGTCGGTCGCGTTCGAGAGCGGGCTGGTCGGCACGCTGGGCGTGCACGGCAGCGCGAGCGAGGAGCGCCGCACCATTCGCGTGTCGGGCCTCTACGGCGAGCTGCGCGGCGTGATGCAGACGGGGCTCATCGAAGTGTGGCGTCACGGCGCGGCGCAGCTCGAGACGATCCGCATCTCGGCGTCGCCCGCCGGCCACGCGCGCGGCGACCGCGCGCTCATCGACCACTTCTGCCGCATCGTCGCCGATGGCGCGCGCGAAGAGGCGCTCACCTCGGGCCGCATCTCGCTCGACAGCCACCTGCTCGGCTTCGCCGCCGAGCGCGCCCGGCTCGAGGGGCGGGTGGTCGACATGGCGGCCTATCGCGCGGAAGTCGAGCGGGCCGCGCGCTAGTCGGGCAGCTCGCCGCCTTCGCGCACGAGGCGCTCGAACTCGGCAGCCGGCAGCGGCCGGCCGAACAGGTAGCCCTGCATGCGCTCGCAGCCGAGCTCGACGAGCAAGTCGCGCTCCTCGCGCGTCTCGACGCCTTCGGCGATCACGTCGAGGCGCAGCTCTTCGGCCACCGCGAGCACCGCGCGCGTGATCGCGGCACGCGCGGGGTCGTTCGCGATGTCGCGCACGAACGCCTGGTCGAGCTTCAGCGCGCTGGCGGGGAACTGGCCCAGCACGGCCAGGCTCGAGTAGCCGGTGCCGAAGTCGTCGATCGCGAGCCCGACGCCCAGCTCGCGCAGGCGGCGCAGCGCGGCCTGCGTCTGCTGCGGGTCTTCGATCAGCGCGTTCTCGGTGAGCTCGACCTCGAGGTGGCGCGGGTCGAGGCCCGTCTCGCGCAGAATCGCCGTGATGCGGTCCGCCAGCTTGGCGTCGCGGAATTGCCGTCGTGACACGTTCACGGCCACGCGGAAGTCGCCGAGCCCCGCGCGTTCCCACGCCTTCTTCTGCTCGCACGCCGTGCGCAGCACCCACTCGCCGATCGGCGCGATGAGACCATTTGCTTCGGCGAGCGAGATGAACTCGCCCGGCGGGATCATGCCGCGCTCCGGGTGCTGCCAGCGGATGAGCGCCTCGCAGCCGATGAGCGCGCGCTTGCCGACGTCGATCTGCGGCTGGTAGTAGAGCGAGAACTGCCCGCGGTCGAGCGCCTCGCGCAGCAGGACTTCGAGCTGCATGCGCTCGAAGGAATCGCCGCGCATCTCGGACGAGTAGAACTGATACTGGCCGCGGCCGATCTCCTTCACGCGGTGGAGCGCCACGTCCGCGCTGCGCAGCAGCGCGTCGGGGTCTTCGCCGTCCTCGGGGTAGATCGCGACGCCGATGCTGGGCGTGACGTAGATCTCGCTCCCCGCCACGTCGTGCGGGCGGGCGATGTTGTCGAGGATCTTGCGCGCGACGATGCCGGCGTCGTCGCGGCCCGACAAGCTGGTGAGCACCACGCCGAACTCGTCGCCGCCGAAGCGCGCCGCGATGTCGCTGCCGCGCACGCACGCGCGCAGGCGCTTCGCGACCGACTGCAACAGCGCGTCGCCCGTCGAGTGGCCGAGGTTCTCGTTCACGCGGTCGAAATGGTCCAGGTTGATCGTCAGCACCGCGAGCGTGTGCCCGTAGCGACGCGCGTAGCCCATGGTGCGGCGCGCGAACTCCCGGAAGTAGGCGCGGTTCGCCAGATCGGTGAGCGCGTCGTGCGTCTCGAGATAGCGCTTGCGCCGCTCGGTGTGCTCCATCGCTTCGGTCGAGCGGCGCAGCGCGTCGACCGTGGTGCGGAACGCCTGCTGGCCCTGCTCTGCCGCCTGCCGCTCGGCCTTCGCGCGCGCGAGCAGCTCGAGCCGCGCCGCTGCGATGCGCGCGTGCACGGGCACGACCAGCGCGTCGTCGGCGCCGAGCTCGAGGCAGCGCGCGAGCTCGTCCTGCTCGAACGCGTGGGCGGCGACCAGGAGCGGCACGCCGTCGAGCGCCGGCTCGGCGCGCAGCTCGGCACACCGCGCCGCGCCCGAGCCCGCATTGCCGGCCAGGCACAGCACGACCACCGCGGGCTCGAGCTCGGCAGCCGCGCGCACCGTCGCTTCCGACCACGGCCGCACGCAGCCCTCGAGCTCGCCGCCGACGAGCGCGTCGGCGAGCGCGCGCGCACTTCCGCTGCCGTCGTCGATGATCAGAACCCGGGGCATTTCTGTGCCGAGCACCCGCAAGCGCCTTTGCGCACGCCTTCGGAAGAAATTCGGCAAGGAACGCAGAACGGTGTAGGGCGTGGCGGACCTGTCGCCTAGTAGCGCAACACCGCTTCGACACGCGTGCCGTCGAGCGCCTTCCGGCCCTCGAGGAAGCCGAGCTCGATCAGGAACCCCGCGCCGACGACTTCGCCGCCGAGCGCGCGCACCAGCCGCGCCGTCGCGGCCGCGGTGCCGCCGGTGGCGATCACGTCGTCGAGAATGAGCACGCGCTGGCCCTCGCGCACGGTGTCGCTGTGCATCTCGATCTCGGCGCTGCCGTACTCGAGCTGGTAGCTCTCGCGCCGCGTCTCCCACGGCAGCTTGCCCTGCTTGCGCGCGATGCCGAAGCCCGCGCCGAGCGCGAGCGCCACCGGCGCGCCGAAGATGAAGCCGCGCGACTCGATGCCCACCACGAGGTCGACCTTCGCCTTCGCGAACGGCGCGGCCAACATCTCGCACGCCAGCCGCAGCGATTCGCGGTCCTGCAACAGCGGCGTGATGTCCTTGAACAGGATCCCCGGCCGCGGGAAGTCGGGCACGTCGCGAATGCGCGCGGCGAGCTTCTGCGTGGTGGCGTCGGCGCTCATCGCACTACTGCAGATAGGCCAGCGGATCGCGCGGCGTGTTGTCGGTGCGGATCTCGAAGTGCAGGTGCGGCGTCGTGGCGTTGCCCGTCGCACCGACCTCGGCGATCGCCTCGCCCTTCTCGACGAAGTCGCCCACGTGCACGAGCAGCTTCGAGTTGTGCGCGTACACGGAATAGAGTCGGCCCGCGTGCTTGATGACGATCATCTTGCCATAGCCCTCGAGCGACGCATCCGCGTGGATCACGCGCCCCGCCTCGGCCGCGAGCACGCGCGTGCCGCGCGGCGCGCGGATGTCGATGCCTTCGTGCAAGTGCCCGTGGCGCATGCCGAAGCGGCTGATGATCTCGCCGTCCACGGGCCAGCCGAAGTGCGGATCGCCGCCGATCGTGCCGCGCGGGTCGCGCGACGCGTAGGTGCGGGCGTCGTCGCGGCGCGCCGGCACGTCGGCGCCGGCAGCGGGCACGCGGAGCCGCGCGCCGGTCGCGACCGAGCGCACGTCGCTGATGCCGTTCGCGGCCATGATCGCGTCGACCGTCGTCCCGTAGCGCTTCGAGATGCGCCAGAGCGTCTCGCCGGGCGCCACCGTGTGCAGCAGCACCGTGCGCCGCGCGCCCGGATCCGGCTGGGTGACGGGCGGGAGCGGCGCGCCTTCGGGCGGCAGCTCGCGCGAGCGCGGCCCCGGGCCCTCGGCCGAGCCGCACGCGGCGGCAGCCAGCACCACCAGGCCCGCCAGCGCGAGCCGGATCCGGATCAATCGAGCGCCTTCCGGCGCCTGTGTCGCCAGACGTACACCCCGATCAGGACAGCCACCCCTCCGAACAGCCAGAGGGTCGCCTTGTGGAGCAGCGGGCGCCAGAGGGCCTCGTTCTGCCCGGCCAGGTAGCCCAGGGCGACCAGGATGGAGCTCCACAGCCCCGCCCCCAGGGTCGTGTAGAGCGCAAAGCGCGGGAAGTTCATCTGCGCCACGCCGGCGGGTATCGAGATCAGGTGCCGGATGCCCGGGATGAGCCGCCCGATGAAGGTCGTGATCTCGCCATGGCGGGCGAAGTAGCGGTCCGCCGCGTCCAGGCGCTCCCGGGTCACGCCCACGTAGCCCCCGATGCGCTCCATGACCGGCCGGCCCAGCCACATCGAGACCGTGTAGTTGAGCGTGGCGCCGATCAGGCTGCCGATCGCGCCGGAGAGGGCCGCCAGCACCGGGTCCATCCTGCTCTGCGAGGCCAGGTAGCCGGCCGGGATCAGCGCCGCCTCGCTGGGAAACGGCAGGATGGTCGACTCGATGGCCATCATGATCACGATCCCCGCGTAGCCCCACTCGTGGACCGTGTTGATGATCCAGTCGAAGATCCCCTCGAGCACAGTCCCCTCCGTTCCCAGCGGCCCCGCCGCGCACCGACGCTATACTGCGCGGCCGGTTCGGGGCGTAGCGCAGCTTGGTAGCGCGTCTGAATGGGGTTCAGAAGGTCCCCGGTTCAAATCCGGGCGCCCCGACCAGGAAATCACTTGCTTGGCGCGGGCCCCGACACTGCATCGTGTCAGCTGCCGTGCCGACGGTGTGCCAGGTTCCGAGAGGCCGCCACTTTCGCTTCGATCTGCTGTGCTTAGCAGTGGATCACCCGAAACTCGCGACCCAGTGCTGGCGCTGACTCGCGAGGATTCGCTTCCCAAGGTGCGCCGTTCATGGATACGATTGCGCAGGCGGGGGCTGAGACGAAGGAAGCGGATGCGGCTCGTCGTGGCGTGTCTCTATGCGATCGTGCTTCTCGCCGGGTCGAGCGTCGGGCGCGCAGCGTCGCTTGTGCTGCTCTCCGACGGGCGTTCGGCCAGCCTCGATGGGAATCCCCCGGTGATTCCCGGCCCGGGCGCATCCCTCTTCCACCCCTTCTTCGCCGACTCGGTCCGGGTCGTGGAACAGAACTCGACCCTCTCGTCGGACTTCTTCTCCGGGAATGGCTACGTCAGCGGCGAGCCCGGCTGCTGTGAGTCGAGCTCGAACATCTTCGACGTGTCCTTCACCGTCGATTCTCCAACGGCCTTCTCGCTCTCCGGGTACCTTGGCTCCAGCAATCCTTCGCCCGCCCCGACGGCGTATCTCTCGGACTCCACCGGAGCGATGACGTCCTTCCCGTCAGGCTCTCCGGCTGTCGCCGCGTTCTCGTTCACGGGGATCTTCGACCCGGCGGTGCAGTACCGCCTCGTGTTCTCGATCGAGGACTTCTACGGCCAGATCCCGCAGACCTTCGACTTCAGTCTCACGCTGGTTCCGGAGCCGTCCGCGCCCGTCCTCGCAGGGCTCGCATGTCTCGCACTGGCCGGACTCAGGCGATCGTCTTCCACTAGATCGCTGTCTGTTTGATCTCGTAACTCTGGGGCGGAATCCAAGTCGGGTCGAAGCCACCGCGCATCGGACTCGTCCGACGCGGGATTGAAGAGCATGACCCCTGCGCCCGTTACTGAGTCGTGGACGGCGGTGCTGGAGTCTCCGATGGCGGGGTCACCGTCGGCGCCCTGCGCGCCTCGATCCCCGAGCGGATGTCGTCGTTGAACGCAGCCTGCAGGTAGTCGAGCTCGGGGAGACACTGGAACCAGTTGCCGCAGCTCGCGGAGAAGACGAGCTGGCTGCCGCCCTCGGCCGGGGTCACGCGCTCGACGCGGCACGCCACGGAGGTGCTCGGCGCGCCGATCGGGCCTTCCGTCTCGATCAGCGTGTCCGTGTGCGTGCGGATGTCGAACGCGCAGCGCTGCGCGACCCACTGGGCCGCGTCGGCCCAGGCTGCCTCGCACTCCGCGCTCGACGCGCAGGTCGCGCGATTCTCGGCGCGCGAGGCGACGTCGAAGCGGGCGACCAGCGCCAGCGGGAGGCAGCCGGTGAGCACGAGGCACAGGCCGAGCACGCGAGCTCGCATGACGAGAGTTTCGATCAGATCGCGGCGCGAAGGGGCTGAGCCGCGCGTGAAACGGCCCTCAGAGCGCCGCTGTTCCAGTGAGATGAGTCGCCTGTGAAAGCTGCCTCACGATGAGGGCGGACGTAAACCACGGCGCTGGAGCATCGCTAGAGTCGCGCCGCCCGACGCTGCACGGGCTGGGGAAGCGAGCTGAGAGCAAGACACGTGCGCCCGAGAAAACCGCTGCGCGTCTGGGTCGATTTCGATGGAACGGTCGCCTGCGAGGACGTGACCGACGCGGTGCTGCGGCGCTTCGCGGCACCCGACTGGGAGGCGATCGAGGCGGCCTGGCTCGCCGGCGAGATCGACGCCGCAACGTGCATGCGCCGGCAGATCGCGCTCATCGAGGCGCCCGCGGCGGAGCTCGACGCCTTCCTGGACGGGGTCGAGGTCGACCCCGGCTTCGCGAAGTTCGCGAATTGGTGTCGCGACGCGGCCATTCCGCTGGCGGTCGCGAGCGACGGCGTGGAGTACTTCGCGCGGCGCATCCTCTCGCGCCACGGCTTCGCCGAGCTGGCGGTGTTCGCGAACCGGCTCGTGCTCGACGCGGGCCGCTACGCGCTCGCGCATCCGTGGCGCGACACGGAGTGCCGCTCCGGCGCGGGCGTCTGCAAGTGCGCGGTCGCAGCCGGCCGCGGCTGGACCAACCGACACCCGCTCGTGTACGTGGGCGACGGGCGCTCGGACCGCTGCGTCGCCGAGCGCGCCGAGCTCTTGTTCGCCAAAGGCGAGCTCGCGGCGCACTGCGACGCGCGCGGGATCGCCTACCGGAAGTGGCTCACGTTCGAGGACGTTCTCGAGGCGCTCGCGTGAGCGACTCATCCGGCGAAGACGAGCTGCGCCAGCTCGAGGCCCGCTACTGCTCGCACGGCGACACGGTCCACTACCTGCCCGAGCCGAAGTTCTTCGAGCGCTGCGAGGGCAGCTTCCTGTACGACGCCGAGGGCCGCGAGTTCCTCGACCTGCAGATGTGGTACTCGGCCGTGAACTTCGGCTACCGCAACGAGCGCCTGAACGCCGCGGCGCACCGCCAGCTGGATCGCCTGCCCCAGGTCGCGTCGCAGTACCTGCACCGCGAGAAGGTCGAGCTCGCGGCGCGCATCGCGCGCTACACCGAAGAGCGTTTCGGCGCGGCGGGCCGCGTGCACTTCAACGTGGGCGGCAGCCAGGCGGTCGAGGACGCGCTCAAGATCGTGCGCAACGCGCGCGGCGGAAAGAGCCTGATGTTCGCGTTCGAGGGCGGCTACCACGGCCGCACGCTCGGCGCGTCGGCCATCACCTCGAGCTACCGCTACCGGCGCCGCTACGGTCATTTCGGCGACCGCGCGCAGTTCGTGCCCTTCCCGTATTGCTTCCGCTGCCCGTACGGCAAGCAGCGCGAGGACTGCGGGCTCTACTGCGTGTCGCAGTTCGAGCGGCTGTTCGACAGCGAGTACTACGGCGTGTGGGACCCGAAGGCCGGCGAGGCCGAGTACGCCGCGTTCTTCGTCGAGGTCATCCAGGGCACGGGCGGCTACGTGATTCCGCCGCCCGGCTACTTCGAAAGACTTCAAGCGATTCTCGAAGCCCGCAAGGTCCTGATCGTCGACGACGAGATCCAGATGGGCTTCTACCGCGCGGGCAAGCTGTGGGCCGCGGAGAACTTCGGCCTGCGGCCCGACGTGGTCGTGTTCGGGAAGGCGCTCACGAACGGCCTGAACCCGCTCTCGGGTCTGTGGGCGCGCGAGGAGCTGATCCACCCGGGCGTGTTCCCGCCGGGCTCGACTCACTCGACGTTCAACGCGAACCCGATGGGCACGGCGATCGGGCTCGAGGCGATGAAGCTCTTGAGCGAGGTCGACTACGCGAAGCTGTCGACCGAGAAAGGCGCGTACTTCCTGGCGGGCCTGCGCGAGCTGCAGACGCGCTTCCCCGAGATCGGCGACGTGGACGGGCTCGGGCTCGCGCTGCGCGTCGAGGTGTGCGAGGCCGACGGCCGCACGCCGAACAAGAAGCTCGTCGACCGCATGGCCGAGGCAGGCCTGAAGGGCGATCTCGAGGTCGGCGGCCGGCGCTTCGGGCTCGTGCTCGACGTGGGCGGCTACTACAAGAACGTGCTGACGCTCGCGCCGGCGCTTACCATCTCGCGCGAGGAGATCGACCTGGCGCTCTCACTGCTCGAGACGCTCTTCGCGCGCTGTCGCGACACGTGAAGGCGTTCGACTCCGCGTTCACGTTGGGGCTGTTGGCGCTCGCGCTTTCGACGCTCGTCGGGCGCGAGCTGTTCTTCAAGCTCGCCGCGGACCAGAGCGCGCGCCGCGGCAGCTCGGCCGCGGGCTCGGTCGCGCGGCCCGCGTTCTGGCTGGGCATCGTCACCGGCGCGGCGGCGCTCGTCACCTGGGTGCTCGTGCTGCAGCGCGCGCCGCTCGCGATCGCGTATCCGCTCTTCGCTTCCACGTACGCGGGCGTGCCCGTCGCCAGCGCGCTGGTGTTCGGTGAACGGCTCTCGCGCAGCCAGGTCTGGGGCACGGGCTTCGTCGCCCTGGGCGTGGTGTGCGTGATGATCGCGGGGATGTGAGTGGCCGAGCTCGGCTTCTCTCTGCAAGGCAACTCCGGCAAGGGCGTGGTGCTCGTGCACGGGCTCTCCGGCGCGCCGGCCGAGATGAAGTATCTCGCGCGCCAGCTGCACCGGCGCGGCTTCAGCGTGCGCGTGCCGCTCCTCGCGGGCCACGGCGAGGACCAGCGGGCGCTCCTGCGCACCGGCTGGCGCGACTGGCTCGCGACGGTCGACGCCGAGTACGAGTCGCTTGAGGCCGAGGTCGACGAGGTCTACACCGCCGGCATCTGCGTGGGCGGCGCGCTCGGCATCGCACTCGCGGCCGAACGCCCCGAGCTGCGCGCCGTGGCCGTGTACTCCATGACGTTCCGCTACGACGGCTGGAACATGAAGCACTGGTACAGCGCGATGGCGCCCTGGCTCGAGCCGTTCGCGGACCTGCCGCTCGTGCGGCGCATCAGCTTTCTCGAGCCGTCGCCGTTCGGGCTGAAGGACGAGAAGCTGCGCAAGGCGGTGGCGAGCTCGTCGCAGCGGCTCATCGAGGGCGCGCTCGACCGCCTCCCGCTCGGCTCGATGTGCCAGATGTACCGGCTGGCGGAGCACTGCGAGCAGGTCGGCGCGCGCGTGTCGCAGCCCGTGCTGCTCATGCACGCCCGCGAGGACGACATGGCCGACCCGCGCAACGCCGTGCGCCTGCGCGCCGCGCTCGCGGGCCCCGTCGATTTGCGGCTCGTCGAGGACAGCTACCACATGCTGCACGTCGACAAGCAGCGCGACTACGTCGCGAACTCCACCGCGGCGTTCTTCGGCGCGAGCGAGGCGACCGCGCTGCGCCGGCGCTCGAGGTAGCCGGCTTGACCGTCGCGGCTTCGCACGCGAGGCGCCGGCGCGCGTTCTGGCTGCTGTGGGTCGCGATGCCGCTCGCGGCGCTCGGCTCGCAGATCGCGTCGAAGCTCGTCGCCGACTCCCTACAGGGCGCGCGCGTCGGCTGGCCGCTCGTGGGGGAGCTCGCGCGCATGCCGGCGGCGTGGGCGGTGGTGGTGTGCGAGCTGTCGAGCCTGTGCGCCTGGATGGTCATCCTGACCGAGATCTCGCTCGGCGCCGCGTTCGCGATCACGGCGCTGAGCTACGTGCTCGTCGTCGCGGCAGGCGCCGTCGTGTTCCACGAATCGATCGGCGCGCTCCAGCTCGCGGGCAGCGCCGCGATCCTCGCCGGCGTCTGGCTCATCGGCCGCGCGGAGTGAGTCAGAAGAGCAGCTTCACCGCGAGCACGGCGCTGATCGTGAGTCCGATCCCGACGACGAGCCGGCGCACCACGAGCTGACCCAGCCGCTTCGCCATCCCCGCGCCGAAGAAGCCGCCGAGCACGCCGCCGAGCATCATCAGCGCCGCGATCGGCCAGTCGACGCGTCCGGCAAGCGCGAACGTGATCGCCGCGAGCCCGTTGATGCAGACCGCGGCCAGGTTCTTGAGCCCGTTCATGCGGTGGATGTCGGAGAGCCCGAGCAGCGCGAGCGACGCGAGCATGAGGATGCCGATGCCCGCGCCGAAGAAGCCGCCGTACAACGCGACGACGAGCTGGAACGCGGCGACCGCCGCGAGATGGCGCGCGCCGCGGCGGTCCCCGTCCTGCGGCTCCGAGAAGCGCCGCGACCAGGCGCGGATCGGCTCCTGCGCCATGAACAGCAGGGTCGCGCCCAGCACGAGCAGCGGCGCGAGCTTCCCGAACGCCGCGTCGCCCACGTGGTTCGCGCCGAGCGCGCCGACCACGCCGCCGACCACGCTCGGCACGGCCATCGCGGCGAGCAGCCGGCCCTCGCCGCGGATCTCGCCGCGGTAGCCCCAGAACGCGCTCATGGAGCCGGGCACGAGCGCCATCGTGCTCGTCGCGTTCGCAGTCACGGGTGCGATGCCCGCCGCGAGGAGTGACGGAAACGTGAGCAGCGTGCCGCCGCCCGCGATCGAGTTCACCACGCCCGCGCAGAACGCGGCGGCGAACAACACGGCTCCCATCCACACGCTGACTTCACCCATCGCGAGCCGCGTTTTGCCACAGCCACGCCCGCGCTGCAAAGCGGTAAGCTGCGCGGCGGAGTCCCAACCCCCCTACCCAGTCGAGGAGATCCCATGATCGGTTACGCCACCGTCGGCACCAACGACATTGCGCGCGCGGCGAAGTTCTACGACGCGCTGCTCGGCGAGTTCGGCGCGAAGCGCGCCATGGAGAGCGACCGCCTGATCCTCTGGGGCACCGGCCCCGGCCAGCCGATGTTCTCGGTGATCAAGCCCTACGACGGCAAGGCCGCAACGGTGGGCAACGGCGTCATGATCGCGCTCGCGGCGACGAGCAAGGCGCAGGTCGACGCGATCTACAAGAAGGCCATGTCGCTCGGCGGCAAGGACGAGGGCAAGCCCGGCCCGCGCGGCGACGGCTTCTACGCCGGCTACTTCCGCGACCTGGACGGCAACAAGCTGAACGCGTTCTTCATGGGCTGAGCTCGAAGTCGCGCGGCAGCGGCGCGCGGATCTCGACCTCGGGTCCGCGCACCGCGAGCCGCGCGCGCAGGCTCGCCGCATGGAGCTGCACGCGCGGCGCGCTGCTCTGCGCGCCCTCGCGCCACGGCGGCCCGTAGAGGTCGTCGCCCGCGATCGGCGTGCCGCCCGAGGCCAGGTGCACGCGCAGCTGGTGCGTGCGGCCGGTCTTCGGCCGGCACTCGACCAGCGCGCGCTCCCCCGTTCTGGTGCTGACACAGAAATGTGTCAGGCTCGGCCGCGTGTCGTTGCTCTCGCGCGCGCGCAGTTCGAAGCGGAAGCGCGGCGGCGTCTTCGCCGGGCCGAGCGGGCCCGAGACGGTCCACTCGTCCTGCTCCGGCTGCGGCGAGACGACGGCCAGGTAGACGCGCTCGACGCGGCGGTCCTGCAGCGCCCGGCCGAGGAAGCCGGCGCGCTCGGCGTCGCGTGCGAAGAGCACCACCCCGCTCGTCTGCCGGTCCAGGCGGTGCGCGGCGCGCAGCGCCGGACAGGCCAGCCGCTCGCGCAGTGCGGCCTCGAGCGAGAAGCGCCGGCTCGCGCGCGTGCCCTGCACGGGCAGCCACGCCGGCTTGTCCGCCGCGACGACCCCGGCGGCGTCGTGCAGGATCGGCGCATCGCCCAGCGGAACGGCCTCGGGCTCCCACTCGAGCGCGTACACCGCGACGTGTCGGCCCTCTTCCACCTCGCGCGGCGGCGCGTCGGGATCGACCGGACGTGCGTCGAGCCAGATGCCGCCGTGGTGGAGCAGCCGCGCGAGTCCCGCCGCGTCGAGCCGTGCCCGCTCGCCGACTTCCGCCACGAATGCGTCCCACTTCACGCGCGCGGGCGCCAGCCACCGCGTAGCGCGCACGGGTGGATCGAAGCGGCGTGCGTCGGGCGAGCCCGGGGGGCGTTGCGACACCGCGCGAGGCTATCAGATAAGATCGCCGCCGATGGGCGCACTCGACGGCAAGGTCGCGATCGTCACGGGCGGTGCGAGCGGCATCGGCGCGCGCACCGTGGAGCTCTTCGCCGAGGAAGGCGCGCGCGTCGTCATCGGGGACATGCAGGAGGAGCGCGGCCACGACGTCGCCGCGGCGCTGGGCAAGCGCGCGGTGTTCCAGCGCTGCGAGGTCAGCCGCGAGGACGACGTGCGCGCGCTCGTCGGCCGCGCCGAGAAGGAGTGGGGCCGCCTCGACGTCATCTTCAACAACGCCGGCTTCGGCGGTGCGCTGGGCCCGGTCGCGGAGACGCCCGTCGACGAGTGGGATCTGACGTTCGCGGTGCTCGTGCGCGGCGTGTTCCTGGGCATGAAGCACGCGGCGCCGCTGCTGGCGCGCCAGGGCGGCAGCATCATCAACACGGCGAGCGTCGCGGGGCTCGTCGCCGGCTGGTCGCCGCACGCGTACGCCGCCGCGAAGGCCGCAGTCATCCAGCTGTCGAAGTCGGTGGCGCTCGAGCTCGCGCCGCGGAAGGTGCGCGTGAATGCGATCTGCCCGGGCTTCATCGCCACGCCGCTTGCGCTGAACACCGTGGGCCGCACGGCCACCGCCGAGGAGGCCGCGGCCTCGCGCGAGGTCATGGCGAGCGCGCAGGCGATTCCGCGGCCCGGCCAGCCCGACGACATCGCGCGCATGGCGCTGTTTCTCGCCAGTGACTCGTCCACTTTCGTGACCGGTCAAGCGCTCGCCGTCGACGGGGGCTTCGCCGCCGGCCGCCGCTGGGAAGACCAGCCGGACATGTTTCGGCGCTATCGCCCGTTCCGAGTCTACCGCCCGAAGTGACTCAGAATCTCGACTGACGACGACGTGCCGATTCGACAAGTCGTGGACGCCGCACGGACGGACGCGCCATGGCGGCGGCGCAGTGACTCGCTAGACCCGCGCGCCGTTCGCGAGCACGCGGTACTGGCGCTCGGGGGCGTCGCACGGCGTGCGCGTGATCTCGCCGTTCGCGCCGCGGCGCAGCGCCACTGCGCCGTCGGGCGCGAACTGCACGATGTACGCCTTGCGCTCGTCGCGCGTCAGGTTCGGACCCGTGGCGTGCGGCGTGAGCGACGAGAACACCACGATGCCGCCCGCGCGCGCGGGCGCCGCGACGGGCGGGCTCGGCGGCTCGTCGAAGCACACGAAGCCGAGCTCGGTCGCTTCGTGCGCGAGCGTGCCGCCGCGGTGCAGCCCGGGGACGACGCGCGGGCAGCCGTTGTCTTCCGTGGCGTCGGTCAGCGCGACCCAGCACGTCAGGTAGGCCTCGGGCTCGACGAACGTGTAGCCGTTGTCCTGGTGCCACGGGAACGGCGCGCGCGTGCCGGGCTTCTTGTACACGGCCTGGTCCCAGTAGAGCCGCACGTCGGGCCCGACGAGGTCGTGCACCAGGTCGCAGAACACCTCGTGCCGGCAGAAGTCGCGCAGGAACGGCGAGCGCGCCACGAGGTGCGTGGTGAAGGTGATCTCGTCCGCACGCGCGATCGCGAAGCGCCCGCCGGGCTGCGTGCGCAGGAACGCCTCGGACTTCGCCTCGAACGGCGCGATCTCCTCGACCACGCGCGCGACCGTGGCGGCGTCGAACGCGTCCTCCAACACGAAGCAGCCGTTCGCGTCCCAGGCGCTCGCCTGCGCCGCGCTGATGCGCCGGTACGGACCGCGCGGCGCCTGCCAGCGGAAGCCGCGCGACCAGAGATGCGGCGTGGGCTTCACGGCGGCGGCCAGCCCGGCCAGCCGCGCAGGCGCGGCTCGGGCAGCGGCGGCGCGGGGGGCAGGTCGCCCGGGGCGCGCGGGTAGGCGATCGGCGTGACGTCGCTCGCCACGGGTGCGCCCGGCGCGATGCCCGCGCGATCGACGGACGGATGGCCGAACCGGGCCTGCCGCTTCCGCGTCGAGCCGTCCGCGAAGTAGATGATGGTGTGCACGCGCCGCGTGCGCGCGCTCGCGTTCGCGCCGGCGACGTGGATCGTGAGCCCGTGGTGGTAGACGACGTCGCCGGGCGCGACGGGCACCCACTCGGGCGGCACGCCGCGCGCCTCTTCGCCCCGTTCGAGGTCGAAGCCGGTCGCCGTGAAGATGTTCGCGAACTTCTTGACGTTCCAATGGTGCGAGCCGGGCACGTAGCCCATGCAGCCGTTCGTGCGGTCCGCGCCCTCGAACGCGAGCCACGCCGTGATCGTGTTCGCCTCGGCGAGCGGCCAGTACGGCTGGTCGTGGTGCGCGTCGGTGCCGCGCCCGCCCGGCTCCTTGTAGAGCGCCTGGTCGTGCCACACGCGCAGGCGCGGCCGGTCGAGCAGCTCGGCCGCCACCTGCGCGAGCCGCGGGTGGAACGTCAGCGCCCGCACGTCCGGGAAGTCCTCCCACAGGTTGATCACCTGGTGGAACGACTGCTCGTAGAGCGAGCGCTCGGCGAGCGGGCGCGTCTCGTGCGCGGTGCGCTCCGCCACGCCGCGGTCGACGGCTGCGCCGTAGTGCGCGAGCTCGTCCGGCGCGAGCAGCCCGCGCAGGCACACGAAGCCGCGCTCCGCGAACTCCTTGCGCTGCGCTTCGGTCGCGATCGGCATGGCTCAGTATAATCGCAGCGTGGCGAGCAAGAAGAAGTCGGCGAAGCGAGCGAAGCAGACCCCGAAACGGCCCGGCAAGGCGCGCGCGCGCGCGAAGTCGGCGAGCGCAGCGGAGCCGGCCGATCCGATCGCCGCGGCGCTCGCGCGCCGGCGGCTCGCGCTCACCGCGCGCTAGACGCTCGCCGCCAGCTCGCGCAGCCGCAGCAGGTCGGCGCGCAGCTTCGCGAGGCCCGCCCGCGGCGGCGGCGCCTCGGCCCGGCGCGCCTCGCGCGCCAGCTCGAGCATCCGCTTGCGCGCACCCTCGATCGTGAAGCGCTCCGCGTAGAGCAGGTGCTTGATCGTGAGGATCGTCTCGAGGTCGCGGCGACGGTACATGCGCTGCTTCGAGCGCGACTTCGGCGGTGCCATCGCCTTGAACTCGGTCTCCCAGAAGCGCAGCACGTACGGCTCGACACCGATGAGCTTCGCGACCTCGCCGATCCGGAAGTAGGTCCGGTCGGGGATCTTCGCCATCTGGGCCTGGACCGCCTCGATCATGGACTCACCCCCCGCGACAGACTAGCGCGCTATTCGTCGTCGTCCTCGTCGTCGTCGTCCGAGCCCTCGATCTCCTGGCCTTCGTTCAAGGCGTTCTTCAGCACCAAGCTCGGCTTGAACGTGAGCACGCGGCGGGCTTCGAGCTGGATCTCCTCGCCCGTCTGTGGATTGCGGCCTTTGCGCGCGTTCTTCTCGCGCACGATGAAGTTCCCGAAGCCCGAGAACTTGACCTTCTCGCCGTTCACGAGCGCGTCCTTGATCACGTCGAAGACCGTCTCCACGAGCTCGGCCGACTCCTTCTTCGAGAAGCCGACGCGCTCGTAGATGGTCTCGACGATGTCCGCCTTCGTCATTCTCCCCCTCCTCGCTCCCGAGCCCGCCTAGCGGAGCTCGGCGCCGAAGCGCTGACCGAGCATCGCCACGATGCGCTCGGTCGTCTTCCCCACCTCTTGATCCTGGAGCGTACGGTCCCCGCGCTGAAACACCAGTCGGAAGGCGACGCTGACCTTGCCGGCCGGCACGCCCTTCCCCTCGTATCGGTCGAAGATCTCCGCGCCCGCCAGGATCTGGCCGGCGGTCCTCCGGATCGCGTCGAGCACGGCGCCGGCGGGCTGGGCGCGGTCGAGCAGCACGGCCAGGTCGCGCCGCACGGCCGGATACGCCGACGGCTCGCGGAACGCCGGCGACACCGGCGCCAGGCTCAGGCAGGCGTCGAGGTCGATCTCGAACACGGCGCAGGCGCAGTCGAGAGCGAATGCCTTCGCCACGTCGGGGTGGAGCTCGCCGACCCGACACAGCACGGTGTCAGCGCGACGCAGCTCGCCGCACGCGCCCGGGTGGAGCCACGGCGCGGTGCCGCCCGCGTGGAACTCCACGGGCTGGCGCAGCTCGGCCAGCACGGCCTCGGCCAGGCCCTTGGCCTGGAAGAACGCGGGCGCCTCGTGCGCCTCCCACAGACTCGTGCGCCCGCCGGGGATCACGAGCGCAACGGCGCGGAGCGGCTCCTCGGGGAGCTCGCCCGCGCGGTCGTGGAACACGCGGCCCGCTTCGAACACGAGCACGCGGTCGACCTGCCGCGCCAGGTTGCGCTGCGCGGCGTGCAGCAGGTTGGGCAGCAGCGTGGTCGACAGCTCGCTGCCCTGCCCCGGCATCGGGTTCTCGATGCGCACCGCGTCGCGGAGCCGGTCGCCGGCGGGCACGCGCAGGGCGTCCAGGTCGGCGGGCACGTTCGCGGGGAAGAGCCGCAGCTCGCAGAGCCCGGCGCGCGCGAGCGCCTCGCGCGCGCGGTCCAGCAGCGCGTAGCCCGCCGGGCGGTCGATCGGGGCGACTTCGGTCACCGGCAGGGTCGCCTCGATCCTGTCGTAGCCGTGGATGCGCGCGACCTCCTCGACGAGGTCTGCCGGGATGTCGAGGTCGTTGCGCCAGCTGGGCACGGCGCAGCGCAGGTGCTCGCCCGCTGCCTTCGCGGCGACGCCGACGCGCGCGAGCAGCTCGACGACCTCGTCGCGCGAGAGCTCCGTGCCGAGCAGGCGGTTCGGGTGCGCAGCGTGGAGCTCGATCTCGTCGGTGTGCGCGAGCGGCGCGCCGTGCGCTTCGACGCGGCCGTGCGAGACGGCACCGCCGCCGAGCTCGGCGATCAGCAGCGCGCAGCGGTCGGCCGCGCGCGCGACGCCGTCGCGGTCGACGCCGCGCTCGAAGCGGTAGGACGCCTCGGTGCGCAGCGCGAGCCGGCGCGAGGTGCGGCGCACACCCTTCGGCTCGAACTGCGCGCTCTCGATCAAGACGTCGGTCGTGCTCTCGCGCACCTCGGTCTCGGCGCCGCCGATCACGCCGGCCAGCGCGATCGCGCGCTCCGCGTCGGCGATGACGAGGTCGGCCGCCGCGAGCGCCCGCGTCTCGCCGTCGAGCGCCGCGAGCTTCTCGCCCGCGGTCGCGCGGCGCACGCGCACCGTACCGCCGCGGAGCGTCGCCAGGTCGAAGGCGTGCAGCGGCTGGCCGAACTCGAGCAGCACCAGGTTCGTGGCGTCGACCACGTTGTTGATCGAGCGCATGCCCGCGGACTCGAGCCGCGCGCGCAGCCAGTCCGGCGACGGGCCGACGCGCACGCCGCGCACCACACGCGCCACGTAGCGCGCGCAGCCGTCCGCCGCTTCGATCGCCACGCGCACGTCGTCGGCGGCGGGCCGAGGCGACTCGTTCGGCTCGCACGGCGGCAGGTGGACTGCGCCCCCGAAGAGCGCGCGCACCTCGCGCGCCATGCCGAGCATGGACACCCAGTCGCCGCGGTTCGGCGTGATCTCGACGTCGAGGATCGTCTCGCCGACCGGCAGCACCTGCGGCAGCGGCGCGCCCACGGGCGCGGCCGCATCGAGCACGAGAATGCCTTCGTGCTCGTCCGACAGCCCGAGCTCGCGCGACGAGCAGATCATGCCCTCCGAGCTCTCGCCGCGGATCTTCGACTTCTTGAGCTTCGTGCCGTCGGGCAGCGTCGTGCCCGGCAGCGCGACGGCGACCTTCTGGCCCGCCGCCACGTTCGGCGCGCCGCACACGACCGACAGCGCCTCCGGCCCGCCGACGTCGACCTCGCAGAGCGACAGCCGGTCCGCGTTCGGGTGCTGCCTTCGTGCCAACACGTGGCCCACGACGATCGCGGACAGGTCCGGGCCCGAGCGCACGACCTCCTCGATCTCGAGCCCGGCCAGAGTGAGCCGCTCGCACAGTGCCG
>Ga0335076_10001421_pt1 | contig 23180 bp, 23 predicted proteins | sample Lox_Sample_25_FD_206717 | JGI IMG/M metagenome (GOLD analysis project Ga0335076, IMG submission 206717) | Soil microbial communities from Loxahatchee National Wildlife Refuge, Florida, United States - Lox_Sample_2.5 | ecosystem: Environmental > Terrestrial > Soil > Wetlands | place: USA... | reverse complement strand
ACTTCGCGAGCCTGTCGCGAAGATCTGCCCAGAACCGCTCGGCGTCCTCCCGATACTCGAACCCCGCCACGGCGTCGTCGGCGAACCTCACGATGACCACGTCACCGCGTGCATGCCGCACCCTCCATTGGTGGGCCCATAGGTCGAAGACGTAGTGCAGGTAGACGTTCGCGAGCAGCGGCGAAGCCGATGCCCCTTGTGGAACGCCCTCCAGGCTCTCCGTCAACACCCCATCCTCGATGACCCCCGCGGCCATCCATTTCTGGATCAGTCGCAGGATCCGGCTGTCCGCGATTCGGTGCTCAAGGAACCTCTCCAGCCATCGATGGTCAAGGCTGGTGAAGAACTCACGGAAATCCGTGTCAAGCACCCAGTTCACCTTCTTGCGCGCGATCCCGGCGGCGAGCGCATCCAACGCACCATGCGGGGAGCGCCCCGGCCGGAATCCGTACGAGAAGCCGAGAAAGTCCGCCTCATAGATCGCGTTCAGCACCTCGACGACCGCCCGCTGAAGGATCTTGTCCTCAAGCGCGGCGATCCCGAGCGGCCGCAGCCGCCCGTTCGCCTTCGGGATGAACACTCTCCGGGACGGTCTCGCCCGGTAGCTCCCGCGATGAACCCGAGCATGAAGATCCCGAAGGTTCGCCTCGAGATCCTGCCCGTACTCCGTCCACGTCACGCCGTCGACCCCCGGCGCGGCCTTCGGGCGGATCGCCCAATACGCCGCCCGGAGCCTATCGACGTCGACGTGGTGCAGGAGCGCTGTGAACCGCGCGTCCCTGTCCTTCCGCGCCACTCGGCGCACACGAGCCAGATCACTTGGCGCGCTTGATCCGGCACTGGGTCCGGAGCGCGTTTCGCTGGCCGCGTTTCCCTCGGCCGATCCGCTTCCCTCCACCGCCTCCGCCGCCCCGCCTTGAGCGTCGTTCGGCAGCTTCGCAGGTACTACCAGATCGTCTGACTTCCCACGATCGTGCATCACGGGATTACGGCCTAAGCCTTCCCCGCACGACCCACCCCACCATCAAGACGGGCGAGTGATCGTGGGATCTCCCGGTTCTCGCGCATGGAAATTCCGCACATGCACAGGTTCTCGGACCCCGCGAGGTCCGCCGACGGCTCGCGAAAACGCCGCCAACGATGTTGCCTTCCGCCAGTTGTGAGAGCGTCGGCACCTCGATCTGACTTGTCATTTCGGGGCTCAATAGCCCAGCCTGCACGTACCCCTACCGACGCTTCGCAGCCGCCCTCACGGACAACCACGCACGGCTCAGGGCCACCGTGGATCGCTACTCCTTCGATGTAGAGCTCTCTCATCTCCTTCTCCATGCCGGTTTATCCCGGCGCCGCCACAACATCCTCAAGCCCCACAACCGCTGGATCGCATCCGCCGCCACGTGAGCCGCGGGATCGCCGGTTCCACCGGACCGCGGTTCCGCGGCACCGCCGCACCAGTCACGGGTTTGCCCGACAGCCTCGCGTAATGCAGCCACGCGATTCACGACCGCGAGGTCGCTGCTTGTGCTGCAATCCAGCGGTCGACGGTTCGAGCGTGTGGCCAGCGGTGGCGGCTTCCGCTCCGCCTGCGTGAGCATCCACGCCGGTGACGGACGACGACGCTGCTGGCTTGGGTCGTTGTAGCTCCATTGCTCGGGCGATTGCGCTGGTCAGGATCGCGAATCAAAGCGTGGCTGGGGTCCGCCAACGGGCGCACTGGGGCCCTCACTGGCGCGACGGCTCGCCTGGAGCGCGACCGTTACGGCGAGTCTTCAAAGGCATCCGTCGAGGGAACGTCCAACTAGGAGGTCGGCTGTGGTAGCGACGACGTATCTGGGCAGCGGCGATTTGAGGAGGCACCGCGGGGACTACCGGCCAGAGTGGCTGGACAGACTCGCCGACGACGTGACGATCGAGGGATCCGTGCTGACCGGGATCGCTGAGGGACCCGAGGCGATCCGGACGATCCTTGGCTTTGCGCGGACGCTCTACGAGTACCAGGAGTTCAACTTCGTCGGCCCCTACGGAGACCACGGCTTCGTCGAGGACTACACGTCGGTGGTGCGGGGTGAACCGATCGGCAGCGTCGTAGTAGTGCGCTTCAACGAGGCCGGCCAAGCGGCCCGGATCGTGGTCAACCACCGGCCGCTCCGCTCGGTGCTGCTCTGGTCGCAACTGATGGGCGAACACTTCGCCGGCAGTCCTTACGCGAAGTACTTCCTCAGCCACGACGCGGCGGAGGCGCTGCGCGAGGCGAGCGGTGTCGTTTCGGGGTCACGACGTACTCCGATGGTGGCGGCTGACCGCGCCTGAGCAGCCCGGCGAGGGCAGGGTGTGGTTGGTGGTGGAGCAGATCGAGCTTTGCCGAAAGGGGACATGATGACCACCGCGGTGATCGGCGCCACCGGGCGCGTCGGTAGTGAGATCGTCCGTGGCGTACTCGCGGGCGGCGAGGCGGTCACTGCGCTCGTTCGCGATCCGCGCAAAGCCCGCCGCGCATTCGGCGACCCCGGCGGTCTGCACATCCGTCGCACGCGCCTGGACGACCCGCACGACCTTACCGAGGCATTTGACGGGATCCGGACGGTGTTCATCGCGATGGGATCAATTGGGGTCGAGGGCGTGCTGCAGCGGATCGCGATCAACGCCGCCTCCGGGATCCCCTCGATCGAGCAGGTCACCCGCCTATCGGTGCTCAACACCTCGCTGGACTCGCTGGGCATCAACCAGCGAGCCCACTACAGCATCGACCAGTTCGCGTCCTCGACCGTAGTGCCGTACTCGACGATTCGTCCCGCGATCTTCTCGGCGTCGCTGCTCGCCGCCGCGCGGGAGGTGCGCGCCTCCCGCACCTGGACCGGCCTGGCCAGTAGCGGCCGCATGGCTTTGATCGACCATCGCGATGTGGCCGAGGTCGGGCTGCGCGTGCTCACCGATCCGGCGTTGTGGGGCGCGCACCACGACCTGACAGGGCCGGCTCCCATGTCGTGGCCGGAGGCGCTCGAGCTGCTCTCGGCGGAACTCGGCGAGCCCGTCACCTTCCGGGCCGCGCCCGAGCGGCAGTTCCTTGAGCGCCTCACCGCCGCCGGGGTGGCGGCGGGGGAGGCTGAGCTGCTCATCACGCGCGAGTGGGCGATCCTCGCCGGCGAGAACGACTACACGACCGGCACCTTCGAGCAGATCACCGGCCGCCCCCCTCGCCCAGTCGCCGAGTTCCTTCGTGACTACCGGGCGGAATTCATCTGATCCCGCGACCGTCGGCTCTTCTATCTGCGGGACCACCAGTGCGCCAACTAGGGGGTTCACGGGTGCGACGCAACCCAAAACGCGAGAGCTTTCTCGCGACAACAGCCCGGGAGGCAACCGTGCGCGCCGGTAGCGCGGCTCGACCCGACAGAAAGAGGGAGATGAAGCATGACCTCGACCGAGAACGTCACCCAGGATGTGCTCAGCAATTACTCACAGGATCACGGGATCGAACTTCGGGAGGGCTACGCCGACGTCAACGACGACGTCAAATTGCACTATGTCGAGGCCGGCGATGGTCCGCTGATCGTTCTGCTTCACGGCTTTCCCGAGTTCTGGTTCGGTTGGCGCCTACAGATCGCGCCGCTCGTGGCGGCCGGTTTTCGGGTGGTCGCGCCCGACACGCGTGGCTACAACCTGTCTTCGAAGCCAGAGGACTTCAAGGCCTACGGTGTCGACCTGCTCGCCGCCGACATCCGCGGTCTTATCGAGGAACGCGGTGCCAAGTCTGCGTTGTTGGTCGGTCACGACTGGGGTGGAACCATCGCCTGGACGGTCGCGATGAATCATCCCGAGGTCGTAGACCGACTCGCCATTCTGAACGCTGCCCATCCGCGGCGCCTCTCGGAAGGACTGCGTCACCCGAGCCAGCTGCGGAAGTCCTGGTACTTCTTCTTCTTCGCGACACCGGGACTGCCCGAGGACGTGGTGCACGCGAGAGACTGGCACTTCTTCCGGCACTTCCTGCATGACGCCAACCCCGCCTACACGCAAGAGGAGATGGACCGCTACATCGAGGCGTGGTCGCAGCCTGGCGCCGCGGCCGGAATGATCAACTACTACCGCGCCTCGGTGCGGCAGAACCAAAAGGAAGCCGCAGCAAAGCTTCGCCCACTTTCAGCGCCGACACTCGTCATCTGGGGAGAACGCGACTCCTACCTCGGCCCCGAGCTGGCCGAGCCGGAGCACGACGACGTGCCCAACCTGGACCGTGTCGAGCGCCTGCCAGACGCGTCGCATTGGGTCCATCACGACGAAGCCGAGCGGGTCAACCAGCTACTCACCGACTTCTTCGCCCCCACCCGCGCAACCCAAAACGGCCAGACGCCGACGACGTAGCGACTCGGCCAAGCGGAGTCCCGGACGTTCGGAAAGGAGCAAGCATGTCTGACGAGACCCCAACCGTCGTGCTCGTGCACGGGGCGTTTGCGGACGGCTCGAGCTGGAACGGAGTGATCCAGCGGCTGCACGCCAAGGGCGTGAAGGTCACCGCGCCCGCCAATCCGCTGCGCGGCATCTCAATTGATTCCGCCTACATCGCGAGCGTGTCGAGCAAACGCCGGGACCCGTGCTCGCCATCGGGCATTCCTACGGCGGCGCCGTGATCACGAACGCTGCGAGCAAGGCGAAAAACGTAGTAGGTCTCGTCTATGTCGCCGCCTTCGCCCCCGAAGAAGGCGAGCTGCTCGGTGACGCCTCAGCCGCGTCGAAAGACAGCATCCTCGGGAGCGCCCTGGTGCCCAGCCAGTACCCGACGGCGAACGGGGAGGCGGCCGTCGAGTTCACCGTGGATCCCGAGAAGATCCACGAGGTGTTCGCTGCGGACCTACCCGACGCCCTGACGCCACTGCTGGCGGCGACGCAGCGCCCTGTCGCCGAGCTCGCGTTCTCCGAGCCGAACGGAGCACCCATGAACGCGCTCGCAGCGGTCGAGGCTCCGGCCCCCGTCGGCTAGGACTCGCACGACACCGCGACGAGACGCATTGATACGAGGAGACGGAACATGATCTGGGAGGCGTTCGACAACCACTACTGGTCCGGCGCTCTACTTCGTTGACACGGCCTGCGTCATCCGCGACCAGCACTTCGGCGATGGACGCTACGAACGATCCCAGCATGCGCGTCAACCACTTTGCCGGTGCGAACCGTGAAGCCGGCGGGATGGTTCATCACGCGTTGACCGAGATCACCATCAGCGACCCGGTCACGCCCGTGATCACGATCGGGATCCCGCTGAGCAGGTGTGCCCAGGGTGACAGTCGCCGCCAGCCGTAGCGTAGATCCCGATGAAGATCGCCTTCAGGAAGAAGGAGAAGCCCTCGATGGCGAACCCAAGTCCGAACACGCTCCCGAACGTCGCGGTGAAGGTGGGCCGAAGCATGCCCATCTCGAAGCTGAGCACCGTGCCGGTGATCACGCCGACGGCGAACAAGGTGAGCATCACCTTCGAGCAGCGCCGCACGGGCGTCTGGTCGAGCTCGCCGCCGCGGCGCTGCCCGAGCCACGCGACGAACGGCACCATCGCCGGGGACGAGATCGCTAGCGCGACCAGCGGTATGTGCACCGAGAATGGGAGTGCCTGCATTTGCCGCCCCTGGAGCAGGTAGTGCTGGTCCACGGGCGCGACCGCCCCCGAGGCGGCGAGCAATTGCATCGTCAGGGTTCGCCTGCGAGACGCGCGGGAGAGTTGAGATCGGCGACGACCAATCGTTCGCGCCGGCGTCCTTGTGGAACAGGGTGTTCTTACTTCATACCGCTGCTCCCGCGGCGGCCGCTGCCTCGGTGTCGACCGGGTCCATGATGCGGCCCCCGAGCGCGAGCGCGAGCAGCGTCCCCAGGACCGTCCAGCCGACGAGTACGAGAATTGGGCCTGTGATTCGCGCGCCGCCGAAGAACAGGGCCGACCGCGAAAGGTCGACGCTCGCGCCGGGCGGCAATACGCCGCCGATCGTCCTCCACACGCCGGGGAGCAGGGGGCGGGCGAACGGTCCTCCCGATGCGGAGTTGCCAAGGATCACGAATACGAGAATGACGAGCCCGGTCCCTGCCGGGCCCGCCGCGGCCTGGATTCCGGCCGTCGCCGCACCGCTGGCGAAAATCGTCAGCGCCCCGATCGCGCACATCGAGACCACGTGGGCGGAGAACACCCCGAAGCACGCGCGTAGCATGACCACGCTCAGGATCCCGCCGACGATGGCCAACTCCGCGATCGCGCCGATCCGCGCTGCCGCGCGCTGCCTGCTGGTGCTGCGCGGGCTCCCAATCAAGCCGATCAACGTCGCGCCGATGTAGCCGCCGAACATCCACGCGACGACCGCGTAGAACGCCGCAGTCCCGTTCGGGTCCTTGGGCGGCAGCGGCTTGACGTCGCTGACATGGACGGCCGGCCGGTTCTGCGCAGCGGCGACGAGGTTGAACGTCTGTTCCAGCGCAACCGCGGTCGCCCGGTTCGCTGCCGATGCGACAAACAGTCGGTTCGTGGCGGGTTCGAAGGCGCCATAGACCTCGCGATCATTTATTTGCGACAGCGCATCGGAGCGAGACGAGACGTGGCGCGCATCGAGCGGATCACCCGGCAGCCGGTTGAGCTGCACGGCAACCGCTGGCGGCCCGACGACGGCCACCGGCACTTGGTGCGGCGTCGGGTCGTGGAAGGCGCCGACGTAGAAGAACGCGAATGCGAGCATCAGCACCAACGCGGGCACGAGCACGAGCGTGACCGCCTTCGGCGTGGGAGCGGTATTCGCCATCAAACTCTCAGGAGCTCCTTCACCCGGCGCATCTCGATCTGGGTGGTCTCCGAGTCCCACGGCCTCGGCGTGCGGCGCGTTACTCACGTCGATCCGACTCGGATTTGTACGTCGCCGCCGATCTCCTGCACCGTGTACACGTGCAGCGCCTCGGTCGCTGGGCCGTTGATCACGGCTCCGGTGGTGATGTCAAACCGGGAGCCGTGGCATTGGCACATGACCGTCGTCCCCGTCAGCAGTCCTCCAGACAGCGGGCATGACCGGTCGGCGCAGGTGCAGAGATCATCGAACGCGTACAGGCGGTCCGCGACTCGCGCGACTGAGATCCGTCGCTTGAGGCCGTCGAGGTAGTAGGGAACGACAAAGTCGTTGGGAATCGCGTCACCCCGCCCCACGGTCCGGAGGGCCTCGGCTGCGAGCTCGGGTGTCATCGTCTTCTCCTTCGTCCGGCTGGCTCAGTAGGGATATGCGGGAATGACTTCTTCCTTCGTAGCGTCGAGTCGCAGCTCGCCTGGGGCGCCTGCGGGCACGAACGCCCGGTGCGGCCGGACGGGGTCGATGCGCTCGTAGCCGGAGCCGAGGGGCGGCCGAGTGTCCTCGTCGCCCTTGTTCGGCCAGAGCGAGATCGCGCGTTCGACGAGGGCCGTGATCGAGAGCGACGGGTTCACTCCAGGATTGGCCGGCATCACGCTGCCGTCCATGACATGCAGACCGGGCTGGCCGAACATGCGCAGGTAGGGGTCGACGGCGCCGGTCTCACTGCTCTCGCCGATCGGAATCCCGCCGACGAAATGGGCGGAGGCGTTGCGGTTGATGACCTCGGTCGCGAGCGCCGCTTCGTGGGCTCCCAGCTTCCTCGCCACCCGGTCGACGAAGTCCTCGATCGCCGGGACGTGCACCGACGGCGGCGTTCCGGATGGCTTTGAGTGGAGCAGGCCGTCGTGCCAGTACAGCTCGATCGAGGTGTCGGTCGTCTGCGAGCAGAGCGCGACGAAGGAGCGCTCGGACCAGTGGCGCGGGTCGGCGGGCAAGATCTCTTCGCTTGGGTGCTTGAGGATTTCCTTGAGCCAGGACTCGAACGAATGCTTCTGCTCGCCGTGCTGGTGGTAGGTCCCGAGGAACGCGAACACGTTGCTTCCGAGCCCCCAATAGGTCGGCTCGATACTCGTCACCGGATCCGGCCAGGTGCCCGAGGTGATCGTGACCGACCCCGGCATGATGTGGATCCGCTCCCGGTCGCGCTCCCACTCCGCGTGGGTTCGCGTGACGTAGAGAAGCTGCTCGGAGTTGGTCCGCGCGCGTTTCCCGAGCTCGCTCGAAAGGCCGGTAAGGCGACCCTTGTGCTGCATGTGATGCAGCAGCTTGGCCGACCCGTAGGCGTGGGCCGCCACGATCACCTGCTCGGCGGTGTACGTGTCGTGGTGCAGGTGCCCGGTGCGTTGCGCCCAACCGGGGTGGCGCGCGTGCACCTCGAACCCGCCTCCGTCAAGCGGCACCAGGTCGAACACCTCATGCATGTCGTGAACCCGCGCACCGAGCTTCTCGGCCAGGTAGAGGTAGTTCGTCGTCAGCTTGTTCTTCGCGTTGTGGCCGCAGCCGTTGTTGCAGTTGCCGCAGGAGATGCAGCCGATGCGCCGCGGCCCGACCCCGCCGAAATACGGATCCTCAGCCTCGACTCCCGGCGTGCCGAAGTAGACGGCAAGGGGGGCCTTGTTGTGCGTCTCCCCTCGGCCGATGTCGTTCGCGACCTGCTGGATCGCCCGGTCGACGTCTGTGGGCATGTACGGGTAGCGGACGACGCCGAACATCCTCGCGGCCTGGTCGAAGTACGGCGCCAGCTCCTCAGCCCAATCGGTGATACCGGCCCATTCCTTCGCGTCGAAGAACTGCTTCGGTGGCACGTACATCGTGCTCGCATACACATGCGAGCCGCCACCGACGCCGGCGCCGGAGAGGACGAGCACGTCATCGAGGTACTCGATCCGCTGGACTCCGTAAAGCTCCGCCGCGGGGAACCAGACGAAGTGCGCCAGATCCCACTGGCTCTTCGGAATGTCCTCGTCCGCCCAGCGCCTGCCCGACTCCATCACGCCGACCCGGTATCCCTTCTCCGCCGCGCGGAGCGCGGCGACGCTCCCGCCAAATCCCGAGCCGATGATTACCACGTCGTAGTCGAAGCTCGCCATCAGCTCTCTCCTTCTTGTCCGTTGCAGCTGCGGGGCAGGGTCGTGGTTTAGGCGACGTGTCGCGCCAGTGAGGGCCCTAGTGGGTTCGCGGGTCGACCCCCGTTGGTGACCCTCGCGCGCCTTCATCACGATCTGCTCTCGTCCTCGGGTCCTCGAGGCTGGGGTGAGGGTCGGACTGCCTTCGCGGATCGCTGGTAGCGCCGGGGTGGCCACACACCCTCGGCCGCGGCCGCCCGCGTGCTGACTGGTGCCTCCACGGGGGCGATCGGCAAGCCGGGGTGTCACCGTGGCGTGCGTCCCACCCCGGCGACACAGAAGGAGTCGAGATCATGAGAAGGAGTCACCCAGGGCGCGCCGTGCTCAGCAGCCTCTTCGCGATCCTCATGGCGTTCACGTTCACGGCAGGCGGTGCCCAGGCCGTCGACGCTGGTCCCGCCACCGCGGCTTGGAGCCCGCATACGTCCCCGATCCTGGGTATCGAGGGCGGCGCCGTTCGCGGCGCAGCCATTTCGGGGATCTACGAGTTCTTGGGGCTGCCGTACGCCGCGCCGCCGACCGAGAACCTGCGCTGGCGCCCTCCTCAGCCGCCGGCTCGGTGGGCGGGAGTCCGCGACGCCACTCAGTTCGGGCCGAGCTGCCCGCAGCCGGCGAGCCCGTTCGCGCCGCCTCCTCCCTTCTCAGAGGACTGCCTGTATCTCAACGTGTACACGCCGAGCCTGCACCGCGACGGTGACCGGCCGGTGCTGGTCTGGATCCACGGCGGTGGGTTCACCGAGGATGGCGCACGCAACTACGACGGCTCCAAGCTCGCCGCAGACGGCACAGTCGTCGTCACGATCAACTACCGGCTCGGTGCGCTCGGGTTTCTTGCCCATCCCGCGCTCGCGTCGCGACCCGGTGGCCCGGCCGGCAACTACGGCCTCATGGATCAGATCGCGGCGCTCCGCTGGGTCAAGCGCAACATCGCCCGGTTTGGCGGCGACCCGCACAACGTCACCATCGCCGGGCAGTCGGCCGGCGGCGTATCGGTGCTCGACCTCCTTGTTTCCCATCGCTCGCGTGGGCTGTTCCAGCGGGCAATCGTCCAGAGCGGCGCGTTCGCGCTGACTCAGCGGCCGCTGGCTGACGCCGAGGCCGCCGGCGAATCGTTCGCCAGCCAGGCGGGCTGCCCGGACCAATCCGCCCGCTGCCTGAGAGCGCTGCCGGTCGACGCCCTGGTCAACAACTTCAAGGCTCCCGTAATCCCGGGGTACATCGACGGCAACATCCTCACCGAATCGATCGGCTCGGCACTGGCCGCCGGTCGATTCGCCCACGTGCCGATCCTGGACGGCATCAACCACATCGAGGAGCTGATCTTCACCGCCGGCCTCGGTCTCGCGGTCAGCGGCGGAACGTTCGTGGTCGTACCGGTTCATCCGGTCACCCCAGACGGGTACACGACCGACATCGGGGCGGTCCTGGACCTCTCACCCGCGCAAGCCGCGGCGGTCGCGGCCCAGTACCCGCTCGGCTTCTACCCCTCGCCGGACGTGGCTTTCGCCACGCTGGTCACGGACGCGAACTTCGCGTGTCCCGCGCTGCAGGTCGACCGCTGGACCTCGAGGTATGCGCCGACGTTCGCCTACCAGTTCGACGACGACAACGCGCCTGAGCGGTTCGCACCGCTGCCCCCGGCAGCGACGCACTCATCGGAGCTCCAGTACATCTTCGACCAACCCAACGCGCCGATCCCCGGCACGCTCAACGCCAACCAGCAGGCGCTCGCCGCCAGCATGCGTGCAGCCTGGGCGGGCTTCGCGGCCAACGGCGACCCGTCCTCATCGTCGCTGGCCTGGCCATCGTTTAACCAGAGTGAGGCGGTGATGTCGCTCATACCGCCGCTGCCGCAGGTCTGGGCTGGCTTCTCCGACGCACACCACTGCTCCTTCTGGGCGGCGGGATAGACCGATCCTCGTTCCCCGGGCTTCCCACGGCGGCCTCGACGGAGCGGCAGCGTGAACTAGGGACTCCCTGATGCGAAGAGGGAGCAGGCTCGATGACACTCCCGACACGGGAATGACGCACCACCGGCACAGGAGTCCTCAGCCAGCGCCTGGCACCCGCAGGAGGACGATGAGTACGCCGAGCCTCAACACCGCGCTGGACGTGGTGCTCACCGTCGACCCGCGCGGCGGCCCCCCGGGTGCCAAACGTGCCTCACTTCGTTCAAGGCTTCGGCATGAAGCTTGACGTCCCCGAGTACGCCGTCGAGGACAAGGTGCGCGTCGACCCGGCCAGGACCGCGCTGGTCGTGATCGACATGCAGAATGACTTCGTCAAGCCGGGGGGCAGTCTGCTCGTGCCGGACGCGGAGGCCACGATCCCGGCGATATGTCGCCTCCTGGACCTGGCTCGGGCCAGCCGAATGCATGTCGTCTACAGCCAGGACACCCACTGCGCGGACGACCCTGAATGGGAGATATGGCCCGAGCACTGCCGCGAGGGGAGTTGGGGGTGGCAGATCGTCGCCGAGCTGGCGCCCAGCGCCGATGACACCGTAATTCGCAAGATCCGCTACGACGCGTTCTACGGCACTCCGCTCGACCACCTGCTGCGGCTATGGGCAGTCACGACGCTGGTGATCTGCGGCACAGTCGCGAACATCTGTGTTCACTACACAGCGGCGAGCGCCGCCCTGCGTTGGTACTCCGTCGTGATCCCTCGGGACGCGATCTCAGCACTCGAGCCGTTCGATCTCGAGGCGTCATTGCGAGAGACAGTATTCGTGTGCGCCGGGCGGGTCACGACTGCGGCCGGCGTGAACACGTAGGACCGGCGCATCTCGCACATCCCTGACGGCCGGGCGGTGGCGATCCATTTTCCCTGTATCCAGGGCAGAACAGGCGTTAGGCTGCCAACCATGGGGGTGCTGGCCCTAGTCGGCACGCGCAAGGGGCTCTTCTTGCTCACGGCCGACGACGGCCGCGATGGCTGGCAGACCGAGGGCCCCCTGCTCGACGGCTGGGGCGTGTATCACGCGATTCTGGACGAGCGCGATGGCACGATCTATGCTGCCGCGAACCACATGGTCTATGGCCCGACGGTCGAGCGCTCAATCGACGGTGGCAAAACGTGGAAACGGTCCCGACGGGTCGCCTTGCCCGAGGAATCGAGGTTGACGGTGAACGCCACATGGTGCGTCCGTCCGGGGCGGCCCGGCGAACCGGGGACGCTGTACCTGGGAGGAGACCCCGCCTTCCTCGCGCGCTCCATCGACGGCGGCGAGACGTGGGAGGCGAACCGCGCGATTCTCGAGCACCCGACGCGGGACCGCTGGCCTCCGTCCCGCGGCGGTCTCATTCTGCATTGCGTTCAGCTCGATCCCACCGACGACAAGCGGATGTACGTGGCGATCTCGGGAGGGGGCACCTTCCGCACCGATGACGGCGGCGCCACGTGGATACCCAAGAACAAGGACGTCGAGTTCGACCTGGTCCCAGACCCATACCCCGAGGTCGGCCAGTGCGTGCACAAGCTGCTACTTCATCCGGCGCGGCCCGAACGGCTCTGGCAGCAAAACCACTGTGGCGTCTATCGCTCCGACGACCGGGGCGAAACCTGGGAGCGGCTCGACGGAAACGGGCTCCCTGGGCCTTTCGGCTTCACGATCATGGTGGATCCGGCCGACCCGGACACAGCTGTCGTGATCCCGGAGAAGGGCTACGAGTACCACTACACGGTGAACGGCCTGGGGGTCTACCGCACCCGCGACGGAGGACAGACGTGGGAGCTGATGGCCGACGGCCTGCCAGAGCAGGCCTGGGCGGCCGTGCTTCGTGAGGCCTCCGCGTTCGACTCGGAATCGATGTACTTCGGGACGCAGAGCGGCTCGTTCTTCGCGCTCACGAACAGCGATACGTGGGTGGAGGCGGTGCGCCACCTCCCGCCGATCCTGTCGGTCGAGGTCACGTCATGGTCCGGGTAGTGGTTCCGAGCATCCTCGCCGCCCAGGCGGAGGGACAACAACGTTTCGAGGTCGACGCCGAGACCGTGGGGGAGGCGCTGCGCGCGCTACCGGTGGCGGATCTCGTGATCGACGAGCGCGGCGAGTTGCGGCAGTACGTGAATGTGTACGTGGATCAGACGAACGCGCGCGAAAGAGGGGGTCTGGCGTGCCCGATCACAGGTGAGCAGGAGGTCCGGATCGTCGCCATGCTCTCAGGCGGTTAGCCGCGCCCCTCGACTAAAAGCGCCCTCATAGGGGGCGTATGCTGGTAGCGGCATGGGACCTCCCACACTTCGGCACGCGAGGGCCGTGCTGGCCGGCCGCGCGACCGAGTGTGCGAGGGTCGAGCAGGTGCTCACGGACGCGCGCCAGGGGCGGAGCGGGATCTTGGTGGTGCGCGGTGACCCCGGAGTCGGTAAATCGGCGTTGCTGGAATACGCCGTCGAGCGCGCCGACGGCTGCCGGGTCCTGCGCGCCGCTGGGGTGGAGTGGGAGATGGAGCTCCCCTTCGCCGGCCTTCATCAGCTGTGCGCTGAACTGCTGGACGCGCGCGAACGATTGCCGCCGCCACAGAGCGACGCCCTCGCGACCGCATTTGGCTTGACTTCCGGGGCGCAGCCCGATCGATTTCTCATCGGGCTTGCCGTCCTGAGCTTGCTTTCCGATGCGGCGGAGGAGCAACCACTGGTCTGTCTGGTCGATGACGTTCAGTGGCTTGACCGCTCTTCGGCGCAGGTGCTCGCATTCGTCGCTCGCCGACTGGCGGCAGAGTCGGTCGTTCTCCTATTCGCCGAGCGCGAGCCGAGGGGGCTTGAGGAGCTGGCGGGACTGCCCGAGCTTCGGCTCGGCGGATTGCCGGATGCCACGGCGCGTGAACTGCTCGCGTCGGTCATCAACGCTCCTCTGGACGAGCGCGTGCGCGACCGGATACTCGCCGAGACGCGCGGCAACCCGCTCGCGCTGCTTGAGCTGCCTCGCGGGCCGTCGCCAGCGGTGCTGGCGGGCGGGTTTGAGCTCCCCGGCGATGGATCGCTGCCAGGACGGATCGAAGCGAGTTTCCACGGGCGCGTGCAGAAGTTGCCCACCGCAACGCGGCGGCTGCTGCTCGTGGCTGCGGCCGACCCAACGGGCGAGCCCGCGCTGCTCGCCCGGGCGGCGGCGGAGCTAGAAATCCCGATCGAGGAGATCGCTCCCGCGGAGGCGGATGGGCTGCTTGAGCTGGGCCTGCAAGTCGCCTTTCGGCACTCGCTCCTGCGCTCGGCGATCTATCGCGCCGCGCCGACCGAGGAGCGGCGGGCAGCGCATCGGGCGCTCGTGGCGGCGACCGATGCACAGCTCGACCCTGATCGCCACGCCTGGCATCGCGCTCACGCCACCGTCGGACCCGACGAGGACGTTGCCGGTGAGCTGGAGCAGTCGGCCGGGCGAGCGCGAGCCCGAGGCGGGCTCGCGGCTGCTGCTGCCTTTCTCGAGCGCGCTGCCGCGCTCACGGCCGATCCCGCACGTTCGGCGCGGCGGGCGCTCGAGGCCGCCGCCGCCAAGCAGCTGGCCGGAGATCCACGGTCTGCGCTGACGCTGCTCGCAACGGCCGGCGCGGGGCCGCTGGACGAGTTCGACCGTTCCTCGCTTCGGCGGCTCCATGGCCAGATCCTTCTCGATTTGAGGCGCGCCGCGGAGGCGCTCCCGCAGCTTCTCGACGCAGCCCGGCGGCTTGGACCGATCGATCCAGGCCTCGCCCGCGACACGCATATGGAGGCAGTCCGGGCCGCAAGCGTCGCCGGTCGGCTCGGCCCGGGCATGCTCGACGCGGCAACAGCGGCCCGCTCGGCACCGCCGCGACCGGGGGAGCAACGCCCGGTGGACCTGCTGCTTGAAGGGCTGGCCGTGCGGTTCACCGACGGCTACGCCGCCAGCGCCCCGGCTCTCAAGCGGGCACTATCCGCGCTTCGGGACGAGGGCGATCGCGAAGGGCTGAGCGTCCGCTGGCCTTGGCTGGCCCGGCGGGTGGCGCCGGACTTGTTTGCCGACGACACCTGGCACCACCTTGCCAGTCGCGGTGTTCAGCTGGCGCGTGACCAGGGCGCACTCGCGGTGCTCCCGCTCGCGCTCAACAATCTCGCGATGCTACGTTGCATGGAGGGCGATCTCGATGGAGCGAGCGCGCTGCTCGACGAGGCCGATGACATCGCGAACTCGACCGGCACCGAGCCGTTGGTCCTCGGGAGACTCTCGCTGGCTGCCTTTCGCGGGATCGAGCCCGAGGCGGTCGCGTTGTTCGAGGCGACCGAGGCGGCTGCGACGGCGCGGGGCGAGGGAGTGGTGCTCACCTTCTGCGAACAGGCGCGCGCGGTCCTCTACGGCGGCCTCGGCCGCTACGACCTAGCGCTCAGCCCTGCCCAAAGCGCGAGCGGACGGGACGAACTGCTGGTCTCGGTGTGGTCGCTAGCTGAGCTAATCGAGGCCGCGACGCGCTCAGGCCGGCACGATATGGCGACCGCCGCATTCGACCGCTTGTCCGAGCGGACGCGCGCGGCGGGCACCGATCTGGCACTCGGCATCGAGGCGCGGTCAAAAGCACTGCTCAGCGAAGGCAAGCTCGCCGAACCGCTCTATCGCGAGGCGATCGATCGGCTCGGGCGAACTCGTCTCGCTCTCGAGCTGGCGCGCGCTCACCTTGTCTACGGCGAGTGGCTGCGTCGCGACAGACGCCGGATCGACGCGCGTGGTCTGCTGCGCCGGGCGCAGGACATGTTCACCTCGATGGGCGCGGAGGCCTTCGCGGCGCGTGCCGGACGCGAGCTGCTCGCCACCGGTGAAACGGCTCGAAAGCGCACGACCGAGACCCGGGACGAGCTCACCGCCCAGGAGATGCAGATCGCGCAGCTCGCCCGGGACGGCCACTCGAACCCTGATATCGGCGCCCGGCTGTTCATCAGCCCGCGCACCGTCGAGTACCACCTGCGCAAGGTATTCACCAAGCTGGGGATCACCAGTCGAGAGCACCTGGACCGCGTGCTCTGACACAAGTGACCATCGCGCTTGTCCCTAGGGTCCCCCGCAGCTAACCGCCGGGGAGAACCGGTGGTCCCCTGATTCGAACTAGGCGCAAGCTCATCGAAGCTGCCACCTGGCTGTCCCGACGGGCACCCATATAACCGGCGGCAGGTCCTGCCGACTCCTCGAACGCCGTAGCGATTGGAGGACGGATGAGTTCCATCGGAGTTGGGATCACAGCGGCCGTGAGCGATCGGCCAGGGGACTCGGCGCTCGGCGCTCCGGCCGAACCGCATTACCACCCGTGCGGGAGGAGACTGAGGCGGCTGTTCGGGAGGAGCGATGAATGCAAGCTCGTCGACGAGCTGCTCGACGCCGTGCGCGCGAACGAGAGCCGCACGCTCTTGATCATCGGGGAGCCGGGCGTCGGCAAGACGGCGTTGCTCGAGTACGCGGTGGCTGCGGCGACGGACTTCCAACTGGAGCGCGCGGTGGGCGTCGAGTCCGAAATGGAACTGGCGTTCGCCGCGCTTCATCAGTTGTGTGCGCCGATGCTCCATCGGCTTGATCGGCTGCCGGACCCGCAGCGCGAGGCGCTGGCGATTGCCCTCGGTCTAACTGCTGGGTCGGTCCCGGATCGCTTTCTAGTGGGATTGGCGGCGTTGGGCTTGCTCTCTGAAGCGGCGGCGGACGGGCCGCTCTTGTGCGTCATCGATGATGCGCAATGGGTGGACCGGGCTTCAGCGCAAACGCTGGCGTTCATTGCCAGGCGCGCGTCTGCCGAGTCGGTCGGGATCCTGTGTGCGACGCGCCATCCGAGCCAGGAGCTGGAGCGGCTATCGAGCTTGCGGCTCGGCGGTCTCGACGAGCACGCGGCACGGGAGCTGCTGCAGTCCGCTCTGAGCGGCCCGCTGGATGAGCATTTGCGCGAGCGGATCGTCTTGGAGACGCGCGGGAATCCGCTCGCGTTGCTGGAGTTGCCCCGCGGCCTCACCCCGATGCAGTTGGCCGGCGGGTTCGGGATTCTCGGACCACAGGCTCTTACGGGACGGATCGAAGAGACCTTTGTGCGACGACTCGACACGCTCTCCGAAGCCACTCGGCGTCTTCTACTGGTCGCCGCGGCCGAACCGGTCGGCGATCCGCTGCTGCTGCTGCGTGCATGCCAACGGCTCGGGATCTCGGTCTTGCCAACCAACGGGGAATCGGAGGAGATGCTCGCGTTCGGAGAGCGAGTCACCTTCCGTCATCCGCTGGTGCGCTCCGGGGTGTACCGATCGGCGCCGGTGACGGAACGCCGAGCGGTCCATCTGGCGTTGGCCGAGATGACGGATCGTGATGTCGATCCGGATCGTCGGGCATGGCATCTGGCCGCCGCGGCGGCGGGACCGGACGAGAACGTAGCATCGGAGCTCGAACGCTCGGCGGGTCGGGCTCAGGCGCGTGGCGGTGCCGCGGCTACGGCGGCGTTCCTCCAGCGTGCGGTCGAGCTGACTCTAGATCCCTCGCGGCTAGTGGATCGGGCGCTGGCTGCGGCGGAGGCGAGCCTCGAGGCCGGCAACTTCGACGCCACGCAGCGGCTCCTGGCCACGGCGGAGCGCGGCCCACTCGACGGCTTCCAACGCGCGCAAGCCACCCTGCTGCGAGGCCACGCTGCCCTCGCGTCCCGCTACGGCAACGACGCGGCCCCTTTGCTTCTTGACGCTGGGAAACAGCTCGAGCCGTTCGACGTCAGCCTCGCTCGCCGGGCGTATCTAACGGCATGGCACGCCGCCGCCGCCGGGAACCATCTCGCCGGAAAGTGCATTCTTCTCGAGGTCTGTCGCGCCGTACGGGCTCTCCCACCGCTGCCCCCCGACCCGCATCCACTCGACCTGATGATCGAAGGTTTTGCCCTGCTGGTCACCGACGGACACGCAGCCGCCATGCCGATTCTCCAGCGTGCGGCGACGGAAGTCCTGCAACTGCCGGTGGAGGACGTCGTGCGGTGGGGTGTGCACGCGGGCGGCATAAGGTCACTGATCTGGGGCGATGACTCGGTCGCGGTTTATGAGCGCCAGGCCCGGCTCGTCCGCGAGGCGGGCGCCCTCGGAGAGTTACCGATCCACCTCCAAGGGTTGGCGTTGGACCGAGCGTGGCAGGGCGACTTGGCGGGCGCGCGACGGCTGATTGCCGAGGCCGAGAGCATCCCGACATCCGCGGGTAATCAAGTTCCACCGTTCGCGCTGCTTCGGATCCTCGCCTTGGAGGGACGGGAAATCGAGGCCTTCTCTTTGATCGAGGCAGTCATCCAAGAGGGCACAGCACGAGGACAGGGACAGGCCGTGATGGTTGCGTACTGGGCGGCCGCGGTGCTGAACAACGGCCTCGGACACTACGAGGATGCCGCGGCCGCATCCCGCGAAGTCGTCACCAACGGCACCTATCCCCTGCTGACGATGTGGGCGCTGTTCGAGCTGATTGAGGCTTCCGCGCGCGTCGGTGACACGACGGTTGCGCGGGACGCGCTGGACGAGCTCGCGGCGACCACGCAGCCCGCTGGCAGCGGCTTCGCGCTTGGCATCGAGGCGCGCTGTCGGGCGCTTCTCGGCGAAGGCGATGATGCCGAAACCGCGTATCGCGAGGCGATCAAGCAACTGGATCGAGCCGGGATCCGCACTGAGCTCGCCCGCGCGCATCTGCTCTTCGGCGAGTGGCTTCGACGGACGAACCGCCGGGTTGACGCCCGGGCCGAGCTGCGCACAGCGCACGAGCAGTTCACGTCGATGGGCATGGAGGCGTTCGCCGAACGGGCTCGCCGTGAGCTGCTGGCCACGGGCGAGACAGCCCGCAAGCGGACGATCGAGACGCGCGACGATCTGACTCCGCAGGAGCGTCAGATCGCCGAGCTCGCCCGCGATGGCCTGTCGAACCCCGAGATTGGCGCCCGACTGTTCCTCAGCAGGCGCACGGTGGAGTGGCACCTACGTCACGTGTTCGCAAAACTTGGGATCTCATCGCGCCGCGAGTTGAAGAGCGCACTGGCATCCTCCTTCTCCCTATAGGTATAGGTCCCGGCGTCGGCGAGCGCCAGGGACCGGGCTGGGGGGTTCACGGGCGCGAACGGCCGCGTCCGAGGCCAGGATGGGCTCCGTGCCGATCACAACCCTCGGACAAGTCAAGTTCCAAAGCGTCGGTGGAGTCCGGATCCGCTACGCCGACAGCGGCGAGGACCGCGAGTCGACGCTCCTGCTGACCAGCCCCTGGCCGGAGAGCCTGTACGCGTTCGCACCGATGTGGGCCACCCTCTCGGAGCGGGCTCGTCTATTCGCCGTCGACCTGCCGGGATTCGGGGCATCGGAACGCCGCGACGAACTTCTGTCTCCACGAGCGATGGGCGGGTTCCTCACTCAGCTGATCACGGAGGTTGATCTCGGCACACCGCACATCGTCGCGCCGGACGTCGGCACGTCGGCCGCGCTGTTCGCCGCAGCCGCGCATCCGGAGCGAATCGCGAGCGTCATCGTAGGCAGCGGTGGGGCGGCGGTTCCAATCCAGCTTGGGGGCAACCTGGCGTCGTGGGTGCTCGACCCCGACTTCGACAAGTTCCGCAGAATGGACGCGCGCGCGACCGTCGGCGCAAGTCTGGACACGCACGCCGGCGGACTTCCCGACGACATTCGCGCCGACTACCTGGACTGCTACGACGGTGACCGATTCGCCGAGTCGATGCGCTACGTCCGCACGTACCCGGAGGAGCTGCCAGCCCTTGCCGCGTTGCTCCCGGAGATCACCACGCCGGTCACGATCATCAACGGCCGCGACGACCGGGCCGTCCCGCTGGCCAACGCCGAGTTTCTCGACGAGCGGCTGCCGAACAGCCGCGTCGTGGTCATCGATGGCGGTCACTTCATCTGGGAGGACGCGCCGGCGGAGTACGCCTCGACCATCCTCGACGCGATCAACGAAAGCTGAGAGGGAGCACGTGGCGATCCCCGAGGGTAGTGATGAGGCTTCGGCGCGCGCTTCTGACGGCGCGGGCGAACGTTCCGGCTCCCGACTCACCCGTCCCCCCCGGCACACGACTAAGGCACCCACGGGCGCGACCGCTCGTGGTGGGGACGAAAGTCCGCTAGCGACTATCCACGGAGGAGACCATGAGCAGCATCGAGACACCCCGAAAAGCAGCGAGTGAGCTCGGAGTGACACATCAGACGGCTCCAACTCAGTTCGTAGACGTCGACGACGTTCGCTTGGCGTACCGTCGCTTCGGTGCCCCGGGGGGGACGCCGCTGGTGATGCTCCAGCACTTCCGCGGGAACCTCGATAACTGGGATCCCGCGTTGACCGACGCGCTGGCCGACGAGCGTGAGGTCGTCCTCGTCGACTACCCCGGTGCCGGGTCCTCGAGCGGCGAGTTCGGTCCGGCCATCGCGGACACGGCACGGCGGGTGATTGCCTTCGTCACCACCCTCGGCCTTTCCGAGGTCGACCTGCTCGGGTTTTCGATCGGCGGTTTCGTCGCGCAGGAGATCGCGCTCATCCGTCCCGGCGTGGTGAGACGGCTGATCCTCGCCGCGACGGGACCAAAGGGCGGCCCGCGGATGCACGGCTGGCGCAAAGACATCGCCGCCGCCGCGCGGAGTGAGAGCAAGCCAGAAAACCTCCTCTACATCATGTTCGCGCACACCGACACGAGCCAGGCGAAGGGGATCGAGTTCCTCGGCCGGTTCATGGCGCGGTCCGAGAACCGCGACGCCCCCACGAGCCTGTCTCTCCGCGATGCGCAATATGACGCGATCGTCGAATGGGGGATCCCAGATCACGCCGCGCTGCAACGCCTGAGTGCGATCTCGTGCCCGACGCTGATCATCCAGGGCGACAACGATCTGATGATCCCGACCAAGCTCAGCCACCTGATGGCCGGACTGATCCCCGACGCGCGTATACGCATCTACCCGGACGCTGCCCACGGCTCCTTGTTCCAGTACCCAGCCGAGGTCGCGGCCGAAGTCAACGCGTTCCTAGCGTGATCAGCAGCGACCCCGAGAGCGCAAGCCGGGAAGAAGGAGCACCCATGTCTGACGCCCTCAAGAACTTCCCAGCGACTTTCGAGACGCTCGCCATAAGCCAGGAAGGCGGCGTTCTGTTTGTGGAGATCGCGGCGCCGCCCATGAACCTTCTAGGCCCGGAGCTGGTCCGCGATCTTGTGTCGCTGATTCAGCGCGCGGAGGCGGACGACGCTATCCGAGTGGTCGTGTTCAAGAGCGCCGATCCCGACTATTTCATCTCTCATGTCGATCTGACGCGAGTGCCGGAGTATCGAGCGGAGGCGGCGAAGCTCACGGGCGAGGCATCGATCGCGCTCATGTTTCGCTACCTGAGTGCCAGCAGGCTCGTCACCATCGCCCAGGTAGAGGGTCGGGTACGCGCCGCGGGGAGCGAGTTCGTCCTTGCCTGCGACATGCGCTTCGCGGCGCTCGAGTCAGCTATCTTCTGCCAGTTCGAGCCTGCGTTCGGCCTGCTCCCGGGCGGTGGCGCCGCGCAACACCTGACGCGCCTGATGGGTCGGGCGAGGGCACTGGAGGTGATGCTGAGCGCCCAGGATTACGACGCCGAGCTGGCCGAGCGCTACGGCTGGATCAACCGCGCGCTGCCTGCCAGCGCGCTCGAGGGTTTCGTCGGCTCGCTGGCTCACCGTATCGCCAGGTTCCCGGCGGCGGGGCACGTGTTGGTCAAGGACCGAGTCAACGCGATCGCGCTGGCGCCGGTCGAGGACTTTCGTCGCGACTCCGATCTGTTCGGCGAGCTGGTGCGTGCACCCGAGGCTCAGACGCTGACCGCTGCCGCGCTCAGACACGGCCTCCAGACGCACGATGCGGAGCTTGCCCTCGCAAGCGCCCTCCCCGAGCTGACCGCCGTGAAGCCGTAGGAGGTCCCCGTGCCGCGCGTTGTCACCGCCCCCGCCGCTCCCGTGGCGCCGCCGCGCCAGGACGAATTCGCCACCCCGATCCCGACCGTTGGATGGCGCTCGGCATCGTCCTCGCCGCCGGGTTCATGACCCTCCTCGATGTTTCGATCCTCAACGTCGCGCTGCCGAGCATCGAGCGGGGGCTGCATGCGCAGGAGAACGCGTTGCAGTGGATCGTCGCGGGCTACGCGCTCGCTGCGCCTCGCGCTGTTCCCGCTGGCCGCCGTGCTGCTCGTCGTATGGGTGCTGCACGAGCGGCGCTATGGCCGCACCCGCGAGCCGCTGGTGTCGCTCGACCTGTTCCGGATCCGCTCCTACGCGCTCGGCGCCCCCGTGGGCATGATCTTCTTCGCCGGGTTCATCGGGTTGTTTTTCATCCAAACCCAGTACCTGCAGCTCGGGCTGGGCTACCCCGCGTGGAAGTCCGGACTGGCCGTCACGCCGTTCGCCATCGGCAGCGCCCTGATCGCCTCGGCGGGCAGCCGCCAGGCGCAGCGCCGCGGCCCCAAGCTTGTCGCCTTCGGGCTCGCCGCGGTGTTCGTCGGCATGGCCGGCGTTTGGCTGGCGGTGGGCGCCCACCCCGGTTACGACGTCGGACTGTGGATAGCAGTGCCGCTACTGATCGCTGGGCTCGGTAGCGGGCTCGTGATCTCATCCAACCTGACCCTCACGCTAGCCCAGGTGCCCGTCGAGCGCGCCGGTAGCGCCGGCGCCCTCTTGCAGACCGGTCAGCGGATCGGCTCGGCCGCCGGTATCGCGATCACCGGCAGCGTCTTTCTACACCCAGCTCGCGTCATCGCACGGAAACTTCGCGTCGGCGTTCCGCATGGGCATCGTCAGCATCGCCGCGTTTGTCGCCGCGGCGCTAGTGCTGGTGCTGGCGGATGCCTGCACGCGCGCCTCGTGAGTGCCGCCGAGCGCCCGCGTGACAGAGGTCGAGCAGTAGGAAGGCGCGGATGACGGCGATGAGCACCTTCATTACCCGTGCGTGCACGATCGAAAGAGCGACGACGCACGACGTGAGCACACCTTGTCGCCTCACTACATCCCGGGGAGGGAGCTTGATGTCCCGCGCAACATCGCGCCGAACTGCAGACACGCTCGAGTATTGGGTGTTCACCGTCAAACGCCCGGGCTGAGTCCCGACATCCCGCCTGGCTCCGAGTCGCTGGCGTGGGTCGCGAACTCGATGACACTGATCTACGGCAGGCGGGACGCGGTGCTGCTCGACACGTTCCTGACATCTCGAGCGATGGAGACCTCAGTGTGGCCTCGTTTCGTGGCATCGC
>Ga0335076_10001420_pt1 | contig 23189 bp, 16 predicted proteins | sample Lox_Sample_25_FD_206717 | JGI IMG/M metagenome (GOLD analysis project Ga0335076, IMG submission 206717) | Soil microbial communities from Loxahatchee National Wildlife Refuge, Florida, United States - Lox_Sample_2.5 | ecosystem: Environmental > Terrestrial > Soil > Wetlands | place: USA... | reverse complement strand
GGTTGACGACGTTATTAACGTGGCTGGCCATCGCCTCGGCACCAAGGAACTCGAGTCTGCGTGCCTAACCGTGCACGAAATCGCGGAGGCCGCCGTCGTCCCTGTCGTCGACGAAGTCAAGGGACGCGTGCCGGAAATCTACATCTCGCTAAAACCTGGAGTGCTGCCAAAGAAGACCGTCATCGAAAAAGTGACGGCTACTATCGAAACCATGATCGGCAAGATCGCTCGCCCAAAACGCATCCACATCGTGCCGGATATGCCCAAAACGCGCTCCGGAAAAATCATGCGTCGCGTGCTCGCCGCCATCTCCAACAATATGGATACTGGAGATATCACGACTCTGGCAAACCCCGACATCGTCGGTCAGATCCGCCAGCTCGTTCAGGGCCGCGAAATCATGCCGCTGAACGAGGGTCCTGAAGACATCAAGCGTTTCGGCGAAGAACGCTAGTTAAGCGCTTGGTGCGAAATAGGACGCAATAGAGCTGTTGGGATGGCCTTAGGGACGCTGTCGCCGTGTGGGTGAGGAACTATCAGATCTTAGATATCGGGCGCGGAGCGCATCCAATGGCGGTCCCTGCACGCATTTATCTATCCTTCAGTGTTCCTGCTTAGCGGTTTCCAGTGGATCCGCTAGAATCTGCTCGGCCTCCTGCCCCCGTCCCTCCACGCGCAATACTCTCGCCAATTGCCCCTTCGCGTTCTCCATATCTGGATCGTGCAGCAGCAATTCCCGGTACTCCCGTTCTGCTTCCGGATACTGCTCGTCAAGCAAATAAGCATTGCCGAGTGCCAATGCAATCTCTGTGCGGTCCGGCTCCAGTTCCTTGGCCTTCCTCCAATTCTCGATAGACTGCCGGTTATACCCTTCCGCCTGATACAGCGCCGCCAAGTCCGCGTAAAATTCGGCGTTTCTGCTGTCCAGCCGGATGGCCTCGCGGAATGCCGCCACCGCGTTTTCGAATTCCCCTTGCCGGGCATGTATGCGCCCCAGGCCTGCGTGACTTTCCGCGTATTCCGGGTGCAGCCGGCTCGCCTCTGCGTACGCCATCAGCGCCTGGTCGTCTCGGCCCAACAACTCATTCGCGTGTCCCAGGACGATATACGCTGCGGCATCCTCGTGGCGCTGTTTCACAAATTCTACGGCGTCGTGGATCGCGCATTGTGGCAGGCGCGAGTGGTAGCAAATCGTCGACCGCAAGCCATGGACATAAGGCGACTGCGGTGCCAGCGTAACTGCGATGGTTGCTTCTCCATAAGCCGCGATCCAGTCCTGCTGCATACGCAACAGGTGCGCACAGACCAGGTGCACCTCTGGATTCCGAGGTTGTTTCGTCGTCTCGTTCTGTGCCGTGTTCAGCGCGTCATCGAAATCGTTCCATTGAATCGCGCCGGCGATTTCGTACAGGTAGTCCGTCGGTCCCGGCATCCGCAATCCGAGCCGCCAGAATGGGCACGGCGCCTTCGCATGCTGCATGGCCCTTACCGTCTCTTCATCCATTCTCGCCGCCCGCAACGCCGTCAGAACATAAATCTCCGGGCACTGCGTTAATCCGCGACGTTCCACTTCGTCGCGAATCTCTTCCGGCGTCAAACCTTCCAGTTGCCACGCGAGAACTTGGTCCGGGGGGACCGCCCCTTCCGCTTTTGGAACAGGTGCATTTTGTCTTGCCTGGGGAAGAGGGAGAGCCAAAATCGACAACAAAGCCAGAGTGATCACAGATCCGCCTCGCACGTGAACAGCGCACTTCGCCTTTACTCCTCTTCTATCGGCCACTTGGTTTGTTTGATTGGCGGGGCCGGGGCAAAATCCGCGGAAGGTAAAACGCGCAGACCGTTAAATAACCATAATCGAATCTCCATCTTACCAAGCATCCCAAAGCGAACGTGAGGACCGCACGACCTGTCACATTTCTCTGCCTTTATTCGTATCCCATTCAGAACATAGGAGAACCATACTGTGATTGAAGGTGTGATAGAACCGTTAGCGAAGGCGTTGCCCTCCATGTCCTCTTCTCCGCCAGATTCAGAATCGCGTAAGCTCTCTGTTGCGGCCTTCGAAGCGCTTTTTTTAGCAACTTATCCGCGCCTCGTCTCCCTTCTTCGCCGCATGCTGGGCGATTCCGGCCGGGCAGAAGAGATCGCCAACGAGGCGTTCCTGAAGTTGCATTCCACCGCTCTACCGCCTGCTGCGAGGGAGAACATCGCAGGCTGGGTCTATCGCACGGCCATGAATCTCGGCATCGACGACCTTCGCGCACGCGCGCGTCATGCGCAGGTCTCACGCGAAGCTTTTACTGCTACCTCCTCAACGACCCATCCCGACGACGGCCTGCAGAATCTTCTCCGTCAAGAAAAACAGCGGCGCGTGCGCGTTGCCCTGTCTCGGCTCAGACCGGAGTGGTCTCAGATTCTTCTGCTTCGTGCGTCTGGCTATTCGTACAAAGAAATCGCCGCACATCTGGACATCGCCATCACTTCCGTTGGCACTTTGCTCGTCCGCGCCGAAGCTGGTTTCGAGAAATGCTATCTTGCGCTTTTCGGAGAAAAAGATTAGGAGGATTTATGGACTGCCCAAACGAAAGCGTTCTGCGCGCCTATCTGGATCGTGAACTCGACTCTCGCGAAGTCTCTGACGTTGCAAACCACCTGGAATCCTGCGCCGCCTGCCAGGAGCGCTTTCATATTCTTTCTTCGTCTGCGCTTCGGGTCTCCGCGCAACTTTCCTCGCTGGATGCCCTTCCCTCTTCACTCGAGGCAAATCCGCAAATGGCTCTAGCACGATTCAAGGCCAACTTGCCGCGAGAGGAACAAACTCCCTCTCTTTTCGCGAGACTCCTCTCCGGCCACTCGCGTTTAGTGTGGGCCGTGTGCGCTGCCGCAGTGGTCTTGCTTGTGTCTCTAATGTTCCCGGCCACGCGCGGCTTCGCTCAACGCTTGCTCGCTACGCTCCGGGTGGAGCAGGTCAGACCCGTCAACATCGATTTCGGGACAACGAATACAGGCGCGAACCGTCAGCCGCTCGATACGCTAACAAAACTGCTTTCCGATTCTGCGGTAGTCACCACGGACGAAAAGTCATCCACCGCCGGCACTCGCGATGCTGCGTCGCTGGCTGCGGGATTCCCCGTTCGAACTCTATCCACGCGTACCGATGCGCCAAGTTTCGAAGTTTCCGGAGCACACGCCTTTCACCTGACCATCGATCGCTCCCGCCTGCAAGACATCCTCGACGAATCCGGTCATCCCGATCTTCTACTTCCTGCCACGCTCGAGGGAGCGACAGTGTCGGCGCACGTTCCGCGGGCAGTCGCTGTCAAATATGGCAATTGCAATAAGACTGGCCAAGTGAACGGCCCGTCCTTTGCTCCCTCGACGCCATCCAATCCTTGCCTTGTCGTCATCCAGGCTCCCAGTCCGGCGATCAATCTGCCGTCCGACCTGAACCTCCAGCAACTTGCGGAGATTGCCTTCCAATTGGCGGGTTGGTCCCCGGAAAAGGCCCGCGAGTTTTGCCAGACTGTCGACTGGAAGTCCACACTCATCCTACCTATCCCCCGCACCGTCCAATCGTACGAGACCGTTTCGATTAACGGTATCCGCGGCACTCTGCTCCATTTCCCAGATTCCGCGGGCGACCGTCCCACGTTCGCCCTCATTTGGATCGATAACGCCATCATCTACGGCATCATCGGCAAGGGCGATGCGGCTTCGGCGTTACAATTAGCCAGTTCGCTCCGGTAACTGTGGAGGCCTCCCTGCCCACCGAAACACTGGCGATTGAAACCAGCGCGTTACGGAAGCAATTTGGCTCTAAGGTCGCTGTTCGCGGCCTCTCTCTGCAGGTACGGCGCGGGGAAATCTTCGGATTTCTCGGCCCTAACGGCGCCGGGAAAAGCACTTCCGTCAAGATGCTCCTAGGGCTCGTCAAGCCCACCGGCGGTCATGCGCAAATTCTGGGGAGACCCTTTCACGATGTGGAAATGCGACGGAACGTTGGTTTTCTTCCCGAAGATTTTCGATTCTACGACTGGCTCACGCCCTTCGAACTTCTCGCTGTTCACGGCCGGCTTGCGGGACTGACTGCCACCCAACTCCGCAGTCGTGTGCCTGCATACCTCGATCTCGTGGGCATGACGCCGCACCGCGATCGCCGCCTTCGCGGCTTCTCCAAGGGGATGATGCAGCGCATCGGCCTGGCGCAGGCCCTAATTCACGAACCGGAGTTGGTTTTTCTTGACGAGCCGACTTCCGGGCTCGATCCCATGGGCCGCCATCTCGTCCGCGACATCATCCGCAACGAGCGCAAGCGCGGTGCTACTGTCTTTCTCAACTCCCATCTGCTCAGCGAAGTCGAAATCACGTGCGACGCCGTCGTCTTCATCAAGCAAGGCGAGGTCATCGGGCGCCGCGATCTTCGCTCGTCTCCCGAAGGGGAGATTCACCTCCATGTCCGCGCTAACAATCTCAGAGACGACATCCTTCCCGGCCTCGCTTCTTGGATTACTTCAGCCAACCTTCGCGGCGATCGGCTTTCCCTCACCACAACTTCCATGGAGGCATTGCCTTCCATCCTACGCTATCTAGTCTCCCGCAACGTTGACGTCTTCGAGTTCACACCTCAGCGGCTTTCTCTCGAAGAGTCCTTCTTGAAGATCATGGGAGAGGATCAGGGCTTATGACCAGGCTCTGGATCATCGCCGGCGTAACATTTCGCGAAGTTGCTCGCCGCAAGATTCTCTGGACGGCCCTCCTTGCCGCTGCGGCGTTCCTATCTCTTTTTGGCACCGGTATGCACTTTCAAGTGCACGACCCTCGCTTCTCTCAGATCCCGCCCGTGGTTCGCTATCAGGCGCTCAGTTCTATCCTGCAGATCGGTTTCTACGCCATCGATATGCTCGGGGTTCTCATGACCGTTCTGACGAGCGTCGATTCCATTTCCGGCGAGATCGCGTCTACCACCATTCAGGCCGTGGCCACAAAACCGATCTACCGCTGGCAACTGCTCCTCGGCAAGTGGTTCGGTTTCGCCGCCATGGTCTTGGTCTATGTCGCATTGACCTTCGGCGGCGTCGCCGCGATCGGCTATTTTATCGGAGGTATTCACCCGCGAGGAGCGTGGCAGGGAGCGGGCTTGATTTACCTCGAGTGCCTTTTGGTGCTCACGCTGACATTTCTCTTTGGGACTATATTTTCCACCCTGACCAACGGCGTCATCGTGCTTGGCCTGCACGGTATCGCCTTTATCGGTGGCTGGCTCGAACAAATCGGTACGGTCACACAATCCGCCCGGCTCGTTAGTCTGGGAATTCTTTCCAGCGTATTAATGCCCAGCGAGTCCATCTGGCGACGCGCTTCGTATCTAATGCAATCCTCGATAGCCCGCACACTCGACTTCTCTCCGTTCGCCACGCGCTCCGCCCCGAGCACCGCTATGGTCCTGTACGCCTGCGTATATTTGTTGGTTGCCTTATTGTTAGCGATTTATCGTTTCCAGCAACGCGACCTCTAGCGCCCTGTTTTCCGAAGGCCGCCATAATTCTCAGTTTCTTTGATGTTTACCTAGGTTGGCCTGCTTGTGGCTGTGCTCCAGATGTTCCTGCGCCACAACTACTCTCAACCGCCGCCAGCACGTCGGCGTCAAATTGTGCCCCTCGCCAACCATCCGTGGCGCACACTTGCCACGCTTCCAATCCCAACGCGCCGCGGAAATCCGCGCCCGTGACTTTGGCACCACCCAACTTCACCTGCCGCAACACGGCTCCGGCAAATGTTCCGCCACGCAGGTCCGCATTCGAGAGGTCCGCCTCCAGGAAAATCGTTCCCTTCGCTTCCACTCCGGTGAGATTGGCGTCAGCCATCTTCGCAGCGGAAAAATCGGTTTGTTCCAGGTTGGCCAAAGAGAGCACAGCACGCTCCAGGTGCGTGTCCCGGAGATCCGCTCGCCCCAGTTCTGCGCGCAGTAAATTCGCCTGTTGCAAATTCACGCTGTACAAACTCGCGCCCGTCAAGTTCGCAGTAGTCAACGTCGCTCCCTGCAGGTTTGCGAAGGACCAGTCTGAACCTTGGAAATCTCCTCCATTAAAGACTGCCCCACGAGCGTCCGCGCTTACCAGATTGGCTTTGCTCGCCACGACGTGGTCCATTTTTGCCGAGCGCAGATTGGCTTCCCGCAGGTTGGCTCCGTGAAAATCGGATCCGCCCAGACTGCTACCTTCGAGATTCGCGCGCCACATTCGGGCATTGGCGAAATCTGCATGGTACCCCCGCGAGTAGCGCAGATTGATCTCGTTCAACCTGGGTCCGTTGCCCTCGCCCGTGGTCGCGGTCTTTGTTCCACTCGTCGGGCGCGCCGAAACATTCTCCTCGGTTAAATCCGCATAGGGATGGTAGCCAAGGGCCTCAAACGCGGTGGCTGCCCACCTTCGTGGGTCGCCTCGTCCCACTTCCGGACGCAGTGTCGAATCTCCCGGCAATCCGCGAATCACTCCGATCGAGACCAGAAGCAGCGCCAGTCCTGCCAGCACTGCCACTCGTCCCGCGGTCCACACATCCTTGATGAACTGCGGAGTGCTTTCTTCGGTCCAATCACCGGGGCGCAACACGCGCTTCACAACCCGTGGCAACCCGCACGCCCCGGCGCTCGCTACCGTGAACAGGAATACATGTAACAACGTTCCGCGGTAGTCCTGCATCACCAGGTACCGCACCCAGAAAAAGAACAACGCGGCAGGTACCGCCCAGTACGCCAGGAAGATCGCAACGTAGCACTCCACCATTCCGACCGCGGAATGTGGCTCGCGCGTCCACCGCAGGTACGGCCGAATCGGCCCCATCAGATACCAGCGGCCATCCTTCTCGGGCGTCTGCCCATCGGGAAATACCGCCGGCAATGCCCCCATGCTGCCCCAAAGCCGCAGCAACAAGAACTGTAGTCGCAGATAGAAAATAGTGAGCAACAGCGGCGCTCCCAGATAAAACCCTTGCAGGGGCAGAATTTTGGGAATACGCGCGGTGACCGTCGCCGATTCATCCAACAGCAATCGCACGTCCGTCGTCAGCGCAATCAACCCACAGGACACCACACACAACCCGATCAGCAACAAATAAGACCATCGCGCGGACTGCGTGAACTGCTCAATGGTCTTTCGGCCATTCAACGTCGCCACCGCTTCTGGGAGGGTTGCGTCGAACAGGTTTGTGCCGCCTAAGCGTCCCGCCCACAATCCTTGGGCACCATACAAATTCGCGCCCATCAAATTCGAACCGGAGAGCTCCGTTCCCAGCAGGTTCGTATCGCGCAGGTCGCCTTCCACCAAATTTGCATTTCGCAAATTGGCCATCGACAAGTCCGCACCGCGCAGGTCCGCCTTCTGCAATTCTGCGCCTTGCAGGTTCGCACCGGTCAAGTCCAGGCCGGCGAGATTTGCGCCAGCAAAATGCCCTCGCGCTCCTTCTTTGCCGCTTGTATCCACCCACAAGCGGTGCTGATCGATGGCCTCGCCGATCTCCAACAATCCCAGGGGTGTTACTCGTGGTTTCGGAGCATCCAACACCGGTTCGGCTTCCGCTCCGCGTTCCTCGATTTGTGTCGCCGTGGTTTCAGCAGCCTCGATTTCCGATGTCTCGACGGATTCTTCTGCTTTCAGCCGGGCACTTGCAACAGTCTCCTCGATGGTCCATTCCTTTAGAATGGCCTCATCCGCCGCGGGTGTTGCCGTCTCGGCCGCCAACTCTCCCACTTCTTCCTCTGCGTTTTCGCTCCTGGGCTTCTCCAATGCCTCTGTAAGCGTTTCCTGGTCCATCTGATTTTCGAGCGAGGGTTCGAACTTGGGAGTCTCTGGGGATCCACTGAACATCACTGAGGGCTCCATTGCGGATTCGTTTGCAGCGGCTGGGGCGGTGGGAATAACCGCAGGGCTCGCGGCCGGTTCGGCACTCAGTTCCACCGTGCCAAGATTCCTTCCGGGCATCTCGCGAATTAGGTCCTGTAGCAACTGTTCTTCGAACAGCGCCAATATCTTCGCTTCGGTTTCAGGATCCGGAGCCAGCGCCCCGTACTCGGCAAGCTCTTCGGGCGTGGCGAGCCGTTCTTCCGGCTTCGGCGCACTCCCCCACGAAAATCCAAGAAAACTCTTGGCCGGCTGCTCCGGCATAGCGGTCGTTCCTATCGCCCCCATGCGGGAGCCTTGAAATTCGCCCATTCAGGCTATGACCGCATCATGGCTTAGCGCCTTGGGAAAATCGCCTGCCCCAAAGGACAGGCATGTCACGAAAGCAAATGGGTGTTCTCGATCGGCTCGCGACTTTAGCAACACCTTTCCTAGCTAGTGGGAACTGGGATGGCAGACAGAATGTGCCCTAAAAACAATTCAGCCGGGGCGCTCCGCTGAGGGGCCGAGGCACCCCGGCTATTCCTGCCCGCCTCCGCAGTGAGCGAGCTAGGAAACCTGTACTTCCATAGCCGTTGAACTTTTCTGCTCGACTACGCGAACTTCGAACTAGTGTTCGTCGCCGCCGCGCAAAAATTCGTATCTCTCGATGGCCGCCACCACTCCCACGGAACCCTCTTCTCGGGGCTCCGTTCGCTGTACTCGTCCCAAACAGCGCACTTTCACCGGACCAGCCAGCGTGATTTCGTTCGGCAACGTCAGAAGGATTTCTACCGGCGATCCTTCCTTCACATCTTTGGAAAGGAAAAAATACACCCCTCGGGAACTGACATCGCGCGATTCCGTGCTTGTTTCTCCAACTGCTGCCCCTGTTGTCCACCGCACCGTTAGCGGTAGCCGCATGGAGAACCGTTGGGTCGTGCGGCGTTCTGAGCCTGTCAAGGCGAACCTCCCGTATTGAAAGACCGAGTCTATCCGCCTCTTTCCTACAGAACAATAGAACCGGGGATTCAAAAATTTCCCATGTTCAAAAAGTACGAACGTACTAGGACCCTTTGGACTAAGGCCGAGCCTCCGGATCGTAGCTGACCGGCTTGCGCCCGATAAGCCATAAGACCCGACAATGTCTCCTGGGAATGTGATCTTTCCTGCCCGTCAAAGGCTCCGCCGGAAGTTGCTGGCCGAAGCCTTCGGCGGGGTCGCTAGAACGTGAACTTCAGCGCGAACTGCACCACGCGGCCCGGCTGCGCCGCCACAATTTGGCCGAAGTTCGGCGAACTGATGTCATTATTCGGCAGCTCAAAATTCACGTTATTAAAGATGTTGAAGAGTTCCGCCCGGAATTGCAGGTTCATGCTCTCGTGAATCGGAATCGTCTTGATCGCCGAAAAATCCCATTGCTGATAGGACGGCCCTTTCAGCGTGTTCCGGCCAACGTTGCCAAACTGTCCTGTCGCCGCTTGTTGGAACGCTCCGGTGTTGAACCAGCACTCCGCCGTTCTCGTCTCTGCTCCGTTCGCGCATGTGCCGCTGTCTGGGTCGCCCACAATGTTCGGCCGGCTGCTGTAAAATCCGGAGATTTCGGGTGCACTTCCTTGCAATGAAGGATTGCTGGAGTCGTATGCCGTAAACGGCGTGTTGCTCATAACCGTAGTAATCCCGTTCACCTGCCAGTTCCCCAGGATGTGCCCGTACCAGTTCTGCGGATGCTGGAACCACGGTAGATTCCATTGATAGCTAATCACAAACCGGTGCCGCGCATCGAACATTGACCGTCCATGCTCGGCGTTCACGTCAAACGGATTCTGCGCCAAGTCATTCTCTCCGGCCACGCTTTGCGAAGCGGAACCTGTGATGTTGAAAGTGGAAGCATCATCTAGCGTCTTCGAGTACGTGTATGAGGCCAGCATCGATACTCCGTGCGCTACGCGTTTCCGCAAACTGATCTGTAACGCGTTGTAGGTCGAGTTCGCGATTCCACTGATCAAGCCCACGGATGAATAGGTGCAGGGCTGCGTCGGGTCCGCGAACGTGCAGCCCGAATACAGCCGGTTTTGATCCGCAGTGTTTTGTTCCGGCGTGAGCGCTGGATTATAGCTGGTCGGATTAGCCTCAATGAATCTAGGTAACTTTGTACCTTTCGTGCCAATGTAGCCGACTTCCAGCAGCCAGTCGCTTCCAAAAGCACGCTCCACGTTTACATTCCAGTCTTGCGCGTAAGGCAATCTCAGGTTTGGATCCAGCGTTAACAACGTCATCGGTGACGCAAAGTCACCATTAAACGGGTTCTGTCCGTTGTAAGGATCTGCAAAATTCGGAAGCTGGATCTGCGGTGTCTGCAGATACGGTGGCGCACTGATCGGTGTCTGCAAGGGTCCACCTTGGCCCGTGTAATAGGGATCGTAGAAGATGCCGAAGGCCGATGTGACCAGCCAGCGCCCATCGCCCTTCACATCCCAAGCCAGTCCAATTCGCGGCGCGAACGCATCACGCTGCGTCGGAATCAAGCCCCCCGGCACCCCCTTGTCTCCTGGATACAGCAGTCCTGTTGGCGCGGTTGGATACACGGTGGATTGCACGCCCGGCTCCCACAAGTTTTGGCGGTTGTGAATTTCCTTGTACGGCGATGGCACTCCGTACCGCAATCCGTAATTCACCGTCAGCCTCCGGGTGACCTTCCAGGTGTCCTGGCCGTAGAGGTGGAACGCCTGTCCGCGCAGACCGCGGTTGAAGTCGCCTCCTCCTTGCAGAAAGAAGACGGGCTGGCCAAAGAGAAAGCTCGCAAACGGATTGCTCAACGGAAAGTTCGCGAATACGAAGAATCCGTTGGTCGCAATTCCTTGCAGTACGTTGATCTGGTCATACTGGTAGCCACCGCCGAACTTCATTTGATGCTTCCCTCTAACCCAAGTGAGCGAGCCCGAAAAGTCCCACGAATTCTGATAGGTGTTGCGCGGCCCGGTGATCGGATCGCCTACAGATGCATACCCGCCGACCTGCACAAACGGCGGCCCGATTGCCGCATCGAGTGTCGGGGCATATTCGAATCCCAGGCTGGCGGGGTCCGTGTGGTTCAGGTGTTCATCCAGCAAAAATTTGTTACGTAAGAAAGAAGCGCGTAGGACGCCCACCAATGACGGCGAAAACGTGTGTGTTTCTTGAGCAACGAAATTCTGCGATCGCTGATCTTCACCCACCGGAAATCCCGGCACGTTCGCTCCTGACGTCGATAACGGGTCCGTCTGGCTCCGCTGCCCGAAGCTATAGCGGAAGTTCAGCATGTCCTGCTGCCGTAAGTAGTGGTCTACTCGCACCCCGAATTGGTCGGTGTTCCCGGTCAATTGCTGCGTTCCCACATACGTAAATGGGCCCGAGTTCGCTGCCGGATAAAACGGCAGGATATTTTGGGAAATTGGATTGATGAAGGGCAACTGGTTAAACGGCAGCGCCTGCGGCGGTGAGTTCGGCGGCACGAAATAGTTGAAGAGCTGCCCGTTCTGGCTCAACTGCCCGGAGGTGTTATCGATACACATGCCCGCGGAGTTGAACGTTCCGTTGTTCAGCGTGCACATATCGCCAAAGTTCCCGGTGCGCTCTTCATCAGAAGGGACGGTCACACGTGTCGTTTCGCCCTGGCGATTTCGTACTCCTTCGTAATACAAAAAGAAAAACGTCTTATCCTTAATGACAGGGCCGCCGAAGGTCCCGCCAAATTGATTGCGTTGTAGCGGTTCCACGCTGTCGGCGAAGAAACTCTTTGCGTCTAATGCGTTGTTGCGCAGAAATTCCCACGCTGAACCGTGGAAACTGTTCGTTCCAGAACGCGTAACTATATTCGTTGTGGATCCGGTGCTATGTCCGAATTCGGCATTCGCCGTATGGGTCAGTATCCGAAATTCGGTGATTGCATCCACCGGAGGCTCCAGCACGAACCCACCGTCGACTGTGTTGAAATTGTCGGCACCGTCGATCAGGAAATTGTTCGACTCCGGCCGCTGTCCGTTTACCGCGTACGCTTGTCCTTCTCGCAGCGTTCCACCTGCTTCGGCTAGTCCCGGAGTGATGGGCACCACGCCGGTCTGCAGCAACCCCAGTTGCGTAAAATGCCTACCATTCAGAGGCAAATCCAGCACTTCTCGCTCTCCCACTGTCTGCCCCAAGTTTGTGGATGTGCTTTCGATCATCAGTGCGTTCGCCGTCACCTGCACTTGTTCGGTGTTCGTACCGACCGCCAGACGAATCGCAACCGTGGCAGCCTGGTTCACATCCAGCGAGATTCCTTCTTGTAGGTAATTTTGAAATCCCTTGGCCTGTGCCTGGAGACGGTAATGACCGACCGGCAATTCGAGCAATAGGTACGCACCATGCGCGTCGCTTACCGTGCTTCGCCGCAGTCCAGTCTCGCTCTGGATTGCTATTACGCTGGCACCGGAAACGGTCGACCCCGACGCATCGGTGACTGTGCCTCGCATGCTCGCGGAGATTTCCTGTGCGGAAACCGATCCGCTCGATAGAAACAAAATCGCTGCGAACGCTACAGGCTTCAAAAAACGTTTCATCCCTATCTCCCGTTTTCGTGCAACTTTGCTCTCGCTCACGCGTGAGTCGAAAAACCGCTCACGCGCGTGAAGGCATGGGACACACCACAACCGTGCCGCTCGAAACCTGCTTCGCGGTTGCACCTCGACAGTGTTGTTGATCAGCGGCCCAGGGCACACACCCTGGTCCCCGGCACACTTCCCCTAGATTCCCGTGAGGATACGAGCCACGTTTTTTCTGTGCAATAGTGGAAAAGAATTACCGCAGAAGTTGAGCCAGATAGAGAAGGCGTTTCGTGGCGGCAACCTTAGCCGCTGAAGTGCAGGGCGTACGTTACGTTTGGTCAATCAGCCGATGGTGGATAGCGTATAACGCCAGCTCCAACCGGTCCGATACGCCCAGCTTGTCAAAAATGTTGTGCAGGTGATTCTTGACCGTCTGCTCGGAAATGAACAATTTCTCCCCAATTTCCTTGTTTCGGAATCCCTGCGCCACCAACTGCACAATTTCCTTTTCGCGGTCAGAGAGCAACGGCTTCTCGCGTCGCGGCCCCGATTCCGATGACTTCGCAAACGCCTTCATCACTTCCGCGGTCATCCGATTGTCCAGCCAGATCTCTCCGGCATGCACGCGGTGAATGCTCTTTACGAGCAAATCCGTGGCGGATTGCTTGAGCACCACGCCGCGGGCACCCAAACGCATCGCCCGGACCACGTCGCGGTCGTCTTCCGCCGCCGTCAACACGATCACGCGTGTGGGCATCTGGTCAAAGTTCACTTCTTCCAGGACCGCTAAGCCGTCTTTCTCCGGCATCCGCAGATCCAGCAGCAAGATGTCTGGTTTCAATTTCGCCAGCATTTTTATGCATTCCGCGCCGTTCTGCGCCTCGCCGACAATCACAATCTCGTCGTCGCCGTCCAGCAACTTCCGCAAACCGTCGCGAAATATCGCGTGATCATCCGCCATCAACACTCGAATCTGCTGTTTTGTCTTAGCCATAAATTAGCCGAGCGGAACCTCGATCGTTAGACGCGCCCCATGCCCAGGATTTGACTCCACCGTCAAAACTCCTCCGACCGTGCGCGTGCGTTCCTTGATGGAAATCGGACCCAGCCGCAGGCGGTCCAACTCATCTCCCGTGAAGCGACCGGCGAAACTGAACCCTTCTCCGTTGTCGTCCACTACAAGAGAAAGACGGCTGTCATCCTGCGTCAGTTTTACCACGACATGGGAAGCCTTCGCATGCTTTTTTATGTTGTTGAGTGCTTCACGGTAAATCTGAAAAATCTCCCTGCATACGCGATCCGGGGCCTGCAGATCCACCGAATCTACCAGTAAATCTAACGCCAGGGCCGACTCGTTCCGGAATCGTTCCGCAAATCCCCGCATGAGGTCGACCAAATCCGCGGACTGCACACGTAGAGGGCGCAAATCAGTTACTAGATGCCGCAACTCTGCTCCTTCGTTCCGTACCGTCTGCTGCAGGGAGGTCAATCCTGTCTCCAACTGCTCTGGCTGCGTCGAAACTTTCCGCCTCAACACATCCAACTGAATCTCAATGCTCAACAACGTCTGCAAAATCCCATCGTGTAAATCGCGTGAGATTCGCGAGCGTTCCGCCTCGATGGCCCTCACGCGCAGGTGCCGCAACAGAAAAATGTTCTCTAACGGTCCGCTGACGTGACGCGCCACTTTTTCAAACCATGCCAAATCGTCCTTTGTGAACGGCGCCCGGGAAACGTGCCGGTTCACCAGGAACAGCCGGCCGACCGGACTTTTACCTTGATCAAACGCAACCGTAATGAAATTTCGAATACGAAATTCCTGCTGCGTTGGCCCCGGAACTCGAGGCAGAATCTTCAAATCGTGCATATTCCGCCGGTCCCATCCAAACCCCGAACCCTTTCCCTCCAGCGAATTCCAGGAAAGTGATGCATCCATGTCATCGAGCAGGAATCCGTCGGCCCTTGTCAACGGCAGATTCTCCGGCGTCATTCGCTCGCTCTCACCTGATTTCAACTGCCAGAGGAAAATTCGTTCCAGGTCGGCGTCCCGATAAGCAAGCAACGCTATCTCGGTCTGGAACTCGCTGCACAAATCTTCAAGCAGCAGGCGTAACGATTCCGCTAGCCCCAATTCCACGTGCATTGAGCCGGAAACCCGGTTCAAAAACTCTTGTTGTTCCGTGAACTTCCGGTTCCGGTCGCCCAGAAAGGCCATGCCACTGGCACCCATCAAGGTGGCCGCAAACACCGGCATATAAAACATCGCCGCTGGTTGTGGTCCCGCCGGACCCAGCCGGTTCAGCCGTAAGGCCACCGCCAACAGCAACAACCCAAAGGACAAAAACATTGCGAGTTTGAGGTTCCACCGGTATCCCGCGGCAAAGGCCACAAAGAACACCAGAAACCACGCCGGCATCATTTCCTGAGAAAAATAAAGGTATAGACCCACCACTAGCACGTCGCACGCCAAGGGCAAATGCCATTGGTAGTTCCGCAGCAACCGCTCCAAGCCCAGCACCAGCACTGCAATCACCAGGTAGGCCGTTAACAGCGCCAGTGCGCGTTGGGCATCCCGAATCGAACGCAGTTCCAGCAAGCACGCTATGGCCAGCAGTGCGACCGCCGGGCGCGCATACGCGATCTGCTTTTCGAAATGAAGCCGGTCCGTCGTCTGCGGGTTCATGTGCGGGGACACACACCCCTACACAAGTCTAACCACGCCTTCACTTTCCGCGCGGAAAGGCCTCTCTGGCGTTTCCAGCTTGCTATGTGCTAATCGAGCAATCTCTCCAAGCCTCTGTAAGCGGCCATGACGGAGTTCCTGAGATGGTGCCTCGGCTCGGTGGCAACCTCACCCGTAACGTAGTGCCTCGACCGGGTCCACTTTTCCGCTCGCCGAACCGGCACCCAACAAGCCAGCAGCGCCACTCCGACAAACAACAGCCCGACGGTGGCGAGGGTGGCAGGATCCCCGGGCTGAACCTGGTAGAGACGTACACCCGGCCCATTTGTCGCCTTAAGTAGAGGTCGTCAACGGCGTTTTTGTTCCCCCTTTTCACAACGGGAAGGGCAAGCTCCCGAAGCGTTAACGCTCTGATTAAGCGTTTTCCCTTACGGGCGAATGCGCTTCACCATCAGCACTTCATTGCCTCTATCGTTGTAGATCAGTTGGTCCACCAGCCGTTTTGCGATCAACATGCCAAAGCCGCCGGGCCTCATGCCCTTCTGTTCGCGAACCACCGCATGAGTCCACAAGTCTCCCGCTGCACTACTCACCGCCGCGTGCCCAAGCTCCTTCATTGAAAATCCCTCACCCGGATCCTTTAGCCGGCACGTGATCGATCCGTCTCGATACGTGAACGAAATCTCTACATGTTGTTTGGAGTCGAAATGCCCGCCGTATTCCATCGCGTTCAGCAAAATTTCCCGAAATGCCGTCACCATCGATTCGCGGTCCACTTCTGGAATATTTTCGTCCTTCGCGCCGCGAAGAAACTCGATCAGACGATGCGCCGTTTCCATATCGCAGCGAGCCGTCAATTCCAGTTCGTTCGCCCTTTCGGATGCGATCTGGATCCCATCGCTCCAGCCGGACGTAGCCATCGCTTCCCGCACCATTTCCACCAAATGCTCGTCATCGATCGGCCGCGAAAAATAACTGAATGCTCCCACGCGCACCGCATTCAAGAGTTCTGCCAAACGAAACTTATCTGCCAAGGCGATAACACGCGCCCACGGCCAGAGATTTCTTATTCCGTGTAATTCCTCCAGATTTTCCGGCGTTTGCTGCATCCAACGCGTCACCACTAAGTCCGAGCCGCGCGACGCTGTCGCGACGTCTACCTCGTGAGTCGAGAGTCTCTGAACGCTCCATCCCTCGCCTGCCAGGACAGCCTCCAGCAATTCCTCAGTTTCTTGACCGCAATCAATTAAGAGCGCACTCCTGCCAGGAACGGCAGATGGACCCTCGGAGGATTCACACGCTGGTGGCGTCACGGTTGTTTCCGCAGAAAATGCGGGCTTTCAAGGTGGCCATAATCTAGCCCGAACACCATGAATCCAATGTTTCGCCTGAGTTACACCTCCCGCTCTCACCCAACACTGCACCTTTTTTATAGGGTTATGGCCGCATGACGAACTATCGGTTGGTGTGCTGCCGCCACTCTGAATCGGCCTCTGCAGCCTTTTGGCGTCGGCTGCCGCGTGCTAAACTAAAGTCCTGCGGTGGGAGTAGCTCAGCTGGTAGAGCGTCGGTCTGTGGAACCGAATGTCGCGGGTTCAAATCCCGTCTCCCACCCCAGTTCACCCGTTTCAATTTTCCATCCGCTACAATAAACGTATGATCCGAATTTCCTGCAAAGCGCTGCTTGTTGACATGGATGGTGTCCTCGTCGATTCCACTCCCGCGGTCGCGCGCGTTTGGTCACGTTGGGCTCTCAAGCACAACCTCGATCCCGACCAGGTCGTCCGCTTTGCCCACGGCCGCACCAGCCTCACTTCGATTCGCGAACTTCTGCCTCACGCCGACCTCGCCACCCACGTGGCCGAAAATCGCTGGATGGAGCAGAGTGAAATCGCTGAAATTGACGATGTCGTTGCCCTGCCGGGCGCGCAGCAGCTCCTCGCCACTGTTCCATCCTCGCAAATCGCCGTTGTCACCTCCTCTACCCGCGCGCTCGCGGAGGTCCGACTCCGCACCACCAATCTTTGGCCGCACATCGTTCACCTCATTACCGCCTCCGACATCCAGCGCGGCAAGCCCGATCCGGAGCCCTACCTCAAAGGCGCGGCGTCACTTCATTTCGATCCACAATCGTGCGTCGTCATCGAAGACGCGCCCTTCGGCGTTCGTTCAGGTAAAGCCGCCGGCGCTCACGTGCTCGGCTTACGCACCACCGTAGACGACCAAACTCTCCTCAATGCCGGCGCCGACTGGATTATCAATGATCTTTCCTCTGTGCGTCTCCTCCCGCCCGCACCCCCGAACCAGCTCCTCCTTGAATTGCTAACTACAGAAACTCTTCGCTCTCCGCAGATTCGCTGAAGTACGCTCGTACTAAGGTGTGGGCAAAGGGTCAGTAACCATCCGAGGCAGCCTGTACCTCAATCTTCTCTTGCTTTTTCTTAGTCTGTCCTAATCTGGAGGAACTAAATTTCAAATTTCCGCTCGGCGCTTACTCTGTGCACTCTTGGCCTGTTCGCCGCCGAGCCTTAAGGGACCCATGAGTTCTACGCAAATGCCACCGGTTTCTCCCCAACAAGCTGCATCTCAAACGCAGCCTCCCGCGCCTAAGAACTTCCCCGTGCCCCAGCTAATTCTCGCTATGCTCAAATCCCACGATCGCATTAGCGACCTCATCTTTTCCCCGGGCCGCTCTCCCCAGGTCGAAGTCAACGGCCAGCTTGTCGAGCTCCCTTTCAAGGGCGTTGAACGCCTCTCGACCGCCGACACGATTTATATCGCTCGCTCCATCATCGGCAATAACGATCTGGCCGCTCGTAAGCTCGAAAACGAAGGCTCAGCCGACCTCTCCTACAGCCTCGAGGGCGCTTCCCGCTTCCGCGTCAACATCTTCCGCCAACGCGGCAGTTGCGCCATCGTCATGCGCGTCGTGCCCAACCGCATCCCTTCGTTTCAGGACCTGGGGCTTCCCCCGCAGATCGAGGAAATCTGTAATCTCCGAAATGGCATTGTTCTCGTCACTGGACCGACGGGCTCCGGCAAATCCTCGACGCTCGCGGCCGTTCTGGACAAGATGAACGAGCAAAAAGCCATCCACATCCTCACCATCGAGGACCCCATCGAGTTTCTCCACCGCCACAAAAAAGGAACCATCCATCAGCGCGAGCTGCACAGCGATACGCCCACCTTTTCGGCAGCACTGCGCGCGGCCCTTCGCCAGGCACCTAAAGTCATTCTCGTCGGCGAAATGCGCGACCGCGAAACCATCGAAATTGCTCTCGAAGCTTCGGAAACCGGTCACCTTGTCCTTTCAACCCTTCACACCATCGACGCCTCTAAGACTGTCGAACGCATCATTGGCACGTTCCCCATGGAAGATCAGCAGGCTATTCGCACGCGCCTTTCCAAGGCCTTCCGCTTTATTCTCTCGCAGCGTCTGGTTCCCAAGCAGGACGGCAGTGGCCGCACCGCCGTTGTCGAAATCCTGAAGTCCACCATGCGCACCCGCGAATACGTCGAAAAGGGGGAATCCGAGGGCAAATCGTTGGTTGATGCCATGCGCGACGGTTCTCACGACGGAATGCAACACTTCGATGCCGAAATCGAAAAGCTTATCCGTTCCGGTGTCATCGACTTCGAAACGGGATTGACCTACGCCACCAACGCCGGGAATCTTCGCCTCGAACTTGCCGACTTTCTCGAGGGCCGGGCCAAAGCCAAGCCCAAACTCGTCCCGACGCAAGACAGCGAACTCGAAATCATCCGCTAATCCCCAACGAGCTTGGCAGCTTTCGTTTGTCATTCTTCCCACCTGGAAAGCTGTAAACTTCCTCCGTTTTCCTCTATCATGGCCGTGCCTTTACCCCTGTTATGTCTATGAGACGCTGTCTTGACGCCCTCTGATTCTCTCGCCGCGGACGCTCCCGTCCGTCCCACGCATCCCCGCAAGGAAAAAGGTAGACTACTGCAAGTTCTCGGTGTCGGTTTCGGCATTGCCGTGGCTGTCGGCAACACCATTTCCGCCGGCATCGTGCGAACCCCGGGAGACATCGCCGCTCGCTTGCCCAATCACTGGCTCTTCTTCAGCGTCTGGTTCGGTGGCGCGCTCTACGCCCTGGTGGGGGCATTTCAACTCGCCGAACTCGGCTCAGCGATTCCCCGAAGTGGCGGCCAATACAACTTTTCTCGCCGCGCCATCGGCGATTTCGCCGGTTTCATTGTCGGATGGAGTGACTGGCTCTCTACCTGTGGCACCACAGGAGCGGTCGGCATCGTCATCGGCGAGTATATGGCCCACCTCTTTCCAGTGTTGGACGGGGCATCCAGAATCAAAATCACGGCCGTCTCCGTCATCGTGCTCTTTGCCCTTTTGCAGTGGAAAAGCATCAGTATGGGCAGCAAGGTACAGAATTTCACCACTCTGTTGAAGGGATTTGCCTTCTTCGCTATCGTCGTTGCCTGTTTCGTATTCGGCGGCGATCTTCACCACGCCGCTACTTCCCAGCAAACCACCCCAAGTACTTCCATTGCTTTCCCCGTGGGCGCCGCCCTGATCACCGCTCTGCTCTTCGGCATTCAGGCCACGATCTACACTTACGACGGCTGGGACGGCGTCATCTATTTCGGCGACGAAATCAAGAATCCTGGCTACCTGGTTCCCCGAGCGATTTTCGCTAGTCTGTTCTCCATCGTCGTGATCTATCTTCTCGTAAACGCCGCTGTCCTCTACGTCCTACCTATGAATGAAATCGCCGGCAACAATTTCTCTTTGGGCCTCGCCGCAGAACGTGTCTTCGGGCTACACGGCGACTTCATTTTCCGCTCCATCATGGTCCTTGCGCTGTTCAGCTCCCTCAACGCCCTTCATCTGATGGGCGCGCGGGTGATCTACGCGATGAGCCGCGACGGCCTCTTCTTCCGTGCGGTCTCGCGCATCAATAAAGGAGGTACTCCCACTCTCGGCCTTCTTCTCAGCGCCATGGTGGGCGTGGCCTTCGCCATCTTTAGCTTCGACAGGGTGATCGCCATGCTGGCGTTCTTCTTCGTCACCAACTACCTGCTCTCTTTCATCTCTCTCTTCTTACTGCGCCGTCGCGAACCGGAACTGCCGCGTCCTTATCGCGCTTGGGGCTACCCCTACACGACCGCCATTGCCCTGCTCGGCTCTATCGCGTTCCTCGTTGAAGCTATCCGCGAAGATCCCACCAACAGCTATCTCACTCTCATCGCCCTCGCCTGCAGCTATCCCGTCTATCGGATTTTGAAACTCGCCTCCGGCGCGCAGCCTTCCGAAGCCTCATCAGTGTAGGGATGGCCTTTCACCTGGCGGCCTAGCGGGAAGCGGTTCGTCTTCGCTTTCTATTCCGCTTATGTACTCTCAACAAAGAGGGCGGACTCGTCGTCCGCCCTCCGATCCTTTGCTTCCTGAACTTCCTATGGTTCCCTAACTTCCTCCCTCAGCTCACCTTCTCCGCTACTGCCTTCGCTTGCAGGAACAGCAATAGATAATCCTTTCCGCCCGTCTTCGAATCCGTGCCGCTCATGTTGAATCCGCCGAAAGGATGCGCGCCTACCATCGCCCCCGTGCACTTCCGGTTCAGGTACAGATTTCCCACGTGGAAATCCTCTTCCGCGCGACGAATCTTCTCTGGATTCTTCGAATAAAGCGCGCCCGTCAATCCGAACTCGGTGTTGTTCGCAATCTCCAGTGCTTCGTCGAAGTTCTTCGCCTTAATCACCGCCAGAACCGGCCCAAATACCTCTTCTTGAGCCAGACGTCCCTTCGGCGGCACATCGGCAATGATCGTCGGCTCCACGAAATAACCGTCGCCCGCCGCCCGGCCGCCCCCGGCTACCAATCGCCCTTCTTTCTTCCCAATTTCGATGTACTCGAGAATCGTCTTCATCGCCGAATCGTTAATCACCGGGCCCATATAATTGCTAGGGTCATCGCTCGGGCCCACTTTAATTTTCTTGGTCCTCTCGACCAGCTTGTTCAGGAACGTGTCATACACTTTCTCGCTCACAATCACTCTCGAGCACGCCGAACACTTCTGTCCCTGATACCCGAACGCAGCAGCCACCGTCCCCTCCGCTGCCGCATCAATGTCTGCCTCTTCGTCCACCACGATGCCATCTTTCCCGCCCATCTCCAGGACCGTGCGCTTGATCCAGATCTGGCCCGGCATGGGCTTCGACGCCAGTTCTTCGATCCGTAAGCCCACCTCTTTGGAACCCGTGAACCCGATGTACCGCGTTTTTGGATGCTGCACGATCGTATCGCCCACCGCACCGCCAGACCCAGTGATAAACTGCACCGCTTCTTTCGGAATGCCCGCTTCAAACAAAATATCGATGAACGTCGCTGCAATTGCCGGCGAATCCGACGCCGGCTTCAGTACCACCGTATTCCCCGTCACCAGCGACGCCACGACTAGCCCCGCCATGATCGCGCAAGGGAAATTCCACGGCGGAATGATCGCGCCTACACCGAGGGGGATGTACACCAAATAATTCCGCTCGCCCCGCATTGGCGTCAGCTTCTGTGGTTCGGAGAGCCGCAACATCTCCCGTCCGTAAAATTCGCAAAAATCGACCGTCTCCGCGATATCCGCGTCCGCCTCCACCCAGCTCTTCCCTACTTCGTAGCAGACCAGCGCTTCCAACTCGAATTTCCGCTCTCGGACAATCTGAGCCGCCTTGAACAAGCACTTCGCCCGTTCCTGTGCTGGTACTTTCTTCCACACATCGAAAAACCTGTGTGCCGCTTCGATTGCTTCAATCGCCTGCTCTTTCGAAGCATCCTGGAATACCCCGATCACCTCGGATGGCCGTGACGGGTTCGTCGACTTGCGCTTCTTTTCCGTTACCACCTTCTTGCCAGCGATCCACATCGGGTATTCGTGCCCAAACTCGCTTTTCACCTTCGCTAGTGCCGCCTCCATCTTTTTTCGATTCTCGGCATTCGAAAAATCGATGAATGGCTCGTTGGTGAACTCGGTCACATGCAGTTTCGTATCTACCGTCGCCATAAGTGCTTCCTCCTGAATCTTGTGAACACCCAATTATAGGGCCGCGTCTGCAACGTCGACAACCTAGCCAATTCGGCCCACCTCGGACTTCGAATTGCACGCACCTCTCTGTTGCATCGCCGCCGTTTACTTGAATCCCAACACCGGATGCGGCTGGTAGGGCTCTTCCAGAAAGGTAATCTCCTCCGAAGTCAACTTTACTTCCAGCGCCGCCAGCGCATCTGTCAGATGATTCGGCTTGGTAGCCCCCACAATCGGTGAAGTCACTACCGGCTTACTTAGGACCCAGGCCATCGCCACCTGCGCCCGCGGCACGCCGTGCTTTTCTGCCACTTGGCCGACGCGATCAACGATCGGCCGGTCCAATTCCTCCGTTTGTGAGTACAGCACCTTCGCAAACAGGTCGGTTTCATCCCTCTTGGTTACCTCTGCTTTCCATGGCCTTGCGAGTTTCCCGCGCGCCAGCGGACTCCACGGCAGGACAGCAATTCCCTCTGCCGAGCACAACGGCAGCATCTCTCGTTCCTCCTCGCGGTACAGCAGGTTGTAGTAATTCTGCATAGACACAAACCGTGCCCAACCGTTTATCCGTGACAAGTAGAGGGCCTTCGTGAACTGCCAAGCGTGCATCGACGATGCCCCGATGTACCTCACCTTGCCCGCGCGCACCACATCGTTCAACGCCTCGAGCGTCTCTTCGATCGGCGTTTCATAGTCCCAGCGGTGAATCTGGTACAGGTCCACATAGTCGGTCTGCAAGCGCCGCAAGCTTTCGTCCAGTTCGAAGAAAATCTCCTTGCGCGACAATCCCCCACCATTCGGCTCTTCCCGCATCACCCCGTGCAATTTTGTCGCAATCACCACTGTCTCGCGACGCGTGTTCGCCTTCAAAAATTTCCCCAACACCAATTCACTCTCGCCGCGCGAATACACGTTGGCAGTATCGAAAAAGTTGATCCCAAGATCCAGCGCCTGCCGGAAAAACGGCCGACTCTCTTCCTCATTCAACGCCCACGCGTGGCTCCCCGGCTTCGGC
>Ga0335076_10001419_pt1 | contig 23194 bp, 19 predicted proteins | sample Lox_Sample_25_FD_206717 | JGI IMG/M metagenome (GOLD analysis project Ga0335076, IMG submission 206717) | Soil microbial communities from Loxahatchee National Wildlife Refuge, Florida, United States - Lox_Sample_2.5 | ecosystem: Environmental > Terrestrial > Soil > Wetlands | place: USA... | reverse complement strand
GGCAGTCACGCCTCCGTGGATCAACTCGGCACAGAGCTCGATGCGATCGGCGCCCCCATGCTGTGCGGCTAGTGCGGAGTCGAGAGACTCGACAGTAATCTCCAGCAGCTTCTGGGAAGGCAAGAGCACTCCGGCAAAGGAACTCGTATAGAAGCTTATATACTCCGCGCTGGCTCAGGTTTCAACAAGGCGAGGCGCGTTCTGTGTTAGGCTTCCCAGTTAAGATTGGTCTCTTCCCACCGGAAGTTCCTCAGCGGGGAGTCCTAACAAAAAAGGGAGACCGCGATGAACGCAAACAGACTGCTTTTTAGAATCGGTGTTGCACTAGTCGCTGTGATCGCAGCGGGATGTGCGAAGCCTTATCACCAGCCGGATGAGCGATACGTGCTGGTAACCGCCAACGTGGACTTGCCGTATTGGCAGGAAGCATCGGCAGGGCTAACGGATATTGGCAAAACCGCAGGAGTGAAGGTGGAGATGGTTGGACCAAACAGTTTTTCGCCCAGCGAAGAATTGGCGGCCTTCCAGCAGGTTGTGGCCCAGCATCCCTCAGGAATTCTTGTTTCGGTGACCGATCCAAAGACGTTTAAGGATCCTATTGACCACGCGATTCTGCAGGGGATCCCGGTGATCTGCCTGGATGCGGACGCCCCCGACTCGAAGCGCATTTTGTTCATTGGTACGGATAATTTTCGCGCTGGCCAGGACAGCGGAAAGCGCATGGCCACTCTGCTTGGCGGTCAGGGCCGCGTCGTGATCATCACCTTGGTTGGACAACTCAACAGCGAGGACCGCGTGCGCGGCGTGAACGAGTCTCTGAAAAAATTCCCGGGCGTACAGGTGATTCAAACTATAGATGACAAAGGCGACTCGCGGGTGGCCGAGGACGCCATTTCGGAGCTGCTCGCGAAAAAAGAAAAAGTCGATGGAATTATTGGCTTGGAGGCGTCCGGGGGCGAAGGAGCCGCCGATGCCTTGCATCGCATGGATATGACCGGAAAGATCAAGATCGTGGCCTTCGACAAAGACCCCCAGACCCTCGATGCCATCGACAAAAAGTGGATTACCGCGACGGTAGTCCAGAAGCCGTACGTCATGGCGTTTTACGGCGTGCGATTCCTGGACGACTTGCACCACAACGTCGTGCATGAGTTTAAGGATTGGGCGACTGCCCCTACCGATCCCTTACCGACTTTTGTGGACACCGGTACGGCGGTCATTGACTCCACCAACCTCGCGGCTTTCCAGAAAGCGCTGGCCGAGCATCCCAAGCCGGTGATTTAGTCACGCGAGGCCGTAGGAGGCGAACGCGACGATAGATGCCAGGCCGAGCGCAGAGCCAATGATGGCACCCGCTAGAACGTCGCTCAGGAAGTGCATACCAAGCACAATGCGCGACACTCCGATGCTGATGGCCAGGAAATACAGTGGGCCTTCTAGCGAAGGATAGAAATAGCTGACCACCAGCGCGATCGAGAAGGCGGTCATGGTATGACCGGACGGAAACGAAAACTTGTCTGGAGGTAGAACCTTGGCCCAGCAGTGAGGCTGATATTCGCAGGGCCGCGGGCGATGGCTCAGCTTCTTCAGCGCCTTGAAGACAAAGATCCCCAGGATCGCCGCAGATCCGGCAGCCGCAAAGGCGACATCGCCGCGTGCGCCACCGAACGCTACCAGCAGAGCGCCGAGGCTGTACCACAGCCACCCGTCGCCCATGCGCGTGGCCGTCAACATCCAAAAACGAATCCACCGGGGCGCTGGCCAATTGTTCATCCGCCGCATGACGCGGTGGTCGCGGTTCTCGATGAAACCCCAGACTGTTTTCGCCACGGCCATGGCTACCTCTTACAGCGTTACTGCGCCCAGTTGGCCTCGAACCTCGAATCCACATCCCAGAGCATGCGCGGCCTGCGGGTTTCTCCAAGCAGGGGCGGCGCCCACTTCTTGCAGAAACGAATCTCGTTGAGCCAATGTCCCGCGGTAATCACCGGGATAAAAATGGTGAAAGGAATCAGAAGCGCCGCCAACGGTTGTTCCTGTAACAGGCCTCCCGCAAAGCGCCAGATATCCAGGGTGAGCTTGGTGTAGGAACCGTGCTCGCCGTGCACAACGCCACGACCGGCGCGCAATCCCGTGAAGAACTCTTCAACCGTGCGCGAACCCGGTACTTGCGTGTAGGTCAGCGCCACCCCGGAGAGCGTGTGCGAATCGCTTCCCGCTACCCCGATTTTGTCGAGCCGATCCGCTAACTGCTTGGCGTTGCGATTCGCCTCGCTCCGCATTTGTCCATTGCGCACTTCAAACGCGGGCACATACGAAGCGAACCAGTTAAAGTCTTCGGGCTCGCGCCTGCCAGTGAGCCCCGAAAAGACGTGATTCACGCTAAAAAAGAGTTTGCGCTCGGTGAGATACATCAGCAACGCGATAAAATCGTTCCGCCGGCGCTGAATTTCCACGTGATCTTTTTCGGTGATCCCGTAAACCCCCAAGTGCATTTCCGTGCCACTCGGCATGCATACCGTTACCTCTTCGCTGAGAAAGAAGTCGGAGTACTTGCGAAGGACTTCTGCGGCATCGATGGAATCGTGATCGGTCACGGTGACAATCGACATGCCCAATTGTTTGCAGCGGTGGTAAACATCCTCGGGCTGGTTATAAGACTCGCGGCAAATGCGTGTGAGACCGGGGGTATTGCACATCCCAGAGCCTGTGGTATGCACATGAAGGTCGCATCGCATGTGAAAATATTAGACAAAAGATATGAACAAACCATGAAGAGCACGCGAAATGTTAGTAAAAAAACTTGCGGAACTTATTGAACACAAACGGGTTTCATAGTTTTCCACATGGCATGTTGGATGCTCTTATCGTCCCCTCGTTTGCCTGTGCGACAATGCACTCATGAAGAAAATCCAGATCCTCTTCCATGACGCTGGCGGAGGCCATCGCAACGCGGCAGTCGCGTTACAGACCATCAATGCTCTGCAACAACGACCATGGCAGGTGGATTTGGTGCAGTTTCAGGAGCTTACGGACAAGCTGGACGTTTTGCGAAAATTGACTGGGATCCGTATCCAGGAACAATACAACACCCTGCTAAGAAATGGGTGGACTCTCGGTTCGGAGCAGCTGCTGCGAGTGCTGCAAGTCACCATCCGGCTGTTTCACAGGCCGATGGTCAAGCTTCTGGTCGCTCATTTCCAGCAGCACCCGGCCGACCTGCTGGTCTCGGTCATTCCTCACTTTAATCGGCAGATTGCTGAAGCGTGGACGGCGTGTTATCCGGGTCGTCCGTTCATTACCATCATCACCGATTTGGCCGATTATCCCCCACACTTCTGGATCGAGCCGATCAAGGAGCAGTACGTCATTTGCGGGACGGAGAAAGCTGTTCAACAAGCCAAAGAAATGGGCAAAGACCCATCCCATGTTTTCGCCACTTCCGGGATGATTCTACGGCCCGATTTTTACGCGGACGACCACGCTGACCCGATAGCATTGCGGGCGGAACTGCAACTTCAGTCGGATCTGCCCACGGGTATGCTCTTATTTGGCGGGTTTGGCTCCAAAGCGATGTACGACATTGCCGAACAACTGGATGCGGCCGCACTGCCTATGCAGCTGATCGTGATTTGCGGCCGGAATGAAAAGCTCGCGGAACAATTCCGCTCCCGCAAGTGGAAGATGCCGATTCATGTGGTGGGCTTCACGAAAGAAGTGCACCGGTTGATGCGCGCCGCCGATTTCCTGGTTGGCAAACCGGGTCCCGGAAGTGTGGCAGAAGCCATGGTGAGAAAACTCCCCGTGATTCTGGAATGCAATACCTGGACCTTGCCTCAGGAGCGATACAACACAGAATGGGTGAAGGAAAAGAAAGTCGGCATCGTGCTTCACGATTTCGGTCAGATTGTTGATGCTGTCAAGCAACTGCTGCAGCCCGGTAGACTCGCCGAGCTTCGCTGCAACACGGAAAAGCTCGACAATCGCGCGATCTTCGAAATCCCGGAAATTTTCGCGAAGCTACTGGATTCGCAGCCCGGGTCTTAGTTGCTGGCGCGTTCGGAGCGGGAGTTGTAACGCAGGTGCGGATGCGCGTTTGGCGTTTCTTCCGGCGCTCTGGCGCGGGGTTTGGCGCAAGTGACCGCCCAGCGTCGCGCCGCAAACTTGGGCAAATCGCAGATTTTGCTGCACCCTGCCGCCGTTTTGGACATGGCACATCCGCAGTAGCAACCGCCCACAGGCTGGTGCAATTTTGCCGATGTGTCGGCCCAGGCCGCGAAACCGAGCAGAGCGGCAGCTAACAGCAAGTCGAAAGCAAGCCAAATACAGATTCGTCGCACTCGTAACAACAGAGGAACTCGCATGCCGGGAGTTTCGACCAGAAGCGCCAGTAAACCGATAGCTCTGGACTCTCAAAAATGAACATTACCTGGGTTCTGATGGTACTAGTTTAGTTTCGAACTGAGAGGCGGGGACGCGAGACGAGTCCCGAAACGAATCACGCGACCTGATTTGGTTCACCGTGCTCGCTGCATATAACCTTCCAAACCACACAGAATCAGCTGATTAAGCTCCAAGTCGGAGCGTGTTCCGCGTGACGCGGCTCGTGCAACGTCCAAGTCGTGGGCGCGTTTCGTTAGCGGCCTCCACGAGATTGCAAGCGAGGGGGAAGGGGCTTGCTTGCGGTTTCTGGAGTTCGTAACCTCCTGCCTCTGAGAGGGAAGCTAGGATCGATGACCCCACGTGCTGGTGTGAAAACGACACTGGCGACGAGACGCGCCTTCCGGGGCCCTGGATCCCAAGCCGGGGCCCCAGTTTTTTCTACGCCCTTCTAAATCCGTCTGAACTCAATCCGCCGACCACCGACCCTTTTGTCGCACAACCTGCGCTCAGTTCACCTTGCGCGTTACGGCGATGCCGGCTTGGCCGAGCACGTGAGCAATTTGTGTATCGCGAAGACGCGACGCGTCATACTCGAACGTAAGATGGTTTTTCTGGTCGTCCACCCGGAATTTGCGCAGGCCGTAGGTGTTGGCGAACTCGCCCAGCCGGTTCAACTGTTCCAAGCTCAGCGGAGCTTGCAGTTCATAGGTGATCTCAAGGAGTGTCATGGCCGGGAATTATAGCAGCAGTGGGCATATTCAGGCGCGTTGACGGGTGAGCCCAAACGCAGTATATATAGGGGTGGGGGGTATATGGGAATTCCGGCAGCTGACGAAAAATCGTTTATGCGTTCGATCGCACCCGCAAAAGTCCGCAAGGCTGCGGGGGTTGATGCGGAATTGAAGGCCGCCAATTTGAAGCGTCTGCGGCGTATTGAAGGGCAGGTCCGCGGCCTGCAGCGCATGGTGGCGGAGGATCGCTATTGCGCGGACATCATCGTGCAAGTCGCGTCTGTCCAGGAAGCTTTACGTGGCGTGGCGCGCAATCTAATGAAAAATCACCTTCGCCACTGCACGGCCAAGGCTTTGAAAGAGGGCAGCCCAAAAGAAGCGGCGGCCATGTACGACGAATTGTTAGAACTGATTTACACCCATCTGCGGTAAGCAAGCGCCTGGCGCAAAGAACCGAGGAAATTGTGGCACACGATCCAGTTTGCGGCATGACCGTCGACCCAGAAACAGCGAAGGCCCGCGCCGAGCATAATGGAAGCACGTATTACTTTTGCTGCGGGGGATGCGCAGAGAAATTTCAGAACAACCCTGCCAAATATCTTGCGAACGCAAAAAATTCCTCAAATAGCGCGGTAACGGCAAAACCAGATAATGCAAAAGTTGCTCCCCCGGGATTAGCTGTTTTAGCTGAGGCTCCCAAGGTCACCGACCCCGTCTGCGGGATGTGGGTTGATCCCCGAAATGCCGCCGCAAACACAGAGTACCGAGGAAAAACGTATTCCTTCTGTTCCACACGATGCGCCGAGCGATTTCAGGCCGACCCCGAAACGTTTTTAGCCGTACCGGGAACTGCGGGCATGGAGAAAGCTGCCGTCAAACAAACACCCGCTCCGGCGGCTGCCAGAGGGATTCGCTACACCTGTCCCATGGATCCGCAAATCGTGCAGATTGGACCGGGAACGTGTCCGATTTGTGGCATGGCCTTGGAGCCAATGGACATTTCCGTCGAAGAACAGCCAGATGCCGAATACGAATCGATGCGCAAACGGTTCTGGATCAGTGCGGCGCTTTCGCTCCCCATTCTGGTTTTATCGATGTTCGGAGAGGCGCTCGGTCTTCACTGGGGCACCCCGACCAAAAATGCTGTGGAACTCCTACTGGCCACTCCGGTTGTGCTCTGGTGCGGTTGGCCATTTTTCCAGCGCTTTTGGAATTCGCTAGTGAATCGCAGCCCGAACATGTTCACGTTAATCGGCTTGGGAACAGGCGCAGCGTATCTTTACAGCGTAGCCGCCACTTTGTTTCCGCAGGTGTTCCCGGCGTCGTTCCGCGATATGCACGGTGGAGTAGCAGTGTACTTCGAAGCCGCGGCGGTCATCACCACCCTGGTGCTGCTCGGCCAAGTATTAGAACTGAGAGCGCGGCGACGAACCGGCGGAGCGATTCGAGAATTGCTGCAACTGGCTCCGCAGACCGCGCACAGGGTAACAGGAGCTACCGAACAGGAAATCGCTCTAAGCGAAGCGCGGCAGGGCGATCTGCTGCGAGTGCGTCCGGGGGAGCGTGTGCCAGTAGACGGAACGGTGCAAGAGGGCGCAAGCGCGGTGGACGAATCCATGGTGACCGGCGAGCCGCTCCCGGTGGACAAAGGACCAGCGGACAAGGTCACCGGAGGCACACTGAATACGAACGGCAGCTTTGTGATGGTCGCAGAGCGCGTGGGCAGCGATACGCTGCTGGCGCAAATTGTGAAGGTGGTCAGTGAAGCGCAACGCAGCCGCGCCCCAAAGCAGCGCCTCGCCGACCGCGTGGCCGCATACTTCGTCCCGGGAGTCGTCATCGCCGCGCTACTCGCGTTCCTGGGCTGGGCGATCTGGGGACCCGAGCCAAGGTTCGCGCACGCCTTGCTTGCGGCTGTTTCGGTTCTGATTATCGCGTGTCCATGCGCCTTGGGCCTGGCCACGCCAATGTCCATCATGGTGGCCGTGGGGCGAGGCGCGAAAGCGGGAGTGCTGGTGCGGGACGCCGGAGCCCTCGAGACGCTCGCGCGTGTGAACACGGTGGTGATCGACAAAACGGGCACGTTGACCGAAGGCAAGCCGTCTGTCCAGGACATCCAGATCGTGTCCGGATCCAAATTGCCGGAGAACGGGCTGCTGTCGCTGGCCGCCAGTGTGGAAAAGTTGAGCGAACATCCCTTGGCTCGCGCGGTGGTTCGTGCTGCGGAGGAACGCAAACTACCCCTCGCGCCGGCGAGCGAGTTCCAAGCTTTTCCGGGCGGAGGCGTGCGCGGCCGTGTTTTAGGGAAGCTGGTGCTCGCGGGAACGAGCCGCTTTTTGCGCGATCAAGGAGTTCTTTCCGAGCCTTCCTACGAGTCTTCTCAAACTCGATCGGCGCTGACCACAATCTTGGTGGCACTCGATGGCCAGTTGGCGGGCGTCATTTCCTTGTCGGATCAAATCAAACCGTCAACCGCAGAAGCCATCCGCCATTTGCAGGCGGACGGTCTGCGAATCGTCATGCTCACGGGCGATCGCCGGGAAGCTGCGCAGCAGATTGCCACGGAACTTGGCATCGACGAGGTCAAGGCAGAAGTTCTGCCGCAACAAAAAGGCGAAGTTGTAAAGAAGCTTCGGGATGAAGGGCAAATGGTCGCGATGGCCGGCGACGGCATCAATGATGCGCCCGCTTTGGCGGAAGCTGCCGTGGGGATCGCGATGGGCACTGGCTCGGACGTGGCGATAGAAAACGCCGGCATCACTTTGTTGAAGGGCGACTTGCGTGGCTTAGTGCGGGCCAGGCGTCTGGCCAGAGCTACTGTGGGCAACGTTAAGCAAAATTTGGCGTTCGCATTTGTTTACAATCTGGTAGGCATCCCCATCGCCGCAGGCATTTTTTACCCGATTTTTGGGTGGCTTCTCAGCCCCATGATCGCCAGCGCCGCGATGAGCTTCAGCTCTGTGTCGGTGATCACCAACGCTCTGCGGCTGCGCCGCATATCTTTGTAGTCCCCATTACTGACAGACCTGACCTCCCACGTCTTTCATCGTCTATAAAGTAGCGGGAACTTTGTGGCAAAGCCTCTCGTATCAATGGATGAGTGTCGAACACGAGAGTTAACCCCGGGGGGTCGGTTATGTCCAGTAATGGAAATGGTTTAACAAACGGAAAGGCGGCAAAGAAACGCCGCCGCCGAATCATTATTGCCGCGATCGTACTTCTGGTCCTCGTGGGTGGCGGATATGGCGTATACGCCGCGTTGCGGCCCACGCACACCATTGATCCTTCCAAACTGGCCGCGGTAGAGCGCGGCGACCTGGCGCGCGTGGTCGTGGCTACGGGAAAAATTCAGCCCCTTTCGAAAGTCGAAGTGAAATCCAAGGCCAGCGGCATGGTCAAGAAGCTCTTCGTCGATTATGACGACCGTGTGAAAGAGGGTCAGACGCTGATGGAATTGGACAAGGTGCAACTCCAGGCGGTGGTGCGCGAGGCCCAGGCGAATTACCAGGCGGCACAAGCCACGTTGGAATCTTCGCGGGCCCAGCTAGAGCGCAATAAAGTTGACGCCGAAGGCCCGGACGTCCCGTTCCTTAAGCTGAATATGGAGCGCGCCGAGCAGATGTACAAGGACGGGGTGATGTCGAAGAGCTTTGTGGAAGATGCCCAGAAAAATTACCAATTGGCGTTGAACAAACAGATGAGCGCGCAGCGGAACCTGCTGGTGTCACACGCGGACATCGCCAAGTCTGAAGCGGAAGTGGCGCAATCCAAGGCAGCGCTGGAGAATGCGGAAGAAGATTTGCGCAATGCCACTATCGTCAGCCCCATCAATGGCCTGGTACTTTCGCGCGATGTGAGTGTAGGCGACGGCGTCAGCTCCATTCTGATTCTCGGTTCACAAGCTACATTGATCATGACCTTGGGTGATACCAGCGAGGTCTATGTGCAAGGAAAAGTGGACGAAGCCGATATTGGCAAAGTGTATCTGGGACAGCCAGCGCGCATCGTCGTGGAATCGTTCAAAGACAAAAAGTTTACGGGTAAAGTGACGCGCATCTCCCCATTCGGCAAAGAAAAGGATAACGTCACCACCTTCGAAGTTCGCGTTTCCATCTCCAATCCTACCGGCGAATTGAAAGCCAATATGACCGCTAACGCCGAGATTATTCTGGAAGAAAAAAAGAATGTGTTGATGGTTCCGGAAGCTTCGCTGGTCTACGACAAAGATCGCCATGCCTCCGTGGAACTTCCCGATCCAAAAGCCGAAAATGGACGCAAGAAAGTTCCGGTCCAATTGGGCATCTCGAACGGCGTCAAAACCGAGATCGTTTCCGGTTTAACCGAAAAGCAACAGGTCGTTCTGCAATAGCGGGGCCGCCATGACCTTTCGGGACCTTTTGCGGGACACGCTGGCAACCCTCTGGGCGCACAAGCGCCGCACGCTGCTGACCATGTTTGGTATTGCCTGGGGCATTATCTCGATCACTGTGATGGTGGCGGCAGGAGAAGGTCTAGGCCGCGGGATTCAGAAACAACAAGAGAATTTTGGCAAAGACGTGATGATTGTGTTCGCCGGCCGAACCAGCATGCAAGCAGGCGGCACACGCTCGGGCCGGCCGGTGCACTGGATGGAAGATGATTACAAGGAAGTGGCCAAGGAAGCGCCAGCGTGCAAATACGTGATGCCGGAATTGGGCAACAACGTGAAAGTACACAGCGCGTTTAACAGCGGAGATTTGGACACAGTTGGTTCGCTCCCGCCCTTCACGGAAATTCGCAGCATCACTGTGGCAGAAGGCAGATTTTATAATTATGAGGACAATGACCAGGCCCGTCGCGTGGCGTTCCTGGGGAGCGATGCAAGAAAGCAACTCTTTGCTGAGAGACAGGCGCTAGGCCAGACCATCGAATTGAACGGCATACCGTATACCGTGATCGGCATTATGAAAACGAAGGATCAGAATTCCAGTTACGATGGCGTGGACATCCGGAAAATTTTCATCCCGTTTAATTCCATGAAGCGGGACTTTCCCAATAAGCCGCCGGCCGCGGAACATTCTGTGGACCGGCTCCTGGCCGCGCCGTGGTCCTTGGAAACGCATCCCGATTGCGTCCGGCAGATCCGCCGGACCCTGGGCAGGCTGCACAACTTCGATCCACGAGACGAGGAAGCCGCCAGCATTTGGGACACCGTCAAGAATGCCCAGGCCAATCGCATGATTTTTGTCGGAATGGAAGTGTTCATGGGCGCGGTCGGCGTCGCTACGATTTTTCTGGGCGGTCTGGGGGTAATGAATGTGATGCTTGTCAGCGTGCGAGAGCGTACCCGGGAAATTGGCGTTCGCAAAGCGCTGGGCGCGACGCGCGATTCGATCCTGCGCCAATTCTTTTTGGAAACGATCATCGTGGTGTTCATCAGTGGAGGTGCGGGACTGATCATCTCGTACGGTTTCTGCGCGCTGGTCAATTTGTTGCCAAAGATTCCCTATTTCGACGGGTTGGATGCAAGCTGGCAATTGGCTTTACTCACCGTGAGCCTGTTGGGCCTGATTGCGGTCCTCTCGGCGTTGTATCCGGCAAACCGGGCCGCATCAGTAGATCCCATCGAGGCCTTGCGCTTCGAGGCAGGTGGCTGATGCTAGGCGAAATATTCAAAGAAGCGTGGATCGCCCTGGGACGCAATCGCGTGCGCAGTTTGCTCACGATGACGGGCATCTCCTGGGGAATCGTGGCCGTTACGCTCCTGCTCAGCTATGGATCGGGATTCCGAAGCGTCCTTCTCTACACGTTTGAAGTGTTCGGCAAAGCCGCGGTGATTTGCTGGCCCGGAACTACCAGCGAACAAGCGGGAGGCGAACGCGCCGGCAAAGAAGTGCATTTCGAGCAGGAGGATGCGGACTGGGTGAAAGCGCAATCGCCGCTGATTAAACGCGTGACGCTCGAAACCGTAAAATTCGAGGGTATCTCTCATGACGAGCGGCTGTCGGAATCCGCCACGCGCGGCGTATATCCCGAATACGGGGAAATGCGCAACGAAGTGCCCTCCGAAGGGCGTTGGATCTCCCCCGAAGACGTGGCGGAGCGGCGCCGGGTGGTGTTTCTGGGAGCGCGTCTGAAGAAAAAACTCTTCAGCGGCGAGCCGGCCGTCGATGAAACCGTTCGCATCAACGGCGTGCGTTTCACCGTGATCGGCACTATGGACATGAAATTCTCGGACAGCTGCTATTTCAACTGCGACGATGAATCCGCGTTCATCCCATACACGGCGGCCTCCGAAATCTGGGATGCGCGTTATGCCAGTGTGATGATTTTCGAACCTGTGGCGCCTCAATTCGAAGCGCCTGCGATGCAACAATTTCGGACCGCGATTGCCAATCGCCAGCATTTTTCGCCCAACGATAAACGAGCCATCACCATGTTTGGCCGTCAGGAATTCAAGCCCATTTACGACGGCATTACCTTAGGCATCGAGGGGCTGCTGTTTATGATCGGCGCGATGACCCTGGGAATTGGCGGTGTGGGCGTCATGAATATCATGTTGGTTTCGGTAGAGGAGCGGGTGCGGGAAATCGGATTGCGCCGCGCGCTGGGCGCCCGCAAATGGCATATCCGCTGGCAATTTCTGATGGAAGCTCTGGTCCTCACCCTGATTGCCGGGGCCCTCGGTATGCTCGTCGCCTGGTGTTTGACGTCAGCCATTGGCACGCTGCCGTTTCTCGGCCCTGCGTACGAAGATGACAGCGGAAAAGTGGATATCCATCTGACACTGTCGACCACCACTTTGTTTTTGTCCACGTTGATCCTCATCGTCGTCGGCGTCATCAGCGGCTGGCTTCCCGCCATGCAGGCCGCGAAACTCGATCCTGTGGAAGCTCTTCGTTACGAGTGAAGGCCCCGAGCTCACCACCCCTTCCTCTTTGCTGGACCCTCCCCTCTCCCGCTAGCCTGCTATATTGGTAAGGCGGATCACACGCAGACCTGGAGCGAAGAGAGGGAAAATGAGTCGAGGTAAGGGGCTAAGCGTTCGGGTAATTTCGACTTTGGCGTTACTGGCAGCAGTCCTGCTACTGGGCAAGGCACTGGAGGGCCATGCGGTTTTGAAGGAGTCACACCCAGCCGCGAACAGCAAGGTAAAAGGCCCCGATGTTCCCATCATGCTGAAATACAATGTGCGCATCGATGCGAAATTGTCGAAACTGCAACTCTTGAATCCTGATGCTTCCAGCACAGACCTCCCGATCGAAGCGCAGACGTCCCCCGATACGCTGAACGCTAAAGCCACCGGATTGAAGCCGGGCGAATATACGATCCGCTGGCAGGTGCTTGCGCCCGACGGCCATATCACCCGGGGTGCGATCCCTTTTACAGTGACCGGTTCCTGAGCCGGAAATATGGTCGAACTGCTGGGCATTTTTGGTTTTCTTGTGGTGTTGTTGCGCGCGGCGATTCTCTGTTTTCAGACCGTGGCGATTGGCGGGATTCTGTTTCTCACGCTCGTTGCGCGCACAGCGGGGCAGCGAAATGCGGAGCTGCTGCGCTCTTGCTGGCGACTGATTCGCGCATCCGCGTTCGCGGTAGCGATTTCGCAAGTTTTCTTTGTTATCGCCAACTCGGTCGTGCTTACCTATTCAACAGACATTCCCATCCCGGCGGTTCTTAGCGCGAATTTCGTTTGGGCGGGAGTCCTCGCCGTCGTTGCAGGATTTACCCTCGCACTCTGGCCGAACGCTCTGCGCGAATCCGTAAATCCGCTCGTCTTTGTGCCCGGGGCGCTCATTCTAGCGGCCTCCGTCATGACCAGCCACTCTGCGTCCAGGCTAGACGGCCGCGTCTTTCTGGTAAGCATGACTACGTTGCACTATGTGGCCACTGCCAGCTGGATCGGAGGGCTACCTTATCTGCTCCTCTCGGCTAAGCGCGCCTCCACCAAGGAAGCCAGAATCGAAATCACTCGCAATTTTTCCCGTTTGGCGCAGATCAGTGTGGCTGTTCTGGTTTTGGCGGGTCTCGGCATGAGTTGGGTGTACGTGGGTTCCTGGGATGCCATTTACGGCACCGCATATGGCGTAATGTTGAGCGCGAAAGTCGCGATGTTATTCCTTCTTCTGCTTCTGGGCGCGGCCAACTATTACATCGTGCGAGGACTGGAGCACGACACCGGCACAGGTTCCACGAGCTTGCTTCGGTTTGGAGAAGTGGAGATCGGGATCGGGTTCACAATAATTCTCACTGCAGCGTCCATGACGGCGCAGCCTCCCGCAGTCGACTTAACCGAAGATCGCGTCACCTTTCACGAAATTGCGGAACGGTTTGCTCCCCGAATGCCTCGATTTACCAGTCCAGAAGTGACACAAATCTCGGAATCCACCAAAGAACTGGTGAAGAAAGCTAAAGCCGCTGGAAGGAGGATGCCGGCATCGTTCGTTCCGGGCGACACCGGGTTCGGCACCAACACGCCCGCGGATATCGCGTGGTCCGAATACAACCACAATTGTGCGGGTTTCGTGGTGTTTTTGATGGGTGCGTTGGCTTTGCTCTCTCGTAGCAAATATTTTTCCTGGGCCAAAATTTGGCCGCTGGCCTTTCTGCTATTGGCCGTGTTCCTGTTCTTCCGAGCCGATCCCGAAAACTGGCCGCTGGGACCAAATGGATTTTGGGAGAGTTTCTCCGAAGCGGAGGTTACGCAACATCGGATTGCCGTTTTGCTGATCATTGTTTTTGCCATTTTCCAGTATCGCGTGGAGACCAATCGCGTGAAGTCGATGGCCGCGGCGTTGGTGTTTCCGGCAGTGTGCGCGCTGGGCGGTGCGGTTTTGTTGACCCATACGCATGCGCTGAGCAACGTGAAAGAAGAGTTGTTGGCGGAACTCAGCCATACGCCGCTGGCCGTCTTTGGCATCATGGCCGGATGGTCGCGATGGTTGGAATTGCGCTTGCCGGAAGACAATCCGACGAGGAAATACCTGGCCTGGGTTTGGCCCGTGTGTTTTATATTCGTCGGGCTCATTCTGATGGACTATCACGAAAGCTAAACGGGCAGGCAATGAGCAAGATGGCACTCATCGTCGTGGACGTTCAGCGCGATTTCTGCGAAGGCGGAGCGCTCCCTGCTGCGGACACGCTTTCCTTGCTTCAACCCTTGCAGCAATCGATTGATGCCGCACGTCGTGCTGGCGCCGTGCTTGTCTATACCAAGGATTGGCACCCAAGCGATCACAGTTCCTTTCACATCAGCGGCGGGCCGTGGCCCATTCATTGCGTTGCGGGCAGTACCGGTGCCGAACTGATGCCGCCGCTCGACCCCCAATCCGGGGAAGTGGTGATCCATAAAGGAGCGCATCGAGACGGCGCAGGCTACTCCGGATTCGACTTGACAGGCCTGGAAAATAAATTAAGAGATCTGCAGGTGCAGCGAGTAGCGGTGAGCGGAATCGCCACGGAATATTGTGTTCGCGCCACTGCGTTAGATGCGCTTCAGCACGGATTGCAAGTCAGCGTGTTGACTGATTTGATTCGCGCGGTGCAACCCGGGCAATCAGCGAAAATACTTGCGGAACTGCAGGCCGCAGGCGCGAAGCCAATGTCCTCGGCGGAATGGTTGAAGGAATTGCAAGCAGCCAACCCCGGCTAGCTTTCGCCGAGCAGCGTGTCGAAATAGGCCAGCAGTTCCGGCGAGTTCCAGTCCTGCGGCCCGATAATTTTGCGCACAATCACTCCCTTGCGATCGATGATGTACGTTTCCGGCCACATTGATGTCCCATAATCGCTGGCGATTTTCTTGGAAGGATCGCGGTAAGTGGGGAAATTCAGATGATGATCGGCCAGGAATTTTTCGTAAGCAGCCGGGTCCTCGTCGATGCTGACGCCCAACACCACGCCGTTGCGGGAGGCAATGCGCTGTTGCAGCGCGATCAGACTCGGCGTTTCTTCAACGCACGGTGGACACCAACTGGCCCAGAAGTTCAGCACCACCACTTTATTGCGCAGGTCGGATAAGTGCGCCGGCTTGCCATTCAAATCCATGGCGAAGTCTTCCGCTTTTTTGCCCGCAACCGCGGATTCGCCCTGCCGGTAGTGGGGAAGAGTAAAGAATGCAAGCACCGCGAACGCGAATCCCATGCTGCCCCAAGCCATGATTTTTCGCAGCAATGTGTTCATATAGTTTTATGATAACGCACAGCGAGAGCTTCCGAGAAGCAGGGAAATCTCGTCAGACTATGGATCACTCGCCGCATTCTCCGGCTGGCGTCAGCTCGATCGTCCCCGCGCGTAATGAAGAAGCCACAATTCAAGCTTGCGTCGAGTCTCTCGTGCAACAGCCGGAGATCGCTGAAGTGATTGTCGTCGACGATCAATCCACAGACAGCACCGCGAGCATCGTGCGGCAGCTCGTCAATATTTGCCCCAAGGTTCGGCTGCAGCAAACGAAGGAACTCCCGCCGGGTTGGGTTGGCAAAAACCATGCCGTGTGGACCGGCGCTCAGGTTGCCAAAAGAGAATGGCTGCTTTTCACAGATGCAGATGCAATTCACGAGCCCGACTCTGCAAAGCTCGCACTCTCCATTGCCAGCAACGAAAATGCGGCGATGGTTTCGTTCTCCCCGGAACAAGTGATGGAAACCTGGTACGAAAAAGCGCTGATTCCCTACGTGTACCTTCGCTTGGGACGCAAATTCACTTTTGCCGACGTGAACGACGCCACCAAACCTGCTGCGGCGGCGAACGGGCAATTTCTCATGATTCGGCGCACCGTGTACGACGCCGTCGGCGAACACGCCAGCGTCGCCAGCATTGTCCTGGAAGATGTCGCGCTTGCGAAACGCGTCAAAGCCTCCGGCTATCGCATTTGGTTTGGCAGCGGAAAGGGAATTGTTCGCGTGCGCATGTACCGGACCTTCCGCGAGATGTGGCAAGGATGGAAAAAGAATCTATATCCTCTCATGGGCGGTACAACACGGGCCCTCGCCAAAGAACTCATTACGGCGACTTGGCCGATTGCAGCGGCGTTCCTGCTTGCGCTGTTCGCGGGAATAGTGGCGCGGGCATGGACTGCGGGCATCAGCATCTTTACCGCCTGCCTCGTCATCATTTCACTCGCCAACCGTCGCGAATTAACACGAGGCGGTTTTTCGCCTTCTCTCGCCTGGTACACCGTCCCAGGCAAATTGCTGTTCGCTGCAGTTCTCTCGGCGTCCTATCTGGCCCACCGGCGCGGTAAACTGGAGTGGAAGGGCCGGGAGTACCCAGGGGGTACCCCTGATGCATCGAAGTAGGGACAATCACGATGGTGTATCTGACGCGCAAAATTGAGTTCTCAGCATCGCACCTGTATCACAACCCGGCCCTGAGCGCCGAGGAGAACCGGCGCATTTTTGGCAAGTGCAATAATCCCCATGGGCACGGCCACAATTACACGTTGGAAGTAACTGTTGTGGGCGAGCCAGATCCAGTCACAGGCATGGTGCTGGATTTGAAGGATCTGAAGACCATACTTGAGCGCGAAATCATGGAGCGCATGGACCATCGCTTTCTCAATTACGAAGTGCCGGAACTGAAGGACCAGATTCCCACTTGCGAGAATATCGCGCGCGCCATCTGGAAAATTCTCGACCCGAAGATCACCCAAGGCCGCCTTCACAAAGTTCGTCTGTACGAGTCCGCCGATCTTTTCGCGGAGTGCTATCGAAATGGAGCGGGCCCGGCATGAGCGACGCGCTCAAGACGCTGTTCGGCCGGCGTTACCGTTTTGCGGCTTCGCACCGTCTGCACAGCGACCATCTCAGCGATGAAGAAAATTTCCGTGTTTACGGGAAATGCAGTAACCGCTATGGGCACGGCCACAACTACGTGCTAGAGGTTGTCGTGTCTGGTGCCGTGAATCCCGCTACCGGCATGATTGTGAATCTGGTTGATCTCGACGATTTCGTGCAACGCGAAGTCATTGAGGCATTCGACCACAAGTCGCTCAATGAAGACGTTGAGTCCTTTCGCTCCACCGTGCCCACTACCGAAAATCTTTGCAAGGAAATATTCCAGCGCCTGAAACACTTCCCGCTGGCCAAGCTCGAACGCATCCGGGTCGAAGAAACTTCCAACAATGCGTTCGAATTCGCCGGGGAAGAGATCCCGGATCGCATGACGGTCCGCTAAAGAAGGGAAAAAACAGTGAGCAAGCCGACGGAAATCATGCTGCATGAAACGAATGTGGACGTCCCAAAAGAGAGCATTGCCGACCTTGTACGCAAAATGATTGGGCTGTTGGGGGAAGATCCCAATCGTGAGGGGCTGCGCAAAACTCCGGAACGTTTCGAGAAAGCACTCAAGTTCCTGACCAGTGGATATCATCAGAACCTGGAATCCGTTCTGAATGGAGCGACCTTCAGTGTCCACTATGACGAAATGGTCGTGGTCAAGGACATCGAATTTTTTAGCCTATGCGAGCACCACCTGCTCCCATTTTTCGGCAAGGCCCATGTCGCCTATCTGCCAAGTAAGAAAGTCCTCGGATTGAGCAAAATCGCCCGGCTGGTGAATATGTACGCGCGCCGCCTGCAAATTCAGGAACGCATGACCAGCCAGATCGCTGATGCCATTTCGGAGAAGATCAGTCCCGAAGGAGTGGGCGTGATTATCGAAGCGCGCCACCTGTGCATGCAGATGCGTGGGGTCGAAAAGCAACACGGCCAGGCAGTGACCAGCGCCATGCTGGGCTCGTTCCGGCACAACAAACAAACCCGCGACGAATTCCTGTCGCTCGTGCGCTCCAAGAGGAGCTGAAGCCGCACGAATCGAAGTCCATTGCTTCGTGCGGGTGTGCTCATGGAGACGAAACGACTCGGTGCTGCCGGGCCGCTGGTGCCTGTCGTGATAGCTGTGGTTTGGTTCTGGTGGACCGCGGCACGAATCGATTACCCTCTTTACCCTAACCCAACCAACAAGCCTGCTTGCACAAATAGGGGCGCAAATCCTAGAAATAAAGGAGTTTTGCTTGCTACCTGGTCACGCCTGTGGTGAACTCTGCTGTATAACACCGCCATGATAGGGCAGAGATTTAGCCACTATGTAATCGAACAGAAGCTCGGCGAAGGTGGCATGGGCGTGGTATACCGCGCGCGCGACGAAAAATTGCAGCGCGACGTTGCTTTGAAGTTCCTCGATCTGCTGCCCTCTGGCACTTCCGCGAGTCACTCTCGCGCTCTTCAAGAAGCCCGCGCCATTTCCGCGTTGAATCATCCAAACATTTGCACCGTTTACGAAGTTTCCGAACTGGATGGGCGCCCGTTCATCGCCATGGAATTTGTCGAAGGACGCCCGCTGAGCATGGAGATTCCTTCCAATGGGCTTGCGCTGGATCAAGTCGAACGCTACGGGCAACAACTCGCCGACGCCCTCGCTCACGCACACAGCCGAGGTGTGATTCATCGCGATTTGAAAGCCGCCAATGTGATTGTCACCCCCAGTGGACGACTCAAAGTTTTGGATTTTGGAATTTCCCAGCGATTTGAGCCGGGGCATGGTGGCGGAGACGGCACCACGATCATCGATCAATCCTGGGAGTCCCAGCACACCTTTACGGGCACGCTTCCGTATATCGCTCCAGAAATCTTGAAAGGCCAGGAAGCCGATGTGCGCAGTGATATTTGGTCGCTCGGCGTGTTGCTCTACGAAATGGCCGCGGGCCAACGGCCGTTTCGCGGAACCACTGGCTTTGAACTAAGCGCCGCCATATTGCGCGAGCGCACTCCCGAAATCACGCCGCCGTTGCCGCCGGTTCTCAAAAGCGTGATTGATAAGTGTCTGGAAAAAGACCCGGGCCAGCGATACCAAGGCGCGGGGGAAGTCCGCGCTGCTTTAGAGGCGGCAACGACCGCTTCCCGAACTCACAACTTCGCCGCGCTGCGAACAAAAAATACACCCGCCACCTTGCTCTCCACACGCAATGTCCTTGCGGTCTTTCTGCTGTTGGCGGCCACCGCCGGGCTCTTTTACTGGCTGAACAGCCGATCAACGAAGCCCAGACGCGCTCTTCCTCTGCCGGGTGCCATTCAATCCATCGCTGTCCTGCCCCTGGACAACCTTTCCGGCGATCCCTCGCAAGATTATTTCGCGGACGGAATGACTGATGCCTTAATCACCGAGTTGTCCCAGATCCGCAAACTCCGGGTCATATCCCGCACTACAGTCATGCAGTATAAACACACGCAAAAATCGCTGGACCAGATCGCCCAGGAACTCAACGTCGATGCCGTCGTCGAAGGCTCCGTCATACGCTCCGGAGATCGCGTGCGCATCTCAGCGAAACTCTTCCAGACCAACCGCGAAGGCGCTTTGTGGGCGGACAATTTCGAACGTAATTTCACAGACGTGTTGGCCTTGCAGAGTGATGTGGCCACGGCCATCGCTCGGCGCATTCAAGTCGAACTGTCAGGCGCGGAACAGAATCAATTGGCTCGCAGCCGGAGCGTGGTCCCCGAAGCTTACGAGGCCTACTTAAAAGGACGATTTGAAGCCGAGAAGCGCACTCCCGAAGGTTTTCAGGACGCCGTCCATCATTTTCAGCAGGCCATCACGAAAGACAACACCTTCGCTGCGGCGTATGCCGGTCTAGCCGACACCTATCTGAATATGAGCAACTACCAGATGGGACCGGCGGAAATTTTGATTCCCAAAGCCAAGGTGGCAGTCGAGAAGGCCTTGCAGTTAGACGACCGCTTGGCGGAGGCCCATACGTCGCTCGCGGGCATTCGCTTCTATCATCTTGAAGGCGGGAATATCGAAGATGAATTCCTGCGGGCCATCGCGTTGGACCCTGGCTACGCACAGGCGATTCATTGGTACGCTTTATACCTCGCAGCGGTGGGACGGAAGGACGATTCCATCCGTGAAATCAAGCTGGCCCGGGAGATCGATCCCAAGTCGCTGATCATCAATGCCAATGTGGGCTGGTGCTACTACCTGGCCGGCGACTATCCTCGCGCGGAAGAAGCGGAAAAAAACACCGTTTTGATGGATCCTAGTTTCGTTACCGCCAGGGGCTATCTCGGCCAGGTGTATGTCGCCAAGCGCCAGTACACCGAAGCGATAAACGAATTTCGGACCGCGGAATCGCTATCACCCGGTGATGTTGCTGCGCAAGCGGACCTGGGACATGGCTATGCGATTTCTGGCAAGAAACAGGAAGCGGAAGAAATTCTGCGCGAGATGCAGCAACAGCAAGGAAAGCGCTATGTTTCGGCCTATGACTTCGCGGTCGTATTCGCAGGCATGCGCGACGTGAATAAAAGTTTGGATTGGTTAGAGAAGGCTTACGTCGAGCGCAACGGCCGCTTGGCCAACCTCGCCGTCCACCCACAGTTTGCTTTCCTTGGACATGAACCGCGCTGGCGCCAAGTGGTCGAGAAAATCTGGGGCACGAAGCTGATCGAACAGCCTGCGCCGTAGGCTCGGGCCCAGGGTTCTGCCGCACGGGTGCAGTTGGCTTAGGACCCCCGTCGGCTGCGCTTCCTGGCTGGGATCGATAGAGCACTTGTTGTAGAAAAACGCATCATCGACAGCGAAGCTAAGGCGAATCTCATCACTCCACGCCGCTATACATTTCGGTATTCAATTGTAAAATCCATACCAAATACCATATTCCCGAAGTCGAACGTTTGTTAGACATCCCAATAACTCGTTAATCTACAAAGGAGTAGCGCTAAAGCCAGTTTGGTAGGCCAATTGCCCATAGCCGTTTGAGTGATTTGTCCCTGTGGTGGGGGTTTTCACGAACAATTGAGAAGTGTATCGGGGTCATGCCTTTAGCGACCCTGTATCGGTTTTCCTATTCGAAGTGGGGCGCCACGGCTCGGGGTGGCGTTTACCGTTAAGGAGGTTGGGATGAAGCTGTTTAGAATGGGAGTTGTGGTGGCTTTCCTTCTAACGTTGGTGTTCGCAAATATCGCGTTGAGCCAATCGTTGACTTCAGGAGACATCGTGGGCCGCATTACGGACCCAGCCGGTGCTATCATTCCGAATGCAACAGTTACGCTGAAGAGTCTCGATAAGGGCACGGAGCAGTCGACCACGTCAAACTCCGACGGTGCCTTCCGCTTTAACTTGTTGAAACCGGGTCATTATGAGGTTTCAACCGCGGTCGCCGGATTCGCGAAATCAATTCGCAATGTGACCGTTGAAGTCGGCACCTCGACACTGGTCGAGTTTAAACTCGAGATTAGCAAGCAGGCCGAGACCATCGAAGTCACCTCCGAGGCTCCGCTCATCAACACCGAGCCCGGCAGTTCCACCTCATTTACTCCTACTGAAGTGGCGCTGCTGCCGTCACCCGGAAACGACTTGACCACTATTGCTTTCACCGCGCCTGGCGTGGTGATCGCCAATGGAACAGGTTATGGCAACTTCTCGGCCAACGGCTTGCCGGGCACGTCCAATCTTTTCACCGTGAACGGTGAAAACGACATGGACCCGTATTTCAATATCAACAACTCGGGCGCGGCAAACTTGACGCTGGGCGCGAATGAGGTCCAGGAAGTCACCGTGACCACCAACCCCTATTCTGGACAGTACGGACAGTTGGCCGGCGCTCAGGTGAGCTATGTCACCAAATCGGGTTCCAACAACTTCCACGGCAACGCGCAGTATTGGTGGAATGGCCGCTACTTAAACGCGAACAACTGGTTCAACAATGCGCTCGGTGGTGCTGCTGCTGGCGCTCCACGGCCGTTCTCCAATGCCAACCAGTGGGCGGGTGCAATCGGCGGTCCCATCATTAAGGACAAATTGTTCTTTTTCTTCGATACGGAAGGGCTGCGTTTCATATTGCCCGCACAGGCCGACGTAACTGTCCCAACACCAGCTTTTGCTTCAGCCGTCCTGGCCAACATTCAGGCCGTCCAGCCGAACCAGTTGCCGGCCTACCAGACTATGATGGGACTCTATTCTGCTGTGACACAAGGCAAGACACCCAATACCGGCATCAGCCAGAGTACAGGCTGTGTGCCTGGAGTTGTTCCTGGATGGACGACAACAGGTGGCTGCTCGGAATCGGTCACCACAGCGCCTTCAACGCTTGCGCATGAGTGGATTATCGCGTCGCGTGTCGACTATAAACTAACCTCTAAGGACGACATCTTCTTCCGGTTCAAAATCGATCACGGGCTCCAGCCGACGTATGTTGATCCGCTCAGCCCGGTTTTTGATGCGCTATCCAACCAGCCCTCTTATGACTACCAGGCACAGGAGCACCATGTGTTCAGCGGTACGATGGCCAATGAATTCACGGCCACTCTCAGCCATTACGTGGCCCAGTTCGTGTATGCGGACCCGGCCAAGGTAGAGTCAACGTTCCCATACGGGACCAACTCCGCACAGACCGTGCCCTTCACCGCCGTTAACCCGCTGGCTCCAGACTTCCCGCAAGGCCGCAACGTCACCCAGTATCAGTTCATTGACAATTTCACCTGGACCAAGGGCAAACACAACCTGCAGTTCGGCGTAAATTTCCGCCGGTACGATATCAGCGACCACAACTTCTTCTGGAATACTCCGCTGGTTTATTTCCGGAATATCGGAACCACCGGTCCTCTGGCTAACGGTTTGGCAGATTTTGCCAATGGCATCGCTTTCCAATACCGCCAATCTGACAACCTGGCATCGAACGTGCCAGTCGCTCTGTGGGGCATCGGGCTTTATGCCTCCGACTCCTGGAAGGTAACTCCTAACTTCACCCTGACGGCGGCTTTGCGCGTGGAGCGCAATTCCAATCCCGTTTGCCAGAAAGACTGTTTTGCCAACTTCGCTGGCTCGTTCTCGCAACTCGCGAGCGTGCAGGCTGCTGCCGCTGGTAATGATGCCGGAGCGATTCCCTATGACCAGGACATCTCTGCCGGACTACATCAGGCCTATCATGGGGTAGACGCCTTGGTCTACTCACCACGCTTGGCGTTTAGCTGGGCGCCTGGTTCCAGTGACAAGTTCCCCTTCTTCCCAGGGGGAGGAAAGACTGTCATTAGTGGCGGGGTCGGCATCTTCTATGACAATCCTGCCGCAGGCTTGGTGGACAACCTTCTTGCCAATCCCCCGGT
>Ga0335076_10001418_pt1 | contig 23196 bp, 17 predicted proteins | sample Lox_Sample_25_FD_206717 | JGI IMG/M metagenome (GOLD analysis project Ga0335076, IMG submission 206717) | Soil microbial communities from Loxahatchee National Wildlife Refuge, Florida, United States - Lox_Sample_2.5 | ecosystem: Environmental > Terrestrial > Soil > Wetlands | place: USA... | reverse complement strand
GCGAGCTGATGTTGGCGTTGGGGTCGGTCAGAACCTTCTGGACGACCGGGTCGAGGATCGAGTACAGCGTCTGGGTGCTGGCAACCGGCTCGCTGTCGAGCGGCTGGTTGAAGATGCCCGTCAGGAACGGGGTCATCTGGTTGGTCGGGACGTTGATGTAGCTCGAGATCCAGCTCTGATCCTGGTCGTAGATAGCCTTGGTAAAGATCGGCAGGGCGGGCACGCCGACCGGCTGCTTGTTGGCGATCTGGGCCTGGGCGTCCTCGACGGCCTGGGTCTGGTCGGTCAGCTTGCTGAGGTAGAAGTAGTCGATCCAGTCGACGGCCGCGTCGCGCTGGGCTTCGGTGGTGTTGACGTTCACGGCGGCCAGCGTGCCGCCGCCCATGAGGGCCGCGGTCGGCTCGTTGGCGAGCGGAACGATGGTGATGCCGTAGTCGGCCGGGTTCAGGTTGTCGTTCTGGACCATCGTGGTGTAGAGATCGGATCCGCCCAGGAACATGCCGATCTGGCCGGCCGTGAAGGCCTGGTTGATGGTGCCCCAGTTGTAATCGAAGGTCGAACCCATGGCGCTGTCGGTGAAGCGCAGCTTGTGGAGCCACTGGAGGGCGGCCGCGGTGTACTGGTTGTTCACGGTCGCGGTGACCTTGCCGTCGGAGCCGACGCTCTCCATGCGCCCGCCGAGGGCGTAGGTGAGGGTCGACAGCTGCCAGCCACCGGTGTTCTGGGTCGCCATCTGGGCAAAGCCGGCGACCTTGTCCTTCTGGGCGATCTGGATGGCGTCGGCCTCAACCTGGTCCCAGGTCGTGGGCGGGTTGTTGGGATCGAGGCCGGCCTGGGTGAAGAGGGTCCGGTTGTAGGTCAGCGACATGCCGTAGGCCGCGGTGGGCACCGCGTAGATCGTGCCGTCGGTGTCCTGGCCGTTCACGAGCAGGTTCTTGTTGAACTGATCGGCGTCCGGAAGGGCCTTGACGCGCGAGTCGATGTCGACGATCTGGTGAGACTGGATCAGGCCCTTGCCATCGGTGAAGGGGATGGTGAACACGTCCGGCAGCGTGCCGGCGGCCAGCTGGGTCGTGAAGGTGGTGGCCAGCCACTGGTATTCCTGGCCCTGGATCGTGATCCAGGGATACTGCGCCTCGAACTCGTCGACGCGCTTGTTGAAGGCATCGAAGGCCGCCTGGGTGCTGCCCGGCAGGAGGCTGGCGACCGTGATCGTTACCGGCTTGTGGGCTTCAGCGGTAGCGGTGGGGGCGGCGGGTGCGCCGCTGGCTACGGGCGCAGCAGTCGGAGTGGGGGAAGCGGTGGAAGAGCAGCCGCTGACGATGACGATAGCTCCTGCGAGCATCGCCAGCGTCTTGAGCCTGCCGTGACGCTTAAAGTCCATGTCCTTTTGGATACCTCGATTGTCGGTCAATCTAGTCTGGAACCCAAGCTTCGATCTCCCCCGGAGGGCTTTAGCCGGTCATCACTCCATCCTCATTCTCCTCCGTCGATCCGGTGCTGGGAGGTCTGGTCGGTGGGCATGGCCGGCGCGGTGCGCAGCCACACGGTCGCGTCGGGCGGCAACAGGCCCGCGGACAGCTCGGCACTGGAGAGGACGATCGAGCTCCCGGTGGGGAGCTCGATCGGTTGCCCCGAGAGGTTCGTGATGCAGACGAAGTCCTCGCCCCTCCCAAAGGCGAGCACGTCGGCGGTGGTGGGAAGCCAGCGGAAGTGGTTGCCGCTGAGGTCGGGGTCGGTGCGCCGGATCCGGAGCATCGCCCGATACAGGCTCAGCATCGAATGGGGGTCGCGAGTCTCCGCCTCGACCGTCAGCGCGGCCCAGCCGGCCGGCTGCGGCAGCCAGGGCTCGTCGGTGGCGCCGGCGGGGCTGAACCCGAACGGCGGCCGGTCGCCCGACCAGGGCAGCGGCACGCGGCAGCCGTCGCGACCCGGATCGGTGCCGTTGGAGCGGTGGAACATGGGGTCCTGACGGCGTTCGGCCGGCAGGTCCTGGACCTCGTCCAGACCCAGCTCCTCGCCCTGGTAGATGTACTCGCAGCCGGGCAGCGCGGCGCACAGGAGCGCCGCCGCCCGGGCGCGCTCGAGGCCCAGGGCCAGATCGGTGGGCACGCCGTGACGCTTCGTGGCGAAGGCGAAGGCGGTGTCCTCCTGGCCGTAGCGGGTCACGAGCCGGGTCACGTCGTGGTTCGAGAGGACCCATGTCGCCGGGGCGTTGACCGGCGCGTGAGCCGACATCGTGTTGTCGATGGAGGCCCTGAGCCGGCCCGCGTTCCAGGGCTGGACCATGAAGTCGAAGTTGAAGGCGGTGTGGAGCTCGTCGGGCCGCAGGTACATGGCGAAGCGGTCGTGGTCGGGCAGCCAGATCTCGCCGACGAGGATGCGAGCGTCCGGGTACGAGTCCGCCACCCGCCGCCAGCCGCGGTAGATCTCGTGGAGCTCGTCCCGGTCGGTGTTGGGGTGGGCGCCCGGAGCGTGGCTGGCCGGGATCTCCGGCAGGGCCGCGTCCTTGACCAGCAGCGCCGCCGAGTCGATGCGGACCCCGGCCACTCCCCGATCGAACCAGAAGCGCAGGACCGCCTCGTGCTCGGCCCGAACGTCGGGGTGGTCCCAGTTGAGGTCGGGCTGCTCGGAGGAGAAGAGATGGAGGTACCACTCGCCCGGAGCGCCGTCGGGGTTGGTGGTTCGAGTCCAGGCCGGACCGGAGAAGTTGGACACCCAGGCGTTGGGCATCTCGTCGCCCTTCGGGCCCCTGCCGGGCCGGAACCAGAAGCGCGACCGTTCGGGCGAGCCGGGAGCAGCGGCCAGGGCCGCCTGGAACCAGGGGTGCCTGTCGGAGACGTGGTTGGGGACGATGTCGACGATCGTCCGAATGCCCACCGCCAGGGCCTCGGAGATCAGCCGCTCGGCCTCGGCCAGGGTCCCGAAGGCCGGATCGATGGCCCGGTAGTCGGCCACGTCGTAGCCGCCGTCGGCGAGGGGAGAGACGTACCAGGGCGTGAACCAGATCGCGTCGATGCCCAGCTCGGCGAGGTACGGCAGCCTGGCCCGGACTCCCGCCAGGTCGCCGATGCCGTCGCCGTTGCCGTCGGCGAAGCTGCGGACGTAGACCTGGTAGATGACGGCGTTTCGCCACCACTGGTCTCCGCCCCGGCCGCCCTCGGTCGGCTTCGCCCTGGTGGCGGTAGCGGCTGCGGGGGCTGTCTCGGCGAGGGCTCCGTCTGTCACTTGGCCTCTGCTCCTGTCGGGCGGCTGCGTGGACCGGGACGCGATGGCGGGACGCTACACTATTGAACAGGAGATTGCAAGATCTTGACAGAACTAACGGAGATTACGCGCCATATCTGCAATTCAAGCGCTGACGAAGGCGCTCTTCAGACGTGATGCCTGCAAGATCAGCTCAGCGGATCGGGCGCGAAGAGGCGACGCGCACCCGGGCGCGTCCGTTCAGCGGCGCTCGACGCAGGTTCGGGCGGGGTCGGGTCGGCGGTTCGGCGGCGTGCGGAACGGCAACGCCGCACAATCCGCGCGGCGCGGGCAGGGGCCGAGGCTAGCGGGCGAGCCCCGCCGGCCCGGTCGAGCCGCGGACGACCAGCTCGGGCTCGAAGAGCATCTCGTCGTGGGTCAGGCCGTTGCCGGCGATCTGGCTGACGAGCAGCTCGATGACCATCCGGCACATCGGCTCGATCGGCTGGCGGACGGTCGTGAGGGGCGGATCGACACAGTTCATGAGCGCCGAGTCGTCGTAGCCGACCACGGACAGGTCCCTGGGAATCTCCAGCCCGGCCCGCTTGGCGGCCCGGATCGCGCCCAGGGCCATTGGGTCGCTGGCGCAGACGATGCCGGTCACGCCCGCGTCGAGAAGCCGCATCGCCGACGCCTGGGCGGCCTCGAGCGAGTAGAGCGAATACGAGATCCGGTCGGGGCCGAGGGCGATGCCGGCCTTCTCCGCAAGGGCCCGGGCGGCCGCCAGCTTGCGCTGAGACGGCACGTGGTCGGGCGGCCCGATCAGCATCCCGATGCGGGTGTGGCCGAGGGAGATGAGATGGCCCATCGCCTGCTCGATCGCCACCGAGTCGTCGCACGACACGCAGGGAAAGCCCAGGTCCTTGATCGCGGCGTTGACCAGCACGGTCGGCAGCCGCCTCGCCAGCAGCCGCTCGTAGTGATCGTGCGAGGCGTCCTCCTGGGCGTACAGGCCGCCGACGAAGACGATCCCGGAAACCTGCTGCTGGAGCAGGAGGTCGACGTAGTCCGCCTCCGAGACCCCGCCGGCGGTCTGAGTGCACAGGACCGGGGTGAAGCCGCGCTGGGCGAAGGCACCGCCCATGACCTCGGCGAAGGCGGGGAAGATCGGGTTCTGGAGCTCGGGCAGGACCAGGCCGACGAGCCGGGCGCGCTCGCCGCGCAGCTTGGTCGGCCGCTCGTAGCCCAGCACGTCGAGGGCGGTCAGCACCGCCTGGCGCGTCGCGTCGGCGACGCCCGGCTTTTCATTGAGGACGCGGCTGACCGTGGCCTCGCTGACGCCGACCTTTCGAGCTACGTCTGCGAGTCGCTTTGACATGAGGCAATTCTACGCAATAACTCGTCAGTGATTGCAAGCGATTATGCAAGCTATGGCGAATCGGCTGGAAACTGCGGCAGAAAGACCCTCGATCGCGATCTCGTGGCTCTCGAAGGCCGCCTCGCCGGCCCCGGCAGACGGTCGGTCTAGACCGCGAACATCGCCCTGGCGTTGGCCAGACCGGCCTCGTAGCCCGAGATCAGGAGATCCCATTTGGCCTCGAGGGCGGTATCGATCCCCTGGCGAGCGGGATCCGCGTCGAGCCAGGCCACGGTGCGGCGGATGCCCTCGGCGAAGGGCGTCGCGGTCTGGAAGTCGGGCACGAAGCGCTTGATCTTGGTCGTGTCGAACACGGCGCTGACCGACTTGTCGCCGACCAGGGTGCCGGTCAGCTCGGGCAGGCAGGCCGAGATGAAGTCGGAGGCGATGTGGACGATCCGGGCCTCGGCGCCGGCGGCCGCGGCGGTCTGGCGAGTGATCTCGTCCCAGGTCAGGGCCTCGTCGGAGACGATGTTGAACGCCTGTCCGACGGCCTGGCGCCGGCCGAGCAGGCCGACGAGACCTCGGGCGAAATCGGTGTTGTGAGTCAGGGTCCAGAGCGACGTTCCGTCGCCGGGGACGATGACCGGCTTGCCCCGGCGCATCCGGGCGATCGCCGTGTAGGGATACTGCCAGCTGTTGATCGGCAGGGGCACCTGGCTGTCGCCGTAGGTGAACGAGGGCCGGACGATCGTGATCGGGAATGCCTCCTCGCGGAAGGCTCGCATCAGGCGATCCTCGCAGGCGATCTTGTTGCGCGAGTAGTCCCAGAACGGGTTGGCGAGGGGCGTGTCCTCGCGGATCAGCCAGTTGCTGAGCGGCTTCTGGTAGGCGCTGGCCGAGCTGATGAAGACGAACTGGCCGGTCCGATCGCGAAAGAGCCGGAGGTCGCGCTCGATGTCGTCGGGCGTGAAGGCCATCCAGTCGACGACGGCGTCGAAGCTACGGCCGGCGAGCGCCTTGGCCGAGGCGGCCTCGTCCTTGAGATCGGCCACCAGCGTCGCGGCCCCGCGGGCGCGGTCCGGGGAGTTGCCGCGGTTTAGAAGGATCAGGTCCACTCCCCTTTCCACGGCCAGCGCGGTACAGGCGCTGCTGATCAGACCGGTGCCGCCGATGAACAGGACCTTCATGCTCGCAGCTCCTTCGTGATGCCGGCGTCGGCCACCGCGCGCGGGCGGAAGTCGCCGACGTTCGCGCGTATCCCCAGCATAGCCTCCGCAGCGGACCGCTCTGGCATGGCATGATGCCGCCCATGAAGCTGACTGACGGCATCTACAAGGTCGACCGCGTTGGCATCTCCAACGCCTATCTGGTCGTCACCGACGAGGGGCTCGTGGCGGTCGACACCGGCATGCCGGGCAACGCCGCCAGGATCTGCTCCTATATCGAGGGCCTCGGCCGGCCCGCCACCGATCTCCGTCTCATCGTCCTGACCCACTGCGACATCGACCACATCGGCAGCGCCGCGCGGCTCAAGCAACTCACCGGGGCCGCGGTCGCCGTGCACGAGCTGGACGGCCCCGTGGTGGCCGGCCGGAGCAAGCCCGTCAAGGGCGGCCGCGTCATGGCGGCACTGTACCGGCTGCTCAGGTTCAAGCCCGTCGAGCCCGACCTGCTGCTGCGCGACGGTCAAACGATCGCCGGCCTGCGGGTCGTCCACGTCCCCGGCCACACGCCCGGCAGCATCGTCCTGACGCGGGGCGACGGCGTGGTCTTCTCGGGCGACGCGCTGCTGGGCGACGGAAAGGGCCGGATTCGACCGCCAGACCCGCGCCTGGCCTTCGATCGAGCCCAGGCCCAGCTCTCGGCCGGGCGGATCCGGGCGCTGCCGATGACGCTCCTGCTGCCCGGCCACGGCCAGCCGGTCCACGACTAGTCCCGGTCAGGCTGGGCCGGCGGGGCCCCCGGCCCACCCTAGCGTCCGGCCGGCGGCTCCGAGGCGTCCACGACGCAGAACCGGTTGCCCTCCGGATCCTCGAGGATCACGTAGTCGGCGTCCGGCGGCCGGCGGCTCCACTCCACGCGCGAGGCTCCCAGGCCGATGAGCCGCTCGACCTCGGCCGCCTGGTCCGCGGCGTAGAGGTCGAGGTGGATGCGGGGCGGCAGGTGGACCTCGGAGCGGACCCGGTCGAGCGAGACGTTCGGTCCGGCGCCGTCGGGCGGGCTGAGAAGGGCGAAGTCGTCCGCCCCGTCGTCGCGGGCGACGTAGCCGAGAGCCGCCGTCCAGAACGCCTTCTGGCGGGCCAGGTCGTCGACGCGGATGACGATGGAGCCGACTCGGAGCATGACCGGACGATACCTCCGCGACTCAGCGCCGGCGGGCCCTGACCAGCTGGAAGACCAGCCGGCTAATCATCGCCGCCGCTTGGGCGCGACCCAACCGAACAGGCGTCGGGACCGCCTGGCGAGCCTAGGCGCCGCTCGGCGTGTGCCGCCGACTGCCGCGGCCGATCGGTCGGCGGGTTAGCCCGCGATCGGCAGCGACTGGCCGAGGATCTCGCCCGAACCGTCGACGGCCTGGACCGCCACCAGGTGCGGCTGTTCGCCGATGAATATCGGCGTCTCGAAGCCCGACCTTGGCTGCGACCCGAGAGGGACGAGGTTCGCCGCCGAGTCGCCGCCCAGGACGACCCAGACCGCGACGTCGGTGGCCCCGTTCCAGCTGGCGTAGACCGTCAGGCCGCCCATGTCGTCGTGGTCCACGGCCACCACCGGTCGATCGGTCGGTTTGCCGCGCCAGGTGTACCGAAGGGCTCGATACGAGGCCGAAACCGCGGGCAGGCGGCCGTCCTGGACGATGGCCCCATCGGCCGAAAACTCGGTGAAGAACGGCTGGTCGCCCCAGCCGACGAAGACGTTGCCGTTGGGCAGCGTCTGCATGCTGCCCTGGCTCAGGGCCAGGATGGTGCCGCCGTGGCCGTAGTCGCGGAGCATGGTGGCCATGTGGGTCAGCTCGTCGGCGTGGAGCACCAGGCCGCGCGAGTGGGTCTCGGTCGGGGGCTTGGAGCCGTTGCTGCCGTCGTCGAAGAGGGTTATCGAGCCGTCGGGCTGACGCCGGGCGTCGTGCTGCCAGGCGAACTGCGTGCCGGCGCCCATCTCGAAGTCGCTGTGCTTGCCCCCGAGCCGCCACATGATCTCGCCGGTCTTGCGGTTGACCTTGTATACGGTCCAGGTGTGGCGCGCCGAGATGAGGAGGTTGCCGTCAGGTTCGACGTCGATCGAGTTGATGTGGAAGAAGTCGAAGGGCGTCCCCGCCGAGGCCGTCGCGTACGACTCCTCGAGCCCGATGTGCTCCGAGGCCCGCCACTCGAAGAGAACCCGGCCCGTGGCGATGTCGACCTCCTGGGCGACCGAGTCGAGAAGCTGGGTGACCCCCGGCGGAGGCGTTCCGGGCGGCGACTGGGTGTAGGCGGTGAAGAGCGCGGTTCCTTCGGGGGTGGTGATGAACTCGTGGAGGTCGCCCTGCAGACCGTTGCCGGCGTGGACCCGGGCCACCTCTTTGTAGGTTTCGTCGACGAGGACGTACTCGCCCTGACCCGTCCCCTTGTTGATGATGCCCTGCCACCAGCTCAGAACCGGCGAGCCCTTGTAGGTGCCCACTCTGAGGTTGAACGCCCGGACCGAGGTGGGATTGATCCAGATTGGCGAGCCCGAGCTGTCGACGACGATCGGTCCCGGGCCGGAGGCCGGCGTGAGGCAGATCAGCCCCGGCGCGGAGTTGAGTCCCGGGGCGGTCATCGACACCAGCGGGGTCGACAGGTCCGGCCGGGTCCGGAAGGCGCGGGATCCGGCCGGCAGGGACGGCTGCGGCGACGGCGGGCGCGTGGACGGGGACGCCTGCGGAGCCGACGAGCCGGCCCGGTTGCCGTACGTCGTGCCCCAGTAGCCGAGCGAAGCCACCCCGATAGCCACTCCGCCGGCAACGGCCCCGCGCAGGAAGCTCCGGCGGCTCAGCCGCGGACCGGCGGCCGGCGCGGAGGGCGTCGTCTCGATCGCGGGACGAGCCCGGTCTAGTTTGCTCGGTTCGCCTGTGTCTCCGTCTCCATCGTCGAACATCGGGGTCAACTCCTCCTGGGGGCGTCCATTCGACGCCTCGCGGTCTGAAGTTGTCCTGAAGGCACGGTCCTTGCGCGAGGAACGGGACGGGGTCGCTCGGGTGCTCGTCGGGCCGGCGCGAGTCAGCCGTTCGAGGTGCCGGTCATGCCGAAGAGCCTGCTCATCACCTCGGACTCGAGGCTCAGCCGGACGTGCGCCGGATCCAGAAGAGCCTGCATCGCGAGGCCGGTCCCCAGGGCCTCGATCACGATCGCCAGGTCGCGCGGAGCGAGGTGCGGCTCCGCGACCGCGGCGTCGTAACCGGACTCGGCCAGGAACCTGGCCACGACCCCGCGAGCCAGCTCGTATTGCTGCGCGATCAGGTTCCGGGCTTGCTCGTCGCGCATGGCATGCAGCCAGAACTCGACAGCCAGGACCAGGAACTGGCGGTCCGAGTCCGAGATCACGTCGGCCGGCTCGAGCATCTCCCGGGCGATCTCACCCGTGGCCCGACCGGCGAACCGCTGGTCGAACTGAGCCGACTGGACCTCGATGCGGCGCTGGAGGAGGGCGATGACGAGGTCCGTTTTGCCGGCGAAGTTCGAGTAGACGGCGCCCTTGGTGTAGCCGGCCGCGGCGGCGACCTGATCCAGCGAGGCGGCTTCGAAGCCTCGCTCGGCGAAGACCTGGGCCGCGGCATCGAGAAGCCGCTCGCGCGTCTGGGCCTTGCGTTCCTGGCGGGTCAATCTCTCGGGCATGGCCAAACGATACCATCCGGTGTCGTAATACTCAAGGGTATTGACATTCTCTTCGGTATTGACATACTCAGCGGTATCGCAGCCACGGCGGCCAGAAACGGCGGCATCGCCCGAACGGCGGCGACGGTAACGACGACGAAAAGCGAAAGGAGACGAAGTGCTACTGGAGGTCGCGGGGGTCACGAAGCGGTACGGTCGCCGCTCGGCTCCCGCCAACGACGACATAAGCCTGACGGTCGAGGCCGGTCAGGTCTACGGCCTGCTCGGCCACAACGGTGCGGGCAAGACCACCCTCGTGAACCAGATCGTGGGTCTGCTGAAGCCCGACTCGGGCCACATCCTGATCGACGGCCGCGACGTGATCGCGGATCCGGGCTACGCGCGCCTCGCCTGTTCGATCCAGCCCCAGGCGCAGGTCCCGATCAACGGCCTGACTCCCCGCCAGGCGATCGAGACGCTCGGCCGGCTGCGCGGCGGAGACGCCGTCACGGTTCGGGCCAGGGCGACGGACCTGATAGCCGCCCTCGAGCTGGACGAGTGGTCGCACGTCGACGGCGCCCGACTCTCCGGCGGGGTCAAGCGGCTGGTTTCGTTCTGCATGACCGCGGCCGTCCCCGGCCGCCTGGTGATCCTGGACGAGCCGACCAACGACGTCGACCCGGTCCGCAGGCGGCTGCTCTGGGCCCAGGTTCGGGCCCTCGCGGAAGCCGGCTCGGCGGTTCTGCTGGTGACTCACAACGTCATCGAGGCGGAGCGTTCGGTCGACCGGCTGGCGATCCTGGAGCATGGCCGGGTCCTGACCGAGGGCACGCCGTCCGACCTCAAGGCCGGCGTGGCCGACGACCTCAAGCTCGAGCTCGTGCTCGAGCCCGGCGCCGCGGCGCCCGAGCCGCCCGCTTTCAGCAGCTCTTTCTCAATCAACGCCAATCGCGCCGTGGCCACCGTTCCGGCGGCCCTGGGCGGCACGGCCGCGATCTGGGCCCAGGAGCTGCGCCGCGCCGGCAGAGTCGAGGAGTACTCGCTCGCGCCGGCAACCCTTGAAGACGCCTACGTGGCCCTGGTCGGGGCCGCGCCTACCATCGACGAAATGAGAGAGGAAACCAATGTCCGCGCTGCGTAGCTACCAGCTTCTGGTCATCTGGCAGGCTCGCCGGATGAAGATGTTCCTGCCCCTGGGCATCGTGGTCCAGGCCCTGTTCTCCTTCGGGATCGTGGCGGGCTACCCGCTTCTCTTCCCCAGCATGGACCGGACCACGATCCTCTACCTCGCCTCCGGTGGCCCGGCCGTGAGCCTGATCACGATCGGGCTGGTCGCCGTCCCGCAGCTGGTCTCGCAGGCCATGACCGAGGGCACGCTCGACTACATGCGGACGCTGCCCATCCCCCGGGTTGTCTATCTGCTGGCCGACATGACGGTCTGGCTGATCGTGGTCGTCCCGGGCGTGGCCTTCGCTGTGGTCGTGGCGGCCCTGCGCTTCGGGCTCGACCTCCAGGTCAGTCCGCTGGTGGTTCCGGCGGTGCTCCTGGTGGTCCTGACCGCGACGTCGGTCGGCTACGCCCTGGCCTCGCTGCTGCCGCCGATGGTGGCCCAGATGGCCAGCCAGATCCTGGTCGTCTTCATCCTGATGTTCTCGCCCCTCAACTTCCCAGCCGATCGCCTGCCCGGCTGGCTGGCGACCATCCACAGCGTCCTGCCAATCGAGGCCATGGGCGACGTGATGCGAGGCACGCTGGCGCCCGACGCGTTTCCCCTGACGCTCGGCGCGGTCGCCCTGCTGGCGGTCTGGTGCGCGGCGACCTTCACCCTCACCAGCCTGGTGCTGACGCGCCGGGCATGATCGGCCGGCCGGGGCCGCTAACCCCGGCCGGTCAGAGCCAGAGCCGCGGCGATGTCCTGGGCGATCATCGCCCGCTTGGTCTTCTCGATGAAGAAGCTCGGGCCGGCCTGAAGGTAGCTGGGGAAGGCCCGACCGCCCCGGAACCAGTATTCGGCCCCTCGAATCTTGTAGGTCGATCCGGCGGGAATCACCCGCGGCTCACCCGCGCGGGCGGCGATGAAGTTGATCGACCTGATCGCGACGTCGCCCATCAACAGGTAGGCCCGGGCGCCCGGGAACAGGTCCAGCTCGCGCTCGAGCAGAGCCGAGCACTCCTTGATCGTGGCGGTCTCGACGCCGTAGCCCGTCTTGGCGCACTTCACGGCCGCTGTCAGATAGACCCCCAGCCCCACGACGTCGCCGATGGTCTCGACGCGAGCGCCCGCGTCCCGGAAGGCCTGGACGGTCGTCTTCTCGAAGAGCGAATCGCCGCCGGCGTAGTAACCGTCGGCCGGATCCGGGGGCGACGACTCCGATATCAGAATGATCGAGATCTCGTCCGGTCGAACGTCGAGGTCGGGGATCGCGTAGCCCTCGCGCCTGATGCCGGCGCAAGACACCCGATCGCAGGACAGCAAGTCGCAAGGTCGCATCTCAGCCCCCATCGCTACGCTGCGGCGGTCAGGCCAACTGTAGCCCTCGGCGTGGCGATGTCCAGACGCGACGCCCGGCCGCGGCGGCTAACCCCGGTCGCGACGCCTAGGCCCCGACCCGAAGCAGGGCGAAGCCATCGTGGCCCTTGCGGCTGAGCGTCTGGATTGCGGTGGCGTCGAGCCTCGGCTCGGCCGCGGCCAGCTCGAGCATCCGGCGGACGCCCCGGATGTCGGGGTCGGGCGTCAGCGCGTCGACGACGGCGCCGTGGCGGACGACGTTGTCGACGACGATCACCGACCCGGGGCGCGACAGCCCCACGGCCGCCGCGAGGTAGTCCGGAGCCTGCTGGCGGTTGGCGTCGATGAAGACGAAGTCGAACGGCTCGACCTTCTCGGCCGCCAGCGCGGCCAGCGACTCGAGGGCCGGCCCGACGCGGACCTCCGCGACCGACTCGAACCCGGCGCCCCGGAGGTTCGCCCGGGCCACCTCGGCGTGACGCGGGTCGAGCTCGAGGCTGATCAGCCGGCCGTCCGGCGGCAGTGCCCGGGCGAGCCAGATCGTGCTGTAGCCGGCCAGTGTCCCGATCTCGAGGATGCGGTGGGCGCCCTGGATCAGGGCCAGCAGATAGAGCAGCTTGCCCTGGGCGGGCGTGACCTGGATCTGAGGCATTCCCGCCGCCAGCCCGGCCCGGACCGTGGCCTCGAGAGCGGCGTCGGGAGGTATAAGCAAGCCGTCGAGGTATTCGTCCACCTGAGCCGGAATGTCGTCGGCCATGCCCAGCCTCCACCGCTACGGTCCACCGACACTAGCACCGTAGCGGCGCGGCCCCGGCCCGGGGGATGGGGCGTTCGGGCAGGCGAACCCGCCGGCCGCGGACCTCAGGACATTCCGAAGGGCGGGTACCGGTCGGTGATCAGCAGGTTCATGTAGGCGCTGACTCGCAGGCTCCAGCGCGTGACGCCCACGACGTAGTTGAACAGGCCCCGCGGGTAGCGCCCGGTGATCAGGATGGCGAACCAGGCGATGAGGATCGCGAAGAACCCGAAGAACCACAGGATGGCCAGGATCACGTAGTGGGGAATGGCCAGGAACCACTTGACCAGCGGCAGCCAGCGATTCAGGTCCTTGGCGGCGTCGGGGTAGTCCAGGTCCAGGTGGACGGCCTGATCCTTCGTCGTCGACGGATAGGCGTCGGTCAGCAGCGTCGCGTAGGCGCCGACGCGAGTCCGGAAGCGGGCCAGCTCGCGGGCGAAGTCGAACCACCAGCGCGGGTACTTCACCCGGAAGACGATCATCAACAGCGTCGCCAGAGAGATCGAGGTGGAGAGAAGCCCGAGCACGATGCCGATCGGAATGACCATGATCGGCCGGAAGAAAGTGGTCAGCCGGTTGAGCCGGTCCGGATAGTCGATCTCGAGTCGCGCGGCGTAGTTCTGGCCTGATTTCTTGGCCACAGCCTCTCCTCCTGCTGAATGTAGGACGCGCCCCAGCGTAAGGCTTCCGTCCGCGGGAGTCGATCAATCAATCGTTAATTCGGCCGTCCGCGCCGGCGGTACGCGACCGCCGCCGCGTCCCGAAAGCCACGGACTTCGACTTCGCCGCCGACCTGAAGTTCGACACCCAGACCGCGAGGCGGCTCGTCGGCCTGAGCGCGGGTTGATCGCCGGGCGAGGCCGCGCCCCGGTGGGGCAGGCTGCCCAGGGCCGCGCGGGGGCGTGGCGGCTCAGAACTGGCCGATGAAGGCCCACGCCTGCGGCGGGTTCCAGCTGGCGGCCTGAGCGTCGTCGTGCGGGTTCGGGTCATGGTCGCCGTCGAAGGCGCACCATTCGACCGGGTACCTGGGCGAGCCGCCCGCGTAGGTCGTGCAGATGTGCTGCCCGCTGCCGGCCGCCGGCTCGGGCGGATCCTGGGGCGTCACCCCATTGACCTGGACGAAATGGTCGCGAAGCTCCCGGCCCATCGAGATGTCGATGGTGCTGTCGCTCACGCCGTGCGAGGCGTAGAAGGCGACGGGCTTCGCGCCGCCATCGCAGCCGCTCATCTCCGCTCCCGAGAAGAGCACGACCCCGCGGAAGACGTCCGGCCTCGCGCAGGCCAGGGCATACGACATGCTCGCGCCGTAGCTGAACCCGGTGGCGAAGACCCGAGTGGTGTCGATGCAGAACGCGGCCTCGAGCTGGGCGATGATCGCGTCGGTGAAGGCCACGTCGTCGCCGTCGGTATTCGCCCAGCCGTCGTCCGGCCCGGAACCCAGGCCTTGCGGCGCGACGAAGATGGTGCTGCCCGCGGCCAGATCCCAGAGACCGAAGAAGGGGCTCTCCGTGGCCGCGGTGCCGCCGGCCACCTCCTGCGCCGTTCCGCCGTACCAGTGATAGGCGAGGATCAGCCGGTAGGCGTGGTTGCCGTCGTAGTTGTCGGGGGCCCGCAGGATGTACTGCCGCGGGCCGTTGCTGTCGATGTCGATCGTGCCGTTTCGGAGCGTCGGCGCTTTGCCGCAGCCGGCGCTGCCCTTCGCGTCGGCGCTGTTGGTCGGCGGCGGGCCAAGCGTGGGAGCGGCGGTCGGGGGCGCCAGCGTAGGGGTCGTGCCGCCGCCGCTGACCGTGATGCCGCTGATCTTGGGCTGCTGGACTCGAACGCTGAACTCGATGACCACCTGGCCGCTCGAGTCCGGCGTAGTGGTGAAGGTCCGGGCGATGGCCCGATCGGCGCCTCCGGCGCTGGCGTAGATGTCGAACTGGGAGAGAACCGTCGTGCCGTTGATGGCGACGTCGAAGACTCGCTGACCCTCGCCCGTGACGTAGTCCTCGGAGAAGTAGAGGGTGACTGTCTGGGGGCCCGTGCGATCCGGGATCGTGTAGGTCATCGCTCCCCAGCGCTCGGAGTTGAAGATGCCGGCGGGCGGCGGATCGTCAGGGATCTGCGACATGTCGATGGTCTGGCCGTTGCCCTGCCTGGCGCCGTGGCTGAAGTACCGGTCGGCCCCGAAGCTGCCGGTCTGCGGCCCCCCGGCGTTGATCATGACGGTGTTGACGGGGCCGACGATCGAACCGCCGGGCGCGGCCGATGAACCGCCGCTGACCGAGCCGGGGACTCCGCTGGCGGCGCTGGATCCGGCACCGCCCGAGCAGCCGCAAAGCCCGATCGCAAGCATCGCGATGACGCCGACCGCCCCGGGAATCCGCCTCGCCCGCATGGCGTCATCCTAGGCCGCCCGATCGCGCCCCGTGGGCCCGGGGCGACATCCATGGATCGTCGGGCGGGGCGCGGACGTCTACATGCGTTGGTATCGCTACTTGCCGGCCCGCCCGATCTCAGCCTTGCTCCTACGGCACCGCTCCCACGAAATAGCCGGTAATGACGACGGCCATGTCGGTGGTGGCTCCGGACGGGCCCATGTAGGTGGCCGAGAGGGCTCCCGTTGCCGAGAGCGGCACGGTGAAACCGTTGGAGCAGGTGTCGCCCTTGACGAAGTTCAGGACCGAGGTGGTGGGCTTGGCCGTGGAGTTTGGCCCGACGAAGACGGCCCAGTTGGCGCTCTGGTTGACCACCGCCACGATGCCCGTCACGCCGATGGCGGCCTCGGGTACGTCGCCGTGATCCCAGACCGCAAATGTCCGCGGGGTGTTGGCCTTGAACTTGCCGGCCAGGCCAATTCCCGTTCTGGTGTCGAGCAGGGCGCTGGGGGTGATGGGGATGTATTTCTCGCCTGTGCCGTCGGCGGTGTAGTAGCCGGTCACGTCGAAGACCAGATCGATCGTGGACTTGCCGCTGCCGAGGAACGTGGCTGACAGCTTGCCCCCGGTGCCCAGAGGTACGGTCAGGCTGTTGGCCCGGGTCTGACCCTTGACGAAGTTGATCGTCGAGGTCGTGGGCTTGGCCATGGCCACCGGACCCAGATACACGGCCCAGGAACCCGTGGCGTTGGTGACGGTCAGGTTGCCGGTCACGGCCACGGCCGACGCGGGGATGCCGCCCCGGCCCGTGACCTGGAGGGTCCGTGGAGTGTTGATCTTGAACTTCCCCGACAGGCCGTTCTTGGAGCGGGTGTCGAGCAACCGGACAGGGCTGACCGGGTGGTAGGTGTCGCCCGACGCGCCGGGGGTGAAGTAGCCCGTGATGTCGACCACGAGGTTGGTCGTGCCCGATGCCGCCATGTAGGTTGCGCTGATCGTGCCGTCCTCACCGACCGCGATGGTCGAGCCGAAGGCGGTGTTGTCGTTCTTGTTGAAGCTGACCGTGGCCGTGGATGGCCTGGCGATGGCATCGGGGCCGAGATAGACCGAGCCCGCGGCGGTCGCCAGGACGACGGTCACATTTGCCGTCACCGCGGTGATCTGGTCGGGCAGACCCATGGTGTCGGTGACCGGGAAGCTCTGGGGCACGCCCGCGGTCAGCTTGGTCGGTAGGCCGACGGCGATCCGGCTGTCCACCAGCCGTATGGGCGTAACCGGGTGGTAGGTGCCCATCGCGTGGGTCGTGACCGGGCCGGATGGATCGGATTTGGCACCGTCGCCGGCCACGGTGTGGGCGTAGACCTTGAACGTGTAGCTGGTCTGATTCGCGAGACCGGTCACGTTGCAGAAGAGCGCCGTACCGGCATGGCAAACCGCGCCGTCGGCATCCTCGACCACGTAGTCGGTGATGGCGTAGCCGCCGTCGCTGATGGGAGCCGCCCAGGACACCAGAGCCGAGCCATCGGCGGCGATCGCGGTGACGGCCGTGGGCGCGCTTGGGACGGGGCCGCTCGGCGTAACCGGGTCGGACGGTTCCGAGGCCGGACCCGTGCCCGACCCGTTCGCAGCGGTCACGGTGAAGGTATATGCGGTCCCGGGCGTAAGGCCAGAGACGGTGCAGGAGAGCGGACCGGAAGTCCAGCCGCAGGTCTTGCCGTCCGGGTTCGAGGTCGCCGTATAGGCGGATATCGTCGAGCCGCCGTCGTCGGAGGGCGCGGACCAGGAGACGGTCGCCGAGCTGTCGCCGGCAACCGCAGAGACGCCGGTGGGCTGGGTTAGAACGCTGACATGCGGGGTGACCGCATTCGAGCCGGAGGCCAGACCGGCACCGACATCGTTGGTCGCGCTCACGGTGAACTTGTACTCGGTGCCGTTGGTCAGGCCCGAGACGGTACAGCTGGTCGGACCGTCCGAGGAGCAGGCCACGACGCCCAGACCCTGCTCGGTCTCGGTGACCGTATAGCCGGTGATCGGGCTGCCGCCGTCATGGACCGGGGCGGTCCAGGACAGCGACACCAAGGCGTTGCCAGCGATGGCCTGGAGTGCCGTCGGGGAGTCGGGAACCGTCGCCGGCGTGACAGGGCTGGAGGGATTCGACGCCTGGCCTGTACCCACGCCGTTGCGAGCCTTGACCGTGAAGGTGTATGGCGTGCCGTTGGTAAGACCCGACACGGTGCAGGAGAGCGGACCGGAAGTCCAGCCGCAGGTCTTGCCGCCTGGCGACGAAGTCACGGTGTAGCCGGTGATCGCGCTGCCGCCGTCGTCGGAGGGCGCGGACCAGGAGACGGTGGAACTGGCGTTGTCCCGAGTGGCCGTCACACCGGTGGGCATACCCGGGCTGGTGAGCTGTTCCATCGTGACGTCTTCGACGCTGACGTCCTGGTCGCTGACTGGAATCGCGGTGGCGTCTTCCTCGTCCGTGGTGAAGTTGCCGGAGGCACCGGACTCGTAGAAGCCGTTGAGATATGTGGAGTCGCCGCTGTCGCCGAAGCCGAGAGTGTATGAACCGGCCGGCACGCGGAAGTCGTAGGATCCATCGGCAGCTGTGGTTGCATCGTCCGGGGTGTAGCCGCCTTCAGCCTGGCTGGCGGAGACATCGACCCCTTCGAGCGGGCCTTCGGAGCCGTAGACCTTGCCGCTGATTTGGTACCCGGCCTCGAGCGTTATGTCTGCGACGACATCGCTGCCAGCCATGGCTATGGCACCCGCGTCGTCGCAGTCGATGGTGAAATCCGACGTGGTGCTGTCGTAGCAGCCGTCGAGGTAGTCTCCGCCGTCGTCGTAGATGTGCAACCTGTAGTTGTACGGAGTCGGAGCGTAGACCTCGTAGGTCCCGTCGGCGGCAGTGGTGTCACTGCCACCCCGACCCATGCCGCCCAGGGCAATGACGTTGACGCCGGCTACCGGTCCGCCGGAGCCGGTGATCGTGCCGCGAATGTATGTAGCAGCCGGCAGCTGGATGTCGATGTCGGTCTTGTCCGGGCCGACCGTGAGCGGCGTGGCACTGGGGGCGTAGTCCGAGAATCCGCTGCTCGTGTAATACCCCGTGACGTACGCCTTCCCGCCCACGAACTCCACGGAATATGTTCCGGGCGCGACGTCGATCGAGTAGAACCCGCTGCCGTTGGTCGTGGCGTGCCCGTCGTAGGAGAAGTCACTGTTGAAGGTGAAGGCCTCGACGGCGATCCCGGCGAGCGCGACGCCGCCCGTGCCGGTCACGGTACCGCTGATGTAATTGCCGCTGGACAGGGTCAGGTCGGCGGTTGCGCCATAGCCCGCGGCCACGATCGTGGACGCGGCCGCGACCGCGGGGGCGAAGTGGCCGGTCGCGTCGCTGTCGTAGTAGCCGTTCTCGTAGACGCCGTTGGTGTCTATGACGTGGAGGCTGTAGCTTCCGGCGGGCACATCTACCGAGTAGGTCCCGTCCGAGAGAGTCGTCGAGGTGGCCTGGTAGAGCCCGGGCGCGACGCTCCGGATGTCGGTCTCGATGCCGCCGACGCCGCTCCCGCCCGACTCGCTGATCTTGCCCTCTATGTACTGGCCGATCCCGAGCTGGACGTCGACGTCGGAGACGTTGCCGGAGTCGACGTATTCCACGACGGCCTGGTCGGGATTCGTCGTGAAGCCGCTGCCGCCGATGAAGCCATTGAGGTAGTAGCCGCTGGGATCGACGTACACCAGGCCGTAGTTGCCCGGATGGACGTCGACCTCATAGGTCCCGTCCGGGTTTGTGGTGGACTGGTATTCGACGCAGCCCCAGCATCCCGCGTCGTGCACGGCCATGACTTCGATGCCGCCCACGCCGACGCCTCCGTCTGCGCTGACCGTGCCGGTGATGGAGTACTCACCCGCGCTGACGGCCGGATTGGCGCCCGGCGCGGTCGCAGGCGTAGCCGCTGAGAGCGAGGCAGTGCCCGCGAGTTGCGGCGTCGGCTCGACGGCCAGCGCCACCGAACCGGAGCCGAAGGCCATGACGAGACTGAGGAAGACGGCAGCGCCGAGGCGCTCGACCCGCGACGAACCCATGAATTGCTCTCCCTCGGGTCCGTGGCGTCTGCGCACCGCAACCCGGCCTAAGCCCCCGCTGGGCCGAAATCGCCGGGACGAGCGAACTGGGCCCCTCCAGCACCAATACTAGCCTCACGGGGAACCCGAGGCACGGGCCGAGCGGCAGATTCGGTGCCGGTCCGAAAGTACCTGCGACCGTGGCGCGTTCGATCGCCCCTACTTGCCGGCCCGCTCCCGGGGCAGGGGCGGCAGGCGTCGCTTGCCTTCGACCAGGTAGTGGCGGAACCAGTCGCGGACCTGGACCAGGTTCTCGACGCGGCGGAAAGGCGCGCCTCCGCGCGTGAGCTCGTGGTTCTCGTTCGGAACCCTCATGAACCGGACCGGTCGCCGGTGGGCGCGCAGCACCGCGAACAGCTCCTCGGCCTGGCCGATCGGGCAGCGGAGGTCCTGCTCGGCGTGCTGGATCAAGAGCGGGGTCGTGCACGCGGAGATGTACGTGATCGGCGACGCCTGCTGGAAGAACTCGGGCTCGTCCCAGGGATTCGCGCCGACGAACATGGCGGGATCGAGGCCCGCCAGGTCGCCGGTGAGCATGAGCGAGGTCATGTCGCTGACCGATCGGGCCGTGAACGCGGCCGCGAAGCGCTGGTCGTGACCGATGATCCAGTTGGTCAGGTAGCCGCCGTACGAGCCGCCGGTGACGCCCAGGCGCCGGCTGTCGGCGATGCCGTCGGCGACGAGTGCGTCGACCCCGGCGAGCACGTCGACCGTCGGCCCCTCGCCCCAGTCGCGGAAGTTGGCGTCGGCGAAGTCCTGGCCGTAGCCCGTGGAGCCGCGGGGGTTGCAGTAGAAGACGCCGATCCCGATCCCGGCGAGGATCTGGAACTCGAGCACGGGCGACCAGCCGTACTGGGTCTGCGGGCCGCCGTGGATCTCGACCACCAGCGGGCCGGGCCGTCGGTAGCCGGTCGACTCGCGGGCCTCCAGGAGCCAGCCCTGGATGCGCCGGCCATCGACCTCGTACCAGCGCTCGACCGGCTCGACAAGCTCGACGTTCTCGAGCGCCGCCTCGTTCAGGCTGGTCAGCCGGCGGGGCGCCTCGCGGGCAGACTCACACCACAGGTCCGGCAGTTCGGTCGGGGCCGAACGGACGAAGGCCAGGCATCGGCGGCCGTCGATCTCGACCTGGTCGAAGCCCGAGACGTATTCGCGGCCCTCGGTCAGCCGCTCGAGCCGGCCGTCGTCCGTGGCGATCCGCCACAGCTCGTATGAACCGTCCAGCGGGGCGGTGAACGTCAGCCACTCGCCGTCGCCGGACGCCGCGAGGCGGGGCGGCTCGCCCAGGGTGATGTCGCTGTTCATCGCCGTCGCCGGCATCAGGTCGTGGCGGGCCGAGAGATTGCGGCCCCCGTCGCGCCCCGAGTCGGAACCGTCCGCGGCGAAGAGCCAGACATCCGATCGACTGCCCGCGTGGGCGGGGAAGCGGTGGCCCAGGCAGGCTATCGTCAGGCCGTCGGGCAGCCAGACCGGTGCGCTGAAGTCAGCCCTGCCATTGTCGGTGACGCGGGTCCGGCGACCCGAGTCGACATCGACGACGAAGATGTGCGAGCGTGGGTCGAAGTCGGCGTCGGGCCGCTCGTTGGTGCAGTAGGCGATGCGCGTGCCATCGGGCGACCAGGCCGGCATGTCCACAGCCCAGTCGACGTTCGTGAGACGGCGGGCGTCGCCCGACCCCAGGTCGACGACCCAGAGCTGCGGGCGGCTGTCGTAGACGAAGCCACGGCCGTTGAACACGTGCGAGAGGCGGTCGATGTACCGGTAGTCCGACGTCGGCAGGCCGCCGGCCGGTGGGGTCTCGAGGCCGCGCCGGCGGCGGTCCTCGTCTCGCGTCGCCCCGGCCGACGGGCTGAGCACGGCCAGGCGCCTGCCATCGGGCGACCATTCGAAGCTCGTCACGCCGCGCGGCAGATCGGTGACGCGCCAGGCCTCGCCCGGGCCGTCGAGGGGCAGGAAGTAGACCTGGACGGCGTCCTCGCCCTTGGGGGCCGCGCCGGGAGTCTCGGCCGCGCGACCGTTGGGCGCCGCTCCCGGTCGGTCGAGCTCGGGGTCCGGCTCCACGTGCGTCCGCCGGTCCGACAGGAAGGCCATCTGGCGCCCGTCCGGCGAGATCCGCGGCGAGGTGTCGTGCCAGGCGCCGCGCGTCAGCCGGCGGGGCACCCCACTGCCGTCCGCCAGCACCGCCCAGATCGAATGGACGTAGCTGTCGCGATGCGCCGCGGCCTCCTGGAGGGCATAGACCGCGAGGCGTCCGTCGGGCGAGAGGCGGACCTGCGACGGAACGCGCAGGCGGTAGAGGTCGTCGGGCTGGAGCGGCCGAGGCGCAGTGGGCGCGCCGCTGGAAACGCTGGAGTCTCGGGCCAAGGGCATGATGCCTCCGGGGCTGACACGGGGACGGAACGCCGCGCGAGTGTAACTCGGCGAGGTCCGATCTGGGCCGACCAGCTCAGCCCCGCCGGCCAGCGAGCTATTACCGTCCTATCAAACGGCAGTGTCCTGATCGCCGGTGGCGTGGACAGCAACGGGAAACCCCTTGCCTCGGCCGAGCTGCTCAAGCCGTAACCACACCGTGTCCGGTGCGGGCACTCAAGGCCCGCCGGCCACCGCCTTGGGAGGTTGCGCCGTTCGAGTTCCTCCGTTCGAGCTTGGCCCCTGGGCGTGACAGAGGGACCCCGCTACCTGAGGGGGAAGTGGCGGGGATAGGAGGATGCGGCCACTCTGGGAGACGACGGCCGACTTGAACCGAGTCTACGGGACCGCGGATTAATGCCCAGATAAGCAGCAGATGAGCTCTGCCTACTGGGCTCAATCTGGGTCATGCTCCAAGCTACGACCAGGCGGAAACCGGACTCTCATCTCGACGGACCGCGTCGCGCCTAGTGTCAAACCTATTCGAGCCCGAAAGTGCCCAGGGTTCTTGAGCTGGACAGCCCTTCGCAAGCCCCGAGCGACCACCGAATGGGGACACTAGTTGAACAGTTCCGCCGAAGAAAGGGCGGTGGTCCCGTCCGAAGTCCCGCCCGCGATTAGGACATTGCCATCCGGCAGGAGTGTAGCGGTGTGTTCCCCTCGCGGTGTGGTCATCGAGCCGGCACGGTGAGACCCGTCAGACACGTCGTAGACCGCGGCTGAGGCAACGAATACCGCCCCGACGGGTGAGTTATCAGGACCGAGGGTAGTGCCTCCGGCGAATAGCACGCGGCCGTCCGACAGGAGTGTGGCAGTGGGGCTGCCCCAGTGGCGGGGAGAGGCGGTGAATGGAGACAGCGTGAAATCGCCCGTCACGGGGTCGTACGTCTCGACGTAGCCGTAGTCGGAGTAGGAGCAACAGGATGGCCTGATCGCGCGTGCCGGCGTTGGCAAGCAGGTGGCGAAGCTCGTCGTCGCTCAACGGCTCGATGATCTTCTTTGGCACGCGCGGCTTCGCGAGACGGCGGATGACCAGAGCCTCGGTGAGCTCCTCGGCCGCGAGCCAGTTGCCAAGCACGTGCAGGCAGCGGACGTACCCGGCGACACTCACGGGCGCCAGCGTCGCCCGAAGTTCGACGAGCCAGGTGCGCCAGGCCGAAGCCTCAATCTCCTCGAGCTCGGTCCTGGCCCCAAACCGCGCAATCGCTCGATCGAGGATGTCGCGATACCAGCGGATCGTTCGAGGCGACAGTCCCTCGGCGGTCTTGGCCTCGGTGAACAACTCGACCGCCCGGCCGAGCTCGATTCTCGCGGGCGCCGTGGGTTCCTCGCGCCCGCGGACCGCCCCACGAATCAGATTCCCATCGCGCCGGCCCAAAGAATCAGATGCCCGGCCCCTTGACTCGGAAGTGTCAGAAGCCCACGGATCGAGGGTGTCAGATGCTCGCCGCATAATCTTGCCTCCATGGGCGTCGCCCACGAGGCCGTCCCAAACACAAGATCTAGCGGCTGCTTAGCACCTCGACCACAACATGTTGTGGTTTTGGCGCGCCCGGAGGGATTCGAACCCCCGACCCTCTGATCCGAAGTCAGATGCTCTATCCACTGAGCTACGGGCGCGC
>Ga0335076_10001417_pt1 | contig 23197 bp, 16 predicted proteins | sample Lox_Sample_25_FD_206717 | JGI IMG/M metagenome (GOLD analysis project Ga0335076, IMG submission 206717) | Soil microbial communities from Loxahatchee National Wildlife Refuge, Florida, United States - Lox_Sample_2.5 | ecosystem: Environmental > Terrestrial > Soil > Wetlands | place: USA... | reverse complement strand
GCGTTCGCTCGGCTTGACGGCCCTCCGTGCCGTCCATGTTCAGGGGCAATCCTACGACTATCTCGGCCGCGCCCTGCTCCGCGACGATGCGCGCCAGGGCGGCCGAGTCGTCCGCGACGCTCTTGCCCCGGCTGAGAGTGGCGAATGGCAGGGCCGAGCCACGGGCCGGATCGCCGATGGCGACGCCTATGCGGCGCTCGCCGAGATCGATGCCGACGATCCGGTCGGGGCGGTCGGATGGTCGATCGGGGGGCGCGGGCATCAGCTCGGCGACGGGCTGGCCGACCCGGTTTCGGTGGCGGCGGGGGTCTCCGTCACCGCCGGAGTCTCGGTCACCGCCGGCGTTGCGGTCGAGACGGGCGTCCCGGCCGGCGTTTCGCTGGCAGCCGGTGTGGGACTTGGGGCCGGCGCCGTCGCCGGCGGCGGAGTCCTGCGCGGCGGGGCCGACGGGCTGTTGCTGGGCCGCGGCGAGACGTCCACGATCCGGATGTCGATCCGGAAGTCCAGGCTGGGCACGGACGAATTCCAGTCGGGCCAGAGCGAGATGGCGGCCTGACCGTACTGCGACAGGAAGGCCTTGGCGGCGGAGAGCGACTTGCCCTTGATACCCGCCCGGAGCTGGTCGACGTCGACGACCGGCGCCTGGCCGGCGGTGACCGTGACCGGGACCACGATCGCGGAACCGCTGAGCGTCTCCGTCCCGAGCGTCGCCGAGACCGAGCTGTCGACTAGCGAGTAGCCGGTCCGAACGGCGGCCGAGGCCTTGCGGCCGGCCAGATCGTCGATGTCGGCCGTGGCGGCGACGATCGCGGTGCCCGTCGCGGAGCAGTCGAGCTGGAACGAGTCCTCGGTCGTGCCGACCAGGCCGGACGGGTCGGGGTCGCAGGTCACGGTGCCCAGCTGAGCCGACTGGTCGAACATCGTCGCGCCGGCACCCACGGCCCCGGGGGCCGCCATGGCCGTCTCGAAGGCCGCCTGAAGCTGAGACTGCATCGACGCCTCGGCGCCGTCGACGTCGGACTGCTGGATCTGGGGAGTGACGGTGTGAGTGCCGCCGGTCGTGGGCGTCCTGTTGGTGACGGAGACCTGGAAGCCCGCCAGGTCCGACGGAACACGCGTGATCGTGCCCGCGGCCACGTTGCCCGAGGTTCCGGTCTTGACGGCCTGGATCGGGGCGTTGACGCGACCGGGGGTGATGATGCTGCCCGAGACGGTCGCCCTCGGGGCCGTCACGGTCGAGGTCGTGAGGAACGCGATCCCACTGGCTGTAGCGACGCGAGTGCCCGTGATGATGGTCACCGACGAGATCGTGTCGTCGCTGGTGAACGTCACCGTGCCCGTAGCGGCAGTCTCGTCGATCTTCTGGCCCGTGGCCGTGAACGTGTCTGAGGCCTGGACCGGGAAGGCCTTGCTGATCCCCGGCACGGTGGCCGCCTCGGCATTCACGGCGCTGACGCTCGGGTCGACCGTGACGTTCATCGTTATCGGCCCGACCGGATCCTCGCGGAGGGTGAGAACCACGCTCGCCTCCGGCAGAAGGAACAGACCGGCCGCGCCGACGATCGCCGCCAGCAGCAGCGCGGAGCCGGCCAGCAGCGGCCAGGACAGGCGCCGCCGTGGGCGCGGCGCGGGCTCGACCGGTCGCGCCATCGGGGCCCGGGATGCCCCCTGCCTCCCGATCAGCCCGGGCGACCCGGGCCGGACCGTCAGGGCCAGCTCATCGAGGGCCTGGCTCACGGCCGTGTCGGCGCGGCCGTCGGCGCCCCTCGTGACGGCCGCCTCGGCGGCCTCGTACTCGCCCACGTTGGAGTAGACGGGCAGCTCGGCGGAGCGGGCCACGGACCGGACCGAAGGGTCGGCGGCGATTATGGCCAGCCGCTTGTTGCGCTTCCGGGCCTCCTTAGCCAGCAGCCGGAAGTTGATCCTGGACGTCGCCACTCGCGACCCGACCGACAGAACGAGGGCGATCCTGCTGTCCGAGGAATCGCGCAACCTGGCCGCCGCCGAGGTGATCTCGTCATCCACGTCGAGGTAGTAGATGGCCATGGCTACATCTTCATCGCTCGCAGGACGCGGCGCAAAGCCACGTCGAGCGGATCTTGGTTGGTCTGGAGCTCGATCGCCTGATATGCCAGCCCCAGCGGAGTGACATCCTGCTGGTCGACCAGAAGATGCGTGGCGTCCTTGATGCGCTCGACCTGCGAGGGGTCCATGACGTTGAGCTCGGGCGGCCGGCTGAACGGCAGTCGCCGCCAGAAGCCCTCCTCCCGCAGCGCCGTCGTGACCTCGGGCAGATGCGAGCCGCCGCCGCACAGATAGACGCGGCCCGGCAGCAGATCTCCACCGGCCAGCTCGTCCAGGACGAGCTCGACTCCGGCGGTCCAGATCGCCACGTCGTCGGCGACGATGGCGGCTATCTGGTCGCGCTCGTCGACCGCCAGTCCGCGAGCGTAGTCGAGCTTCAGCTCCTCGGCTCGCGGAAAGGGCAGGTCCATCCGGTCGGCGATCGACTTGGTGAACGCCCGTCCGCCCAGGGCGAACATCCGGGTGCCTTCGATGCCGCCGTTGCGGACCAGGGCGACGTCGGTCGTGCCGCCGCCGATGTCGACGAAGAGGGCACCGGCCTGCTGGACCTGCTCGTTGGCCAGAACTCGCGCCACGGCGTACGGCTCGGCGACGATCTCCAGCAGCTCCAGCTCGAGCTGCTGGGCCACGGTCTGGAGCGCTCCCAGGTGGACCAGCGGGGCGAAGGCGTTGAAGACGCTGATCTTGACGTGCCGGCCGCGGAAGCCGACCGGGTTGGTGACCGGGTAGCCGTCGATCTGGGCGCCGGTGACCGCGGCGTGAACCAGCCGGACGTCGACCTGGGGCAGGCCGGTCTCCCAGGTGATGGCCCGCTCGGCCTCGCGCAAGGCCGCCTGCTGGACGCCGTCGATGAGCTTCTGCAGCTCCGCGTCGGTGATCTGGACGTCGGCCCGCTTGCGCTCCTGGCTATGGGTCGTGGTGAAGCCCTTGACCAGCTCGCCGGCGATCCCGATGACGCACTGGGTCGGCCGGAAGCCGGCCATCTCTTCGGCTTCCTGGAGCGCCACCGAGCAGTTGTCGACCACCGCGTTTATGTCGGTCACGGTGCCCGACTGCATATGGGCCAGGCCCTGACGCTTGCGCCCGACCCCACGGACGACGCCCACTCCCTGATCGTCGATCTCGAAGACGAGCGCCTTGACGAATTCGGTGCCGATGTCCAGGGCGGTGCAGGCGGAAAGGGCGGATTCCTCCTCCTGGCCCCAGATCCTGCGCCAGAACGCCACGGGCCGCTCCCCTAACTGTCGGCTACTTCCCTGCGCCCCTAAGTGTATCCGCGATGGCCGAGAGGGCCGCCGGAATTCCATCTCGGTCGGTTCCCATGCCCTGGGCCATCTCGGGACGCCCGCCGCCACGTCCGGCAATAGGACCCATCGCCACCTTGACCAGGGCACCGGCCGAGATCCCGCGGGCCACCAGGTCCGGGGTGACGGTCACGAAGATCTGCGGCGCCTCCGCGTCGAAGACCAGGGCGATGACGCCCGAGCCGAGGGCGCCGGCAATGTCCTTGGCGAATCGCTTCCATTCGTCCGCGGACTCGAACTCGCCCCGATGGGCGACGAGCTTGACGCCGGGAGCCACTTCCCTGGCCGACGCGGCGACATCGCCCGGCCGGGGTCGACCCGAGCCCCCGGCGCGGAGCCTACGGCGCGTCTCCTTGAGCTCCTCCTGGAGAGCCGCGACGCGGTCGGGCGTGGCTTCGACCGAGTTGGCCCCGACCGACTCCGCGATCCGGTCCAGGAGGGCCAGTCGCTCGCGGACGTACGCGTCGGCGCCGTCGCCGGTCACGGCCTCGATGCGCCTCGTACCGGCGCCGATGCTGCGGTCCCCCGTGATGGCGAAGCTGCCGATCTGGCCCGAGGCGGAGCAGTGGGTTCCGCCGCACAGCTCGAGCGAGTAGCCCTCGACCCGGACGGTCCGAACCATCTCGCCGTACTTCTCGTCGAAGAAGGCGTCGGCGCCCCCGGCGATGGCCGCGGTCATGGGCTGGATCGTCGTGGTCACGGGCCGGTTCTGCCGGACGATGTCCCGAACCTCGTCCTCGATGGCCCGCTTCTCTTCGTCGGTCAGCGGCCGGTCGAAGGGGAAGTCGAAGCGCAGGTAATCGGGCGCCACCAGCGAGCCGGCCTGGTGGGCATCCGGCCCGACCACGTTGCGAAGGGCCCTGTGGAGCAGATGCGTGGCGGTGTGGTTGCGCATGATCCGGGCCCGCCGTCCGGCGTCGACTCGGGCCGTGACGGTCTCGCCGACCTTGACCCGGCCGTGGAGCGTGCCGCGATGAACGAACAGGCCGGCGATCGGCTTCTGGGTGTCCTCGACCGCGAAGAGGGCACTGCCCCCACCGGCCTCGAGCAGCTCGCCCCTGTCTCCGACCTGGCCCCCGCCCTCGCCGTAGAAGGGCGTGGCCTCGAGGATCACCTCGGCGGCGCCGTAGCCGGTCAGCTCGGAGTACTCCATGCCGTCGCGCAGGATGGCCACGACCCGCGCCTCGGCCTCGGTGCCGTCGTAGCCGAGGAACTTCGTCTCGCCGACCCGGCGCAGGATCGACTGGTAGAGGTCGCCGAGCCCGGCCTGACGCGACAGTTCGGCCCGGGTGCCCTTGCGGCTGCGCTCCTTCTGCTCGGCCATGGCTGCGGCGAAGCCTTCGCGATCGACGCGCACGCCGTATTCGGCGGCCATGTCGACCGTCAGATCGACCGGGAAGCCGTAGGTGTCGTGGAGCCGGAAGGCCACCTCGCCGGCCAGCACGGGGGCGTCGGCAGGGAGGCTCTCGGGGCGGCGGCCGATAGTCCGCTCGCCTGTCCTGAGCTCGGCCAGCGCGGCTTCGAGGTGGACGGTTCCGGCCCCGAGGGTCCTGGCGAACTGGGCCTCCTCGCGGCGGATCACGGTCAGGATCCTGTCCCGCTGGTCGCGCAGATACGGGTAGGCGTCGCCCATGATGTCGATCACGACCCCGGCCGTGACGTCCATGAAGGGCTCGCGCCGACCCAGAAGCCGGCCGTGCCGGACGGCTCGCCGGAGGATCCGGCGCAGGACGTAGCCACGCCCCTCGTTGGTCGGAGAGACGCCGTCGGCGACCAGGAAGGTTATCGCCCGGGAATGATCGGCGATCACCTGATAGCTGAACCGCTCGGCCTCGAAAGCCTCGGGGTCGTGACCCAGCAGATCGCGCATGGTGGCGTGGATGGGCGTGAACAGGTCGGTGTCGTAATTGGTGTTGACGCCCTGGATGACGCTGGTCAGGCGCTCGAGGCCCATGCCAGTGTCGACCGACTTCATCGGCAGCGGGAGCCGAGTACCGTCGGCCCGCTGCTCGAACTCCATGAAGACCAGGTTCCAGACTTCCAGCCAGCGCGGGCAGTGCTCGGAATGGTCCGGGATGCAATGGGGCCCTTCGCTGAGGTGCGAGCCGCGATCGAAGTGGATCTCCGAGCACGGACCGCACGGCCCGGTCTCGGCCATCCGCCAGAAGTTGGCGTCGTCGCCCTTGTCGACGTCGCCCCAGCGGGCCATTCGCTCGGGCGGCAGGCCGATCTCGTCGCGCCAGATGGCGTAGGCCTCGTCGTCGTCCTTGTACACGGTCGCGGCCAGCCGGTCGCCCGGGATGCCGAGCGTCTGGGTCAGGAACTCCCAGGCCCAGTGGATCGCCTCGCGCTTGAAGTAGTCGCCGAAGCTCCAGTTGCCCAGCATCTCGAACATGGTGTGGTGGCGAGTCGTGCGCCCGACCTCCTCGAAGTCGTTGTGCTTCCCGGCCACCCTCAGGCAGCGCTGGTAGTCCGTGGCGCGAACGTAGCTGCGCTTCTCACGACCGGTCAGGACATCCTTGAACTGGACCATCCCGGAGTTGGTGAAGAGCAACGTCTGGTCGCCTGCCGGCACGAGCGAGGCGCTGGGAACCTCGGTGTGGCCGTGCTCGACGAAGAACTCGACGAAGCGGCGCCGCACCTCGGCCGCGGAGAGGTAGGGAATAGCGGTGTCAGGCATCGACGCTAACGGTACCAAACCGCGCGCCGGGGGCGCGGCAACGCCCGCTAGTCGCGGCGCCGCCGCCAGAGGGCCGAGCCCGCGATCGCCGCCCCGACAAGCGCGCCTATCGCCAGACCCCTGACGAATGTCGCCGTCCGAGAACCGGTGGCGGACTCGGCCCGGCGGAAGACCGCGCGGCGGAGGAGGTAGCCGATCACGGCCGCTGATCGGCCGGCGGCCCGCTCGGGCCCAGGATGGAGAGGACCTCGACGAAAGCGATGCCCGCCCAGGCCACGACCGAAGCCGCGATCAGATGGAAGTCGCCGACCTTGATCGGATCGACGCCGAGCCGCCCGCCGGTCGCGTCGCCAGCCCATGCCCCGAGCGCGGAGGCAACGAACACGACCACCAGCCTGAAACCGCCCCGCCCGCTCCAGAACATGAAGATCGAGGCGTTGAGCCCGCCGACGAGGAGGGCGAGGACCGGCGCGGGGCTGATAGACACGCGGCGAGTATACGGGTCCCACCGGCGGCGGCCACGAGAAGCGCCTTGACGATTTGGCGCGGGCAACGGCGTCAAACCGCCGATCGCCACTCCCTGCGGCCCGCCGCCGAAGGCGGTCGGTCGAACGACGGCCGGTACTCGAGCAGGAGGAGTCGCCCGTCGAGCACGGAGCTGGCAACGAGCTCGAGTTGGGTCGATGGGAATCCGGCGAACAGCGGCTCCCGGCCGTCCGGACCGAGCACGATCGGAAAGACGACCAGCCGCAGCCGGTCGACGAGCCCCAGACCGACGAGGTCGCGGACAAGCGAGACGCTGCCGATGGTGCGCAGCGGATCGCCATCGCCGTGTTTGAGGTTCTCGACGAGAGCGGCCAGGTCGCCCGCGGCGACGCGCGTGTTCGGCCAGGCGAGGGGCTCCCGCAGCGTCCGCGACAGGACGATCTTGGGCAGCTCGTCCATACGGCTCGGCTGCGCACCCGCCTCCCCCGACCGCGACATTGGCGAGAGCGCCTCGTATGTCACCCGGCCCATCAGGAGTACCTGCGGCTCGGCCAGATGCTCGTCGATCCACCGCCCGAGCTCGGGGCCGTACATGTCGAAGTACGGCCCGGCATGCTCCCCTTTGGCGTAGCCGTCGAGGCTGACGAAGAGATCCGTGGTCAGTCGGCGCATCGGTTGCATGGCTCTTGAGGCGGCTCCTCCGGTCCCGGCATCCGAGCGAGGCCGGCGAAGGCGCGGCTCCGCCCATCTGGGCAGGCTCCTCCCGGAGTCACCGGCCGGGCGGCGGCGGTTCGGGGTCGGGGCGGACGATGCGGCCGCCGCCCAGGACCACGTCGCCGTCGAAGAAGACAGCCGCCTGACCGGGCGCGGCGGCCCAGACTGGATCGCTGGTGGTGACACGCCATCGTCCGGGCTCGAGTCGTCGGATGGTGGCCCCGGCCGGGCGGCCGCGATGCCTGATCTGGACGTCGGCGCGAAACTCGCCGGCGTCCTCCCCCGGGCCACCCGCCGCGGTATCACCTGCCGCGGCGCCGGCGGCGAGGGCACCCGCGGCGCTCCCCGGCGCCGACCCGGCGACGAAGGTCACCGATTCCACCTCGAACTGGCGGGTCTCCAGGTCGGTCCGGCGGCCCAGCTTGATGACGTTCTGGCCCGGGTCGATCTTCCAGACGTAGCGCGGCTCTCCGACCGCGGCGCCGGTCCCCTGCCGCTGCCCGACGGTGTATCCGGCTGCTCCGAAATGCTCGCCGACCTGGCGCCCGTCGATATCGAAGACCGGCCCCGGCTCGGGCTTCCAGCCGGCCCGCTCACGGAGCACGTCGCGGTAATTGCCCTTTGGCACGAAGCAGATCTCCTGGCTGTCGCGCTTGTCGGCGGTGGCCAGGCCCATCCCCCGGGCGGCCTCACGAACCTGGGTCTTGAGCAGGTCGCCCAGCGGGAACATGGTGTGGGCCAGCTCTTCCTGGCCGAGCCCGTACAGGAAGTAGCCCTGGTCCTTGGTCGAGTCTCGGCCGCGCAGCAGCCGGTATGTCCGGACCGGTGCGGCGACCGCGGAGGAGCGGCTCCCCGACCGGCCGCTCTCCAGCGGGTCACTCTCGTCGCTCTCGGCGTCGTCCGGAGTCAGGACCCGCGCGTAATGGCCCGTCGCCACGTACTCGCAGTCGTACATCTGCCTGGCCCTGCCCAGGAGCGCCCCGAACTTGACGACCGAGTTGCAGTCGACGCAGGGGCTCGGCGTCCGGCCCGAGAGGTATGCCTCCATGAACGGCCGGAGCACGCCCGCCTCGAACTCGGGCTCGAGATTGAGGACGTAGAAGGGGATGTCCAGCTGGGAGGCCACGCGCCGGGCGTCCTCGGCGGCGTCGAGAGAGCAGCAGCTCCGCTTGAACTCGGAGTAGCTGTCGGCCACCTCGGAGAGCCGCATCCAGACGCCGATCGCCTCGTACCCGGCCGACTTGACCAGGGCGGCCGCGACCGAGGAGTCGACACCTCCTGACATGGCGACGAGAACTCGGGTCCTGCCCGGCCTCGAACCCGTCACCCCGCCGGTGCCTCCGCGACGGCGTCCGCGGCTCCGGCGTCGTCGTTCGCCGCCCCAGCCACTCCGGCGGCGGCAATCCCCTGCCCGAGCACGATGGGCTTGCGCGCGGCCAGGGCGGCCGCGGCCTCGCGCTGGTGGGCCAGCGTCCGGACGATCAGATCGGCGGCCTCGCCGATCTCCTCTTCGGTCGTGGTCCGACCCAGCGAGAAGCGCAGCGCGCCGTGGGCCTCGTCATTCGGATAGCCCATCGCCGTCAGAACGTGGCTGACCTCGTTCGACCCGCTGACGCAGGCCGAACCCGTCGAGCAAGCCAGCCCGGCCAGGTCGAGGGCGATCGTGACCGCCGTGCCGTCAAGTCCGGGGGCGACGAACGAGGCGATCCCGGGCAGACGATCGGTCGGATGGCCGGTCTCTTCGATGCCGTCGGCGCGGCGGATCGCGGCGACCAGCGAGTCGCGCAAACCCGCCACCCGCGACGCGCTGTCCGCCCGTTCGGCGACCGTCAGCTCGAACGCCCGGGCCATGCCGACGGCCCCGGCGACGTTTTCGGTGCCTGCCCGCCGATACCGTTCTTGCGCCCCGCCCTGCTGCTGGACGAGCAGATTCGTACCGTGCCGGACGAAGAGCGCGCCCACGCCCTTGGGCCCTTCGAACTTGTGCGCGGCTATGGACAGCATGTCGACGTCGAGCTGGCCCAGGTCGATCGGCAGATACGGAGCGGCCTGGACCGCGTCAGTGTGGAGCAGTACGCCCTTGAAGCGCCTGACCCGGGCCGCGATCTCGACCAGCGGCTGGATCGTCCCGACCTCGTTGTTTGCCAGCATGACGCTGACCAGGATCGTCTTGGGGGTGATGGCGGCCTCTATCTCGTCGGGATCGACCCGGCCGTAGCGGTCGACCGGCACCTCGACGACCTCGAACCCGAACTTCTCGAGGTATCGAAGGGTGTGCCCGACCGAATGGTGCTCGACCGCGCTCGTGACGATGCGGTGTCCGCGCGCCTTGCCGGCCCAGGCGGCGCCCTTGAGGGCCAGGTTGTTCGACTCGGTCCCGCCCGACGTGAATACGATCTCGCGCGGCGTCGCCCCCAGCCCCGCCGCGACTTTCTCGTGGGCCTCGTCGAGCCCGGCGCGCGCGCGTCGGCCAGGACCGTGCAGCGACGAGGCGTTGCCGAACTGCTCGGTCATGAACGGCAGCATGGCCTCGAGGGCTTCGCGCCGCAGCGGAGTGGTGGCGGCGTGGTCGAGGTAGATGGGCATCGGCGGAATTGTACGACGGGCTCGAATCCGGGCCGGCCGGGTGAGGGTCAGAGAGCCACCGTGCGAGGCGCCTAGCCCTGGCCCTGCTTCTCCTTCTCGGCCGCGAGCCGCAGCTCGTACTCGCGGCCGGCGGCGCGGCGGCGGTCGTGCTGGGAGAGTATCCGCTTGCGCAGCCGGATCGACCTGGGAGTGACCTCGACCAGCTCGTCGACGCCGATGAACTCGATCGCCGACTCCAGGGTGATCTCGCGGGGCGGTGTAAGCCGGATCGCCTCGTCGTGCGAGTGCGTCCGCATGTTGGTCAGCTTCTTTTCTTTGGTCGCATTCACGTCCATGTCCTCCGGCCGGGCGTTCTCGCCGACGATCATGCCCTCGTAGACTTCTTCGCCCGCGCCGATGAACAGCTCCGAGCGCTCCTGGAGGCTGTAGAGCGCATAGCCGTTCGACGTCCCCTGGCGGTCGGACACGAGCACGCCGCTCGTCCGGTGGGTGACCTCGCCCGCCCACGGACCGTAGCCCTCGCCGATCTGGTGCATCAGGGCCGTGCCCCGGGTGTCGGTCAGGAGCTGGCCTCGGAAGCCGATCAGGCCCCGTACCGGGATGACGTACTCCATCCGGACGCGGCCGTCGGCGTCGGTGCTCATCTGCTCGAGGCGGCCCTTGCGGTCGGCCAGCGCGGCCTGGACGGGGCCGATGAACTCCGGCGGGATGTCGACCGTGATCCGCTCGTAGGGTTCGTGGGTTTCGCCGCCGATCGTCTTGAGGATGACCTCGGGGCGGCTCACCTGGACCTCGTAGCCCTCGCGGCGCATCTGCTCGATCAGGATGGCCAGCTGCAGCTCGCCGCGGCCGAGAACCTCGTACGTGTCGGCCGACTCGGTCGGCTGGAACTGGATCGAGACGTTGCCCAGGACCTCGCGCTCGAGCCGCTGGCGGATATGGCGGCTGGTGACGTACTTGCCCTCACGGCCGGAGAGCGGCGAGGTGTTGGCCCCGAAAGTCATGCTCAGAGTCGGGGCGTCGAGCTCGAGCCGCTCCATCGGACGCGGATCGGCGGGGTCGGTGATCGTGTCGCCGATGGTCACGTCGGGGATGCCCGCCAGGGCCACGATGTCGCCCGGGCCCGCCTCGTCGATGTCGACCCGCTCGATGCCGTGGGCGGTGGTCAGGGTCGTGACCGTGCCGCTCAGGGTCACGGTTCGGCCGGGCTCGATCGAACCGTCGGCCGCCTCGGCTTCGTCGCGCAGGATCACGATTCGGCCGCCGAGCTTGATCTTGCCGTTCCAGACCCGGCCGATCGCCATCCGGCCGACGTAATCGTTGGCCGACAGGTTGGTCACGAGCAGCTGGAGCGGGTGATCCGGGACGTAGCGTGGCGCCGGCGTGTGCTCGATGAGGAGGTCGAAGAGGGGCCGCAGATCCGTCCCGGGAAGGGCCAGGTCCATCGTGGCGGTGCCGACCTTGGCGTTGGTGTACAAGACCGGGAAGTCGATCTGCTTCTCGTCCGCGCCGAGGTCGATGAATAGCTCGTAGACGTCGTCGAGGACTTCGGCGCAGCGGGCGTCCGAGCGGTCGATCTTGTTTATGGCCACGACCACCGGCAGCCGGTGGGACATCGCCTTCTGAAGAACGTAGCGGGTCTGCGGCAGCGGTCCTTCCGCCGCGTCGACCAGCAGCAGGACCGAGTCGACCATGTTGAGGCTGCGCTCGACCTCACCGCCGAAGTCGGCATGGCCTGGCGTGTCGACGATGTTGAGGCGGATGCCGTCGTAGTCCACCGCGGTCTGCTTGGCCAGGATCGTGATGCCCTTCTCGCGCTCCAGGTCGTTCGAATCCATGACCCGCTCGACGACGACCTGGTTGGCCCGGAAGGCGCCGGCCTGCTTGAGCATGGCGTCGACCAGGGTGGTCTTGCCGTGATCGACATGAGCCACGATGGCGACGTTGCGGACGTCCTCCCGGACAGCCGTGGCGGCATCGGACAGGCGGACCTGGCCGGCGTGCTCGGCTTCGAAGGGCGTGGCGGAGCGAGGCGAGTCACTCATGGGCGCTGAATTGTCGCACACCCTGAACCGAACGGCGCCCGGAACTGATGGCCGCCCCTATCGCCCCCGCGAGTGAGCGCGGCTACACTCCGCCAATGACCGTTGCCGCGATCGTGCTGGTTCCCGACCTCGCCGTAGCCCTGAGCGACGCCGACGGCGAGCCCGCGGTCCGGCGCGTGGTTCAGGCCGCGTGGTCGGGCGGGGCGCTGCCGATCGTCGTCGTCTCGGACGTCGCCGGCGACGACGTCGCTGCGGCCCTCGAGGGATTGCCCGTAACCCTGACCGTGCCCGGCCCCGACGAGCCCCGGGGAGTGGCCTGGTTCCTCCACGGCATCCGGGCCGCCCACACGGCCGTCGCCGACGCCACAGCCGGGCTGCTCTGGCCGGCCCGGTGCGCCTGGGTCGACCCCGAAACGGTCACGTCCCTGGTCGAGCTCCACGGAGCCGCTCCGGGCGAGCTGGTCCGGCCAGCCTTTGCCGGTCAGGCCGGCTTCCCGATCCTCGTGCCCCTGCCTGTCGCCGAGAAGCTGGCCGCCTGGCCCGATCTGCACGCCTACCAGGCGGTCGAGGCGCTCGTTCGCGAGGGCGCGCCGGCGCGAACCCCCGAGCTCGGCGACCCGGGCATCGTTTTCGACGTCGCCACGCCGCGGGCCGAGCTGCCCGGCTTCGAGGGGCCGCCGGCGCCTGCCGGGGCCGTGCCGGAGTGGAACGCGGAGCTTGCGGCGCAGGCTCAGGCTTCGGGCGAAGCCGCCGGCTGACACGGCCACGCCAAGGTGCCGCGTCGGCGCCGAGAGTCCGCCGAGGGTCCCGCGCCGGCCGGTTCGGGCGGCGGCGTCGAGCCGCTACTTCTTCGGCGACGCCGACGGCGCCGCAACCGGCGAAGCCGTGGCCACCCCGGAGGGCCCGGGTGACTCCGTCCAACTGGCGCCGGGCGTGACCGGGACCTCGATGTCGACCGCCTGGCCGACGTTCGAGAAGGTGTAGTTCACCTCGATGTCTACGAGCGCGACCTGGCCGGCGAGGGTCTTGGCCGAGAACGTCGCGCTGACCGGAGTTCCGTCCGGCAAGGTCCAGAGATCGAGGCTGGTCACGTCCGGCGAGAGACCCGACGACAGGAACGACATGTCGTAGAGGGTCAGCCGGCTCAGATCGGGCGTCCACCAGTGCGTCGCCTGGAGGTGATTCAGAAGCTGCCCGCCCTTGATCTCCTGGCCGACCATCGTCAGCGCCCGTTCATCCTTGAGCCCGAACATCGGGCACAGCAGCTTGTAGCTCGAGACCGCCGACGCGGCCGTCCACTTGGTCGCGGGCGGGGTTCTGACGTAGACGGATCCGTTGACGAACATCGCCTCCTGGGCGCTCGAGCCGACCTTCAAGATCCCCCACTGGTTGCCGCCGGAGACGATACCGTCGTAGTTGACCACGATGATCTGGGCCTTGGACGCGTTGGTGGCCGTCACCTGGACCCGTCCCTGGACGCTCAGGTGGGCGCTGAAGTTGGGGTCGTTGAGTTCGTCCAGTGTCGTCGAGATCGTAGGCGGCAGCGTGTGCACCGCGCTCGGAGCGGCGAGGACCACCGGTCGTGGCGTCGGCCCCGAGCCGGCGCCGCCGAATCCAAGCTCGAAGAGCAGGGCCACCACCAGCGCCGCCGCGATCAGAGCCACTCCGCCCCAGATCAGATACGTGGAGTTGCGGCGCTCGGGCAGCGGAGCCATGACCGGCTCCGGGTCGGGCGCTGCCGTCGCGTAGCGCTCGGAGTAGGTGCCCTCCGGGAGGGCGGGAGCGGCGACGGGCTCCTTGTACGGCGTGCCGCACTTGGTGCAGGGGCCCAGCTCGGCGTCGAAGACCTCGTGACACCGAACGCATCGGACCATCTTCTCCGCCATCAGCCGCCTCCAGCCAGCGGTGCCACCCGCGCGCGACCCCTAGGGTTGAGCCTTGTCGTCGGCCGGCCCGGGGGTCGGCGTTCCGCCGACGAACCGCAGTCCGAGCTCCGCGTACTGCTCGGGCTCGGGCTCGGACGGCGCTCCGAGCATCAGGTCCGTCCCCGACTGTGTCTTCGGGAAGGCCATGACCTCACGGATGTTCGTTTGGTGGGAAAAGAGAGCCGCCCAGCGATCGATCCCCATGGCGATGCCGCCGTGCGGTGGGGCGCCGTAGTCGAAGGCCTCGAGTATCCCGCCGAAGCGTTCGTGCATCTGCTCGAGGGTGTAACCCTGGAGGGCGAAGCTCCGCTCCAGGAGCTCGCGCTTGTGGATCCGGACCGAGCCGCCGCCCAGCTCCCAGCCGTTGAGGGCGATGTCGTACTGCATCGCCCGAGCCTGGCCGGCCGGATCGGCGTGCGACGGCTTGTATGGATCACCTGACGCGGTCACGAGCAGCTTCTCGTCCTCCGGCAACACGCCGCTGAACGGGTTGTGGGTCGCGTGCCAGCGGCCCAGGTCAGCCTCCCACTGGTACATCGGGAAATGCATGACCCAGCAGTACGCCAGTACGTTCTCGTCCGCCAGGCCCAGACGCACCCCCAGTTCCTGGCGCAAGCGGCCCAGGACGTCGGCAACCACCTCGTGGTCCGGATCGGCGACTATGAGAATCAGGTCGCCGGGCTTGCCGCCGACAGCCTCCACGATCGCCCGAATCCGCTCCTCGCCAAGAAACTTGGCGATCGGCGAGTGTCCCGTGGCGTCAGCCTGGACTGAGACGTGGGCCAGACCCCTGGCCCCGAATCTGCGGACGAAACCGGCCAGCTCGTCTATCTGCGAGCGACTCGCCTCTGCCATCCCCGGCGCGGCGATGGCCTTGACCCGGCCACCCGCGGCGAGCGCCTCGTCGAAGACGTGGAAGCTCGTGGTACGTTCGCCGCTCGCGCGCTCGGCCGCCGGGTTCATGTCCGCGGCCAGCACGCCGCCGAGGTCCACCAGCTCCATGCCGAACCGCAGGTCCGGCTTGTCCGAACCGAAGCGCTCGAGGGCATCGTGGTATTCGATCCGCGGGAAGGGCAGCTCCTGGATCGGCCGGTCAGGCACGACCGCCCGGCTGACCTCCACGATCATGGCCTCGACGAAGTCCATCACCCGCTGCTCGTCGACGAAGCTCATCTCCAGGTCCAGCTGGGTGAACTCCGGCTGGCGGTCGCCCCGCAGGTCCTCGTCGCGGAAGCAGCGGGCGATCTGGAAATAGCGGTCCATGCCCGCGACCATCAGCAGCTGCTTGAGCTGCTGGGGGCTCTGAGGCAGGGCGTAGACCGATCCCGGCTGGAGCCGGCTCGGCACGACGAAGTCGCGGGCTCCCTCGGGGGTCGACTTGAGCAGGATCGGCGTCTCGACCTCGACGAAGCCGGCCCGATGATGGCAGTCGCGAATGGCCTGGACCAGCCTGGAGCGCAGCAGCAGTCGCTCCACCATCGGCCGGCGCCGGATGTCGAGATACCGATATCGCAGCCGCAAGCTCTCGTCCACGGGGGCGTCGGGGTCGTTGATATAGAAGGGCGGTGTCTCGGCCTCGCTCAGGATCCGGACCTCGCCAACTCTCACCTCGATCTCGCCGGTCTCGAGTTTGGGGTTCTCCGAGCCGGCCCGACGCCTGGAAACGGTGCCGCGCGCCTCGATGACGAACTCCGGGCGGACGCGGCCCGCCACCTGGGCGGCCTTGGGCGCCTCGGCCTCGTCGATGACGAGCTGGGTCAGGCCGTAGCGATCGCGCAGGTCGATGAAGTAGAGCCCTCCGTGCTCACGGCGCCGGTGCACCCAGCCCGCGATCCGGACGTCGCGGCCGGCGTCAGCCGCCCGCAGGTCGCCGCAGGTGACGTCCCGATAGGGCGTGGCGGGACCGAATGCGGCTTCGGACGCGATGGACCGACGGCTGGGCTCACTCATGCCGCGCATCGTACCGGACGGGGCCGGGCGGCGGTACGGAGGATCGGCGACCCGGGGGGGCCGCGGTGGCGCCGCGGGGCCCCGGGGCGCGGTCAGCGGACCTTGAAGGGCGCTCCGTGTCCCGGGATGACGATGTCCACGCCGTCGAGGAGGCGGCGGCGGTTGCGGGCCAGCGCGTCCGTATCGGTCGAGTAGGGATCGACCTCGGGCGTTCGGTCCGAGCGCCACCACAGGTGCGTGAACGCCTGCCGACCTTCGGCCGTGTCGGCGACCAGGCTGGCGTCCTCGGGCGTGTGTCCGGGCGTCAGCCAGATCGTCGTGTTGGGGGCGAGATGCCAGCCTTCGCCCGAGTGGGGCTCGACGTGGTCGTCCTTCCGGACGGTCCGGTAGTCGACGAGCTCCGCCTGGCGAAAGAGGGCGATGTTGACGGTGTGGTCGAGGTGATGGTGCGAGACGAAGACGTGGGTGACGTCGTCGGGCGTCAGGCCGAGCCGCTCGATCGGATCGAGGATGAGCGCGCGGTCGCGGACCATCCCCGGGTCCACGACTATCACGCGATCCCCATCGCGAACGAGCCCGACGGTACCCGCGACCGACGGCACGTCGGCGTAGCCGACGGCCAGGACGTCAACTCTGGCGAGCGCCTCGCGACCGATCACAGCGATGCTCCTCTCTTGGACCCGCTTCCCGGACTATGGGCCGTGATGGTGGCTCTTAGCCGCGCGGGAGAGCTCGCGGGCCAGGTCCGCAAGTGGCACGAGCCGCTGGGTGCCCGCTTCGAGGTCCTTGAGCTGGACGTTGCCGTCGTTCAGCTCGTCGCCGATGATGACCGCGAAGTGGGCGTGCTCCTTCGACGCCGTCTCCAGCTGCCGGCCGAGCTTGCGCACCGCCAGCTCGGCCCGGACGGATAGGCCCTCCGCCCGGAGGAGTGAGGCCACCCGCAGCCGCGAGACCGTGTCGGCGGGATCCGCGCCGGCGACGATTGCCAGCGGCGCAGCCTCACGGACAGCCTCACCGCCGACCTCTTCGAGGGCCAGCAGAACCCGATCCAGGCCCAGCGCGAATCCGATCGCCGGCGTCGCCCGGCCGCCGAGCAGCTCGACCAGGCCGTCGTACCGTCCGCCGCCGCCGAGCGCCTGCTGCTGCCCCTCGGCTCCGCGTCGGTAATACTCGAAGGCGGTCCGCGAGTAGTAGTCGAGACCGCGGACGAGCGATGGCTCCACTCGATACGGAACGCCGACCGCGTCGAGGTGGGCGCGTACGGCGGCGAAGTGGGCCGCGCAGGCGGCGCACAGGCTGTCGGCGATCCGCGGCGCCGCCGCTACCAGGGCGGTCATGTCGGGGTCCTTGGAGTCGAGCAGCCGGAGTGGATTCAGCTCGAGCCGCCGCAGCTCCAGCTCGGGCAGCTCGGCCGCGTGGCGCGAGAAGTAGGTCTTGAGGTTGGCCAGGTACGCCGGCCGGCAGGCCGCGTCACCGATCGAGTTGACCAGGACCTGGACGTCTGGCACGCCCGCCTCGACGTAGAACCGCCGGCCCATCTCGATGACCTCGGCGTCGACGGCCGGGCCCGGGTCGCCCATGACCTCGGCGTCCCACTGCCAGAACTGGCGGTAGCGGCCGGCCTGGGGGCGGTCGTAGCGGAACATCGGCCCCATCACCGTGAGCTTGACCGGCTGCGGCCAGGTGTGCATGCCGTGCTGGACGAACGCCCGAACGATCCCCGCGGTCGCCTCGGGCCGGAGCGCCCACGACTCCGATTCCTCGGTTCGGGGCGCGATCCGGAACAGCTCCTTCTCGACAACGTCCGTGGCCTCGCCGATGCCGCGCTCGAAGACCGCGGTCTGCTCGAAGAGCGGGATCTCTATCTGGCGGAAGCCGTAGCGGGCGGAGAGGGATCTGGCGATGGTCTCGAGACGGCCGAATCCGGCCTGGATGTCCGGGAGCAGGTCGCGGGTGCCCCTTGGGGCGCGGAATGGCGGCATGTCGGAAGTCTAGCGAGTGGCAGCCCGGCTACGAGCCGCCGGGCGCAGGCAGGGCGGCGTTCGGGGCGTGAGCCGGGCCTCGGCGTGAGCACGGGCGCCGCTCGAATGGCACGGGCCGCCACCCCGAACCCGGCGCCGGATGGCGGCGCCCTCTCTCGAGCCGCCGATCCAGGTCAGGCGACTACGTTGCCCGTGTCCTCGCGGAGCGCCGAGCCGAGGCAGGAGAAGAACCGCCGCACGGCCATCACCACCGCCCGTTTGGAGATCCCGCCCTCGACCGACAGGTAGTAGTCGAAGAAGAACTTGCCATTGGCGGAGACCGAGGCGCGGATCATCTTGACCTGATCGTTGACCCGGTTGACGTAGGCCAGCTTGTCGGCCCCCTCCGCCTCGGCGGCACCGAAGATGGCGTAGATCGAGACCAGCCGGCCGTCCGGGTCTGGGCGCAGGTAGCAGCGGTAGTTGTCCTTGACGATGACGTCGCCGTCGGTGTCGACCGAGACCTCCATGTAGGCCTCTTCGAACAGCTGCTTGAGGGCGGCGGCGCTTATCCCCTCGGGGTAGATGAACTCGTCAGACACCCGAACCTCCTTTTGACCGGCTCCCCCGGGGCCTCGATCTCCCTGAGCGGCAACCGCGCGAAGTGGCTTGTGGCCAACACTCGATCCAACCGGCTGACTATACCGGACCGGCGCCGCTCCGACGTGTCTCGAGTCGACCGCGCTCGTCCGGGCCCCGACCGGCGGCTAGCCCATATCTCGCTGGACCGAGATGACGTCCTTCAGCTGCTCGAGACGGCTCATGACCCTGGCCAGCTGGGCGACCGAGGCAACTTCCAGGGTCGCCCGAAGTGTGGCGGTGCGGTCGGGTGTGACGACCACGTTGGCGGCCAGGATGTTGACCTTGTTGTCGGCGACTATCTGACTGACGTCTGAGAGCAGACCGGTCCGGTCGTACGCCTCCAGGCGGATCGAGATCGGATACGTCTGCTGCATCTGGCTCTCCCACTCGACCTCGATCATGCGGGCCGTCTCGCGCTCGCCCATGATCGTCTGGCAGCTGCGCAGATGAACGGTGACGCCCTTGCCCCGGGTGATGAAGCCGATGATCGGGTCGCCCGGGATCGGATGGCAGCATTTGCCAAAGCGGACGAGGAGGTCTCCGACTCCCTTCACCCTTACGCCGCCCTGGCGCGACGGGCTGGGCGGCGGGGCTGTCGGCGGCAGGGCGAGCTGGGCGTCGTCGACGACTCCGAGGCGGCTGACGACCTGCTGAGCGCCGATCGCTCCGTAGCCGATGGCGGCATAGAAGTCGTCGAGGTTGTCGAACTTGTAGACCCGGGCGATCTCGAGGATCCGGTCCTGGCCGACCGCCTGGAGGCTCGTCCGGGCCAGCCGCCGGAGCTCGCGCTCGAGCGATTCCCGGCCGTGGACGATGTTCTCGCCGTGTTCCTGGCGCTTGAACCACTGCCGGATCTTCTCCTTGGCGTGGCTTGTTCGGACGATGTTCATCCAGTCGCGCGACGGACCGTGCTCGCCCTTGGTCGTCACGATCTCGACGATGTCGCCGTTCTTGAGCTTGTAATCGAGCGGGACCAGGCGGTTGTTGATCTTGGCCCCGATGCAGCGATGGCCGACGTCGGTGTGGATCCGGTAGGCGAAGTCGAGTGGCGTCGCGCCCGCGGGTAGGTCCTTGACCTCGCCCTTCGGCGTAAAGACGAAGACCTGGTCCTGGAAGACGTCGAGCTTGACGCCTTCGACGAATTCGGTCGCATCCGATACGTCGCGCTGCCAGTCCATGACCTGGCGCAGCCAGGCGAGCTTGGCGTCGTATTCACGGTCGGCGCGCGAGCCCTCCTTGTACCGCCAGTGGGCGGCGATGCCGACCTCCGATACAGCGTGCATGGCCTGGGTCCGGATCTGGATCTCGAGTGGCTGGCCGTCGAGGGCGATGACCGCGGTGTGGAGGCTCTGGTAGAGGTTCGGCTTGGGCACGGCGATGTAGTCGTCGAACTGCCCGGGGATCGGCCGCCACATCGAATGGACGACGCCCAGGGCCGCGTAGCAGTCCTTGACCTCGTCGACCAGGATCCGGATGGCGTAGACGTCGTAGATCTCGCCGATCTCGGCACCCTTGCGCTGCATCTTCTTCCAGATGCTGTACAGGTGCTTCGGCCGGCCCGAAAGCTCGGCCTGGATACCAGCCTCGCGCAGGACGGGCCGCAGGGCGTCGATGGCCCGATGGATGAATATCTCGCGGCCCTTGCGGCGAGTATCCAGCATGCGGGCCAGCTCACGGTAGGCCTCCGGCTCGAGCGTCTTGAAGGCCAGATCCTCGAGCTCCCACTTGACGCTCCAGATGCCCAGGCGCTCGGCCAGCGGGGCGTAGATCTCGAGCGTCTGGCGGGCAATCCGGAGCTGCTTGTCCTGTGGCAGGGCGTACAGCGTGCGCATGTTGTGGAGCCGGTCGCCGAGCTTTATCAGGACGACGCGGATGTCGTCGGCCATGGCCAGGAACATCTTTCGGATGTTCTCGGCCTGCTGCTCCTCGTGGCTGTGGGTGCTGAACTTCGACAGCTTTGTCACGCCGTCGACGAGCTGCGCCACCTCGGCGCCGAACTTCTCCTCGACCTCGGCCAGGGTGTAGTCGGTGTCCTCAGGAACGTCGTGGAGGATCGCGGCCGTCACGGCCACGGGATCTATGCCGATGTCGGCCAGGATCTGGGCGGCGGCCAGCGGATGGATGATATAGGGCTCGCCGGTGACCCTGGTCTGGCCCCGGTGGGCAACCTCGGCGAGCTCGAAGGCCCGTCGGAGCGGCGTCAGGTCGGCCTGCGGATAGTGGCGCGCCACAGCGTCGCGGACGCGCCTGAACCTCGTCTCGGGCGTGGGCAGGACCTGCAGCCCGAGCCTCAGCCGCTCGGCCAGGGGAAGCCGCACGGAGCGTGGCCTGGTTTCGCCAGTCTCGGGGGATGGTCCGGGTGGTTCGATAGACATCCGAGTCAGTCTACCAGCCGGCCCGCTCCGGACCGGCCGCCGGACCCGGCGCTAGAGACCCAGGAGCGACTGGAAGTCGATCGTCCCGACCAGCGTGACCGAGCTGGCCCCGACCGCGACCGAAGTGAAGGTGAAGGGGTTGCCGTTGCCGGCTTCGATCAGGGTCATGGTTGAGGGCGTCACGCCCGTGAAGACTGCCTCCAGGGCCCCGTCGTGGGCGACGATGTGGCCGGTCTTCGTCTGACCGCCGACGGTTATCGTGACCTTGTCCGGGGCGGCCAGCTTGACGTTGGTCGCGGTCACGCCCGCCGCCTTCAACTCGGTCTTGGCCAGCCCCGCGACCTGATCGTTCGACACGGTCAGCGTCGCCGTCGAGTCCGTCCCGCTGCCGTCGAGCACGGCCGAATCGACCGTGAGGACCCCACCCGACTGGGCCGGGACCCGGACGCCTGTGAGCGTGCCGCTGACACCACCCACGGTCCGGTCGATGAACTCGACGTCGGACAGGGTCAGGTCGATCGAGGCCGCATGCAGGTCGCCGACGCTCACCTGGCTCGAGGTCAACCGGACCCGGTCGGCATGGCCGAGAAGGATCCGGGGCGGCAGGTCGGCCGAGACCTGGACCTGGGTGTTCGTGCCGGTGAATCCGACGGCGTTGAGAGCGTTGGTGGCCAGCCAGCTGGCCCCGAAGGGCAGACCGAACCAGAGCAGGGCGAAGACGAGGACGACGGCGACCATCAGCTGGATCAGACACGAACGCATACCGGTCGACTCCCTAGGGGCCGGCGAATCCGAGACGCTCCAGGGCGCCGATCGCTTCCGACCGTTCGTCCCAGGGCACCGGGCCCTCGGCCATGATTATCGTCTGTTCGTGGCCCTTGCCGGCCAGCAGAACGACGTCGCCGGGCCTGGCCGCCGCAAGAGCGGCGTCGATGGCGGACCTCCGATCGGCGATCACAAGCAGATCACGATCGCGCCGCCGGCCCGCGGCCACGGCCCCGGCGGCGATCTCGTCCAGGATCGTGTCGCGATCCTCGCCGCGTGGGTCCTCGTCGGTGATCACGACCAGCCGGCAGCGTTCTCCAGCCACGCGACCCATCATCGGCCGCTTCTGGACGTCGCGCTCCCCTGCCGACCCGAACACGGCGATCAGCCCTCCACCACCGGCCGAGGCGACCGTCGCCAGGATGTCGAGGACCTTCTCCAGCGAAGCCGGCGAGTGGGCGTAGTCCACGATGACGCCGAACGGCTGGCCCCGATCCACCCTCTCCATCCGGCCCGGCACGCCCTGGACGCCTGCCAGACCGGCCCGGACCTGCTCCCGGTCGAGCTCGAGGATCTCGCCCAGGGCCACGGCGGCGAGGGCATTGTGAACGTTGAACCGGCCGGCCAGCCGCAGCTCGACCGGCCCCCGCCAGCGGGGCGTGGCGACGTCCAGGCGCATCGATCGCGGCCCTTCGTCGACGCCCGTAGCCCTGACCTGGACCCCGTCCGACTCACCATACGTGACGACGCGCGCCCCGGCCCCTGCCGCCGCTGTGGCGAAGAGCGGGCCGGCCGGATCGTCGGAGTTGACGGCTGCCGCGCGAGGCCACGACCGCGCCAGACGCTTGACCGGGGGGTAGATCCCGAGGCCACGGAAGAGGCTCAGCTTGGCCTCGCGGTAAGCCTCGAACGTGCCGTGCAACTCGAGGTGCTCGTGGGTCAGGTTCGTGAAGACCGCGACGTCGTAAGCGACCTCCGCCACGCGCGCCAGGGCCAGGCCGTGCGAAGTCGTCTCGACGACCGCGGCCGAATTGCCGGCATGAACCATGGCCCGGAGCAGCCGCTGGAGCTGGGGCGCCTCGGGGGTGGTTACGTGCTCCGGGTTCGCCATGCGCAGCGAACCGATCTTGGCCGCCGCGGTCGTGTTCAGGCCGGTCGAGATGCCCGCCGACTCGAGGATCGCCGTGACCAGAAAGGAGGTCGTGGTCTTCCCGTCCGTGCCGGTGACGCCCACCACGCCCAGCTCATGGCTGGGGTCGCCGTACCACCAGGCCGCGGCTGCGGCCAGGGCCCGGCGTGCGTCGTCGACGACGATCTGCGGGACGGGCAGACCCGTCGTGGGGCGCTCCACGATCGCCGCGCCGGCGCCGAGGCCGACCGCGGCGGCGATGTATTCGTGGCCGTCCGTCCGGCCTCCCGGGACCGCCACGAAGATCGACCTGTCGCGAACGTGGCGCGAATCGAACGCCACGCCGCTAACAGGCAGGGAGTCGACGGCTTGCGCCGCCGATCCGGCCCGGGAGGCGGCCGGCTGGATCGCCCGCAACCTGCCCGAGGCCGTCAGCCTGTCGATCAGCCGCCCCAGGGGCTTCGGTTCGGCCGGCTCGGCGGCCGTCAGGAACCGTTCGAGCTCTTCGGGCGTGACCCGCTTCCAGGCCTCGGTCACTCGGGCGGCTCCG
>Ga0335076_10001416_pt1 | contig 23216 bp, 19 predicted proteins | sample Lox_Sample_25_FD_206717 | JGI IMG/M metagenome (GOLD analysis project Ga0335076, IMG submission 206717) | Soil microbial communities from Loxahatchee National Wildlife Refuge, Florida, United States - Lox_Sample_2.5 | ecosystem: Environmental > Terrestrial > Soil > Wetlands | place: USA... | reverse complement strand
AGGCGCTGATGCGCGAGCATGGTGTGCCCCAGTTCACCGTGGACGCGCACCGCCCGGTCGGCGCCTTCGACGTGCTCGGGCTGAGCTTTGCCACCGAGATGGCGTACACGAACCTCCTGACCGTGCTTGACCTGGCCGGTATCCCTCTTTTTTCTTCCGAACGAACGGGCTTTCACCCCCTGGTGATCGCCGGGGGCCACGCGGCGTTCAACCCCGAGCCGGTGGCAGATTTCCTGGACGCGGTGGTGCTCGGCGACGGTGAGCAGGCCGTGCTGGCCATCACCGACGTGATCAGGGACTGGAAGCGGGCCGGGCAGCCCGGCGGGCGGGACGGGCTGCTGCTGAAGCTCTCGACAATTGCGTATGTACCGCGTTTCTATGACGTAGCCTACCACCCCGATGGCAGGATTTCAAAAGTAGTTCCGAATCGCGACCGCGTGTCGCCCACAGTTTCGAAGCACACCGTGATGGATCTGGACGCGTGGCCGTATCCACGCCAGCCCGTCGTACCGGTCGCTGAGACCGTGCACGAGCGGTACAGCGTGGAGATCTTCCGCGGCTGCACCCGCGGCTGCCGGTTCTGCCAGGCCGGGATGATCACCCGGCCGGTGCGGGAGCGGTCCATCACCACGATCGGCGCGATGGTGGCCGGCGGCGTCAAGGCCAGCGGCTTCGACGAGGTCGGCCTGCTCTCGCTGTCCAGCGCGGACCACAGCGAGATCAACGAGATCGCCGTGGACCTGGCCGACTGCTACGAGGGGACCAACGTCGGGCTGTCGCTGCCCTCCACCCGGGTGGACGCCTTCAACGTGACGCTGGCCAACGAGCTGAGCCGGAACGGCCGCCGGTCGGGCCTGACCTTCGCCCCGGAGGGCGGGTCCGAGCGGATGCGCAAGGTGATCAACAAGATGGTCACGGAAGAGGACCTGATCCGCACCGTCACCACCGCCTACGCCAGCGGCTGGCGGCAGGTCAAGCTCTACTTCATGTGCGGGCTGCCGACCGAGACCGACGCGGACGTGCTCGCGATCGCGCAGCTGGCCAGGAAGGTGATCGCGGCGGGCCGGGCGGCGACCGGGCGGCGTGACATCAGGTGCACGGTGTCGATCGGGGGCTTCGTGCCCAAGCCGCACACGCCGTTCCAGTGGGCGGCGCAGTTGCCGCCCGAGGTGGTGGACGCGAGGCTGCGCGCCCTCGGCGGCGCGCTGCGCGCGGACCGCGGCTACGGCAAGGCCATCGGATACCGGTACCACGACGGGCAGCCCGGCCTGATCGAGGGCCTGCTGTCCCGCGGCGACCGCCGGGTCGGCCGGGTGATCCTGGCGGCATGGCGGGATGGCGCGCGGTTCGACGGGTGGAGCGAGCACTTCTCGTTCGACCGCTGGCAGCGGTGCGCCGCGACGGCGCTGGCCGGGGAGCCAGTGGATCTGGCATGGTACGCTACGCGCGAACGTGATTACAGCGAGGTGCTCCCGTGGGATCACCTGGACGCGGGTCTCGACCGCGACTGGCTGTGGCAGGACTGGCAGGATTCCATCGCTCCCGAGGGCGCGGGCCAGGTGGAAGATTGTCGCTGGACTCCGTGTTATGAATGCGGGGTGTGTCCCGCCATGGGTACCGAGATCCAGGTGGGGCCGACGGGGGAGCGCCTTGACGGGAGGCGGCTGCTTCCCGTAGTGGGCGGGAGGTAGCGTGGCCGAGCCGGCGCCGACCAGGCCTGCGGTGCAGCATCTGGTGGTCCGGTATGCTAAGCGCGGAAAGATGCGTTTCGCCAGCCACAGAGACGTGGCGCGCGCCTTCGAGCGGGGAGTGCGTAGGGCAGGGCTGCCGATTGCTTATTCGGCCGGGTTCACGCCGCATCCGAAGATTTCCTACGCGGGCGGCGCGCCGACCGGCGTGGCGAGCGAGGCTGAGTACCTGAGCCTCGCGCTGACCGAACGGCAGGCAGAAACGCGGGTGTGCCAGCGCCTGGACGCGGCACTGCCTGATGGGATTGATGTGATCGACGTCACCGAGGCCAGGGGGCCAGGGGGGTCGTCCCCCCGGGCGGACACCTTCTTCGGCCATCTGGAGGCGTCCGAGTGGCGAGTTGTTCTACCGGGCGTGAATCCCGCGACGGCGCAGCGGGCCGTCGCGGACTTCGTCGCGCTCGGCGAGGCGCCGGTGGAGCGCCTGACGGACAAGGGCGTCCGGCGCCTGGATGCCCGCGCGGCCGTCATCGAGATGAACGTCGTCGAGATGGGCACGGCCGATCCTGACGGCGGCCGGCGCGCTGCCGCGCCAGGCCGAGAAGATTGTGCCATTCTGCGAATGGTTGTTCTGCATACGGCACCTGCCGTGCGGCCCGACGATGTCGTGACCGCGTTGCGTGAACACGGCGGCCTCGTTCCGTCGTCGCCGCCCATGGCCACCCGGCTGGCGCAGGGCCCGCGGGCCCTGCTGACCGGGCGGGGCGCGTCATGACGGCGATGCGGTCGGGTCAGCGGGCCCGCAGGGTCTGCGAAGCCGTACCCGTGAAGACAGAGATAAGTTACGAGGCCCGGCGCCTCCAGGCTCGCGCGGCGCCCGCGCGGGCCCGGTGCCCCCAGGGCAGGAGCCGCCACCTAGGCTCCGCCCGGGCCCTCGTTTACCACGTGCTCCCGCGCGGTGTGCGGATGCGTCGCGGAACGCCGCCAGCCGGCGGAACGTCGCGGTACCGCGCGCCCGGGAGCCTGACTGGAGATTGCCCGAATGCTCGACAGCGAGCTGTACGACAGAGAATCAGATGACAACCAGACGGGCGGCCGCGGTGCCGGCGAGCTGGATCCCGGCGTTCCCGCGGCGGTGTTCCAGCCGCCGCAGGTAGTGTTCCAGCCGCCGACCGCGCGGCCCGAGAACGCGCGTCCTGAGAACGCGCGTCCTGAGAACGCGCGTCCCGAGCCCGCGCGTGCCGAGGACGCGCGGACAGAGAATGCCGCGCCGGGCCAGGCGGCCGGGCCCCAGGCCGGCGGCGGGAACGGCGCCGCCGCCGACGACGAAGGCCCGGGGACGGGCCGCCGCCGCAGGCGGCGGTCCAGCCGCGGCCGGGGCCGGACCGGCGACCAGGACACCGGCGACGGCCAGCCGGAGGCTCAGGCGGCCCAGGATGCCGAAGGCGCCCGGGAGGCGGAGGGCGACCAGCCGGACGCCACCCCGGGCGAGACCAGGCGGCCGGCCCGCACCCGCAGCCGCCGGAACAGGGACGGGAGCGCGGACAGCCCGGCGGGCGGGGACGCCTCCGCCGCCCCGGGGCCGGACGCCGGCGACGGCGACGCCCGCGGTCCTGGCGACGCCGGCGGTGCCGACGGTCCCGGCGGTCCGGCCGAGGGCGAGGCCGACTCCGAGACCGCGGGCGGCAGCGGGCGCCGTCGCCGCCGCAAGCGCCGCCGGGGTTCGGCCGAGTCCGGTGCTGACGCGCCGAGTTCTGACGACCCGCCGGACACGGTCGTGCACGTCCGCGAGCCGAACGGCAGCCCCGCCGGCACAGCCAGCAGCGACGTGCGCTCGGTCAAGGGATCCACCCGGCTGGAGGCGAAGAAGCAGCGACGCCGCGAGGGCCGCGAGACCGGCCGCCGCCGCCCGCCGATCATCACCGAGTCGGAGTTCCTCGCCCGCCGCGAGTCGGTCGAGCGCTCCATGGTGGTCCGCCAGCGCAAGGACCGCACCCAGATCGCGGTGCTCGAAGACAACGTGCTGGTCGAGCACTACGTGAACCGGTCCAGCCACCAGTCCTACGTCGGCAACGTCTACCTGGGCAAGGTCCAGAACGTGCTGCCGTCGATGGAAGCCGCGTTCGTCGACATCGGCAAGGGCCGCAACGCGGTGCTCTACGCCGGCGAGGTGAACTTCGACGTCAGCGGGCTCGAGGGCCAGCCCAAGCGGATCGAGTCGGCGCTCAGGGCGGGCCAGTCGCTGATCGTGCAGGTCACCAAGGACCCGGTGGGGCACAAGGGGGCCCGGCTGACCAGCCAGGTCAGCCTGCCCGGGCGTTACCTGGTCTACGTGCCGGGCGCGTCGATGACCGGTATCAGCCGCAAGCTCCCCGATACCGAACGGAACCGGCTCAAGCAGATCCTCAAGAAGGTGATGCCCGAGAACGCCGGCGTCATCGTGCGCACCGCGGCCGAGGGCGCCGCCGAGGAAGAGCTCGACCGGGATGTCGCCCGGCTCGCCGCTCAGTGGGAGGCGATCGAGAAGAAGGCCAAGACGGCCAGCGCGCCCGCGCTGCTCTACAGCGAGCCCGACCTGACAATCCGCGTGATCAGGGACGTGTTCAACGAGGACTTCAGCAAGCTGGTGGTATCCGGCGACGGCGCCTGGGGCGTGGTGGACGAGTACGTCAGGTACGTGGGCCCGCACCTGGTCGGCCGGCTCACCCGCTGGGACGGCGACCGCGACGTGTTCGCCGAGTACCGCATCGACGAGCAGCTGGCCAAGGCGCTCGAGCGCAAGGTCTGGCTGCCCAGCGGCGGGTCGCTCGTCATCGACAAGACCGAGGCGATGACCGTCGTGGACGTGAACACCGGCAAGTTCACCGGCCAGGGCGGGAACCTGGAAGAGACCGTCACCAGGAACAACCTCGAGGCCGCCGAGGAGGTCGTCCGCCAGCTCAGGCTGCGCGACGTGGGCGGCATCGTCGTCATCGACTTCATCGACATGGTGCTGGAGAGCAACCGGGAACTGGTGCTGCGCCGACTGCTTGAATGCCTGGCCCGGGACCGCACCAAGCACCAGGTCGCCGAGGTGACCTCGCTCGGCCTGGTCCAGATGACCAGGAAGCGGGTGGGCGCCGGGCTGCTCGAGGCCTTCTCCACGCCGTGCGAGTGCTGCAACGGCCGCGGTGTCATCCTCACCTTCGACCGCGACCGCGACCTCGACCCCGAGGCCGACGGTCACGCCGCGCCGCACACGCATTCCCGCGGCCACGGCGGTAACAGAGGGAACGGCGGGAACGGCGGCCGCGGTCCCAGCCCCGCCTCGATCGCCGCCCGCGGCCGCCCAGCCGAGACCCCCGAGACCCCCGAGCCCCCGGCCGAGACCCCCGAGCCCCCGGCCGAGACCCCCGAGACCCCGGCCGAGCCCCCGGCCGAGACCTCCGCGCCCGCCGAGCCCCCGGCCGCCGATGTCCCCGCCACCGCGGGGGCGGACATCCCCGCGGTCGCGGACGCCCCCACAGCGGGCGTCCTGGCGGACGCCTCGCAGGCCGACGGCGCCTCGCAGGCCGACGGCGCCCCGCAGGCCGACGGCGCCCCGCAGGCCGACGGCGCCCCGCAGGCCGACGGCGCCCCGCAAGCCGACGGCCACGCCGCAGTAGCCGCTCAGGCCGCTCTCGTCCCAGGCGCCGCGGATTCCCCTGACACACCCGACACCCCGGCCCAGACCGACAACGGCCAGGCGCCCGAAGCCTCGCCGGAGCCCGCGCGCTCCGGCGGCGGCCGCCGCCGTCGGCGCAAGCCGACCGGTACCGCGACCGCCCCGGCAACCTCATCCGCCCCTGACGCCCCTGATGCCCCGGACGCACCAGCGCCCGAGCCGACCGGGGCCCCCAGCCTCGCTTCCACCCAGGATGGCGCCGCCTAACGTCGGCACGACCGGGCTCACCGCTCACGCCAGCCCCGATCCACCCAATATCCGGGTGGATCGGGTCTCCCCGAAGCCTGGAAGCTCCCCGGTAAACCCCGGCAAAAGGGACGGGACCCCGTACCCGGCTGCCACCACCGACGACCAGGCGGCCGAACGAGCCGGGTTCGTGCAGGCGCTGACGTCTGGTAACGTTATGGGTCGGGAGTCGTCCGCTGCGCGGAGCTCCGTGTGCACGTTCAAGCGAGCCTGCCGTGGTGACACCGGAGTTCCGAGGCACGCTAGGAAAAGCGCAAGGAAAGAGAGAGTTCTCGGGTGTACGCGATTGTGCGCTGCGGCGGCAGGCAGGAGAAGGTCGCGCTGGACGAGGTCGTCACAGTCGACAAGCTTCCCGGCCGGGCCGGTGAAAGCATCACGCTGCCGGCCCTGCTGGTGGTGGACGGCGACCGGGTGATCAGCGACCCCGCCGAGGTCGGCCGTTACCAGGTCACGGCGGACATCGTCGGTGACGCGGCCGGCCCCAAGATCAACATGATCCACTACCGGAACAAGACCGGCTACCGGCGCCGTCTCGGCCACCGGCAGCGCTACACCCAGGTCCGGATCACCGGCATCGGCACCGAGAGCAAGCCAGCGGCCGAGCCGGAAGCCAAGGCACCGGCCGAGCCGGAAACCAGGGCCCAGGCGAAGGCGGAGGAGGCCTGAGATGGCACACAAGAAGGGCGCGTCATCCAGCCGCAACGGCCGCGACTCGAAGGCCAAGCGCCTCGGCGTCAAGCGTTTCGGCGGTCAGGTGGTGAATGCGGGCGAGATCCTGGTCCGCCAGCACGGCACGCACTTCCACCCGGGTGACGGCGTCGGCCGGGGCGGCGACGACACGCTGTTCGCGCTGGTCGGCGGGACCGTGGAGTTCGGCACGTTCCGCGGCCGCCGGGCCGTGCACGTTGTCCCCGCCGAGCCGCAGGAATAAGGCTCGCCAGCGGAGCGTAAGACTATGAAGGCGGGCCGGGAACCCCTGGCCCGCCTTTACCATGCGGCAACGAGAGGGACATCGTGGCGGAGTTCGCCGACCGGGTCACGCTGCAGGTGCAGGCCGGCCACGGCGGGAACGGCTGCGCCTCGATCCACCGGGAGAAGTTCAAGCCGCTCGGCGGCCCGGACGGAGGCAACGGCGGGCGCGGCGGCGACGTGATCCTCGAGGTGGGCGCGAGTTCGGCCACCTTGCTCGACTTCCACCGCCGCCCGCTGCGCCGGGCCGGCAACGGCCGTCAGGGGGAGGGCTCGAACCGCACCGGCGCGGATGGCGCCGACCTGATCATCCCGGTGCCGAACGGGACCGAGGTCAAGACCGCGGATGGCGAGGTGCTGGCCGACCTGGTGGGCGTGGGCACCAGGTTCGTGGCCGCCGCGGGCGGCCGGGGCGGGCTGGGCAACGCGGCCCTCGCGAGCCCGCGGCGCAAGGCGCCCGGGTTCGCCCTCAAGGGCGAGCCGGGCCAGCAGCGCGACCTCATCCTCGAGCTGAAGACCGTGGCCGACGTCGGCCTCATAGGATTCCCCAACGCCGGCAAGTCCTCCATCATCGCGGCGATGTCCGCGGCCCGGCCGAAGATCGCCGACTACCCGTTCACGACCCTGATCCCGAACCTCGGCGTGGTCGAGGCCGGCGACGTCCAGTTCGTCGTGGCCGACGTGCCCGGCCTGATCCCGGGGGCCAGCCAGGGCCGGGGCCTGGGCCACGACTTCCTGCGGCACGTGGAGCGCTGCTCCACGCTGGTCCACGTGCTCGACTGCGCGACCGAGGAGCCGGGCCGCGACCCGGAGGCCGACCTGGCCGCGGTCGAGGAAGAGCTGGCCGCCTACGGCGACGCGACCGGCGCCGAGCTGCTCACCAGGCCGCGGCTGATCGCGCTGAACAAGGTCGACGTGCCCGCCGCCCGCGAGCTCGCCGATCCTATAAAACCCGACCTTGAAAAACGCGGCTACCAGGTCTTCGAGATCTCCGCCGCGACCGGTGAGGGCATGCGCCAGCTGGGTTTCGCCATGGCCGCGCTGGTTGCCGCGGACCGCGCCGCGCGGTCGGCCGAGCAGCCTGCCGAGCAAGTCAGGGTCACCGTCGCCGTGCCGCCCGCCGACGAGCCAGGCTTCGAGGTGGTGCGGGTCGGCGAGGAGACCTTCCTGATCACGGGCGAGAAGCCGCGGCGCTGGGTGCAGCAGACCGACTTCAGCAACGACGAGGCGGTCGGCTACCTGGCCGACCGGCTGGCCCGGCTCGGCGTGGAGGATGCCCTCGCCCAGGCGGGCGCCGAACCAGGCGCGGAAGTCCTGATCGGCGACCCGGACGACGCCGTGGTGTTCGACTGGGACCCGTCCGCGCCGATGGCCAGCGGGGCCAGCAGGCACGCCAGGGGCCACGGTCCCAGGGGCAACGGCCCCAGGGACAACGGCCCGCACCATGGTCCCCGCGGCACCGACCGCAGGCTGTCGCCGTGACGACCGCGACGGCGAAGGCCGCCCGGCCCGACATCGCCACGGCGTCACGGGTCGTGGTCAAGGTCGGCTCCTCCTCGCTGACCACCTCCGACGGCGAGATCGCCGGCGACAGGATCGCGGCCCTGGCCGCCGCCCTCGCCGCCCGCCGGCAGCGGAACGCCCAGATCGTCCTGGTCTCCTCGGGAGCGATCGCCTCCGGGCTGGTGCCGCTGGGCCTCACCCGGCGCCCCCGGGACCTGGCCACCCAGCAGGCCGCGGCCAGCGTCGGCCAGGGCCTGCTCATCGCCAGGTACACCGCCGCCTTCGCCGAGCACGGTATCCGCACCGGTCAGGTCCTGCTCTCCGCCGACGACCTGATGCGCCGGACCCACTACCGCAACGCCCAGCGCACCCTGGACCGGCTGCTCGAGCTGGGCGTGCTGCCCGTGGTCAACGAGAACGACACGGTTGCCACCGACGAGATCAGGTTCGGCGACAACGACCGGCTGGCCGCCCTGGTCGCGCACGTCACCCGGGCGGGCGCGCTCATCCTGCTGTCCGACGTGGATGGCCTGTACGATGGCGACCCGCGGCGCGGCGCGGCGCGGCGGATCACCGAGATACGCGGGAAAGCCGACCTGGACGGGATCAGGCTGGGCCGCGGCAACAAGGCCGGGCCGGGCACCCAGGCAAACCAGAAGACCCCGGGCACCGGCGGCATGGCCACCAAGGTGGACGCCGCGATGATCGCGTCGGCGGCAGGCATCCCCACCGTGGTCGCCGGCGCCGCCGGCGCCGTGGCCGCGCTGGCCGGCCAGCCGGCCGGCACCTATTTCGCCGCGGCCCAAGGCCGCCGCCCCGCGACCAGGCTGCTCTGGCTGAAGCACGCCGCGGTGGCCCGCGGCAGCCTGCGCCTGGACTCCGGAGCGGTGGAGGCGGTCGTCGGGAAGCGGGCCAGCCTGCTGCCGGCCGGCATCACCGGCGTCGAGGGGACCTTCGACGCCGGCGACCCGGTCAACCTCCGCGACGAGAACGACCGGATCGTCGCGCGCGGCCTGGTGAACTACGATGCGGCCGAGATCCCCGGCCTGATGGGCCGCTCGACCAGGTGGCTGGGGAGCAGGCTGGGCCAGGAGTACGAGCGCGAGGTCGTGCACCGCGACGACCTGGTCATTCTCTGCTAGCCCGGGCACGCCGCCCCGGAGCTAGCCCGGGGGAGCGACTCCCCGGAACCCCCCGAAACCCCCGGTGCGCTCCGCGTCCCGCTGCGGTGCCCGCCACGACGATCGCGCGGCCGGAGCCGCCACGACGATCGCGCGGCCGGAGGGGCTCGGCTTGCTCCCCCGAGCCCACCCGAGAGGCCCTCGCGGGCCGCGCGGTTCGGAGCTTCGCTCCGGGTTATCCGCCGTACATGTGGGCTCGCCGTCGGCTTCGGGCCGGGACTACCCGCGCTACGCCGTCAGCTAGTTGTCGCCGCCCTGGTTGCCGCCGTTGCCCGGCGGGCGATTCTGCAGCCGGTCGAAGAGGCCGCCGCCGGCCCGCGCCGCGGTCTCCGCCACGCCGCGGAAGATCCCGATGAGCGGGTCCTGGGACCGGTTCCAGGAGTCCTGGTAGGACTTGGCCGCGTTCCTGACCTCGTCGCCCACCGAGGCGCTGGTGTCGTCTTCCCGGCGCGGGTAGTCGCCGCCGAGGATGCGCTCGTAATCGCCGTGGGTGGCCCAGTAGTCGAGCTCGGCGAACCTGACCACCGCGAACGGGTGGGTGTTCCCCTGCAGCTGGAGGATCTTCAGGATGCTGTCCCGCAGGTCGGGGACCGCGTCGTATTCGTGCGCCTGCTCCCGGAAGGCGTCCGGGTTCAGCTCGGACAGCTGCGCGCCGCCGGCCAGCTTCATCAGCGCCCGCCGCGCCGCGTCCAGGTCCTGCCCGGCCAGCAGCCCGGCGCGGTCGCAGGACAGCTCGGACTTGCGGAACCACTCCTCCAGGCCCCAGATGATGGCGCTGAGGGCCAGGGCGATCGGCACGAACGCGGCCCGCGCCGCCAGCCGGAGCATGATCAGCAGCATGGTGCGGTACACCGCGTGCCCGGACAGGATGTGGCCGAGTTCGTGCCCCACCACCCAGCGCAGCTCCTCCGGGTCGTAGAGGTTGACCATGCCGGTGGTGATCACGATGAATGGCTTGTCGCGCCCCAGCGCCATCGCGTTCACCAGCGGGCTCTGCATAACGTAGCATTCCGGGACCTCCGGCAGGTCCAGGATGTACGAACCGTCCCTGACCAGCTCGTAGATGTGCGGGAACTGGCGCTCGGAGACCCGGACGGCACCCGAGAGATAGGTAAGCCGGAAGGCCCGCTCGTTGAACAGGCCGAACAGCTTGCGCAAAAGCGTGTCGAACCCGCTGAGCTTGCGCAGCGCCACTAGCGCGGAGCGGTCGGCGGGATGCTCGTATGCGCGGGACGAGATGCCGGTGAGCCGGACTCGCGCGCGATCTGGCACTGAAGTCATATCTCGTATGTTAACCCCGGCGCCGGCCAGTTGGGCCGGTATGAGCCGCCGGTACGATACAACGGCATGAGGGCTCATCGGCCATGCGCCGGATAGGAGTGATGGGCGGCACGTTCGACCCCGTCCATCATGGTCACCTGGTCGCCGCGAGCGAGGTCGCGCACGACTTCGCGCTGGACGAGGTCGTCTTCGTGCCGACCGGCCAGCCCTACCAGAAGGTCAGGCGCAGGGTCTCGCCCGCCGAGGACCGGTACCTGATGACGGTGATCGCCACCGCGTCCAATCCCAAGTTCCGCGTCAGCCGGGTGGACATCGACCGGCCCGGCCCCACCTACACCATCGACACGCTGCGCGACCTGCGCGCCGCCGCCGGGCCGGAAGACGAGCTGTTCTTCATCACCGGCGCCGACGCGCTAGCCAGGGTGCTGACCTGGCACGACGTGGACGAACTGTTCACCCTGGCGCATTTTGTAGGCTGTACCAGACCAGGACACCGGCTGTCCGGGGTGGGCCTGCCGGACGGGAAGGTCAGCCTGGTGGAGATCCCCGCGCTGGCCATCTCCTCGACCGAGTGCCGCGTACGGGTAGGGGCGGGCGAGCCGGTCTGGTACCTGGTGCCCGACGGGGTGGTGCAGTACATCGCCAAGCGCGAGCTCTACGCGAAGGCGGATGACGCCCCGGCGTGAGATGGTTATACAGACAGCGATCCCTACCGGAGGAGGCCGGCAAGCACTCGTGACTGCCACACCGAGGGCCGTCGAGCTCGTGGAGACCGCGGCCCTGGCCGCGGCGGACAAGCTGGCGGACGGCATAATCGCCTATGACGTGAGCGATCAGCTCGTCATCACCGACGCGTTCGTGCTCTGCTCGGCGTCCAACGACCGGCAGGTCCGGTCCATCGTGGACGAGATCGAGCTGCGGATGCGCCAGGCGGGCGCGAGCCTGGTCCGCCGCGAGGGCGAACGGGAGGGCCGCTGGGTGCTCCTGGACTACCTGGACGTGGTGATCCACGTGCAGCACTCTGAGGAGCGCACGTACTACGCGCTCGAGCGGATCTGGAAGGACTGCCCGCAGATCCCGCTCCCCGAACTCGTCGGCAGTGCCGCACCGGGGGGACGCCCGCCCCAGGCCAGCCCGGGGAGGACGTCCTGAGCGACCCGGTCCGGCTGGTGCTCTGGCGGCACGGCCAGACGCCCTGGAACGCCGAACGTCGCTTCCAGGGGCAAAGCGACGTCCCGCTCGACGAGACCGGGCAGGCACAGGCCGCACGGGCCGCCCGGCTGCTCGCCGCGCTGCGCCCGGACTTGATCGTCTCCTCCGACCTGAGCCGGGCGGCGGTCACCGCCGCCGCGCTGGCCCGGCTGACCGGCCTTGACGTGACGCTCGACAAGGACCTGCGCGAGCGGCACGGCGGCTGCTGGGAGGGGCTGACCGACACCGAGATCCGTACCCGTTACCCGGTCGAGCACGCCAACTGGGAGCCGCCCGACGGCGAGCCGGGCACCGTGGTGGCCGAACGGGTGGCCGCCGCGCTGCGCCGTACCGCCGCCATCGTCGAAGCGGAGGCGGGCCCGGTCAGCCGGCTGGCCGTCGTGGTCAGCCACGGCGCCGCGCTGCGGCTGGGCATGTCGCGGCTGCTCGGCTTGCCCGGTGACCTGTCCGGGGTACTCGGCCCGCTGTCCAACTGCTCCTGGTCGGTGCTCGGCCGCCGCCGCGACCACTGGCGGCTGCTCGAGCACAACGCCGGCACCCTGCCCGAGCCGATCCTCAGCGACGACCGTTGACAGGTCATCGTCCCGAACGGGGCGGGCGTCTCGCCTCGCTCACCTGGTACGGCCAGGCCGGCTTCAGGCTGGCCGCGGGGGAGAGCCGCGTCCTCGTCGACCCGTTCCTGACCGACCGGCCCGATCGCCCCGGGCAACACCGGCGACCCCGGCCACTTCGCCGTCCTGGTCCGCGAATCCGCCTTCCCCGCCACGGTCCTGATCCCTGAGCGCACCCGCCCCATCACCCTTGCCCTGCCTTTACCCCCGCGCCCCCGCCCTTCCCGCCGGAAACGGGAGCAATGGCACATCGATGTCGTTTGAATACGAGCCTCGACGGCAGGGTCTGGTCCCTCGGCAGCAGCAGCAATTATGTACGCATTCGGGAATCGTGTGGCCTGGGGCGAGCTGGACCGCGTCTACCAGGCCAAACGCGAACCGGACCACAGGACTTCGGAATAGTTACGCAATTATGGTAAAAGCCCGCATAAAGGAATACTTCGGACAGCAAGGCCGGGACCCGATTTGTGCTGCGACGCCAAAGTCCCGCCATGGTCGGGATCACGAATAGGGCTTAAGTCCCTGTTGTGCAGAAATCGATATATCTGGGGTGATTTAGCCCCGGCGTCGCAGATGAGCCTATCGGTGAAATTCTCTCAGGGAAGTCAAGGCGCCACGCCGGACGCAGGCCTAAATGTTTCTTGTGAAACCGCCGATACGCATGCCTTGTCGGCACTTAAGTGACGTTGGCGGCGATTCCGGGGCGCCCCAGGGGGGCAGTGTCGCAGCCCGAGAGGCGCGGCCCGACGTATCAGGCCCGCCGATGAGCGGATCCGAGTGCAAGTGGGTGATACCGATTGGCCCGGTGGGATTGCCTGTGCGCTTTCGTGCGACGAAGATGGGGACACGGTGCCTTATGCAAAGTTCGCGTTATGCCAAGACCCGCTGCGGTTGCTGCCCGAACGCCGGAAGGCCTGCGTCCTCCTCCGGTGGCAGCCACATGATCCATCCCACGATTCTGCCCGGGACATGTATCAGGGACGGGGCAGCGGGCCTCCGTCCGGGTGTGGAGGCCGCCTGAAGCGGCCCACACCACGCCAGCGGGGGCACACGGCATCGGAGAGGCGATGCGGGGGGCCTCTCCGATGCCGTGTCCATTGTCTGCCCCCCGGGCGCGTCCCTAAGGCCGGGCCTGCAGGTCCCGGACTGGACCCAGTTCACCGTGCTTGACCTGCGGGAAGATCGCGGCGATCGCCACGGAATAGGGCGCGAACACGATCCGGCTGCAAATCAGCCAGGACAGCCTCCTCGGGCCGAACGGAACCGGCCTCGACCCCGCGTACATGAGGGCGATCGAATCCGAGGTCGCGCGGCCGGGCACCATCACATGGTGGTGGTGGTGCTCAACGATCAGACCGAGGGCCCCGACAGGGCGGACTCGTTCGCCACCGCCGCGCCACCTCGCGGCCGGCGTTGCCCAGAATTTACAAAGCGCTGGCCATAGACGGCGGCCGTCGCTGTTGACTGTCAACCATGGCCCCGCGCATGATCCGTATAACTGCGTAACTGGCACCAGCCCAGTCGGTCCCTTCGAGGGAGTTGAGCGTATGAGCGAGGCGGCCCACGTTCCGTTCACGGAGAGCAAGGCACCCGAGTCCGCGGAGCGGCTGCACCGCGGGGCCCTGAGCCTGATCGACATCTCCGCGTCGACGATGGCGAACATCGGCCCGGCTTACAGCTTCTATTTCGGCTTCGCCGGGATCGTGCTCGCGGCCGGCCTCGGCTCGCCGCTGGTCGTGATCGTCGCCATCATCGCGATCGCGCTGCTCGGCAACACGCTGTCGCAGTTCTCCAGGGCCCATCCGAGCACGGGCGGCTTCATCACGTTCGTGGGCAAGACGTTCGGCGGCACCAGCGCGGTGACCACCGCGCTGCTGTGCGGGGCCGGTTACATCATCGCGATTGCGGGTGTTGTGGTCATCTCGGGCGGGTTCCTGTCGATAATGATCCAGTTCTACGCGAACGTGAGCATCCCCTGGATCATCTTCTCCGCCATCTTCACCGCCGGCGCCATGGCCATGATGTTCCGCGGCGTGGGCGTGTCGACCAAGCTGGCCGGCTTCTTCTTCAGCTTCGAACTGCTGGTGCTGCTGGTGGTGTCGATCGCCGTGCTGATCAAGAACGGCGGCCACCTCAGCAGCGTGCCGTTCCAGCCCAGCCACATCAACAACCACTTCAGCGGCCTGGCCCTCGCCTTCCCGCTGGCCGTCTACCTGTTCATCGGCTGGGAGAACTCGGCGGCGCTGGCCGAGGAGACCTCCAGTCCGCGGCGCAACGTGCCCCGGGCCGTGTTCATGTCGATCGCCCTCATGGCCGTCACGTACCTGCTGCTGTCCTACTCCACGGTCTCCGGGTTCGGCTACAACGCCACGGCGCTCGCGAACGCCGCGATCCCGTTCATCAGCGTTGCCCACAGCGTGGCCGCCTGGCTGGCCTTCATCGCGTACCTGGCCGGGCTGACCTCGACCCTCGGCGTGCTCATCGCCGCGGTGAACTCCCAGTGCCGGCTGCTCTTCAACGCCGGCCGTGAGCACCTGCTTCCGCCCTGGATCGGCCGGGTCCACCCGGACCGCCGGACGCCGGTCAACGCCATCATCGCCTTCGTCGGCATCGCCGGGGTCATCACCCTCGGCTGGGCGCTCGGCCACTGGATCGGCGGGCACAGCAACAGCCTGGACGCGCTGAACTTCTTCTTCGAGGCCAGCACGATGGGCACGATCCTGGTCCTGGTCGTGTACTTCCTGGCCAACCTGGCCCTGCCGTTCTACTACCGGAGGTTCCGGCCGGCCGAGTTCAACGTGCTCAAGCACGTCGTCCTTCCGGTGCTCGGCATGATCGCGATCGCCGTCCCCATCTACTACCTGTGCAAGCCGCCGCAGCCCCAGCCGTACGACTGGTTCCCGTGGGCCGCCCTGGCCATCATCGTGGTGTCCGTCCTCTACTCGGCCTGGCTGGTCAGGCGCGACCCCGGGCTGGGCGAGCGGGTCGGTTCCATCGTCGCCGACGAGTAGCCCCTGACCGGCGCCGGCGCCGGTACAATTGCGCTGCCACCAACGAGCCGGGCTGGTTCCTGTTCAACGGGCTGGTCAAGCACGACACGCTGACCGGTGGCACGCACAGCTGCTGGGCGCCGGGCGAGTCCGTCGAGGGCTGGTAGCCGGTGGGGGCCTGACCACGAGCTGAAGATGCCTGAGACGCTAGAGAACACCGAGATACCCGGGGTCACCGAGAACTCCAACGCCATCGCCCTAGGGCTGATCGGCGACGAGTGGAACCTGGCGATCCTCAGCCTGGCCATCGTCTCCGGCGTGCGCCGGTACAAGGACTTCCGCGACCAGCTGGGCATCGCGAACTCGGTGCTGACCGCACGGCTGCGACGCCTCACCGAGGCGGGCGTGTTCACCATGTCCCAGTACTCCGGCGCGCCCCGCCGCTATGAGTACGTTCTCAGCGAGCGCGGCCGCGACCTGTGGAAGGTGCTGCTCACCATCTGGTCGTGGGAGGCGGTCTGGGTTACCGAGCATGTCGAGCCGCTGCCGCCCATGTACCACACCGCGTGCGGCGCGGCGTTTTCGCCGGTCATGCGCTGCCGGGCGTGTGGCAGGCCGGCCGGCATCCGCGATGTGCGCGGGGAGTTCGGTCCCAGCGGCGGCTTGGAGCGGTCGGTGCCGCGCGCCGCCACCAGGCGCCGGTCGGCGGGCGGCTCGCCGGGTCCCGGCCTGGTGCCGCAGACCATCGAGCTGATCGGCAACCGCTGGTCGGCCTCGGCGATGGCGGCGGCGTTCCTCGGCGCCCGGCGGTTCACCGACATGATGACGATGATGGGCGCCCCGCCGACCATCGTCTCGGACCGGCTGCGCACGTTCTGCCAGATGGGCGTGCTCGAGACGGTGGCCAGGCCGGGTTCGGGCCGGGTCGAGTACCGGCTGACCGACAAGGGCCGGGCCTTCTTCCCGCACGTCATGGTCATGCTCGAGTGGGGCGACCGGTGGTTCCGCGCCCCCGAGGGACCGGCCATGCTGCTCACCCACAGCACCTGCGGCGGCGAGTTCCACCCGGTCCTGCACTGTTCGGCCTGCGGCCGCGAACTGCACGGATCCCAGATCCAGGTCGGCGGCAACCCGCCCAAGGCCCGCGAAGCCTAGCCGCCCAAGGCCCGCGAAGCCTAGCCGCCCAAGGCCCGCGAAGCCCAGCCCGCCAGGGGCATCTCCGGCCTGGTCGCCGCCTACGAGCTGATGAAGCTCGGGGTCAAGCCCCTGACCACGGCGGTGCTCGCCGTCGGCTGGTCCGCCGTGCTGTGGAACACCCGGTTCGTCACCGCGCCGGCCCGCCCGTGGGACACGCTGAAGTACGGCTTCCTCGGCGCCTACGCGTTCGTGGCCAGCATGCTGATCCGCCGCTTCTTCCAGAGCGACCTGCGCTCGAGCGCCTACGCCACCGCTGTGTTCCGCATCGTGTTCGTCCTGCTGATGGTCGCCGTGCTGGGCCAGATGCTGGCCGGGACCGGCGCGGTCACCGGCCACGCCGTGCTCGCCGCGGCCTTCGTCATCGGCTTCTTCCCCCTGATCGGCCTGCAGGCCCTGCGGCGGGTGACGTCCCGGGCGCTCCGCCAGGTCGTCCCGCCGGTCACCTCGGACTACCCCCTCGATCAGCTCGACGGGTTCAACCTGTGGTACGAGGCGCGGCTCACCGAAGAGGGCGTCGAGGACATGCAGAACCTCACCACCATGAACCTGGTGGACGTGATCCTGCACACCCGGGTCCCGCCCGGCCGGCTGGTGGACTGGACGGACCACGCGTTCCTGCTGACCCACCTGGACCGGGTGGACAGTGACGAGCTGAACAAGCTGCGCGAGACGGACTGGAGCGTTCCGGCCGTAAAGGACGCGCTGAAGGAGGCCGCAGGGGAGGTCGTAGGGGAGGTCGTGGAGGAAGCCGGGAAGGAGCCGCCGTCGCCGATGCCACTGTCCGGGGCGCAGTCCGGGGCGCAGTCCAGGCTGCGGCTGCGGCGGGTCGGTATCCGGACCGCCACCGACCTGCTCAAGGCGTTCTCCGAAGAGCGCGAACACCCGTCCGAGCGGGTCTTCGCGCTGCCCGAGGGGCTCGAGCCGCCGCTCCCGGTCGGCCAGCTCAGGCTGCTGGTCACCGTCCTGGCCGCCGAGCCGGGCCTGACGCCGGTGTGGAACTGGCAGCGCAACGGGGTGCCTTGGATACCGGGCTGGTGAACCGCGCGTGGTGCGCTACAGCCAGCGGCCCGGTCTGCGCGCCCTGGCCGCCGAGATCCCGCCGCGCCACCAGGGCGGACGCCTGTCCGGCGTACTGCCGAACCATCGATAAGCTCAGCGGACATGCCGCGGTTGCTGATCGTCCACCACACGCCCTCACCCGCCCTGCAAGAGATGCTCGAGGCGGTGGCCAGCGGCGCGCGGACCGACGAGATCGAGGGCGTCGAGGTGGTCATCAGGCCGGCCCTCACCGCGGCCGCCGCGGACGTGCTCCAGGCGGACGGCTACCTGCTAGGCACCCCGGTCAACATCGGCTACATGTCCGGCGCGCTCAAGCACTTCTTCGACGGCATCTACTACCCGTGCCTGGAGGCCACCCGGCGGCGCCCCTACGGCCTGTACGTACACGGTGGCTCGGACACCGGCGGCGCCGTCCGCGCGGTCGAGGCGATCACCACCGGCCTGCAGTGGCGGGCGGTGCGGCCGCCGGTCACCGTCACCGGCCCGCCGGGCAAGAAGGACCTGGAAGCCTGCTGGGAACTCGGCGCCCTGCTCGCGGCCGAACTCGCCGAACTCCCCGGGCCCGCGGCCCGCTGACCCGCCGCGCGGGTCCCGTCCGCCGCGCTCGGCGTCTTCGGCGCTCGGCGTCTTCCGCACTCGCCGGGCCCGCGGCCTGCTGACCCGCCGCGCGGGTCCCGTCCGCCGCGCTCGGCGTCTTCCGCACCCGCCGGGCCAGCGGCCGCTAACCCGCGGCGCGGGTCCCGTCCGCCGCGCTCGGCGTCTTCCGCCCGCTGATCGAGGTGGGCCGGATCCGGATCCAGAACGAGCGGTCGCCCGCCGCGACCCACGGCCGCAGGCCGAGGCGGCTCAGCCGACTGATCTCGTCCTCCTCGTAGACCGGCTGGGCGCGCCCGGTGACCAGGACGCTCCACCCCGATCTGGTTTTCTCGTCGTACTGGTCGGCCTCGAACGCCACCAGGTTCTGGCTTTGGGCCGTGGACAGTTTGGACCCGCGGGCCGTGCGGAAGACCGGGTCCTGGCCGTCCAGGACGTGATTGACCGGCAGGGTCACGATCTCGCCATCGGCGAAGAAGCTGATCCGGCCGACCGGGACCGCGGCCAGCAACTCCAGACACTTGCCGAACGGCAGTATCTCGAGGCCCGCGTGATCGACTGGGTACTGTGACATGCTCCAAGATTCCTCCGACCGAAAGCACCAAGGCAACGGGCCGAGGTCCCGCAGTCCCGGGCCCTTTGGCCGGCGACCGTGCCCCGCTCAGCCACGACCGGTGCGCCCTGCCGGGCCAGGCCCTTGCCGCCGCCCGAGACCACCGCCACCCGCCCCGCCAAGGAGCACCGCGCCCAGCATGCCCCGCTCGCTGATCGGCGCGCCCCGGGCAGCCCGGCGGTGCCGCCGGCGTCCCCGGCGACGGCCAGGCCATCCGCGCCAGCCTGACCGCTCCCGCCTGCCGGTAGCCCTAATCCCACAGAATGGCCCCGCAGGCGGCGCAGGTACCAGTCTGGTAATCCCGGGCGTCAGGTGGATGCAGGCAGTCCGCCCGAGCCGGCGGCTCGGGCGGCTCGGGCGCGGCCTCGTCGGCCTCCGGCAGCGGTGGCTCCGGGGCCTGAGCCGGAGCGGATGGCGCGCTGCTTGGCGCGGTAACCGGCCTGGCTTCGGGCGCGGCGGGGTTGCCCGCGTAGTACCGCAAGGCCGTCCTGATGATCTCCCGGCACCACTCGATGCGGGACCACTCGGCGAACTCAGGCCGCGCCAGTACCTCGTCTATCCGCGCCACGTCATCCTCGGAGACAGAGATCCTGAGCACGACGGGGACGCTGGCTCTATCAGGCAGCCTGGATCGCGCCATGGATCCAAGGTACCCAGAACGGGCAGCCTGGAACGCGGCCGCCCGACGGCCCGATCCCTGGCGAGCCATCGTCACGGGACCCCCGCCGATGATGGCCAAGCCGGTGCGGGGCAGGTGCTAAGCTATGCCTCTACGGCGCTGGTCCGGCCTCCTCCAAGAGACCTTCCAGCAGCGTGCGCGAGGGGCTATGGCGCAGCTGGTAGCGCGTCTGCATGGCATGCAGAAGGTCAGGGGTTCGAATCCCCTTAGCTCCACCAGGTCAGAGGCTTGCAGGGCCCCGTTCATGATCATCGGGGAGCAAAACGGGGAGCAAGCGGCTCGCTATCCTTGTAATCATGGGTGTTCACAACGGCGCCCGGCGTCGCGGGCGCAACGAGGGATCGATCTACAAGGACGAGGCCAAGGGCCGCTGGTACGGTGCAATCTCGCTCGGCTACGGCCCGGACGGGAAGACCTGGCGGCGGCACAAGGTCTCCGGCCGCACCCGGGCTGAGGTGGCCGAGAAGCTCAGGCAGCTCCAGGCCGAGCGGGATTCTGGCGTGCAGCCCGAGCATGCCTACACGGTCCAGCGGGCCGTCGACGACTGGCTCGCCGAGGGGCTGGACGGCCGGTCGGCCAGGACGGTGCGACTCAACCACGACGTCCTCCAGCTGGTCACCGCGGTTATCGGCGGCATCGAGCTGCGAAAGCTGACCGCGCACGACGTGCGCCGGGCCCTGGTGCAGGTAGCGGCGGCCAATTCCAGCCGGACCGTGACGCTCACGCACAACGCGCTGACCCGGGCCCTGCGCCACGCCGAGGCCAGCCGTCATGTCGCGCACAACGTGGCCGCGCTGGTCGACACCCCTAAGGGCCAGCCCGGCAGGCCGAGCAAGGCGCTGACCGCCGGGCAGGCCGCCGCCGTGCTGAAGGCCGCCGAGGATTCCAGGCTCAGTGCCTACCTGGTCTTGTGCCTGATGACCGGCATCCGTACCGAGGAGGCCCGGGCGCTTCGCTGGGATCACGTGGACCTGGACGCCGCGAGCATCGCGGTGTGGCGGTCCGTGCGCCTCGGCGGTCCGACATCATCCCGCTGTGCAGCCCGGCGCTGAACGGCACGACGCGCAGCGAGACGTTCGGCAGCTCGGACACCTCCGCGAGCCGGGCGAGCTGTTCCGGCATGACACGGGTCTACAGCGCTGCCTGCACCGTTTTCGGCGTCATCTCAGTAGGCCCCGGCCTGACCGTATCGACGAACGGGCGTGTGCTGCTGTGGCATTTCAACGGCGTGCCTGACACCTATCCGGCCGCTGACGTGGAAGCCGCCGCCGAACGGCTGGCCACGCTCGCTACGTCGGCCGCGGACCTACATACGTTCCGCGATGGGGAACGGTGAAGACCGCACCCTCGTCTCGTAGCAGTGCCATGGCCCGCCGCACCGTGTCCCTGCTGACGCCGTAGGTCTGGACGAGCGAACTCTCGGACGGCACTGGATCAAGGTGCTTCAGCTCGCCCTTCTCGATCATCCGGCGCACGATCCCCGCAAGCTGGACGTACAGGGGTTCGTCCGCATACAGGTCGATCACGTCATCCGGCATGGGAGCAAGGTAGCGGATGTTGATCATGACCTGATCATGGCATACGTACCTAACGTTGCTAACGTGGGTATTGTTTGGGTACATTAAGAGCCCGGGTCGCGCTCCAGGGCAACCGGAGCTAGGCGGCGCAGCGCGACTCCTGATCGTCCGTCCCGGCACCGCAAGCGACCCCCGGCAGAGCCGTCAGCGCCGCCAGGCGCTCGTTCCCCGGCCCTGCCGGGGGTCTTCGCTAGCAGCCGCGCTTCCTGCCCGCCGCGTCGGCAGGTCCCGCGCGGTGCCGGCCTTCGACCGCGGCGTCCTTCCAGGCGCTCAGCAATGTCGTATCCGGCGCTTGCCGTCGGGGCATGACTGATCCAGTGGGCCGGCGATATGACGTCACCGTGACCGTGGCCAGCGACGGCGGAACGCTTCCCGGCCCCGCGGCGTTCGCCGAGGGGCCGGGAAGGCCGCGGCCGCCAGCGGGGCCAGCGGCTGTACGTCGCGGGCCGGTCACGGCCAGCCCGAGTAGGGGTGTTCGGTACTGAAAGTGATAACGGCTCGTGTCCCGGAATGGGTCACAGACCACGGTATTCCTCGAGCCGCCCCGCGACAGCGGGCGCCGGCCGCTCACCGGCCGGGTGACGGGACCCGGCCCTCCGCCGTGGAGGACCTTGGCGGCCGCTCCGCAGAGCCATGCTGCCGCTTCCCATCGCGGGTCGGCCGAGCATGCATTGATCCGTGACCGGGTTGCCAGCTCGCCAACGCGAACGCGGTCAGCAGGTAACGGTCCGGCAGCCACCAGAACCTGGCAGCCGGGGCGCCTGAGCCATGATGGATATCGCCCATCCGCTGGCAGCCCGTCCAGCGCCGTGTGGTGTACCGGCCCGCTTGCGGCATTCTCGAGGATGGCGGCATGAACTCCCGCGGCCGGGTGAACAACAGCGCTCTCCGGTCGCGTAACGTGACAAGCAGGTCCGTCGTAATTGGCCGAAACTATTACATAACGCCGATTATTTTACTGCCCAAGCCGCGCCGTCTCTGTTGGCACGACGAATACAGATTATCTGTTATGTGGCTCCCGATGGCACCACAGTCAGCGCACCGGAGCCGATCAGATCGACACGTGCGAGTCTGTAGTCGAGGCCGACCACGCTATGTCACTACTCGAATCCTAAGCCTCGGCTCGCGCAAAGGCGCCTCGGTTCCCCACGGGCTGTCGGCCCGAACCCGGGCCAGCGCGCCCCGATCTGGGCTAATGGCCGCTCGTTCGGCATACAGGGCCGCGGCGGCCCAGCCTGCGGGGGCATGACTTGGCCGGTAACCGGGCCGTGCGGCGGCGTTCTCGGGGTGCGGCCTCGGCTATCAGCAGGCGATCCCCGGCCGCGATGACCGGATCCTCGCCGAGGCCCAGGGTGAATCGGTCCGCGTGGACCAGGCCGAGTACGAGCCCGGCGCGTTCGCCGCGCACGACACTGAGCGGCTTTCCGATCGCGGCGGGCTCCGCGTCGACCTCGGCCAGGATGTCCCGGCCGGACTCGATGAGCTGGGCGACCATCTCGCCCGCGTGCGGCGTCTCCAAAGTCGTGGCCACCGTGCGAGCCAGCAGTTCCTCCGCCGAGAGGGCGTGCTGGATGCCGATCTCCCGCAGCGCGTCGCGCACGGAAGCCGAACTGACCAGGGCCGTGATCGGCAGGTCCGGGGCCTGCTTGCGCAATATCACCGCAGTGACCAGCACATCGCCGTCGCTCGCGCCGGTGACGAGGGCCTGCTGGGCGCCCTCGGGCTTGGCCGACCTGACCGTGGCCGGCTCGGTCGGATCACCGCGGACCACGTGCACGCCCCGGCGGACCCGCTCCGGGTCGACGTCGGCGGCCAGCACGACCGGAACCCCGGCCGCCTCCAGCTCCTCAAGGATCACGGGCACGGTGGGGCTCATCCCCAAGATGAGCCGGTAAGCGCCGGCAGGGAAGCGGTCTTCCACGTTGAGTATCCTCCGGATCCCGGCGGCCGCGGCCCCGCCCGTCACGAGCGCGAACACCGCGGCCAGCAACGGGATCGTCGTCAGCATGACCGCCGAGGCAATCACACGTCCGGCACCGTTGTGCGGCGTCACGTCACCGTATCCCACGGTGGTCGAAGTGGTCAGCGACATCGTCGCCCGGCTGGGCTGCCA
>Ga0335076_10001415_pt1 | contig 23226 bp, 14 predicted proteins | sample Lox_Sample_25_FD_206717 | JGI IMG/M metagenome (GOLD analysis project Ga0335076, IMG submission 206717) | Soil microbial communities from Loxahatchee National Wildlife Refuge, Florida, United States - Lox_Sample_2.5 | ecosystem: Environmental > Terrestrial > Soil > Wetlands | place: USA... | reverse complement strand
GGAGTGCGCGCCCAGCAGTGGGAAGCGGTTCTGGTGATCCTTCACCTGCTGTGTGGCGATAGACCATCCCTGAACCGTGTGGCACTGCTCGCAGTTCGATCCCATCTGCCCGCGGTGGACATCGCTCTGTTTGTGGCAGTCCGCGCAATTCTTGCCCACATTCTTGAACACCGGTTTTACGTGGCACGCCACGCACTGCACTTTTTCGTGCATTCCACGGAGCGGGTAATTGGTTTTGTTGTGATCGAACTCGGGCACGGCCCGGATCGGCCGCCAACCCGCCGCTGTGTGACAGTTCTCACACGGGACTGTTAGTGGCCCGTGGGGATTCCGGGTAGTCTTGTCCTGTGGATCGCCCGATTCGTGTACCGCTTCTGCGCCGCTCGCACTCAGAGGGCGGCTGGCGCCGGGGAAGGCCAGCAGGGCCCAAAGAGCGAATTGGAGTAAGGTTGTCGTAAATCGGTCCCTGCCCGCGATTCTTCCTTTTATCGCGGGGTGAGCTGCTTAAATTATTTACAAAGTATCTAGTTAGCCCGTCGGATGAGGCAACTGTACTCTGGTCCAGTAAACGGACAACTTTACAATCCCGTACCCCGGACCATTGGCCCCGGTTAACGAACCGCTTGCTCAGAGTTGGGCCACAGTCCTAGGGACGGAGCTAGGTGCTATATAGTGGCTGTGACGCGCGACCGGCCCTTTGTTTTACTGCCGTGCCCGGAGACCCCAGTCCGCACAACACGCCAGATTTTACGTCTATTTTACACGGAAGTCATGCGACGTTTAGTAGTACCGGTCGGCTAGCCCGGGCCGCGCCAGGCTCCGGATTAGTCCGCTGCCCCAGGAGTTGGCAGCTTGTTCATATCCTTGTCGCCATGGCAATCGGCACATTTTGCAGGCGTGTTCTTGTAAATCACGATCTCTTTCTCCGCCACCATCTTCGTCTGCTTGTGGCATTTATCGCAAGCCACATTCGCATGGCCACCCGTGAGCGGGAAGTGGGTCTTGGTGTCGTGGTCAAAAGTCGACGGCTTCCATTTCGCGGCCGTGTGGCAGTCCGCGCAATGCGTCGATTTGTCTTTAGCCAAAAATTGGCCGTCGTGCGCGTCCCTGTGACAGTCTTCGCACTTTTGTGACGTGCCCTTGAAACGCGTCTCTGCCGGCGTCGAAGCCTTGTGGCAGTCCGCGCAGGGGACTGTGCGGTGCGCGCCGAGAAGCGGGAACTTCGTCTTCGAGTGGTCGTATCCGTTGATGTCGCCCCAAGACTTCGTGCTGTGGCAGGCTTCGCATCCAAACGCCGTGCCTTTCGCCCGCTTTCGGGACATTTCTTTGTCGAATTCGCCTTTGTGCGGATCCTTGTGGCACGCCGTGCAGGTGCGATCTTCAAATTTGAAGGGAAGCACTTTGTCCGTTCGCCCTGCCAGACCTGCCTTGTGGCAATCCGCGCACGGCACTGCCGCGTGCGCCCCGCTAAGCGGGAAGCGCGTGTCGCGGTGTTTCGCAATTGTGTACGAGGACCGGTGCCAATCCACTACCGTGTGGCAGTCCTCGCAGCGATTCTTGTAGGGCGCCGCCGCGAACTGATTATCGTGCGCATCCTTGTGGCAGTCCGTGCACTCCGCAAACTTCACCTTGTAAATCGTATCCTTGCCCGCCGGTATGTGGCACTTGGCGCACTCGACCTTAGCGTGCTTGCCCTTCAGCGGATACTTGGACGTGTCGTGTTCCTTTACCCCGAATAATGAGGGCTTCCAGCTATCCACCGTGTGGCACTCGGCGCATTCACCCTGCTTCGCACGCGCGTCGAACTGGCCTTTGTGCGGGTCGGGCGTGTGACAGTCTTTGCACTTCGCGAACGGAATCTCCTTCTTGAAATCGCCCTTCAGGTGGCAGGCAGTGCAAGCCACGGTCTTGTGCTTTCCTTCCAGCGGGTACTTGGTTTTCGAGTGATCGAAATCGTACCCGGGCAGCATGGTCTTCCAGCTGCTCGTCGTATGGCAGGCTTCGCAGGCCTTCTTGAACTCGCCGCGGTGCGGATCGCTGTGGCAGTCCAGGCAGGTGCTGAACTTCATGTCGTTGTATCGTGCGGGGCCCCCCGGCGTATCCGGTTTGTGGCACTTCTCGCACGCAACCTTAATATGTAGCCCGGTTAATGGATAGCGGGTCTTGGAATGGTCGAAGTCTTTAGCCGCCTTCCAGCTTTCCACGTTGTGACACTTCGTGCAGTCATTACCCAGCTTGCCTTTGTGCGGATCGCTATGGCAAGGCGTGCACGCCGTGGATTGCCCGAAAAACGATCGGCCCGGATTTTTGTACTTGATCAACTCGCGCAGCGCGGGAAGCATGTGCGCCGGGGTATGACACTTCTCGCAGCCAACGCTGGCGTGCTTTCCTTCCAGTTTGTAGCCCGTCAGCCGGTGGTCGAACTTGTCCTTCGAGGGCTCCCAATGGATCAGGTTGAAGTTCTCGCCGTTGTGCTCCAGGTGGCAGCGCACGCAATCCCGCCCGTTCGGGTTGTGCATTTGCATCTGCGCGTGATAGCCATGCTTGTCTCTCAATGCTTCGGCAATCTCTTTATGGCAATCCAGGCATTTAAAGGTAGGCGTGCTGGTGCCGAATTCGTGGCAGGAATTGCACTGTGTGGTTCCGCTGAGCGATTCGTGCGCCTTGGAGAGTGGGCCAGGGGAGATCTGAGCGCGTGCCGCGCAGGCGAGGAAGAGAAAGCAAACGGCCGCGAGCGCCACTTGGAGGATGCTTCGCCCGAATCGCTTGCTCGATTTGCTCCACGCCCCCAGGTCAGGTCTGCCTTGCCGCAAGTACTCCTCCGATTCTTGCTTAAAAAAACCTACCTCAAAACGCGGAACGCCCTTCTAGTTTGTCTTACCTGATCCTTACAACCAATAGCAGGGAACTGCCGTGTGGCGAAAGCTGTACCGGAGTCCAGTGCCCGCAGGGGCCTACCGGGCTATTGCCAACTCATTCCAGGGGTTTGTAGCGCGATTGCAGCGCGCTCACCAACTCCTTCTCAAATACGCCCTTCGAGTTCAGCGGCCATACCGTCATTGGCTGCTTCCAGCTCGGGTCGGTCGACTTGCCCTCCCCTTGTATCCTTACGGAGATCTGTACCCGCACATACCCGCCGCCGATGTCCGTGGTCCTCACCGTGGCGGCCGCCTTTCCGCCAGTGAATTTCACGGGTTCAATAGTGACTTGGGTGTCCGCGAAGGTGTCCAATTCGTCCGGATTGAAGTAGCGTACAAACGACCACATATCCTCCGACGCCTGGTTTTCGCCGATTTTCCAGGATTGCTCGCGCGCCAGATTCTGCAGGAACTCCTGTATACTCAGCGGCTCACCCTTGACTTCGATGCACGTGGGAGCAGGTTCCGGCGGCGGAGGATGTTTCAGCTTCTTTGCGTTTTTCTTGGAAGGCGCATATGCGAGCACGGGATTCGCGCTGCACGCCCGCGTGGCTGTCTCGCCCGTAGCGGCGGCCGGAGTCTGGCCCTGCGCTTCGCACAGATGTGCCGGGAAACATGCGGCTGCCAACAGAAAACACAATCTGGCCATCATCGTTGCGGCTCGTTCTCCGGTCTTTGACCTGGGCCAACGGAATTCCACGGCCCGCATGATGGCACAGCCCGCGATTGGAGACAATTCGATAACCATCCCGCGCCTGCCCCTTTCTTCTGGCTGCTTATGCTAAAGTAGCCCGCCACAACTTCGTTGGAGGGCCCATGAAAATCCTGGTTGTCGTTTCCAGAGTGCTTCTCGGATTGGTGTTCTTCGTGTTCGGACTGAATGGCTTTCTCCAGTTTATTCCCGTTAAAGTGATGCCCACCGGCCTTGCTTTGCAATTCATAACCGCGCTGATGCAATCGCACTATGCGCTTGTCGTTTCCGCCGCCCAGTTGCTCGCCGGCATTCTGCTGCTCGTGAATCGCTATGTGCCACTGTCTCTGGCTCTGCCGGGGCCGGTTATCGTCAACATTCTCTGCTACCACATCTTCTTATGGTCCCAGGGGTTGCCGATCGCCGCTGTCGTGGCAATTCTCTGGCTCATTTTGTTCTACCGCTATCGTCAGTATTTCTCGCCGCTCTTGGTGAAAAAGGCAGTCTGACCTACACCGGCAAGCGCAGGTGAGCTCGGCAACCGCGGCTATCCTTGCGATTCTCCAGTGTCAGCGACCCACCGTGGGCCTCCGCGATCTGGCGGCTCAGCACCAGTCCGATTCCTGTCCCGCTCTTCTTGGTCGTGAAGAACGGTACAAACAGGTTCGTGGGATTGGAAATCCCCGGCCCTTCGTCCAGAACGAAAACCTCCACGTTTGCCGGGCCAGCGGCCCATTCGACTCGAACGCCGCCATTTGTCTCGATCGCCGCATCCACCCCGTTGCGTATCAGGTTGATGAGCAACTGTTCCAGCTGGTCGCGGTCCGCGTGGATCAAAACTTGCGGGCCTTCCGACAGCTCAACCGTTAGCCGCCGCTCCAACGCCACCACTCTTCGCACCAATTCCCCAAACTCCACCGGTAGCAACGTCGGCTTCGGCAGTTTCGCAAGTTGCGTGTACGCACTCATGAACCGGCCCAGAGCTTCCGTGCGGGAACGGATAATGGCCAGTCCCTGCCGCATGTCATCCAGGACCGAGCTTCCGTTCTCGGAAGCGGGCACTCGCTGTACGGAAGTCTCGAGGCTCTGCGCCACCGACTGGATCGGCGCAAGCGAGTTGTTCAGCTCGTGCCCCAAAACTCGGATCAACCGCTGCCAGGCTTGCCGTTCTTCTTCGCGAAGCGCGCGCCGCAGGTCCGTCAGCACCAGCAGATGATGCGGCGACCCGCCTTGCCGGAATGAGCCGCGGCGCATTCCCCATCGGCCGCTCCCGCCCGGTAGACTCAACTCCATGTTGCGCGCCGGGTCACCTTCGAGACACACAGCCAGGCCCAGTTCCTTTGCCGTAAGCCCCACGCACCGCTCAGCCGAGCGATCCAGCAACCGTTCGCCCGCGCGATTGACCAGCTTGAGCCGTTCGTCGCTGTCGAAAGCAAATATCGCCACCTCGATCTCTTCCATCACCGTGCGCAGCAGCGCCGTTGCTTCCAGGGCCCCCAGGCGTTGCTCGCGCAACGTTTCGCTCAACATATTCACTTCGATCATTACTTCGCCCATGGCGTCATCCGCGCGCGCACCGCGTCCACGCAGGGAAAAATCTTCTTCGCGCATGGCAGCCAGCAGGTTGGAGAGTGTTTGCAGCGAAAACACCACGCGGTGGCGCAACGAAGCGGCAAATCCCAGCCAGGCCACGGCGATTACCAAGGTGAGGGTCCACGCGGTTTGCGAGGAATACGGCCCGAACCACAACAGCAACACCGCGATTACCGAACCAGGTAGGCCAGCCGCCAGCGCCAGCAGCTGGATTCGCCATTCATAAGTGACTTGCTTCATTCCAGGCTGAATTTTTCCAGACGCCGGTACAGCGCGCTGCGGCTCAGTCCCAAGGCATCCGCAGCGCGGCTCACGTTTCCCCCGTGCCGCGACAGCGTGCGTTGAATCAGATGCTTTTCCACTTCGTCCAGGCTCATATCTTCCAGGCGAAGCGCGCCTCCCGGATTTGGCGCACGCAGCGCCAGGTCGCTGGCGCGAATCGTCGTTCCTGGGGAAAGCAATACCGCGCGTTCGATGGCATGGTCCAGTTCGCGCACGTTGCCCGGCCAGGCATGCTCCCGCAACGATTGTATGGCTCCTCCATCAAACCCGGAAATCTTCTTTCGATACCGGTCCGCATACAGATGCAGGAAGTGGTTGGCCAGCAGGTCGATGTCCGGCCCTCTTTCCCGCAGCGGTGGCAGTTGGATTTCGATGGTGTTCAATCGAAATAACAGGTCTTCGCGGAACCGCCCGGCGCTGACTTCCACGTTCACGTTCACGTTTGTCGCGGCAAGCACGCGCGCGTTGACCCGCCTCGTGTTCGAGGATCCTACGCGCTCGTATTCGCCGGTTTCCAGTACCCGCAAGAGTTTTGCCTGCAGGTTTAACGGCACATTCGTAATCTCATCCAGAAACAACGTTCCGGCATCCGCGATTTCAAAGCGGCCGATGCGGTCCGCCCTGGCGTCCGTGAACGCGCCTTTCACGTGGCCGAATAGCTCGCTTTCGAATACACCCTCGGACAAGCCGCCCGCGTTTACCGTCACCATCGGCCGGCTTGCCCGGCTCGAAAGCGCGTGCAGCGTGCGCGCCACCACCTCTTTGCCCGTGCCGTGTTCTCCGGTGATCAACACGTTTGCGTCAGACGGACCGATGCGCGCAATCAGCTCTACAACCGGCCGCATGGCTTCGGACTCCGCGATCATCGTGGGCCGCGATTCCACGCTGAGCAGCCGGTTTTCCGCCTCGAGCCGCGAAGCGCGGCGTAGCGCGAGGCGCAGATCGATCTGCGTCCTCAGTATGCTCAGCAGCCGCGCATTCTCCCACGGCTTCTGCAGAAAATCGCGAGCGCCCGCGCGCATGGCCTCTACCGCCAGCTCCAGGCTGCTCCACGCCGTCATCACAATTACCGGAAGTGTGCCGTCCAGTGCTTGCAGCCGCGTGAGCAGTTCCAAGCCCTCCTGGCCGGACGTCGTGTCCCGTGTGTAATTCAGATCCATCAGCACGGCGTCGAATTCTCGGGCTTCGATGGCAGACAGGACTTCGCTCGGCGACGCCGCCATCTGCGTCTCAAATCCCTCATTTTTTAGCAGCAGCCGCAGGGATTCGCGAATGTCCGCCTGGTCGTCGGCAACCAGTACCCGGTGCCGGTTGGGAGATGCCGTCTTCATCGATTCTCGCAATCTCGAAGATATTCTACTGTGGTTTACAGCCAATCACGCGGCGCAACTCGCGTCACTCGTAACGCAGCGCACTCAGCGGATCCACTCCCGTTGCACGCCGCGCTGGTACCTAGCACGCCGCAAGCGCTACTCCGGCGACTATCCCGGCCACCAGTCCACAGCGTCGCGGAACGCTTCTGGCCGCACGCCGAGCACATCAAAAAGGTTCGTGCATCCGGGCGATTTGGCTGATAGGCGAAGCGTATGGCAGAGACCTTGCCAGAGTCCCCGCATCTGCCCCTCCGTTCTCGATCGTCTTTACGCCGGTTGCGCCGCCACCGTGGTTTCGAAACCTGCGATCCACCCGTCCTTCAGTTGAATAATGCGGTGTCCGTAGGAGGCGTTCTTCTCGGAGTGCGTCACTTGAATTATGGTGGTGCCGGAATCATTCAGCCTCTTGAACAGCTCCATGATCTCCTCACCCTGCGCCGAGTGCAGGTTCCCCGTGGGCTCGTCTGCCAAAATCAGCTTCGGATTCTGGATCACCGCGCGCGCCACGCCGACCAGTTGCTGCTGTCCGCCGGAAAGTTGGTTGGGGAAGAGGTCCTTCTTACCCACGATATTGAAGCGATCCAACGCGTCGCACACCATGCTGGACCGTTCTTTGGTTGGAATGTTCCGGTACGAGAGCGGGATTTCCAGATTTTCGTACACCGTGAGCGTGTCAATCAGATGATAGCTCTGGAACACGAAGCCGATGTTCGCTTTGTGCAGTTCGTTGCGCTGCTTGACGTTCATTCGGTGAACCGCCTGGTCCAGAAAGTAATATTCTCCGCTCCAGCCCCCATCCAGCATGCCCAGGATGCTCAGCAACGTTGTCTTGCCCGCGCCAGATGGGCCCATGAAGGTAACGAATTCGCCTGCCTGTATGTCCAACGTGATCCGGCGGAGTACATAAAATTTCTGTCCACCGGCTTCGAACGATTTTTCGAGATTATTCAATCGGATAAGAGGTTCCACTCGCGCTCCTTTTCCTCCACCATCGACTACCACATCAATTTGCGGCGTGAGCCTCCTGGGTCTCTTCCACGATACGCCCGTCAAACAATCGGATGGTGCGTTCCGCAAAGTGCGAGTAGCGCTCGTCGTGGGTCACCATGCAGATGGTTGCGCCATTGCGATGCAGGTCGCGGAGCAACTCCATCACCGCTTCGCCGTTCCGCGAGTCCAGGTTTCCCGTGGGCTCGTCTGCCATCAGAATCAGCGGATCTCCCACCAGTGCTCGCGCCACCGCCACGCGCTGCTGCTGACCTCCAGAGAGTTGCGAGGGGTAATGCCGCATGCGGTGCGCCATGCCGACCCGCTGCAACGCGTGCTCCACCTTCTGCTTACGCTCCGCGGAACTTGTGCCGCGATAGGTCAATGGCAGTTCCACGTTCTCGTAGACCGTCAGGTCGCCGATCAGGTTGAACGCCTGGAATATGAAACCGATCTCGCGATTGCGGATGCGCGTCCGCTCGCTCGCCGTCAGATTGGCCACCGGTTGCCCGTTCAATTCGTAGCGGCCGTCCGTTGGTGAGTCCAGGAGTCCCAGTATCGACAGTAGCGTCGACTTGCCGCAGCCCGACGGTCCAGAGATTGAGACGTACTCTCCCCGCTGAATCTGCAGGTGGATTTCGGAAAGCGCGTGCGTCTCCACCTCGTCGGTCAAGAACACTTTCTTTACGCCTTCCATCTTGATCAATACGCTGTTCGAATCGCTCATTGGTTCTCCTCGCACACCTGTCTCGTCTCTTGTAAATACGTACCTTAGCCGTCTTAAGTTCCTTCTCCTGCCACCGCCACAAACTCATTCATACCGCAGCGCCACCATGGGATCGATCCGCGTTGCCCGCCGCACCGGTATCGCGCAGGCCAGTAGCGCCACCAGCGTTAAGACGGTCCATACCCCTACAAAGGTTAGGGGGTCCGCCGGCTTAACGCCGTACAGCAGGGTGGCCAGGAACCGCCCCAGCGCTAGCGCAATCGCCGTCCCCGCCGCCACCCCCAGGAGCGTCAAACGAAGGCCTTCTCTCAACACCATCCGCAGCACTTCAGCCGGCCCTGCCCCCAGCGCTATCCGCAGCCCAATCTCCCGGGTGCGCTGTGCCACCGAATAGGCCAGCACGCCGTACAGACCCATGGCTGCCAGCACCAGCCCGACCCCGCTCAATACGCTCAGCAGCGTGGCGGCGATCTTTGCCCCGAACAGCGACGCCGCGATGTACTCCGTCATGGGTTGCGCGTCGAAGATGGTCAGCGCCGGGTCGATCTCGGTGGTCTCCGCACGCAACGACTGGATAGCCTCATTCACCGAGCCGGACGTCCGCACATGGAACGTCAGCCCGTATTCCGGCCGGAAGATCTGGCGTATGGGAATGTAAAAGTACGGCTGCGGGCTCTCGGTCACCTGATGGTACTTGCTATCTCGCGCGATTCCCACAATCGTGAACCATTCGCCCCACCCGTGTACTTTCGCTCCCATTACCACGCGGTTTGGCAGAAACCGCCGGACGAACTCCTGATTCACAATCATGACCTTTGGCGACTTGGCGTCATCCCGCCAGTCGAAATCGCGCCCCTCCACCACAGGAATCTTCATCGACGCGAAGTAGCCGGGCGAAATCAGATCCCGGTAGATCTTCATGTTCTCGTTGCGCCCCGGAACGTATCCTTCCACTTCCAGCGTCTCCCAATTTCCGCCATGGAAGCCCAGGGGCACGGAATCGTCGTAACTCGCCGCCGTCACGCCCGGCAATTGCTCCAGGCGGTCCTTCAGGCGGCGGCAAAAATTATCCACCTGCTGCGCATCGTAGCCGGTGGTCGAAAAATCGAATTGCGCTAGCGCTACGCCGTCCGGAGAAAACCCCGGATCCACCGCGCGTGCGCTTTGCAGGCTCTTGAGGAACAGCCCTGCACCGACCAGCGCGATTACCGCCAGCGCCATCTCCGACACCACCAGAAGCCCCCGCAAGCGGTTGCTGTGCGCGCCCCCGCCGCCGCTGCGTCCACTCTGTTTCAATGCCTCGTTCACGTTGGTGCGCGCCGCATGCAGCGCGGGTACCAGGCTCGCCAGCAGCGCAACCAATACCGCTAAGCCCGCGGAGAACGCGAACACCTGGCCGTCGAGTGGCGCAGGCAGCATCACCGGCCCCGCCACCGCCGGTAGCAACCAGCGCAGCGCGTCACTCAGCCAATACGCCAGCAACAATCCGCCAGCCGAGCCGGCCAGTGCCATCAATAGCGTTTCCGTGAAAAGTTGAACCGCCACTTGCCTTGGCCGCGCCCCGAGCGCCAGCCGGATGCTGAACTCCTTGATTCGCCCCGTGGCGCGAACCAGCAGAAGATTCGCAAGATTCGCGCACACAATCAACAAAACCACGCAGCCGGCTCCCATCAGGATGGTCACCGGCGTCAGCAGAATGGATTGCGTGCTGAAATGCGATTGCCACACTGGCAGCACTGTGGCGCCAATTCCCTGGTTCGAATCGGCATCCGCGGCCGCCATGCGGCTTGCCAGCGCCTGAATCTCCGCTCGAGCTTGTTCCAGCGTGACACCGGGCGCAAGCCGCGCCATCAGCATGAAGTTGCGCGTGTTTCGGTCTCGCAGCATCCACGTGCCAGTGTGCGTCAGCTGCCCGTACATCGTAAGCGGCACCCAGAAGGAATAGTCCAGCCCCGCGTGCGTTCCGTGAAATCCTTCAGGTGTCACGCCGATCACCGTGAACGGCGTGCGATTGATTCTTAGAATGCTCCCCACGGCCCCTGGATCCGAATGGTAGTGCGACTTCCAGTAGCCGTGGCTGATCACCACGACGGCATGGGCGTTTTGCGCGTCGTCGCTTTCCTCAGCCGAAAAGAAACGCCCGGCTTCCGGCCGGATTCCCAGCATCTCGAACATTCCGCCGGAGGCCACCTCGCCCCACACGCGCTCGGTATTCGGCGCATCGCCGACCGAAAAGACATAGCTGCGATGCGCGGTTACATACTTGACCAGCTTCAGGTTGTCTCGAAAATCGCGAAAATCCAGATACGAAGTGGTGATGGGCTGGCCGTCGGGAGCGGTGTTCTCGATGGCCACAACCCGCGCGGGCTCCGCAGCCCCGGGAAGGGGATTGAGAAGTAACGAACGAATCCAGCTGAATATCGTCGTGTTCGCGCCCATGCCCACGGCAATCGTGAGGATGGCCACCGTCGCCACCATCGGAGCGTTGCGAATCGTTCGCCACGCGGTGCGAATCTCCTTAATAACGTCAGCCATACCCGTGCTCCTCTACTCGTACCGCAACGCCACCATCGGATCGATCCTGGTCGCTCGAGACAGTGGTGCATAAATAGCCACCGCGGAAATCACCGCCAGCGCCGCCAGCGCCGTCAGAATACTCATCACGCCGAACGCCTGCACTCCATACAACATCGCATTCACCAGTTTGCTGAGGCCGTACGCCAGCGGTATGCCCACCAACACCCCAATCCCTGCCAGCCGGGCAACCTCCCCGCACAGCATCCATCCCACGCGTTGCGGTCCTGCTCCCAACGCCATGCGAACACCGATTTCCTTGGTGCGCAGGGTGACCATATACGCCAGAAGCCCGTAAATTCCCATGGCTGCCAGCACCGCCGCCAGAATGCCGAACGCCAAAGCTAAAATCGCCACCAGCTTTGCGCCCGACAAGCTTTGGTCGATCTGTTCCTCGAACGTCCGCACATCGTAAATGGGCAAGCTGGAATCCAGTTCATTCACCACCTGCCGCACCGAACTCGCCATATTCTCGGGATCATTCCCCGTTCGTACGTAGTACGTCAGCGAACGGATCGACGGTTCCTGGTCGTACGGTATGTAGGCGAAGGACCTTGGTTTCTCTTTCAGATCGGAATGCAGGCTGTTTTTCACCACCCCCACAATCTCTATGTTCAGCGGATCGGTGCCGGCTCCAAACTTCATGCGCTTTCCCATGGCCTGCCCGTTTGGGAAAAACGTCTTCGCCATGGTTTCGTTGATGATGACCACCTTTGGCGCGTCGGCCGCGTCCTGACGCGTGAATTCGCGCCCCATGAGCAACGGAATCTGCAGATTGGCAAAGTGCCCCGCGCCAATTCCATTCCACTTGATGTTTTCAGCCTCGGCCAGATCAGCGGGCATTCCCTCAACGGTAACATTCGATCCCCGGTCGCTGTCGCTGATCAACGGCTCTTCCACCGCACTGTAAGAAATAACTCCGGGCACTGCGCTCAGCCGGTCTTCAAGCCGCCGGTAAAACGCCAGGCTTCGCGTGTGGTCGTAACCGTTCAACTGCGGCGCCAGCGAAAACTGCAACACGTGGCCGGGTTGGAAACCAAGGTCCACGTGCCGCAGATTATAGAGGCTCTTCACGAATCCCCATGAGCCCGTCACCAGCAACAGCGTTAGCGCCACCTGCGATACCACCAGCACTTTACGCAGTCGCGCGTTGGCCAATCCTGAAGCCAGCGAGCCGGCCTGGTTTTTCAGCGTGGACGCCAGTTGCACTCGCGTGGCGTTCACTGCCGGCCCAACTCCGAACAATATTCCGCAAAACAGGGAAAGGCCCGTAGTGAACGCCAGCACCGGCACGCTTAGCGAGCTCGAAAGGCCTTCGGCAATCTCATTGGCCGATGCAAAATGTACTAGCGCGGCGCTCATCCAGCTGGCAATCAGCAGGCCCAGAATCGCACCCACCGCGGAAAGCAGGCAGGCCTCCACGATGAACTGCCGAATCAGCGCCCACCGGCTCGCCCCCAGCGAGAACCGCAGCCCGATCTCTTTCTGCCGCGCGGCGCCTCGCGCCGTCAGCAATCCGGCCACATTCGCGCACGTGATGCACAATACCAGTGCCACCATCCCCATCAGCGCCAGCAACTGGTGCCCGGTATCGTTCTCCAGAATCGGCCGTCCTCGCGCCCCATCGCGCAACACAACCTGCTTGGCCAGAAACTGTTTCTTATCCTGCTCGCTGAATCCGCTGTTTAACGGAATCTCGTTCTCCAGCAGGGCGTGATACGCCGGAGCAATCGCTGCGGCTGCCTGTTGTTGGGAAAGGCCAGCCTTCAACCGGCCGATAACCTTGACCCAATAATCCTTGTGGTCGCTCAGTCCATTCCAATTCGGAGTGATCAGTGGCTTCGTCGTGATCGGCAGATAGACGTCTGGGACGCGCCCCAGCTGAATTCCGTCAAACCCCGCTTGCACCACGCCGACCACCGTCATCAGCTGGTTGTTCACCTGCACGCTTTGATTCAGAATTTTCGGGTCCCCGCCGAATCGCTTCTTCCAGTATCCGTTTCCCAGCACCACAACGTTGTTGCCGCCTTCTGCCGCGGTGTCCGATGGCAGGAACAATCTACCGAGCGCCGGTCGCACGCCCAGCGTCTCGAAATAATTTCCAGAAACTACGTCGGAACTTGCCCGCTCCGTATTCCCCTGGTACGTCAGGCTAATCGGGAAATCGGCTTTGGCCGCCAGTCCCGCGAACACATCGGTGCGATCGCGCAAATCCTTGTACATCGGGTAGCTGAACGACTCCGAGCCATCGCCTTCATCGGAGCTGACATGGCCTCTGCGCGGCCCCGGCGCATACAGCAGCACCAGTTGTTCCGCATGGGGCACCGGCAAGCGTTGCAACAACACCTGGCTCATCACCGAGAATATCCCGCTGTTCGCGCCTATTCCCAGTCCTAGCGTCAGCACGGCCACCAGCGTAAACCCCGCATCCTTGGTCAGCATGCGCAAGCCGTATCGAATGTCTTGCCACAAGGTTTCCATCCTGCTCTCCTACTCGTACCGCAACGCCACGATTGGATCGACGCGCGTGGCCCGCCTCGCGGGAACGTAGCACGCTGCGGCCGACACCAGACCCAGCGTCGCGATGACCGCCACATACGTCCATCCATCCGTAGCGGTCACGCCAAATAACTGGCTGGCAAGAACTCTTGAAAGCGCCAGCGCGCCCACCGTTCCGAGGCCCATCCCGATCGCGGAAAGCGACATGCCATAGCGCAGTACCATGCGCAGAATGTCCGCCCGCGCCGCTCCCACCGCCAGGCGCACACCGATCTCGTGTGTTCTCTGCGCCACCAGATGCGACATCACGCCGTACAGCCCGACCACCGCCAGCGCCAGCCCCAGGCCGGCAAACGTGCCATACATCATCCCCGTGAAGCGCTTTTGCGCTGTCGAGTCTGAGATGTAGCTTTCCAGCGTTCGCACACGATACAGCGGTACCTGTGCATCAATCGCCTTCACCTGCTCCCGCATTGCTGGCACCAGAGCCAGCGGATCCCCCTCTGCACGCACCACCATGGTCATGTCTCCGATCGATTCCTGCTCGTAAGGCATATACGATTCCGGGTCCGCCTCGGCCGTCAGGCTCCGGTGTTTCACGTTCCCGACGACTCCCACAATCTCTCTCATCGGCGGTTCGCCCAGTGGCGCCGCGTCAGGCCGGATGCGCTTGCCAATTGGATTTTCGCCAGCGAAGTATTTCTTGGCCATCGCCTCATTGATGATCACCACTTGGGTTCCGTGCATGTCGTCGTGCGCTGTGAATTCCCGGCCGGCGAGAAGTGGAATCTTCATGGTCAAAAAATAATCCAGTCCCACGGTGCGGAACTCCGTCCTGGGCTCTTCGTTCTTCGGCACAGGCCGCCCTTCGACCACAAATGTCGTCCGCACCTGGCTGTCTGACAGCGGAAGCGGGAAAATCCCGCTCGCACTTTTCACCCCCGGCGTCGCGCGGACCCGTTCCAGAAGCTCGCGGTAGAACGCGGCCGACTGTTCCGGCTTTCCGTATCGTGTCGACGGCAGATTGATGTCGAAGGTGAGAACGCCGTGCGCATCGAATCCCGGCGGCACGCGCCACAAGTTCATCACGCTCTCGCCCATCAGCGCAGCGCCCACCAGCAGCATCAGCGCCAGCGAAACTTCTGCGACCACCAGCAGCCGCCGCATTTTCGCCTGCGATTTATTGCCCATCTCTGTGCGCCCGCCGGTCTTCAGTGTCGATGCGAGGTCCACCTTTCTTGAATGCAACGCCGGCGCCAGCCCGAAGATAATTCCGGTGAGCACCGATACTCCGGTCATGAATAGCAGCGCTTTCCAATCCAACCGCGTTTGGGCGATTCGTGGAATCTGGAGCGCCGGCAGCGTCGCAAGATACTTCGTCGCTGACATCGCGATCAGCAGTCCGGCAATCCCGCCCGTCAAAGAGAGGAGGATGCTCTCCGTCAACAGCTGCCTGACCATTCGGTAGCCGCCCGCGCCTAAAGCAGCGCGCACCGCGATCTCGCGTTCACGCCATGCTCCCCGTGCCAGCAGCAGATTGGCCACGTTGGCGCAGGCGATCAGCAGCACAAACCCGACCGCGCCGAAAAGTAGCCACAACGACTGCCGCACGTCCCCCACCAGCGCATCCGCCGCCGCTTGCAGCGCCAACCCCAAATGCCCGTCATCATCGGGATATTGCTTTTCCAGCGCCGCGGCCACTGCGGTGCTATCCGCGTTCGCCTGTTCTATGGTTGTCCCTGCCTTCAGCCGTCCGATTGCCGCCAGAAAATGCGCCCCGCGCTCCGCCGTGATTGGGCTACTGCCGTCGCTGCTTACCATTTCCTCTGCCATCGTCGTCCACAGGTCGACTGGCGCGGTGTTCAGGGGGAACTGAAATGTCGCTGGCATCACGCCCACTACTGTGTATGGCCGTTCGTTCAACGTCATGGTTTGCCCGACGATACCAGGGTCGCCGCCGTATCTCGCCTTCCACAATGCGTGGCTGAGCAGCACCACGCGTGCCCCCGGCTGATCGTCTGCCGGCGTGAATCCATTGCCCAATTCCGGCGATTCGCGCAGCACCGAGAGCAGATTCGCACTGACAATTCCGCCGTGTAGTTGCGCCGCCTCGCCTCGCCCTGTCAAGGAGAAGGTCCCTTCGTCATACGCCGCCACGCCTTCCAGCGAGCGATTCTGGTCGCGCAAATCGGAGAAGTCCGGGTAACTGAGGGTACGGTGGAAATCGCCGTTTCTCACATCCGTGCCCCACACCGTCACCAATCGGTGTGGCTCCGAAAACGGAAGTGGCTGTAGCAGAACCGCGTTGAGGATGCTGAAGATCGTTGTGTTCGCGCCAATCCCCAGCGCCAGCGTCAACACCGCAATCGCCGTGAAGCCCGGTTTCTTGCCCAGCATTCGCACGCCGTACTTGATGTCCAGCCACAGTGTTCCCATCAGCAGCCCCTATTCATAGCGCAGCGCCACCATCGGATCCACCCGCGTCGCCCGCCGTCCCGGAATCCAGCACGCCAGCAACGACACCAGCGTCAGCAACAATGCGACCCCCGCAATTGTCAGCGGGTCCATGGCGCTGACCTCGAATAATTGCGATTGCATCCACCGGGTGACTGCCAGCGAAAACACGATTCCCGCCGCCACGCCGGCAACCCCTGTCACCGCGCCCTGGCGTAGCACCATGCCCAGCACTTCCGCCTTCGTCGCTCCCAACGCCATGCGCACGCCGATTTCCCTCGTTCGCTGAACGACCGAGTAGGAAGTCACGCCATAAATTCCAGCCACCGCCAGCAAAAGCGCGGTTCCCGCGAAGATGCCGCCGAGAGTCAGGCTGAATCGCCGCGCGCCGAGCGAAGCGCTGTAAATATTCGCGAGCCTGCTGAAGCGCGGCGGAATGGCGGGGTCGAGTCCGCGCAAGATGCTTCGCGCAGCCGTGAACACCGCATCTCGATTCCCCGGAGCACGAAGAAAAATCGTGAAGCTTCCGGTCGATTGCGGCCGTTGTCGGTAATTCACGTAGATGGTCGGCCGCGGCGCCTCCTCCAGGCTCTGATCCCGCACGTCTCCGACGACACCCACGACCGTCAGCAGTCGCGGATCTCCATCCATGTTCCCGAATTCGATGGTGCGTCCTATGGCCTCTTGATCGGGCCACTTCTCTTTTGCCAGCGACTGGCTGATCAGCGCCACGTGCGGCGCGTCGAGGCTGTCTCGATCGTCAAAAAGCCGGCCATCTAGCAGCTTAATGTTCAGACTCTTGAAGTAACCTTCGCTGACCACAGCATAGTTCGCTTCGCCCATGTGCGCGCGGTTCTGAAAGGCTTGGTCGAAGAACTTCAGGAGTTCCCCCAGCCGCGTCGGGTCTTTCTCGAGCGATCCTTCCGCGACGCGTTCCATCAGCTCTTGCATATGCGCCGAGATCTGGCTCGGGTTCATCAGCACGTACGAGCCATCGGGATGGAAACCCTCGCCGAGCGGCAACAGGCTCGAGCCGCCCACTTCTTCCACGCCGGGCACTTGCCGCAACCGCGCCATCAGCGAATTGAGGAACTCCACCCGTTCGCTTTTCTTGCTGTCTTCGGGAAGGCGCAATTCCATCGTAAGTACGCCGTCGATGCGAAAGCCCGAATTGGTCGACAGCACCCGCACCAGGCTTCGCCCCAGCAGGCCCGCTCCAACCAGCAGCACCACGGCGGTGGCCAGCTGCCCGGCGACGATGGCCCGATTCAGCCTCTGTTTTCGCAGCGTCCCGCTCTGTCCCCGGCTCCTCTCATGCAGTGCCCCACGTGGATCGCCAGAGGCCGTTCGAAGCGCCGTCAGCATGCCCAGTGCAACCGCAGCAATAATCGCGACCACCACGGAGAACAACAGCACCGCAACATTGATCGATACTTCTTCGAGCCGCGGAAGGTTGTCCGGCGCCAGCGTCAGCAATCCCTTCAATCCCCAATACGCCAGCACGATTCCCGCGCTGCCACCAATCGCCGAAAGCACCAGCGATTCCGTCAGGAATTGCCGCAGCAGTTGCGAGCCTCGAGCACCCAATGCGCTGCGAATCGACAACTCCTTCTCGCGTCCCGCGGCCTGTGCCAGCATCAAATTCATTACGTTCGCGCAAGCAATCACCAGCAAAAATCCGGACCCGCCCAGTAGAATCAACAAGGCGCCGCGCACGTTGCTGGTCATCGCCTGGCGCAATGGCTCGATAGCCACAGCAACCATATTCGTGTCTTGGCCATACTGTTGCTTCAGGTTTTGCGCCATGGCCGTCAATTCCGTGCGCGCGCCATCGAGCTTGGCGGAATCTTTCAGCCGCCCGATCACGTTCCAGTTGTGGGCCGTCCGGCTCGGGTAGCGTTCAAAAATTTCACGCGGTATCCACACATCCGCGTTTTCCGGGAAGCGGAATCCTGCTGGCAGCACTCCCACCACTGCGTAGGGAGCCCCTCCGACCTTCATTCGCACCGCGGACAAATCCCGGGTCTGACCCAGCGTCTGCTTCCAATACCCGTCGCTAATCAATGCCGCGCCGGGAGCTTGAAACCGCTGTTCCTCTGGCGCAAAATCCCTTCCGAACGCCGCTTGGGTTCCCATGACTTCGAAGAAATCCTTTGAGACCCATGCCACCATCGTCCGCGTAGGCTCGCTTCCCGTCGCTACTGTATCCATGCTCACGCTGTATTCCGCCACGGCTTGCAGCGAATGATTCTGCGCCCGTACATCTTCAAAATTGGGATCGGCAAAATTCATGTGGCCGCCACGTTCGTTCTGTTCCCAGAGGCGCACGATTTGATCCGCATTTTGGTAGGGAAGTGGTCGAAGTAGCACCCCGTAGACCACGCTGAAGATCGCCGTGCTGGCCCCGATTCCCAGCGCCAGTGTGAAAATGCTGGTGGCCGCGAAGCCGGCGTTCTTCCCGAGCATGCGCAAGGCGAAGCGAAAGTCTTGCCACAATGTTTCCATCGCGCTCTCCTACTCGTATCGAAGCGCAACCATCGGGTCGACGCGTGTCGCCCGCCGCGCTGGAATGAAGCAAGCCAGCAATGCCACCAGGGTCAACAGCACGATCACGCCGAAGAAGGTCAGGGGGTCGTAGCTGGTCACGCCGTATAGCATCTTGGACATCAGCCTCGCCAGCAGCAGCGCTGACACCGCTCCAATTCCCACTCCATACAGCGCCATCCGCCCGCCCTGCTCCAGCATCATGCGCAGCACCGCTCCGCGATCCGCTCCAAGCGCCATGCGAATCCCTATTTCGTGCGTGCGCTGCCCGGCGACGTACGAAATCACGCCGTAGATCCCCACGCACGAGAGCAGCGTGGCCACCGCGGCGAAAATCCCCAGCACCGCCATCAGGAAGCGCTTCGCCGCTATCGAATCCGCGATCACGCCGGTCATCGACTCCACGCCGTACACCACGATGTCGCCATTTACGGCGCTCACCGCCCGGTGAAGCGGGCTGGCATTGCTCAACATCGCCGGTTCCACGCGCGCGTATCCTTGCACTCCGTGCGCCAGCAGCGGCATCACTTCGTCCGGCGTTTGCGCCAGGGACATGTAACACTGCGCCTGCACCAGCGTGTTGGGATTTTCATCCAGGCCCCACTGCTTCACGTGTCCCACGATTCCAACCACCTCGGCGGTCTTGTTGAGAATGTCGAAGTTCACGTGCTTGCCGATGGGGTCGCTATTGCCGAAAAACCGCCTCGCGAATTCATCGTCTATCACCACGACATACGTGGCTTTTTCATTGTCAGCTTCCGTCAGAAATCGCCCCCGCTTCAGCGGAATCTTCATCACCTTCAAGTATTCCGGCTCGGTAATGTAGAACAGCGACATTTTCATCTCCGACATCGACGTCGGCTTGGCTTCTCCTTCCAGCCACAGCGGGAGCGACGAATCCCCGCCCATCGGCGAGGATCCCACCGTCAACGAAATCGACTGCACCCCGGGAACCCCGGCAATCGAATCATGCAACCTCCTAAAGGCCGCCCGCGTGGCCGCCGGTGTTTCGCCCAGTGGTTGAGCTGACGCTAGATTGAAGTTCAACACGTTCTCTGCGCTGAACCCCGGGTCCACGCTCCACAATTTCGTAAGGCTGCGAATCATCAGTCCGGCTCCGACCATGAGCACCAGCGCAATGGCCATCTCCAGAACCACGATCGCCGATTGCGTCCGGTGGCGCGTTCCGCTCATTCCCCGTCCGCCCTCTTTCAATGTCTCGTGAACGTCTCCGCTCGCCGTCTTCAGCGCCGGAATCAGTCCAAACACGATTCCCGTGAGAATAGAAACCACCAGCGCAAAGATCATCACTCGCGCGCTCAAGTGGATTTCGTTGGCTCGCGGCAGCGCGTCCGGTAGAGCCTGAATCGCCGCTTGGGTTCCCCACGCGGCCATCACCATCCCGATCGCCCCTCCCGCCAGCGCCAGCAGCACGCTCTCCGTGAGAACCTGGCGCGCCATGCGCCCGGGACTCGCTCCCAGGGCGGTTCGTATCGCAAACTCACGCGTCCGGCCCGTCGCCCGCGCCAGCAGCAGATTGGCCACATTCGCGCACGCGATCAGCAGCACGAAGCCTACCGCCACCAGCAGCACCAGCAGATAGGGTTGAATGCCGCCCACGGTGTTGGCTTTCAAGGGAATCAGCATCACGCCGGAATTCTTGTTCGTGTCCGGGTACATGTCCGCCAGATGCGACGCAATGCCAATCATTTCGGAGTTTGCCTGATCGAACGAGACCCCCGGCTTCAATCTCCCGATCGCATCCATGCCCATCGCGACCCGCCGGTCCTGAAACAATCTTTCCTCCCACTGGCCGATGGGCACGAAAATATCCGTTTTCGGATTGTAGTTGTTGCCTTCAAAATGGAAGCCCGCGGGCACCACTCCCACTATCGTGTAGAGCTTCGCGTTCAGGCTTATCGCCTTGCCGAGGGCTCCCGGCGATGCCTGAAACTTTCTGTGCCACAACGAGTCGCTGATCAGCACAACCGGTCCCGCCCCGAGCTTGTCTTCTTGCTCCGTGAAATTACGTCCCATGGCGGGATTCACGCCCAGCACCGGGAAAAACGTCCAGGAGACCATTGCGGTGCGCAGTCTCTCCGCTTCACCCTGACCCGTCAGATTCAGGCTGTCGCCCCGATAGGCCGCCAGCAGTGCGAAGGATTTGTTTTCGCGCTGCCAGTCCAGAAAATTCGGATACGAAATCGATGCGCGAGGGAATTCCGCGGTCTTCGCATACACCGCTACAAGCTGGTCCGCCTTCGGATAGGGCAATGGATTCAGCAGCACCCCATTGATCACCGAGAACAGCGCCGTATTGGCGCCAATTCCCAGCGCCAGCGTCGCGATGGCGATCACGCTGAATCCGGGATTCTTCAGCAGCATCCGGAACCCGTAACGAATGTCCTGCCAGAAGGTCAGCATGCCCTGCCCCCTTTTTCCTATCCCTCGAGGAACGCTATTTCCACTAATTCCTTCGAATCGTTCGCGCCTTTCAGCTCTTACTTCAGGCGAATCCGGTCGTTGTTGTCCCACTGCGACATATCCGAGAGAATCACGCGGTCGCCCACCTGCAGTCCATCTCTAACCTCGACCGTGTTCACCGAACTGCGGCCAATTTTCACGTTCACGCGCGAGGCTTCCGATCCGTCCGCGCTCAACCTGAACAGACTGATCGTGCTCTGCGCCGCGCCGTGCACCGGACGGCCCACGAACAACACGTCCTTCAGATTCTCGATTTCGATCGTGCCGTCCACGCTCAGATCCGGCCGTGCTCCGCTCGGGAGCGGCCCATCGATGGCCACATCCACCGTGACCGTACCGTTCTGCACGGAAGGATCGATGCGCGCCACATGCCCTTCTACAATTCCGTTCCGCGTGTCCACCGCGGCCCGCAATCCAATCGTCACATCCTTGGCTTGCGTTTCTGCCACCTTGATCTCCGCCTTCAGCCTCTTCGGATCGGCCACCCGCGCCAGATTCGTCCCCGGTGTCACGTGTTGCCCCACTTCCACCGGCACCAGTTGCAGCACTCCACTGATTCCCGCGCGGACGTGCAGTGCATCCAATTCCGCTTTCCTGAGTTGGTACAGGGCTCGTTGCTGGTCTACGTGCGACGCCTGCGCCTGCAACTTCGATTTCGCCGCATCCGCGGTGTTCTTCGTGCGTTCACCCTCCAACTGCAGCCGCACCGCCAGTTGTTCCTCCCGCACTCTCGAGAGTGCCGCCGTAACACTCGAACCGATTCCTTCGGTTCGCAACTTTTCGTCCACTTCATGCTGAATCTTTGCCTGTTCGTACTCGCTCCTCACCGCCGCTTCCGCTGCTTTCTGATTCAGCAGGTCGCTATTCACCTGCACTTGTAGATTCGCGTAGTCGGCTTCCGCCGCTTTCAGCAGAAACTCCGCGTCCAGCGCGTCCTTTTTCAACGTCAGGTTGTCCAATTCAATGATGATGGAGTCCGGCTTGACGATCGCGCCCGGCCGCAGCACGATCTTCTCCACCTGCGCTTCGGTCTGCGACGGGATCCACACGATGTCCTCTGGAATCAGCGTGCCGATCCCGCGGACCTCCAGCACCATGGGGCCGCGCTTCACTTCGTCAGACCACACCGTAGCCTTATCCACCGCCGGCGCCGCCGGCCGCAGCCGCGAAAGTCCGAAGGTGACGCCTCCAATCAGCAATACAGCGGCGGTCAGCATCACTATTCGGCGAATCAGTTTTGCACGGGCATTGGAAGGACGAGGTATATCCATTTTGTTTTCTCAGAATTGATCTGGCATGCCGGAGACCGCTCTCAGGGCATCCCTATATAATTGATACGGAAATACTTACAAAAAGTTCGAGCGGCTCGACTGTGCCCGCACTGTCCGTTTGTGGGATTGCCCTTCTCGCTACCGGGCATCCTGCGGCGAGACAAGCCGCGCCGCCGCCGTGTTCCGGAAGGGAACGCGGTCGATTTTGAAAAGCCAAGCGCTAGAGAGCGTTGGGTGTCCATGACTGTCCTGTGGGTTCGCGTGAATAGGCGTGCGATAATTTCCACAGGCTGCGAGCTGGGGCGCTGGAGGCGGAATGGCGGTGAGGAGTACGCGGGCGGGTCTCGGGTTGTTGTTAGCTGGTTGGGCCCTGGCGTCCGCGGTGATTCTTTTAGAGGCGGAGAATCTTTGGCTGGATAGTTTGTTCAGGGCTCGATGGCATCGATTTCCGTCTCTTGTGCCCGAGCAGGGAAGTGCGATTTGGGTGGTGGTGTTTTTTGCGATTGGAGTGTCGTGCTTGCTCCTCGTGGCGTGCCTGGTATTCGTGATCCGGTTGCACGGGCTGAAGGGGTTGGAAACCTGGGGCACAATGAGCTTGGCCGGGCTCGCGATCGTGCTATCCGTGGCTTGGTTTCGGGCAACTGGAATGGATGCGGGCAACGCCCCGGGCGCTCCGCCGCACACGGTTACGCTCAAATGGAACGCTAGCACTTCAGCGGTAGACGGTTACAACGTCTATCGGAGGCTTCTGCCGAATGGTTTCGCTGAGAAGGTCAACCGGGACCCCGTGCATGGGCTCTCGTTTGTCGACGTCCACGTGGCGTCCGGC
>Ga0335076_10001414_pt1 | contig 23242 bp, 19 predicted proteins | sample Lox_Sample_25_FD_206717 | JGI IMG/M metagenome (GOLD analysis project Ga0335076, IMG submission 206717) | Soil microbial communities from Loxahatchee National Wildlife Refuge, Florida, United States - Lox_Sample_2.5 | ecosystem: Environmental > Terrestrial > Soil > Wetlands | place: USA... | reverse complement strand
CTTCCGCCCCAGCCATCCCGCGTCCACCATCTTGATCAGCAACGGACACGGCCGGTACTTCGGATCCCCCAGGCCGCCCTGCAACACCCGCATGATATCGAGACAAACATCGAGCCCGATGAAGTCCGCCAGCGTCAGCGGCCCCATCGGATGCGCCATTCCCAGCTTGAACACTTCATCAACGGCCTCGGGCGTGGCCACTCCTTCCATCACCGCATACATGGCTTCATTCAACAGCGGCATCAGCACGCGATTGGAAACAAAACCCGGCGCATCATTCACCTCCACCGGAGTTTTTTCCAGCTTTACCGACAAGTCACGCACCGTCGTGAACGTCTCTTGCGAAGTCGCCAGCCCGCGAATCACCTCCACCAACTTCATCACCGGCACGGGATTGAAGAAATGCATCCCGATCACCTTGTCGGGCCGCTTGGTCAGCGCAGCGATCTTCGTAATCGAAATCGAGGATGTATTCGAGGCCAGGATGACGTCGGGCCGGGTCGTGCGGTCGAGCTCGCGAAAAAGTTCTGCCTTGATCTCGAATTTTTCGGTCGCAGCCTCGATCACCAGATCGCACTCCCCCAGTTTGCCCCGCTCCGTCACGGCCTGGATGCGCGCTAAAGCCGAATCCTTATCGGCGGCCGTGATCTTGGTCTTGGCCACTTCGCGATCCAGGTTCTTCGTAATCGTGCCCAGCGCGCGTTCCAGGAAGTGCTGTTCCACGTCGCATAGAATCACGTTGTAGCCGCTGCGCGCGAACACGTGTGCAATGCCATTTCCCATGGTGCCCGCGCCCACAACTCCCACCCGTCGAATATCCATAGGGATTCCTCTTGCCTCCGTGTCGTGAGCACTCGAACCAATCGATCGTTCCGCTCGAGATACAAGTCACAGCACGAAAACGTTCGAGTCTAACACTATGCGACCCCCGCGGGGCGTGACGGCAACGGACGCGCGCACGTCAATTTCGCCCATGACAGTTACTACTCCGCAGCGTAGCGGCGCTCAGTTGAATTGTCCCTAACCCATTGGCCGCAATCGCGCTTCATGCGTGCGGCAAATCACTGCGCAATTTCGATTCTTGCCGTAAGATAGCTGTTTTCGTTTTACGGGATTTCTCCCGCGGATGCGCCGCCATGTCCGTCAAAACGATTATTGAACCCTTCCGCATCAAAAGCGTCGAGCCGATTCGCTGGACCACCCGCAAAGAGCGTGAGCAACTTCTGAAAGCCGCTCACTACAACCTCTTCCTCTTGCCTGCCGAAGACGTTCTCATCGATCTGCTCACCGATTCCGGCACTGGAGCCATGTCTACGCAACAGTGGGCTGCGCTCATGGAAGGCGACGAGAGCTACGCCGGCAGCAGCAGCTTCGACCATTTCAAGGACTCCGTTCAGGATATCTTCGGCTACAAGCACGTCATCCCCACCCACCAGGGACGCGCTGCCGAACGCATCCTTTTTGGCGTGATGTGCAAGAATGGCGACGTTGTCCCCAACAACACGCACTTCGACACTACCCGCGCCAATGTCGAATTCGTGGGTGCCGAAGCTGTCGATCTTGTCATTCCCGAGGGCCACGAGCCCGCGTTAGAGCATCCCTTCAAAGGCAACATGGACGTGGCCGCGCTGGAAGCCCTGATCGATCGTGTCGGCCGCGATCGCATTCCGCTCGTCATGCTCACCGTCACCAACAACTCCGGCGGAGGCCAGCCCGTCTCCATGCACAACGTCCGCCTCGTGAGTGCTGTATGCAAGCGCCACAACATCCCGCTCTACTTCGACGCTTGCCGCTTCGCCGAAAATTCATGGTTCATCAAATTGCGCGAGAAAGGATATGAATCGAAAACTCCCAAGCAGATCGCGCAGGAGATGTTCCGCTGCGGCGACGGATGCACCATGTCGGCCAAGAAAGACGGTATGGCCAACATCGGCGGCTTTCTCTGTACCAATGACGACCTGCTCGCCCAGCAGGAGAAGAACCTTCTCATCCTTACCGAGGGATATCCCACTTACGGCGGTCTTGCCGGACGCGATCTCGAAGCCATCGCCGTCGGCGTGCAGGAAGCGCTCGAAGAGGACTACCTTCGCTACCGCATCGCCTCCACCGCATATCTTGGCAATCACATCGCCAATGAAGGTGTCCCGATCGTTCAACCGCCCGGTGGACACGCCATCTATCTCGATGCCCGCGCCTTCCTGCCACACGTTCCACCGAATCATTTTCCCGGAGTGGCCCTCGCCGCCGAGTTGTACCTCGAAGGCGGAATCCGCAGCGTGGAAATCGGCACTCTCATGTTCAACGCAGCCGCCCAGATGGACCTCGTCCGCCTCGCCATCCCACGCCGCGTCTATACCCAAAGCCACATCGACTACGTGGTCGAAATCATTCTCGATGTCTGGAAAAATCGCGAGAACATTCCGGGCATGCGCCTGACCTACGAAGCCCCATTCCTCCGCCATTTCACCGCACACCTCGAACCACAAACTCGCGCCGCCTCGTCGAACTCATAACCAGGCAGACTCACCGTGATGTCGTTTAACCAGGCAGACTCACCGTGATGTCATTCCGAACGGGCGCGATAGCGCCGGTGAGGAACCCGCTTTTTCGCCGCGCCCCGCACCCGCTATGTCATCCTGAGCGGAGTGGCGCCTTCGCAAAGCGAAGCCCCGACGCAGTCGAAGGACCTTGTGTTCCGCGCTCGCGACCCCCGACACGGGATTCTCACGAATTTTCTCCTTGACAACTACTACACATGTAGTAATATCGCAAACGTCCATAGGAGACCCCATGCCCGATCCCAAACTCACCAAGCTGGAGTTGAAGATCATGGAGAACCTCTGGACTCGCGGCAGCGCCTCCATCCGCGAGATCCAGGAAAGCTTCCCCGAAAAAGACCGCCCCGCCTACACCACGATCCAGACCACCGTATATCGCCTGGAAGCCAAAAAGGCGGTGCGCCGGGTCAAGAAGGTCGGCAACTTCCACATCTTCGAGGCTGCCGTCTCCCGCAACGCGGCGCAGAGCAAGCTGATCGACGACCTGATCTCGCTCTTCGGCGGACGCACCCAGCCCGTCATGGCGCATCTCATCGAATCGGGCAAGCTGACTCTTGCCGACGTGAAAGAAGCGGAAAAACTCCTGCGCCGCCTCGGCAGAAAGGAATCCTGACGATGGAAAACTCGCTTCCCACCATCTGGCATACCATCGCGCCCGCTCTCGCCGATCACCTCTGGCAGTCGACGTTGATCGCCGCCCTCGCCGCGCTCTTGACGCTGACCCTGCGCCGCCAGCACGCCCGCGCCCGCTACTGGCTCTGGCTCGCTGCATCCCTCAAATTTCTTGTGCCTCTTGCCTTCCTGGTCGCGATTGGCCATCGCATCGCATGGCTGCGTCCCGCATCCGCCGCAAGTCCCGCAGTGTTCGTTGCCCAGGAGATCAGCCAGCCCTTTACGCGCTCAGTGGCAGTCGCAACCCCACAACTCCCAAGCGTTGTGGGCGCGAGTCATGCTTCATTTCTTTCATTTGCAGTCGCGCTCTGGCTCTTCGGCCTTGCGGCCGTGCTTCTCGTCTGGATCGTCCGCTGGCGTCGGATCTCCCACGCGATCCAATCGTCCCGACCGATGCCGCAAGGCCGTGAACTCGAAATTCTGCGACGCCTCGAACGCACTGCCGGCCTGCGGACGCCAATCGAGATCCTGCTCTCCTCCACCATGCTCGAGCCCGGGATTTTCGGGATCCGGCGTCCCGTCCTGATCTGGCCCGAAGGCATCTCGCGTCATTTGGAAGACACGCATCTCGCGGCGATTCTCGCCCACGAAGTCTGGCACGTGCGCCGCCGCGACAATCTTTTCGCCGCGCTGCACATGTTCGTCGAAGCCGTTTTCTGGTTTCATCCGCTGGTCTGGTGGCTGGGAGCCCGCCTGCTCGACGAACGCGAGCGCGCCTGCGACGAAGAAGTCGTCGAGTTCGGCAGTGACCGCCAGGTTTACGCCGAAAGCATTCTGAAAGTTTGCGAATTCTGTTTGGGATCGCCGTTGCCCTGCGTCTCAGGCGTCACCGGCGCCGATCTTAAGAAAAGGATGGTTCACATCATGACCGACCGCATCTTGCACAATCTCGGATTCGCCCGAAAACTCCTGCTCTCAACCGCTGCCTTTCTCGCCATCGCATTGCCCGTCACCTTTGGCCTGCTGAACGCCACGCCGACGCGCGCCCAGGGGCAAGCTGACTCCGCAACCACGATCGCCCCGACTTTCGATTCGGTCACGATCAAGCCCAATCAGAATACTTCCGCCATCAACATGACCAAGATGATGTTCAATCTTCGCGACGGCAGCTATGTCGCCACTGGCGTCACCCTGCACGACCTGATTGAAATGGCTTATCAAGTTCAGGACTCGCAAGTTTCCGGCGGACCCGAGTGGCTCAACACTGCCAAGTTCGACATCGAGGCCAAGATGAACCCCCAGTCCGTCGAAGAATTCCGCAAGCAAGGTCCGGGCCCGTTCAAGTTCGACGATCAGACGGCCCTGAAGTCGCTCCTCAGCCAACATTTCAACCTGGCCTTACATCCGGAAAATCGAAATCTTCCCGTCTATGAACTTCTTGTAGCGGCGAGCGGTGCCAAGCTTCAGGAATCCCGCAGCGAAACTATGCAGCAGGAGCAGCGCATGTTCAGCATCGGCCCGGGACAGTTCACGACCACGGGATCGCCGATCTCAGCCCTTGCGAAGGAACTGTCGCACGTTCTTGGGCAGCCCGTCGTCGACAAGACCGGTCTCAAGAGCAACTACAACTTCCAACTCCGCTGGACCCCCGGCCCCAACGAGAACCAGTTCTTCAATGTCAAAGCGCATGACGACCCCGAATCTCGTGTCAGCGACCCCAACGGCCCGGCACTGTTCGACGCACTCCAGCAGCAGTTGGGCCTGAAGCTGGTTTCGCACACAGGTCCGGTCCAGGTCCTGGTCGTCGATCACGCCGAAACGCCTGCCGAATAAGCCTCGCAACTTGAGCACTCCTCATGGCGGGGGGCCATCCCCCGCCGTTTTTTTCTTGTCATCCTGAGCGAAGTCGAAGGATCCCTACACCCTGAACGCACTGCCGGGCGTAGGGCTTCCTCGACTACGCTCGGAATGACAGACTTTTTGAGGTTTGCAGAAGACCCAGTCCAATTCCCCCGCGTCCCCCGCCGTCTTGTCATCCTGAGCGAAGTCGAAGGATCCCTACCCGCAATCCACTGCCCGTGACCCGCATCACTGCCCCCATCCCGCCTGCGATGTAGAACACGGACGAGTGAATCGGAGGATGCCATGTCGAAACTCGTCAAGCTGCTCGTTGCCGTGACGCTGGTCCCGCTGTTCGCGTTCAGCATCAACGCCGGCACGCTCAACGGCATCACTCTTCCCGACGCAGCTCAAGTGGGCAATTCAACGCTGCTGCTCAACGGGATGGGGTTGCGCACCAAGTATCTCGTCAAGGTCTATGTCGCCGGACTCTATCTCCCGCAGAAGTCCTCCGACGCGAATGCCATCCTTAAAGGCGATTCGCCGAAACGCCTGGTCATGCATTTCGTGCGCGATGTGAGCAAGAGCCAGATCGCCGATGGATTCAGCGAAGGCTTCGAAAAGAATTCTCCGGACGCGGCGAAAACCTTGAAACCTGACGTCGACCGCTTTCTCGCCGCTCTCGACTCCGTCAGCGACGGGCAGGAAATGATCTTCACTTATGTGCCGGGCGCCGGCACCACGCTCACGATTGCCGGCCACGACAAACTCACCATCGCCGGTCATCCTTTCAGCGAGCTGCTGTTTTCTGTGTGGCTCGGACCGAAGCCGCCCAACACCAGCCTGAAATCAGGACTCCTCGGGCAATAAAACACGACCGCGTTATGGCGTTACTTCATACACCAGGCCGTTTCGATTCGCTGCGAAGAGGATTCGTATCAGGGCATCGCTTTAGCGATGCAGTGGAGCTCCGCCAAGAACGCGCCTTCAGGCGCTGCAGGGCCCCAGCAGGATGCTGCCACTAACGAGAACATGCGCCACAAACCCAATAAAATCAATATTTTGTCCCTAAATCCCGCAAATCCAATATTTTGCGGGCCGCCCGACTGCTCCCGATCCCACAAGTCCCACGAAATCAATATTTTGCCTCGACAGATCCAAAAACGAAAAACGCCAATTTCAGGAATGCACACCCCCACCCCGCAAGCCCAGCCTGCGTCTTTTCGAGGTGTAAACTAATCCAAGCCTTATACCTCATTTGTTCGTTTCGAAAGGACTCTCTCCCATGGCAACGCTAGAAGCCCCCGTCCGGCCGCGCACCAGTCTGCATTCTGGACCGTTTGTCACCGAACCATTTTTCGATTTCCGCAACGAAGAGAACGCCCGCCGCATGCGCGCCGCTATTTCCAAAGTCCGCGGCCAGCTTGGCCGCGAATATGACCTCGTGCTCGGCGGCAAGCGCGTCAAGACGACTGACAAGATCAAGTCACTGAATCCCTCCAAGCCCTCTGAGGTTGTCGGCATCCATCAGAAGGCCGGCAAAGAACACGTTGAACCCGCCATGAAGGCGGCGCTGGCGGCTTTCGAATCCTGGAGCCGCACCTCGATCGAAGAGCGCGCCAGCCTGCTGTTTCGCGTAGGCGACCTGCTGCGCCAGCGCAAAATGGAATACATGGCGTGGCTGGTTTTTGAAGTCAGCAAGAACTGGGGTGAAGCCGACGCCGACATCTCCGAGACCATCGATTTCTGCGAGTTCTATGCGCGCGAGGCTCTGCGGCTGGCCAAGTCCGAGACGCCCATCCAACTGCCCGGCGAGCACGACTCGCTTCACTACGTTCCTCTCGGGGTGGGCGCCGTGATTCCGCCGTGGAATTTCCCTTGCGCCATCATGGCCGGAATGACCGTGGCTTCGATCGTCTGCGGCAACACCGTCATCCTCAAACCGTCGAGCGATTCGCCGACCATCGCAGCCAAGTTTGTCGAGTTGCTCGAAGAGTGCGGCATGCCGGAAGGCGTGGTGAACTTCTGTCCCGGCGCTGGCGCCAGCTTCGGCGACGCCATCGTGGCGCACCCGAAGACGCGCTACATCGCCTTCACGGGTTCGCGCGAAGTCGGACTACACATCAACAAAGTCGCCGCGACCCAAGCACCTGGACAACTCTGGATCAAGCGCACCGTGCTCGAAATGGGAGGCAAGGACGCCATCATCGTCGACGCCGACTCCGACGTCGATGCAGCCGTCGAAGGCGTGGCCCAGGCCGCGTTCGGATTTCAAGGACAGAAGTGCTCGGCGTGCTCGCGTGCGATCGTCGACGAGCGCGTGTACGACAAGTTCCTGCAGCAGTTGAAAGCGCGAGTTGAGCAGATCCGCGTTGGCGATCCTGCCGAAAACGCGAACATGGGCGCGGTCATCAATGAAGGCTCGATGAAAACGATTCTTGGTTACATCGAGCAAGGCAAGAAAGACGGCCGCATCATCACGGGCGGCGAGCGCGTCACCGCAGCCGGTGAAGGATATTTCATCCAGCCAACCGTGATCGCCGACATTCCACCAAAATCAAAACTCGAGCAGGAGGAGATCTTCGGGCCAGTGCTCGCGGTGATTAAAGCCCGAGGTTTCGATCACGCACTCGAGATTGCCAACGACACTGAATTCGGGCTTACCGGGGCTGTCTACACCAAGTCGCGCGATAAGATCGATCGCGCCATTCGTGAGTTCCATGTCGGAAACCTGTACATCAATCGTAAGTGCACGGGAGCGATGGTTGGCGCGCATCCCTTTGGCGGATTCAACATGTCAGGTACCGATTCTAAGTCGGGTGGTCCCGACTACCTCTACCTTTTCACGCAAGCGAAATCGGTAGGAGAAAAGATTGAGTAACGTTACTTAAGTAACTTTGTGATCGAGATGAAACAATTGAGCCCGGGCGACTTAATGCCCGGGCAATTTTTTTTACTTTGTCTCCGAACCAAGCAGGATAAAATTCGCAATGAGAATCTTCCCCGCCAATATTGTTTTGCGGCTTTGCATGGCAACATGACCATGGGCCCAAAGCATCTCAAAACGCATCCGTGCGGAGGCGCCTATGCTGTACGTGCTGCGATTGACGAGCGGAGATTGCATCGTCGCGGCAGCGCGGGATGAAAACGATGCCCGCGATTGCGCAACCCACCTTGGTCTGGAAACTGGCGAGTCTATCGCCACGGTCCGTGAACTTCCCCAATTCACCTTGCGCTTTTCACCCACCGAGATGGGATCCCTGGAAGTGAACTCCTGGTCCGATGCCACGCTCGACGACATTCTTGCGCACGAGTACCCTGCACTCGACGAGGCATTTCGCAGCGCCAATTCGGCCGAGTTCATGTCGTCTCCGAACTTGAACGGACCTCTCATCGATCGGCTCCGCAAGGCCTATGAACGGAACACCGAGATCATTCGGAAAGGCCTGCGCCAGGAACAGGAGCGCTTCAGCTCTGCGCAGGTTTTGAAGACGAAAAGAGCGGCGCCTAACAATGGTTGAGTTTTCTCTGCTGCCATGAAACGGTTGGCCGCGTTCGTGCTCGGCGTTCTACTCGCAGCATCGCCTGTGCTCTCCAATTCGCATTGCGAAGCTGAAGGTTCAGCCGCTCCGGAAGTCCTCAACTCGCTGCTCGATCCCATTCTCAAGAAATACGATCTGCCCGCACTCGCGGGAGCCATCGTCACCAGCAAAGGGCTTGTAGCCGTGGGAGCAACCGGTGTCCGCAAGTACGGCACAAACACGCCTGTCACCACTGACGATCAATTCCACTTAGGTTCCGACACCAAGGCAATGACTGCGACGATGCTCGCCACTCTGGTGGAAGAGGGCAAACTCTCCTGGACCACGACCCTGCGGCAAGCGTTCCCTGAATTGGAATCGAAGATGAATCCGGCTTACCGGGATGTGACGCTGGAGCAATTGCTTGCTCATCGCGCGGGCTTCACCGATGAGAGTTGGCCAAAGGGGAAAAGCTTCGGCGACATGCACAAACTGCCGGGAGCTCCACGCGAGCAGCGGGAGGCGTACGTAGCCATGATCTTGAGCGAGTCTCCCGTAAGCGCGCCGGGAAGCAAGTTCCTCTACTCCAATCGCAGCTATGCCGTCGCCGGGGCGATTGCCGAGAAAGTGGCCAACGATTCATGGGAACACCTGATGCAGAAGCGCATCTTTGATCCACTTGGCATGGCAAGTTGCGGCTTCGGAGCGATGGGTATTCCGGGCAGAGTCGACCAGCCGTGGCAGCATAAGTTGATTCTGTCCGGACATTGGTCCATCGAGCCTGGGCCGCAGTCTGACAACCCTCCTGTCATCGGCCCTGCGGGCACGGTGCACTGTTCGGTCATCGATTGGGGTAAGTTCATCACAGCGCATTTGCGAGGAGAAGCGGGCCTGCCGGGGATCCTGAAGCCAGAGACGTTCAAGCGCCTGCACATGCCGGCGTTTGGGGGCGATTATGCCTCCGGATGGATCGTGACTGATCGCCCATGGGCCGGCGGACGCGCCCTGACGCACGCCGGGAGCAACACCATGAACTTCGCAATTGTGTGGATGGCGCCGGCAAAGGATTTTGCCGTGCTGGTCATGACGAATCAGGCTGGCGGCGAAACGTTCAATGCCTGCGACGAAGCCGCATCAGCCTTGATCGTTCACTTCACACAATAAAAATAAACGACACCTACTTTGCTGCGGGAGGCGCGGCCGCAGGATTTCTTTCGATAAATTGCCGCTGGTGCCAATAGGGATAGATCGGTGTTACGTCGCTGGCCTTGTCTAGTTTTGCGATCTGGTCGCTTGAAAGATTCCAGCCTTCTGACGCCAGGTTCTGGCGAAGCTGCTCCTCGTTGCGTGCGCCCATGATCACGGTGGCAACCGTGGGCCTTTGCAGCAGCCAATTCAGCCCAATTTGTGGGACGGTCTTACCGGTCTCTTTCGCGACTTCATCGACTGCATCGACGACGCGATAGAGATGCTCGTCTGGTACAGGCGGGCCCTGTTCAGCCGTGACGTGTAGCCGGCTTTCCTTTGGCAAAGGCTGTCCGCGCCGAATCTTGCCGGTCAGACGTCCCCAGCCCAGCGGACTCCAAATCAGGGCACCGACTCCCTGATCCATTCCGAGCGGCATCAGTTCCCATTCGTATTCGCGCCCGATCAGAGAGTAGTAAACCTGGTGGCCAACGTAGCGAGGCCATCCATAACGATCGGCGACGTCGAGTGACTTCATCAGGTGCCAGCCGGAGAAGTTCGAGCAGGCGATGTAGCGTACTTTGCCCGAAGTCACCAGAGTGTCAAAGGTGCTCAGCACTTCGTCGATGGGAGTGAGCGCGTCGAAACCGTGCAGGTGATAAATGTCGATGTAGTCGGTGCCGAGCCGCCGCAGGCTGGCTTCGCAAGCGCGAATCAGGTGATGACGCGACGACCCAAGATCATTCGGACCGGAGTCGGAGGCCATGAGGAAGGATGCTTTGGTGGAGATCAAGACCTTCGCGCGCCTGCGGGCGACCGCCTTCCCGAGGATGGTTTCCGAAAGGCCGTCGGAATAGACATCGGCTGTATCGAATAGATTGACTCCCGCATCGAGACAAATGTCGACGAGGCGAGTTGCCTCCGTGACATCGCTGGAGCCCCAGGCACGAAAAAAATCGGTGACCCCACCGAACGTGCCGGTGCCATAACTCAAAACTGGGACCTTGAGACCAGAACGGCCAAGCTGGCGGAATTCCATGCCGAATAGAATGCCACGTTTCGGTTAACGTTTCACGGTCCGGGCACCTTGATGAAATTTGCGGGCGATTTTAATCTGGTTTGTACTTCCAAACATGGGGGCACCTCCCAATGAAGCGCTGCTTGAAGACGTGGATGTTCTTCGTGTGTCTTCTCCTTGCGGTTAATTCGGTTGCACAGGATTCGTCGAACCAGCCCGCAGTCGATCTGGCCACCAAAGTCATTCGGCCGGAAGAAATACGGGCGCACATCCGATTTCTGTCTGACAGCTTGTTGCAAGGGCGGGCGCCGGGAACGACTGGCTATGACATCGCTGCCCGTTATGTAGCCACGGAACTGGAGGGCATGGGATTGCATCCGGGCGCTTCGGGAAGCTGGTATCAGCCCGTACCGTTGCAGAAGGCGGTCACAGATGCATCCGGCAGTTCGATTGTCATTTCGAGCAATGGCAAGGACCAGAAATTGACCGATGCCAAAGATTACGTCTTATGGGCATGGTTTGCGAGTCCCGCGGGGAAAGGCGAGACGCGGGCGACGAGCGACGCGAACGGTGCGGTCGTGTTTGCTGGATTCGGTGTAACTGCCCCTGATCGAAAGTATGACGATTACGCTGGTGTGGACGTCCGCGGCAAAATCGTGTTGACGATCTATGGTGCGCCGCCCTCGTTTCCTTCCACAGAACGCGCCTACTATTCCGATGGCACCGTGAAATCAAGAAACGCCGTGGCTCATGGAGCGATCGGCTACGCGACGATCATGTTGCCAGAGGATTGGAAACGGTACGCGTGGGACTGGCTGGTTCCCCAGATTAAAGCCGGGGAAATGCACTGGATCGACAAGGATGGTACTCCGCATGACTTTTTTCCCGAGTTGAAGGGGGGCGCGCTCTTCAGCGAGTGGGGAGCAAAGATGTTATTCGAAGGTGCGCCGAAGACACTCGAACAGGTTTTCAAAGCTGCCCGCGCCAGCCAGCCACAAGCGTTCGCAATGCCGCTGACCATGCGCATCCACTCAGTGGCGACGCAGACTGTCATTCAGAGCCCGAACATTATTGCTGAATTGAAGGGATCGGATCCGGCGCTACGCGATCAGTACGTCGTATACACGGCGCACGTTGACCATCTCGGCATTTGCCCGGCAGTGGAAGGCGACAACGTGTGCCACGGCGCGCTGGACAACGCGTCGGGTACGTCAACTTTGCTGGAAGTGGCTCGCGCTTATGCGCGCCAGCCGAAACCGCCACGCAGGTCGGTGCTGTTTGTATTTGTGACGGGAGAAGAAATGGGGCTTCTGGGCTCGGACTACTTCGCGCATTTTCCCACCGTGCCGCTGAGGTCGATTGTGGCGAACGTAAATATCGACGGAGCCCCAGGCAGCTATTTTCCGATGAAAGATGTGGTCGCGCTGGGAGCGGAGCACTCGAGCATTGGCGACGATGTGGCCGCGGCGGCAAAGGTGATCGGGTATGAGATCAGTCCCGATCCGATGCCGGAAGAAGTATCGTTCATTCGCAGCGATCAATATTCATTTGTGCTGCAGGGCGTACCTGCGGTTGACGTGGAAGATGGAGTGAAATCGACCGATCCGAAGATCAACGGTTTGGAGGTGATCAAGAAGTGGCTGGTCACGCGCTATCACACGCCGCTCGATAACATGGATCAGCCGATCGATTTTGATTCAGCGGCGAAGGGTGCGGTGATGAATTTCCTGGTGGGCTATGAGATCGCGCAGCACGACGCGGCACCACAGTGGAATAAAGGAGACTTCTTCGGCACGACGTTTGGTCCGCGGCATACGGCGAGCAGCGGCGAGTGATGCCGTGAGGACGATTGCTGGGAATTGCTCTGATCTCCGCCGGGCGGTAATGTGAATATATGGGTGAAGAAAACAAATCATGGTTGCGGAGGAAGGTGGAGAAGGCGCTGACCAAGGGATTCACGCGCGCATATGAAACCGTGCGCGTAGATCCGCAGAAATTTCTGTGGCAATTGCGAGCCGCGTACCGGGTACCTATCAGCGGATATCACGGTGTGTTTTCGCTGGAGGTGGGGGAACTCGATAACGTGGCGGATTCGATCATTCGCAGCGGAATGAAGCTGGCGGCGATTGAAGGCGCGGGGCTGGGCTTGGGTGGGTTGATCACGATCGTGCCGGATCTCGGGATTCTCTCGGCGATCACGATGCGGACGATTCAGAAACTCAGCTTGATCTACGGATTTGAATTCAATACCGACGACGAGATTGCGGAACTGTGGATCGCCGCTGCCAGCGCGGCTGGTGTCGATGTGAGCCGGGAACTGCTGGAAAAAGAAGTGGTGAATAAATTTGTGCCGCGGGTGATCCAGCGAATTGCCGCGAAGGCGAGCGGGGAAGTGGTGGAGAAGTGGGCAGGGCGGTTGATTCCGCTGGCCAGTTCGGCGATTGGTGCGGGATTGAATTACTGGTTTGTGCGGGCTTGGGGGGAGCGGGCGCGGGCGCATTTCCGGCAGAGGCATATTGCCCTCCGCGAGCAGGCGCATCGCGAAGCTATCACTGGGCGCACGACCGCGTGAAACATCTTTTCACCACGGAGACACCGAGACACGGAGAATTAAGATAAATCAGGGAACAAAGCAAATTAGAGAACAAGGCAAAAAATGTGCTTCTCCGTGCCTTAGTGTCTCCGCGGTTAGAATGGATTGAATGCCTATTTTTTCATGCTCAGGGATTCTTTTTGATCTTGATGGAGTTCTGGTGGACTCGACCCGCGCGGTGGACCGCGAGTGGCGCGAGTGGGCCGCGCGCAAAGGAGTTGATGGCGACGCGATCATGGCCATCGCGCATGGCGTGCGGACCGTCGAGGTAATCCGGCGCGTGGCGCCGCATCTGAATGCGGAGGCCGAGGCGGCGGCAATCGAAAATCACGAGGCGGAAGATCAGAGAGGCGTAGTCATGATGCCGGGAGCGTTGGAATTGGTGCGATCGATTCCTGACGGGCGATGGGGCGTGGTTACGTCGGGATCCAGGAAACTGGCGAGTAATCGGCTGCGCCATTGCGGATTGCCCGTGCCGGTGGTTTTGGTTACATCGGATGACGTCGCCAGTGGGAAGCCGCATCCGGAGCCGTATTTGAGAGGAGCGGAGCGGCTGGGGTTTCCTCCGGATGAGTGTTTGGTCATGGAAGATGCGCCGGCAGGGATTGAGTCGGGGCTGGCGGCAGGGATGAAGGTGATTGGGATGGCGAGCACGTATCCGGTGGAGAAATTGACGCGGGCGGATGCGGTGGTGGGTCAGCTATCGCGAATTGCAGTCTCAGCGAACGGGGCGGGAAAGTTGGTTATCGAAATCTAGCATGAGTTGCCAGAGTTTCTTCCGAGCGCAGAACATCCCTCCCCCAACGCGGGACTTTGAGTAGGGATGCTTCGACTGCGTGAGAGAATCGCTTCGCGCTTCTCTCACTTCGCTCAGCATGACAGGGGCGACGAAACGGATATCTTCTTCCGCTCGAGAAAAATCCGCCAGAATTGCTAGCGCAACCAGTCCTCCAGTTCAATCCCCTTGTCGGTTTTTTCGTCGCGGTATTTCACGATCACCGGGGTGTAGAGGGAGAGGTTCCAGCCCCATGGGCCTTTCTCTTTCTTGACGGCACGCGAACCGGGGACGACTACGGCGTTCTCGGGAACTTCGAGGGACGCGTCTGGGGTGGCACGGTAGACATCGCCTTTCACCAGATCGTAGAGCGGAGTGGAGCGGGTCAGGATTGTGCCTGCGCCGAGCACGGCGCGTGCTCGCACGAGCGTGCCTTCGTAGACGCCGCAGTTTCCGCCGATGAGCACGTCATCTTCGATGATCACTGGGGCGGCGTTCACGGGTTCAAGGACGCCTCCGATTTGAGCGGCGGCGCTGAGGTGAACGCGCTTGCCGATCTGGGCGCAGGAGCCAACCAGGGCATGGGAGTCGATCATGGTGCCTTCGTCGACATAGGCTCCGACGTTGATGAACATGGGCGGCATGCAGATGACGGAGGGAGCGACATAGGCGCCGACGCGGACTGAGGATCCTCCAGGAACGACGCGGACACGATCGGTGATCGAGAAGTGACGGGCAGGGAATGTATCTTTGTCCACGAAGGAAAGGCCGGCGGTCATGTCGGCGAGCGAGCCGAGGCGAAATCCGAGCAGGATGCCCTGCTTGACCCAGGCGTTGACGGTCCAGCGGCCGCTTACTTTTTCGGCGGCCCGGATTTTGCCTTGGGTGAGCTGGTCGCGGAATTCTTCGAAAGTCTTTCGGGCTTCGGGGTCGCGTTCGACTTCGCCCTGGGCGGCTAGGCGCTCGATTGAGGATTCAAGGGACATGGGAATGATGATTGTTGATGGATGGCTGTGGATTTGTCAAAACTGGAGACTTTCATTCCTGAGCCGGTAGCGATGCGCGCGGGAGATCCCTCGCCCCGCTGGTGAAAGCGCGGGGCTTCGGGATGACGCAAAAGGCAAGGGGGGAATGCTTTTCAATCTGCAATCACAAATCAAGAATCAACAATTTCTTCTCAAACGCACTTGCATTCGCTGCGGATGAGGATGCCGGTCATGGCGTGGGCAATATCACGGGCTTCGGACAGAGTGTTGTAGGGACCGTGCCAGCGGGCGTGATTTACGTCGTGGCCGGAAGGGCGTCCTTTGCCGTGGCTACACTGGCCACAGGTGCCGCGATGCAACACGATCTTGTGCGGGCCGGCGGCCCAGTTTTCGTAAATGAAAAATTCCGTCGTGTCGGGCGCGGGGGATGAGGGCTTGGTGATGAGGCCGGTTTCGGTGGCGACCCTTTGAAGTTTCGAGCGCGTGTCGCGGCGCATGGGGACGAGCGGCAGGCGATAGACTTCTTCAATCTTGCCCATCATGGCGAGAACGGCTTTCACGGGCAGAGGACTCGACTCGATGAAATTGGCCTGCATCAGCGGCAAATATTTTTTCTGCAGAACACGGGCGGCGGGCCAATCGTTGTTTAATGCGGCGCGGGCGAGAGCTGCCATTTCGCTGGGAATTTCGTTCGACGCAACCGAGACGACACCAGCCCCGCCGAGAGCGATGACGGGCAGGGTAACGGCATCGTCGCCGGAGAGGACGAAAAAGTCTTCCGGCACGGCAGCAATGGCTTCGGCAACCTGAGTCATGTTGCCGCTGGCTTCTTTCACGCCGACGATGTTTGGGACCTCGGCGAGGCGAGCGAGAGTGGCGGGTTCGAGATTCGAAGCCGTGCGTCCGGGCACGTTGTAAAGAATAATGGGCTTGTCGGGGACCGCGTCGGCGATGGCCTTGAAGTGACGATACTGGCCCTCTTGTGTTGGCTTGTTGTAGTACGGCGAGGCGGTCAGAATCGCGTTGACTCCCGGACGCGTGGCGAGTTCCTGCGCTTTCGCGACGGCTTCGTGTGTCGCATTGGAAGTTGCTCCGGCGACGATGGGGACGCGTCCGGCGACGACTTCGATGGTGGTGTCGATGACGTGCAGCCACTCGTCGTGCGTGAGCGTAGGTGTTTCGCCGGTTGTGCCGCAGGGGACGAGGAAATCGATGCCTGATTCAACTTGCCAGGCGACCAGATTGCGCAGGGCCGCGTCGTCAAGAGAACCGTCTTGATGAAAAGGAGTGACGAGAGCAGTACCGCAGCCGCGGAGTTGCATGGCTATAAGATAGCGCGAATGGTGGACGGTGGAAAACCGTGTGAGCGGCGTCACAGAGAATACGAGTCGCGATGATGTGGACCCCAGCGGCTAAAGCCGCTTTTTTTTTGACGCTCTATTGGCACGACTGAAGTCGTGCCCCTCCCAAGGCGTTCAAAAAGGCCAAAGTCTTGGTCTTCCCGTTGCACCGCTGGGTGCAGGGATTCCTCGACTTCGCTCGGAATGACAGAACCTGGCGCTCCAAGGGGGCTACATCCACTATCACAACTCGCGCCACACGTCTTTGAAGTCGAAGAAACCTTTTTTGCCCGCGATCCACTCGGCGGCCAGGACGGCGCCTTCGGCGAAGCCGCGGCGGGATTTTGCGTCGTGGCAGAGATAGATGCGATCGTGTGGGGATTCGAAGACGACTTCGTGAAGTCCAACGACGTCGCCCTCGCGGAAGGAAGTGATTTCGAGAGGCGCCTTCCCACCGCTGATTTCGCGAATCAAGTGCTGGAGGGCAAGGGCGGTGCCGGAGGGAGCGTCTTTTTTGGTGGCGTGGTGGCGCTCGAAGATCTGACCGGAATAGTCATGATGAAGGGCGGCCGCCGAGGCGCGGGCTACCTCAAAAAAAAGATTTATGCCGACGGAGAAATTGGCGGCATAGATGAAGCCGGTTCCATGGTCCTCGACGAGCCGGCGAACCGAAGCAAGGTCTTTATCCCATCCGGTGGTTCCTACAACCATAGTCTTGCGGGCGGCAACGCAGGCGTGGATGTTGGCGAGGATGCAGTGAGGCCCGGTGAAGTCGATAACGACGTCGATGTCATGGAGTTTTTCGGGAGCCAAGGCTTCGCCAGCGGCGTTTTCTTTTGTTCCCGCCACGCGGATGTGATGCCTGCGCTGCGCGGCCACTTCGGCGACCAGAGATCCTGTTTTTCCACGGCCTAACAAGAGAAGGTTCATGGCTTTCACGAATGCGACTCAGACAGATTACCTTAGCGCGGTTGATCCTGCCGCCGGCGTTTTGCGGTAAATACCTGAGCATGTGTGAGCAGAAAGCTTGAGCCAACGTCGAAGGCTCGACTGAAGCTGTGATTTTCACAAGCCGGTAGCAATCCTTGCGACAACACCCAATATTTCGAACGCATCCCATAGCCGCGCATTCGTCGGGAGGGTGCATGAATCAAAATCAAATCGTGATGATTGTCGTTGTGATCGCGGTCATCGCCATTGCAGCGGTCGTTCTGGTCGCGATGCGAAGACGAAGAAGTACGCGGCTCCGAGAACGTTTTGGGCCGGAATACGATCGTGTTCTGCAGAAGGAAGGAGATGCCGCGAAAGCGGAGGGGGTTCTCGAGTTTCGTCAAAAGCGGCGAGAGAAATTCAAGATACGTCCTCTGACGCCGGCGGACCGCTCGAGTTACGGTATGCGCTGGAACGAAGTGCAGGCCAGGTTCGTGGATGATCCGCGGGGAGCAGTCACCGTAGCCGACAGCCTGGTGACCGATGTGATGCAGGCCCGTGGCTATCCGATCGGGGAGTTCGAACAGAGGGCTGCCGACATTTCCGTCGACCATCCAATCGTTGTGGAGAACTACCGGCTAGCGCATGAGATTGCGACGCGGCACTCAGCCGGGCGTGCCAGCACCGAGGATCTGCGGCAAGCCATGGTGCATTACCGCGTTCTGTTCCAGGAATTGCTGGATGAGCGCGAACATCAGACTGAAAGAAGAGGAGCATAGGAAAAATGGCGATACCGCTGAGAAATGATCAACCTGAGTTCGACGATGAGGAAATCACAACCGCCGACTTGGCGCAAGGCAAGCGGCCAGCGAGTGAGACGCGCGGGCCACAACCCATAGGGAGTCCGGAAGCTGTGGGGAACCGTGAAGTGGACAATCGGGACGGCGTTGAGCCTGCCGCGAAAAATGCAGGCACCGCGCCGCTGTTCCCGGGGAACGAACTCGAAGGGCTGCGCCTGCAGTGGAAAGAGATCCAGATAGCTTTTGTGGACGAACCTAGAAGGGCGGTGCAGGAGGCAGATGGACTGGTGGCGTCGGCGATGAAGCGGCTGGCTGAGGGGTTCGCGCAAGAGCGATCGGGCCTGGAGCAGCAGTGGGATCGAGGCGGCAACGTATCGACCGAAGATCTCCGGATTGCGCTGCAGAGATACCGAAGCTTTTTCGATCGCTTGTTGTCGGTTTAGATTTTGTCAGATGAGAGGACGAAGAGCCACGTGTCCGTCTGAAGATGGTCAGGCGACAACGTTGTCATGCAAAAACTTTTCATGCGAAGACTTTTCATGCGAAAACCTGGGGATCCAGCTCGGCAAAGAAAGTTTTGTGCAGGCGCTGGATGACATCGGGCACTTCGTCCTCTTCGATGACGAAGGTCAGGTTGATCTCGGATGCTCCTTGTGAGATCATGCGGATTTTTTTGTCGGCGAGTTCGCGGAACACCAGGGCAGCGATGCCGGGAGTTTCGCGAAGATTTTCTCCCACCAGGCAGACGATGGCTTTGCGTCCCTCATATTTCACGTCGGCGAGCTTGGCGAGATCGGCGGCGAGAGCGGGAATCGCCTGGTTCGAATCGACAGTGAGCGAGACGCTGACTTCTGAGGTCGATACTACGTCGACTGCGACTTTGTGACGATCGAACGCGTCGAAGATCGAGCGCAGAAATCCGTGAGCGAGCAGCATGCGAGGCGCGGCGACATCGACGATGGTGATGCGTTTCTTGGCTGCAATGGCCTTGAAGATGTTTTTGCTGTGCGGAGCGCGGGTGGTGATGCGGGTGCCTTCGCACGAAGGATTCCGCGAGTTCAGCACATACACGGGAATGTTCTTCTGGATCGCGGGCAGAACTGTCGCGGGATGGAGAACTTTTGCTCCGAAGTAGGCGAGTTCGGCGGCTTCGTCGAAGCTGATGACCTTGATGCGGCGAGCGTCGGGGCAAATGCGGGGGTCGGTAGTGAGAATGCCGTCGACATCGGTCCAGATCTCGATCTTGTCGGCGCTGAGTCCGGCGCCGAAGATGGCGGCAGAGAAATCTGAGCCGCCGCGCCCGATTGTTGTAGTGATGCCGGCGCGATTGGAGCCGATGAAACCTCCCATGACCGGGATTTTTCCATCGCGCAGGAGCGGATTTACTCTCTCCTGAAGCCGCGCGTTCGTTTCCTCGAATTGCGGCACCGCCTGCATGTAGCTACTGTCGGTTGCAAGGACGTCACGGGAGTCCACATGCACGCCATTCATTCCACGGGCGACGAATGCAGCGGCCACGATTCTGCTGGAGAGCATCTCGCCGAAAGCGGCGACGTGATCGGTGGTGCGGGGAGTGATTTCGCCGACGGCGGAGATGCCGCGGATAAGTTCGTCGAGCGTCTCGAATTCGGCGCCGAGTTCGGAATGAAATTCGGTGAAGAGTGCTGTGCCGAGTAATTCGCTGGCGGTGTTGTAATGGCGTTCCTGGAGAGAACGGCAGAGTTTGAGGGCCGCTTTGCGTTCGCCCGCGCCGGCGGCTTTGGCCATGGTCAACAGAGTGTCGGTGACTTTGGCCATGGCGCTGACTACGACGACTGGCTTTTGGTCAGCGCGATCCTTGACGATAGAGGCGACGCGGTCGATGGCCTTGGCGTCTTCAACCGAGGTCCCGCCGAATTTCATGACGATCATCGGCGGGTATTCCTTGTTGATCGGGGTGCTGCCGAGCAGAATCCCCACTTCTGGCAACAGAGGCCAGAAGTGGGGCACCCTTGAATCGGGAGATCCTTCGCTACCGCTGAAGAGCGCCTTCGCTCAGGATGACCCACAGTTCTGGCTGACGCAGCGGTCATCCCAGGTAGCCTTTGGCTTTTAGGAGTTCGGCGTTGAGCACGGCGGCTCCGGCGGCGCCGCGGATTGTGTTGTGCGAAAGCACGGTGAACTTCCAGTCGAGGACGCCGCAGGGACGGAGACGGCCGACGACGCTGGTCATGCCGCGTCCCGTGTCGACATCGAAGCGGGGCTGCGGACGGTCGTTCGCGTCTACATAAACGACGGGCCGCTCGGGTGCGCTCGGCAGGCCGAGTTGCTGAGGCTCGGCGCGGTAGCTGTTCCAGGCGGCGATGATTTCATCGGGCTTGGCTTTGCTCTTGAGGCGGATCGAAACGGACTCGGTGTGGCCATCTTCCACCGCGACGCGATTGCATTGCGCGCTCATGCCGAACGCGGCCGGGATGACCTTGGATCCGTTGAGTTGCCCGAGAAGCTTGCGAGTTTCCTCTTCCATCTTTTCTTCTTCGTTCTTGATGAAGGGGATGACGTTGCCAAGGATGTCGAGCGAGGCGACGCCGGGATATCCAGCCCCGCTGACGGCTTGCATGGTGACGGCCATCACGGTTTCGAGGCCGAATTTCTGATGCAAGGGCGCAAGCGCGAGGACGAGGCCGATGGCGGAGCAGTTGGGATTCGTGACGACGAAGCCACCGGATTTTTTGCGCCAGCCTTGAATGTCGATCAGCTTGATGTGGCCGCCGTTGACCTCGGGGATGACGAGAGGAACGTCTTCCTGCATGCGCAGGGCGCTGGAGTTGGAGACAACGTAGCATCCGGCATCGGCAAAGCGAGGCTCGAGTTCGGCGGCGATAGCCGAGTCGAGGGCGGCGAAGATCACCTTCGGTGCGCCTTCCGGAACTGCCGCCGAAACCTTCATCTTGGCGATCGCGGTAGGGATGGGCGTTTTAAGACGCCAGCGCGTGGCTTCGCCGTAAGGTTTGCCCTCTGAGCGATCGGACGCTGCGAGCCAGGCCACTTCGAACCACGGATGGTTCTCGAGCATCTGGATGAACCGTTGTCCGACGACGCCCGTGGCGCCAAGAATGCCGATAGGAACTTTGGTATTCATAAGAGTCATAGGAATTTTATAACAAGGGCATGTCGCGGTCCGTGAGGCACGGGAGACGCTGACCTGGACGGTGGCCCTCAGCGGCTAAAGCCGCTTTGATTTTGCGCACGCGTGCGGCGCGGCTGAAGCCGCGCCCTTTCAAAGCGGGTTCGGGGTGTGCGGCGCGGGTTGAGGCCGCGCCGTTTCAAAGCGGGCTCGGGGTGTCGAGTTTCAGTGCGCTGGTAGACGGTCCGACGCGACTCACTGCGCCGTTTGAGGGATCCCTACCCCCATAACGCACTGCCGGGGGTAGGGGTTCCTCGACTTCGCTCGGAATGACAACGGGGTTGAGTGTGGTGCCTCGGATGTTCATCCTGGTTGCCGTGGTCGATCAGCTTGTCATCCTGAGCGAAGCAGTGAGGTGAGTTGAGCGAAGCAGTAAGTTGAGCCAGGCAGTGAGGTGAGCGTCGCGGCGGTTACTTTCGATGCGGAATCTGGGATCCTATGGCGTATTCGGTGAGGGGGCCGAATTTTCTTTTTTCGGCATAGAGGCGCCAGCGGCGGAAGACGATGCGCAAGGCTGCCATGACGGGGATGGACAGATAGATTCCGAGGATGCCGGCGATCTCTCCTCCGGCCATAACGCCGAATATGGCGGCCAGGGGATGGAGCTCCATGCTTTCTCCCATGATGCGGGGAGAGGAAACATAGTCCTGAATGAGTCGCCAGATGCCGAGGAAGATGAGCAGGACCAGCCAATGAGGATAGCTCATCAGCACGGCGACGGTGATGATGATCAGCCCCGCGGCGAGCGGTCCGACAACAGGGATGAACTCCAAAATGCCGCCCATCGTGCCCAAGACCAGGGCGTATGGCATGCGCATGAGGCCAAGGAAAGATGAGTAGACGACGAGCGAGAGCGCGGCCAGCGTGAGTTGAGCGCGAATGAAATGGGCGAGCATCTGATTGAGATCGTTCAGGACGTTCTCAAGAAATTCCCGCTGCGGGCGCGATTGGATGGTCGAGAGGAGGAAGACGCTGAAGACGCGTCCATCTTTGAGGAAGAAGATGGACAGAAGTGGCACGATGACGAAGAGCCACGCCTGCTTGGCGACATCGGCGACGCGCAATCCGATACGCTGTGCCAGTTGGGTGATGTCATCGCTATGGCTGGCCAGGAACGACTCGAGAAATTGCGTGCTTCTGACGCTCCAGCCGTGTTCCTGTCCGAGTTTGGTCGCGATCTGGCCCGAACTGAGTTGGCCGAGCAGATCGGGGAGGGCTTTGCCGAGGCGAGCGCCTTCGTGAGTGACTCTTGGGCCCACCACAACGAAGAAGAGGACTACCAGCGCGATGAGAAGCGCATAGATGACGGCGATGGCGCGGCCACGGCCGCGCAGGATTTTCTCCAGGTGAATGACGAGCGGACTCATCAGGTAGGCGAAGAAGATCGCGAACAGGAAGGCGATGAGAGTAGTGCGAGTGACGTAGAGGAAGCCCAGGCCGATGGCGAAAAGCAGCACTGTCACCAGAACGCGCGCCGTACGTGAGTCTGCCAGGAGCAATAAATTTTCCAGGGGTAGTCTCGATTCTGCCGTCCGGAAATCAGTCCCGGACTACTTCGGTGTTATCGGCAGGAATCGCCACCCGTATGAGTTTGAACTGATCTTGAGGATCCACCCAGAGGGACCACTCAAAATTCTCACCGCTTAGATTCAGGCGAACCAAGTCGCGTTCGGCTCCCCGGATACTAATTTTTTCTTTGCCAATAAGCTCCAGGCGAACGCTGACCGAGGTTTGATCCTGAGGGACAAGAGCCCCGAACTGCGCGGGTCCCTGCTGACACTTTAGATTACCTTCTTCCGGTTTGCAGTCGGCTGCCAGATAACGCCAGGTCAAGACCTCGCGGTGAACGAAAAAGTTGTTGTCGAGGATGGAAGAAGTGCTGGGCATGAGGAAGGGCTTTTCGGCGGTCTTGGACGATC